>MKWU01000652.1_pt1 | contig 64691 bp, 62 predicted proteins | sample 809101 | NCBI WGS metagenome assembly MKWU01 (sample SAMN05860141, study PRJNA318959) | sponge metagenome | host: Aplysina aerophoba | place: Slovenia: Piran, Adriatic Sea, Gulf of Piran | collected 2013-05-07
TGATTTCGGCGAGATGAGCGTTGAGCGCGTTCGTATTGGCGTGGGGCATGACGAGCGCGGCCGCCTTGGCCTTGTTCGGGCAAATGGCGCCGAAGATAGAGGCCGAGGTCGTTCTCTGGTCCTTGGGCGCCGCCGGGCGAGTGCCGCGTTTCGCCCATCGCCGGGTGATCTTGTTCCGGGTATGTCCGATCATCTGTGTAAGCAGTGCCATGGGCGTTGCGCTTTCCGGCCTCAGCGCGCTGAGGCCGGAAAGCGATCTTCGAACAGGATTGCAAACTGCCCCATCGCGGGCGGTGAGCGGCGGCGCCAGCGCCGGGGGGAGATCGCCCGCCTCCGCGACCTTCAGGCCCACCGACCTGGCCCGGGTCTGACTCTGGGCCGCCTGGCCCAGCAGGGGCCACGCGACCTGGTGCAGGCGGCGCTCACGCGCCATCCGGAGCTCCTGTGCGTCGGCGCCGAGGGTTTCCCCGGGAGGACCAGGACGCGGGGGACAGTGTGCAGCCCGCCAGGGTCAGCAGGGTGGCGAGCAGCACAAGGTGCGGGGGACGGCGGGAGAGCGTTCGACCTGCAGGTTGAAGTCGACCGATGCCCGCCCGGTGGCCGTTCGCCAGATTTCAGCGAGGGCGCACGCCGTTCCGGCCTGCGCGGCCGCCCGGGGTTCTGCGGGCACACCTGTCGCGCTGAGCACGACGCGGGCGGCCGAGATCCCTGCTCCAGCCGCTTCCGGGACGGAGCTGTATCCATCGATCTCGACGCGCAGCTCCTGCCCGGCGACGGCACACGCAGCTGCTGCGAGCGGCGCCACGCCGCCCGGCACGGCCGGCAGGAGGTGACGGAGCGAGGCGAAATCGAGCTGGGGGTCAATCTTCCACGCTTAACAATACCCTGGCGCACAGCCTCGACCGCGACACGGTCCTGCTGCACCGGACGCGCCGAGACGGGTACAGGAGGAGTGATCCGGCGGGACGCGCGCCGGCCGCGTCCGTCAGGCGAGCTGGAGCCCGGCAATCACGCCGCCAACCGGCTCATGCTGACTGTCTGTCCTGCTTTCCCTGATCCGCAGCCTGATCTCCGTCACACAGCGGCCGCACTGGGGGGCGACCCCGATGCTGGTGTAGACCTGCGCCGGTGTGCTGGCACCGCCAGCGACGGCGCGGTCGACGCAACGGTCGGTGAAACCGTTGCACAGGCAAACGTACATCGTCGAACCTCGTCAGTGTTCGACCGGCATGGAATCACGATTGCGAATGAGTGTCAATATCAAACTTCGGCCGGGCAGTTCAGTAGTTGATGAGCACGCATCGGCCGAGCACCTTGCCCTCGCGCAGGTCCTGGAGCGCCACCGGGGCATCGCTCAGCTGGCGCCTGACGAGGGGGACCGGTGTGATCTGCCCTTCGCGCATCAACTGCAGCACCTCGACCAGGTCCTGGCGTGTCCCGACGTAGGAGCCGAGGATGTTGACCGATTTCAGCGGGAACATCGAGGTCGAGATCTCCACCGACCCGCCGAAGAGACCGACCACCACCAGGGTTCCTCCGCGGGCCAGGCCGTCAAAGCCGAACCGCACGCTGGCCGGTGCACCCACCAAGTCGATGGCCGCGGCGGGGCCGCCGCCGGTCAGTGACCTCAGCTCGCGCCGCGCCGCGGCGTTGGAATTGTCGATCACGTGATCGGCACCGGCCCGCAGCGCCGCCTCGCGCTTGGCCGGGTCGATATCGGCGACGACCAGGCGGGCGCCAACCACGGCGCGCGCCATGCCGATGGCCGCAAGCCCGACACCCCCGGCACCGATGATGAGCAGCGACTGCTCCTCGCGCAGACCGCGAACCTTGGTCAGTGCACTGTAGGCGGTGATCCCGGAACAGGCAGCGGTCGCGGCGACAGCCGGGTCGACACCGTCGAACGCGACCAGGTAGCGCGGGTGCGGGACGACGAGGTACTCGGCGTAGCCGCCCGCCTGCCGGGTGCCGATGATGGCCGGGGCCGCGCACAGCAGCTCCTCGTCCCTGGCGCAGTCATCGCAGGCCCCGCACCCGATCCACGGATAGACCACCCGCAGGTCACCGACCACCACTCCTTCGGCATCAGGACCGAGCGCCGCCACCTCTCCGAGCGGCTCGTGCCCCATGGTGAAGGGCAGCGCCATGCCGCTGTCCTCGAGACGAGCCCGCCGGCCACCGCCGAGGTCGAAGTAGCCGTCCCAGATGTGGATGTCGGAGTGGCACACGCCGCACGCCCGGACCCGAAGCAGCACCTCGGTCCCGCGCGGTTCCGGAACCGGTACCTCGCGCTCCTCGAGCGGTTCTCCCCACCGGGTGATCTGCCACGCCTTCACGATCGCCTCTCGCCTGCCGGCCCCGTCCGTTCCGCCCGCCGGCGCCGGCCCTTCCGCGCCTGCGGTGGTCCGCCGCCGAACGCCGTCGTCAGCGGACCGACCCGCGCAATGATGGTCTCGAGACACGGCACCGGTCCGGGCGGCGACTGCTCGAGTGCGCGGCGCATCGCCGAGAGGTGCTCCGGCGCGGTTCCGCAGCATCCGCCGATGATCCGGACCCCGAGATCGCGGGCCAGTACCGCGAACCCGGCCATCAGCTCGGGCGTTCCGCTGTACCGGATGGCGCCATCGACATACTGCGGAATGCCGCAGTTGGCCTTGGCGATCAGCACGTCTCCCGCATGCATCCGCTCTCGCAGGCACACAAGACTGGCGAGCAGGTCGGCAGCCCCGGTGCCGCAGTTCCCGCCGTAGGCGACGGGCCTCGGCACCTGCCCTTCCAGCCAGGCCGCAAACACGCCCGGTTCCACACCCATCATGGTGCGGCCGTTGGTATCGAACGACATCGTGCAACAGGCGGGAACCCCGGCCTCGCCGGCAGCTGCGATCGCGGCCTCCACCTCGTCCAGCGAGGACATGGTCTCGATCCAGACCACGTCGATTCCACCGTCCTTGAGGCCCTCGACCTGTTCGCGAAACGCGGCGCGGGCAGTCTCGCGGGTAAGCGGGCCCAGCGGCTCGAACAGTTCGCCGGTCGGGCCGATGGAACCGGCGCACACCACCGGGCGGCCGTGCCGGTCGACCATCTCGCGCAGCAGATGCGCGGCACGGGCGTTCACGTCGTGCACGGCCGAGGCAAGTCCGTGCAGTTTCAGCCGGTTCGCCGTTCCGCCGAAACTGTTGGTGAGCACCAGGTCCGCACCCGCGTCGAGGAAGGCGCGGTAGTGTTCCCGGATCCGCTCGGGGTGCTCCAGGTTCCACACCTCCGGCGCCTCGCCGTGCGGCAGACCCATCTCGAACAGGCGGGTTCCGGTTGCGCCGTCGGCCAGCACCCAGTTGCGGGTTCGCAGCAACTCCTGCAGCACGCTCGACATCGCTCGCCCTCGTACCACGCGCTCCCGGGGCCCGGTCGAGGGCCGGCCGGGTAGCCTTGCGAAGATGACGAAACCCTATGCCAAAGGCAAGCGGACCCGACACCCGGTCGGACAGCCCCGGCCCGCACGGGCGCCGACGCCACCTGCCCTCAGGGGCGGGGCGGGGCGCTAGGTCGGCCGGGGGCTGAACCGGCCGCCGGCCTCACGCAGGTGCAACATCCAGATGAGTCCGAAATTCACCAGATTGAACAGCATGCCAAGCACGAATGCCGGCGAATAGGATCCTGTGAGATCGAAGACCTGGCCCGCCATCCAGCCACCGAGCGCCATTCCGAGGGCGCCGAACAGGTATTGCGCCGCGATACGCCACCCCATCTGCCCGACCGGGAACCACAGCCGCAGGATCAGCGGGTAGCACGGCATGATCCCGGCAAACCCGAGACCGAACAGCAGGGCGGCAACATAGAGCGCAACCAGGCCCTCGACGACCGCAAAGACACCGAGCATGACCATCTGGCAGACCGAGGCGATGAGCAGGGTCGGGACCGCGCCGATCCGGTCGGCCAGGACTCCGAACCCGATCCTGCTGACGAAGCCGGCAACCATCAGGACCGAGAGCATTTCCGCCCCGCGTACCGGGGAGTACCCGAGGTCGCTGGCGTGACTGACCAGGTGGACGATCGGCATCGACATGGCGGTGCAGCACCCCACCACCGCGATCCACAGCATGACCTGGACCCGTGCGGGCGACCAGCCGAGCACGAGGCCGTCCGCGCTGGCGCCAAGCTCGATGCGACCTGGCGGCGGCGTCGGCGGCCGGTGGCGGATCAGCCAGGCCAGCGGCACCATGGTGGCCAGCGAGAACACCGCGTACCAGAAGTAGGTTTCGCGCCAGCCGACCATGGCGACCATGACGCCGATCAGCGATGGCCAGACCGCGCCGGACAGCCCCTGGCCCGACGCGATGATCGCGACCGCCAGTCCGCGCCGGCGGTCGAACCAGCGGGTCGCGTTGGCGATCAGGGGAGCGATCATGGCCGACTTGCCCAGCAGGCCGATCAACAGGCCGTTCGCCACCCACAGCCCCCACATGGTCTCGGACCAGCTGACCATGAAGGCGCCGGCGGCGATCATCACCGACCCGAACATCACCGGGAAGATGATCCCCTTCCGGTCCATCCACCAGCCCATCGCTATCCCGCCGACACCGGCCCCGATCATCATCAGCGAGTAGGCAAGCGACGGAACCCAGCGGTCCGTACCGAGATCGGCGGCGATCGGCTTGAGAACCACGAACAGGATGTTCGGCGCACCGAGACCGATGCTGTTGAGCAGCAGCGACGCGATGATCACCACCCACCCGTAGGGAACCTCGACACTGTGCTGTGGTCCGGTGTTCATCCCGACCTGCCGGCTGGTACTGGTCACATGGTCAGGTCGATGCGTCACGCACCTGCGCGGTGACACCCGCCTGGACCAGACGGGCGCGCAGCACACCGGCAACCCGCTCCGTCTCTCGAAGGGGCGGGTAGTCCCACACGCCAAGCCGACCGTCGAACCACCTGATATATCCCTCCGCAACCATCGTGTCGAGGAACCGTCGCCGGCGCCGCGGCGCCCGACCGAGCGGGATGACGTGGACCGGTTTGCCGGTGGCGCAGGCCTCGCAGACCATGTTGACGGAGTCCGAGGTCACGACCACACGGTCGGCCAGTCCGAGAAACCCGAGATAGGGGTTGGGGCCATCGCCGGATCCCGACCACAGGACGCAGCCGCCCTCGTCGGCCAGTTCCGCGAGGGCGGCGCGCAGATGTGACCCGGTCCGTCTCGACGTCGTCACCAGGAGACCGCATCCGTGATCCCGGGCAAGACCGCGCAAGGCCTCGGCCAGGGCCGCCGCCCCATCGGGGCCCACGCTGTGGTCGCGGGTATCTCCGCCGACGTTCACCGCGACCAGCGGTCGCGGAAGTCCGGCGGCGCGGTCCTCGACGCGACGTGCGGCGGCATCCAGCGTGCCGTCGTCGATGTCGTTGAGCGACCCCCTGGTGGTCACGACATTGGGCCCGGCCGCCGGGTCGTGGTCGGGAACCACCAGGATGTCGAACAGCCCGCGGGCACTGCGCGGATCCTGGATCTGGATCGCAAGGGTCCGCCCGCGGGACAGCCGTTTCAGCGCGATCACCGCGCCGGCGTTGCGCCGGCCGCAGCCAATTGCGACCTGCGGGTACGGCGCATGCATGGCATGCCCCGGTCCGGCCGGGGGCATGCCCGGAACCCGGCCCAGCCACGGCGCGAGCCTGAGCGGGGACAGGGGCGTGATCCTGCGGATGCGGGGCTCGAACCCGAGCCCGCGCGCCAGCGCCACCGACTGCACCTCCATGCCGGCCGTGCCGTCGCTCACGACCCAGCAGGCGGGAGCAGGCTCCCGGGGTGTCACGACACGCTGATGTCGAGCACTTCGAAGCTCTTCGCTCCGCGCGGGGTAATCACCTCGACACTGTCGCCGACCTGGCGGCCGATCAGGGCGCGGGCGATGGGAGATGATGTCGAAATCAGTCCGCGGGAAATGTCGGCCTCGTAGGGGCCGACGATGGTGTAGGCGGTCTCCTCGTCGGTCTCCTCGTCCGCCACGGTCACGGTGGTCCCGAATGTGACCGTCCCGCCGCCGACCTGCGAGACGTCGATGACCTCGGCGCGGCTGATCGCCGATTCGAGTTCGGCGACCCTGCCCTCGATGAAGCTCTGTCGCTCGCGGGCGGCGTGGTATTCGGCGTTTTCCGAAAGGTCGCCGTGCTCGCGCGCCTCGGCGATCGCGCGGATTATCTGCGGGCGATCGACGCTCTTCAGCTGCCGCAGTTCCTCCTGAAGACGTTCCAGGCCTTCACGTCTGATCGGAACCTTGTCCATACGGGTTTCCAGTCGCCTGAGGACACGCTCGCTTCCCGACCGGCGCGCCTGCGCCGGGTCGCGCACGGCAGATCAGAATGACCCGCCGAAATACGACTGCAGCGGCGCTGCCCTGAGCCGGCCACCACGAATGGCGCTGATTGCACGCACCGCTGCCCGAGCGCCCTCCACAGTCGTGTAATAAGGAATATTGTGGGTGAGCGCAGTCCGGCGCAAGCTGAAACTATCCGCAATCGCCTGCAGTCCCTGGGTCGTGTTGATCACGAGATCGACATTACCCGACAACATGGCATCGACAATGTGCGGACGACCTTCGAGAACCTTGCGAACCAGGGTGACATCGAGACCGGCCGCCGCCAGCGCCTGTGCTGTCCCCCTGGTGGCAAGCAGGTCGAACCCCATTCCGGCCAGCTGGCTGGAGATGTCGACCAGGTGTGCCTTGTCGTCATCCTTGACCGAAACGAACACCGTCCCGCCCTGGGGCAGGTTGGTCCCGGACGCGATCTGGCTCTTGGCAAAGGCGGCCGGGAAGGTCTCGTCCACCCCCATCACCTCGCCGGTGGACTTCATCTCCGGCCCGAGGATGAGGTCCACGCCGGGGAAACGCGCAAACGGGAACACCGCCTCCTTGACGGCGACGTGCCGCAGTTCGTTCGAAGGCAGGTCGAGGTCGGCAAGCGCCTCGCCTGCCATGACCCGGGCCGCGATCTTGGCAATCGGCACCCCGGTCGCCTTGGCTACGAACGGGACCGTCCGACTGGCCCTCGGGTTGACTTCCAGCACGTAGACGGTGCCGTCCTTGACCGCAAACTGCACGTTCATCAGCCCGCGCACCCCGAGCCCGTGGGCCAGCAGGTCGGTCTGGCGGCGGATTTCCGCGATGACGTCGGGTGCGAGCGACTGCGGCGGCAGCGAGCACGCGCTGTCGCCGGAGTGAATTCCCGCCTCCTCGATATGTTCCATGATGCCGGCGATGTGCACGGTCGATCCGTCGGACACGCAGTCGACATCGACCTCGGTGGCATTAGACAGGAACCCGTCGATCAGTACCGGGTTGTCGCCAGACGCCACCACCGCCTGTTCCATGTAGCGGTGCAGCGATGCCAGATCATGGGCCACCTCCATGGCGCGGCCGCCGAGGACATAGGAGGGGCGAATGACCACCGGATAGCCGATCCGCGCCGCCTCGGCTTCGGCCTCGGGAGTGGAGGTCACGATTCCATTTTCGGGCTGGCGCAGTCCGAGCCGGCGCAGCAGGGTGCTGAAACGCTCGCGGTCCTCGGCGAGATCGATGGCGTCGGGAGAGGTTCCCAGGATCGGGATCCCGGCAGACTGCAGCGCGTGCGCCAGCTTGAGCGGCGTCTGCCCTCCGAACTGCACGATCACCCCGGCGACGGTCCCCCTGCGCTGTTCGGCACGCACGAGCTCGATCACGTCCTCGCCGGTCAGGGGCTCGAAGTAGAGGCGATCTGAGGTGTCGTAGTCGGTCGAGACCGTCTCCGGATTGCAGTTGACCATGATGGTCTCGTATCCGGCCTCGGTGAGCGCGTATGCGGCATGGACACAGCAGTAGTCGAATTCGATCCCCTGCCCGATCCGGTTCGGGCCACCGCCGAGAATCACGACCTTGGTCCGGTCGGTCGGATCGGACTCGCATTCCGCCGGCGAGACGCCGTCGCCCTCGTAGCACGAGTACATGTAGGGGGTCTTCGCCGGGAATTCCGCCGCACAGGTATCGACCCGCTTGAAGACGGGTCGTACCCCGAAGGCCCGCCGCCGCTCGGACACCGCGGCTTCCGTGACCCCGGCAAGCCGTGCCAGCCGGGCGTCCGAGAACCCGAGCTGCTTCAGGCCCAGCATCGCCTGCGCCCGGTCCGGCAATCCGGCGGACACGACCCGGTTCTCGGCATCGACGATGTCCATGACATGGCGCAGGAACCAGCGGTCGATCGATGACGCGCGGTGCACGTCCTCGAGTCCGATGCCACAGCGAAACGCCTGGGCGATGCGCAGCAGGCGGTCCGGGACCGGTTCCGACAGCGACGCGATCACGGTCTCCCGGTCGATCACGGCGCCGTCCGGACCGACGCCGGGCAACGGGACGTCGTCGAGCCCGGCGAGCCCGGTCTCCATCGAACGCATGACCTTCTGCAGGGATTCGGCAAAGGTCCTGCCGATCGCCATCGCCTCGCCCACCGACTTCATCGAGGTCGTGAGCGTAGCCGCGGTGCCAGGGAACTTCTCGAAGGTAAATCTGGGCGCCTTGGTCACCACGTAGTCGATGGTCGGCTCGAAACTCGCGGGCGTGACCCCGGTTATGTCGTTGTCGAGTTCGTCAAGCGTGTAGCCGACTGCCAGTTTCGCCGCGATCTTCGCAATCGGGAAGCCGGTAGCCTTGGAGGCCAACGCCGAGGAGCGCGACACCCGCGGGTTCATCTCGATCACCACGAGGCGACCGGTCTGCGGGTCGATCGCGAACTGCACGTTCGATCCGCCGGTATCGACCCCGACCTCGCGAAGCACCGCGATCGAGGCGTCGCGCATGCGCTGGTATTCCTTGTCGGTCAGCGTCAGCGCCGGCGCGACCGTGATCGAGTCTCCCGTGTGAATGCCCATCGGGTCGACGTTCTCGATCGAGCAGATGATGATGCAGTTGTCCGCGCAATCGCGGACAACCTCCATTTCGAATTCCTTCCAGCCGAGCACGGACTCCTCGATCAGGACCGTGCCGACCGGCGAGATGCGCAGGCCCGAGCGCACGATCTCCTCGAATTCGGGAGCGTTGTACGCGATACCGCCGCCGGTGCCGCCCAGGGTAAACGACGGGCGGATGATCGCCGGCAGCCCGACCGACTCCAGCGCGTCCCTGGCCTCCTCCTCGCTCGAGACCAGGTGCGAGCGTGGCGACTCGAGGCCAATGCGTTCCATGGCGCTGCGAAACTGCAGGCGGTCCTCCGCCTTCTCGATCGCGGCCAGGTCGGCGCCGATCAGTTCCACCCCGAACCGTTCGAGGACTCCGTCGCGCGCCAGCGCAAGCGCGGTGTTGAGCGCTGTCTGGCCCCCCATGGTCGGCAGCAGCGCGTCGGGGCGTTCGTTCGCGATGACCTGGCGGACCATTTCGGGAGTGATCGGCTCGACGTAGGTCGCATCCGCCATGTCGGGATCGGTCATGATCGTCGCCGGGTTGGAGTTGACCAGGATCACCCGGTATCCCTCCTCCCGGAGCGCCTTGCAGGCCTGGGTGCCGGAATAGTCGAACTCGCACGCCTGCCCAATGACGATCGGACCCGCGCCGATGATCATGATCGTGGAGATGTCCTGGCGCCTCGGCATGGTCGTCTCAGTCTCCCCCGCGCATCAGCCGGGCAAAGGCATCGAACAGGTAGCCGCTGTCGTGCGGTCCCGGCGACGACTCGGGATGGTACTGCACCGCGAAGACCGGACGGTCACGCATCCGGAATCCCTCGATCGTCCCGTCGAACAGCGAGCGGTGGGTGACCTCCACGGTCGCGGGAAGCGTGTCTTCGCTCACCACGAAACCGTGATTCTGGCTGGTGATCTCGACCGCGCCGGTCTCGAGCCGCCTGACCGGGTGATTGCCGCCCCGATGGCCCATGCGCATCTTCTCGGTACGCGCGCCGAGCGCGAGCGCAAGCAGCTGGTGCCCGAGGCAGATGCCGAACACCGGGATGCCGGTTTCGAGCAGGCGGCGGATTTCCGGTACCGCATAGCGCCCGGTCGCGGCCGGATCGCCCGGTCCGTTGGCGAGGAAGACCCCGTCCGGGCGGTGAGCCATGATGTCCTCGCAGGAACTCCCGGCAGGGACCACCGTAACCCGGCAGCCTCGGTGCGCGAGGTTGCGCAGGATCGCCTGCTTGGCGCCGAAGTCCACCGCCACCACCTGAAACTCCGGGTCGGGTGCCGGGAGGTACCGGTCGGATCCGGGCGATGCGTCCCACGGGCCGCACGACCAGCTGTAGCTCTGGGTGCACGATACGTGCGAGGCGAGATCCATCCCTTCCAGGCCCGGCCAGTCCGCCGCCATCCGGCGCAGGGCCTCCAGGTCGAACACGCCGTCAGGTGCATGGCAAAGCGCGCCGGACGGCGCGCCCCGGTCGCGGATCCTGCGGGTCAGGCGGCGCGTGTCGACCCCGCTGATGCCGGGCAGGCCCACCGACCCCAGCCAGTGGTTGAATTCCCACTCTGAGCGGTAGTTGGACCGTTCGGTCAGTTCGGCGCGAAGCACCACTCCGAGGCAGTGCGGGGTTGCGGTCTCGACGTCGAGCCGGTTGGCGCCGACGTTGCCGATGTGCGGAAAGGTGAAGGTGATGATCTGGCCGGCGTAGGACGGGTCGGTTACGATTTCCTGATAGCCCGTCATCGAGGTGTTGAAGCAGACCTCCCCCACCGTGCTGCGCACAGCCCCGAAGCCGCGCCCCCACAACACGGTACCATCCGCGAGAACGAGCACCGCGGTCGCCCCTTCGGGCGTGTGCAACCGGTCGCCAGCGGTCGCTGGCGGAACTGCATCCGCCATGGAACGGGTGTCTCCGGGGGGTGATGTCGCCCGCGTTGATTAGGGCAACCGGCCGGTCCGGTCAACCGGATAGGGCGCCGAGACGGAGCCGCCCGGTGAACGGGTCTCGCGCCTGCGCCGAGGCCGCAGTTCACGTATCCGGGCGGAAAATCCGTGCGGAACCGGCCTTTTCAGTCATCTTTCCGCGACGGAGTGCGAATCCGGGTTGCGCGCAGGACCGGCCGCGGACTAGAAAACTATATCGAGTTTCACAAGCCATCGTGCGGTATCCGGAACGCTGGCCACACAGGCCGGTCCGGGCCATGCATGGTGTGGTTGGGGAGTTCGTCGCCTTGCTCCGCACCGACCTGTCGGACGCCCTGAAGCAGTCCATCCGCAAGCGGGATTCCTGCGCGGTTCGCGTCATCCGCCTCATCCTCGCCGCGATACGCGATCGCGAGATTTTGGCGCGGTCGAACGGTACCGAGGAACCGATTACCGACGAGGAGATCCTGTCGCTGCTGCAGACCATGGTCCACCAGCGCCAGGAGGCCATTCCGGTCAACGAGGCGAAGGGACGCAGCGACCTTGCGAAGCTTGAGCGCGACGAGGTCTCGGTCATCCGCAGCTTCCTCCCCGCCCCGATGGACACGGGCGAGATCGACAGCGCGATCAGCGAGGCGATCAGGGAATGCGGCGCACGCGGCATGAAGGACATGCGCCGCATCATGGCCCTGCTGAAGCAGCGCTACCCCGGCCGGATGGACTTTGCCAAGGCCGGGACCCGCGTCAGGCGGACCCTGATCGGCTGACGGAGCGGCACTCAGGCGTCGTCGCCTGCAACCGGACGCGGACGTTCGAGCAGCAGCCAGACCAGGATTCCGAACACCAGGCCCCAGAAGGGCGCACCGATGTTGAGCAGGACCACGTCGCTGATGGTCACGATGAACGCGGTGACCGGTCCCAGCAGCGCCCTGCCCGAAAACGCACCGGAAAACGCGCCCGAAAGTACCGGAAGCATCGCCAGCCCGCCGAGTACGCCGATGAATGCCTGGGGCAACCCGGACGCCACTGCCGTGGTCAGTGGCGCGAACAGTCCGAACAGGCCGATCAGCACACCGAACACGATGCCGCCGGCCCAGCGATGCCCGGCAGGGTGGGTGGTCACGAGGATGCCGTTGACCGGGCCGGTCACGCAGGTGGGAACCGAACCGAAGGCCCCCATTGCCAGGGTGCCGTATCCGCACGCGGCGGTCAGCGCGTTGACCGGCGGCGCGTGCCCCGCCCTGGTGAGGATCACGAAACCCTGCAGGTTCTGGATCGCGATCACCGAGACCAGCAGCGGGGGAACCAGTTCGGCCATCGCGGCCAGGGTGAACTCCGGCCGGTGCACCGACGGCATCGAGATCCAGTCCGACCGCAGCTCGATATCTGCCATTCCCCCGGTCACGGCGACGGCCGCCGCACCAACCAGGAGCGCCGCCAACACGGGGGGGATGCGCTGGGTCAGCGCCGGAACGGCCGAGACCACAAGAAAGGCACCGATAGTGGCGCCTGCAACCACCGGAACATCGATGAAGCCGCTGACCAGGGTCAGGCAGAACGGCAGGAACACGCCGGCCACCATGCCCATCACCACCGGTAACGGCACCAGTGCGGTCAGGCGCCCGATCAGGCCGGACAGGCCGAGGAACACCATGACCAGGCCGCAGACCAGGTAGGCGCCGACCGCCTCGGCAAACGAGAGGTGATCCAGTGCCGCAAGCAGCATCGCCGTTCCGGGTATCGACCAGGCCAGTCCGATCGGCTGACGGTACAGGGCGCTTGCAAGAATGCTGAGCACGCCGCCGAAACCGTAGCCCGCAGCGATCCAGCCGACGGTTTCGTCGGCGGACAGCCCGCTCTCGCGTGCGACGGTCAGCAGCAGGGCAAGCGGTCCGGTCGTCGCGAACAGGGCGGCCACCGCTCCGGCGGTCACCGTTCGCCGGTCGAGTGCCTCGCGCAAGTCCGGCAGCAGACCGGATCGGGAAGGTGGGGTTTCGAGGACCACTGGGCATGCCCGACTGGAGAAAGGGAGGTGGGCGGACGATCAGCTCCGGTTGGTCACCCGAACCAGGCCGCGGGCCGGGTCCACGACCAGATGGTCGCCGTCACGGACCAGTTCGGTGATGTCGCCCCCGGCAAACCGGTCGCAGAGCGCGAGGTCGGCCAGCGCCGCGCCCTGGGCCATGATCGCGTTGGCAGTGTTGAACAGGAAGGCCCGCGGACACACCCCGCTCCGCTTCATCGCGTACAGCATCCACGCGGTGGCCACACCACCCTTGACCGTGTTCATGACCAGGATCTTGTCACGGTACGATCGTCCGGCGAGGACGTGCCCGGGACGCGAGAAGATCCCCCTTCGGCGATCCAGGTCGTAGCGGGCGGAGAAGTTGTCGCGCGCGACCAGCGCGTAACCCTCCGCCTTCGGACCGATACCGGTGTGGCAGGCGAGCGTGATCATCAGCGGATCTCCCCGGCAACGGCGGACGCCACGCATTGCTCCATGCTGGCCAGTGCCGGCTCATACCCGTATCCGCCCAGGATATTGACGATCTTCGCCGAGTTGCTGAGCAGGCGCTTCCAGCCGTTGGCCTCGCCGATCTCGCGGGCGAACTGGTTGTAGAAGCAGGTCCCCTGCAGGACCATTCCGCCGGATGCCTCGATCGTGTTCACGAACCCGTGACGCACGGCGTCCGGGTAGACCTGCGGCGAGGTGCACACGATGAGCGACACCGCCATCGTCCTGCCCCGGCACAGCGCTGCAACCTGCTGCATCTCGACGATGGAGAGCTGGGGTGCGGCAAACACCACCACGTCGACCTTCTCGCCGGTTGCCCCGAACCGCGAGCGCAGGGCGTTCATCATCCCGGCGCTCACAGTCTCCGGCTCGAGCCGGTCGCCGCCGACATCCGACAGTCGCCGCGCCTCCGGCGTGATCCCGACCAGATGGAACAACGGCGTGGACCCGTAGCTCGCCATCGCCGCGCCCAGGTGCTTCAGCTGGTCGGAGTTCGGGACCATTTCCAGTCCCTCGATCACCGGAACCTGCCAGTACGACCCGGCCCTTTCGCCCACGACAGCGCCGAGCACGCCCCAGTCGGTCAGTTCGCGCGGCTGCTCGGCCACGACGAACCGCCGCGTCGCCCTGCGGTTCTCGTCAAGGTGCAGTCCGTACCTGGGGGTCCGGCCGGTCAGGCTGGCGGCAAGCGCCGACGGACCACCCTCGAAGTTCGACCGCGCACCGCAGACCGAGTTGCTGTAGATCACGACACCGGTGTCACCATAGGCAACATGCTCGCCCATGACCGGCGGCATGATGGTCTGGTAGTTGACGCAGGTGTTGGTCATCAGGATGCCCATCCCGGTGCAGGCGGCGATGATGCGCCGCTCGAGTCCGGCCATCTCCTCGGTCTGTCCGAGCGGGTGGTAGGAGGCGAGATCGACACCGCGCGGATCGGTGATCGTGGGGACCCTGACCCGCGCGCCGTACCGGGCCAGGTCCTCCATGAACTGCGCACCGGCCTCGCCGACCGCCTCGGGATCGGCCATCATGTGCGCTTGGCTCACCGCAACCAGGTCGGGGGCATCGAACATCCGTCCCACCTGGAGCTGGTGATTGATCGCCCAGGACAACGGCCACCCCATCTCGCCGGCCTGCATGGCCAGTTCTTCCCCGGTCAGGGCGATTTCCGCCATGTCCCTCCCCCGCGGCGCCCGCGCCGGCGGACACGATAGGCCCGCCCGTCGGCGACAGGCAACCGGCCCGCGGTGGACTGGCAGCGGGCTGGAGGGCGTGCTAGCCTGAACGGACCGGGCGGGTGTAATTCAACGGTAGAATGCCAGCTTCCCAAGCTGGATATGGGGGTTCGATTCCCCTCACCCGCTCCACGAATTGCGGCGGCCGCCACAGGAACCGACCGGGTTCGATGCTCCGGGTGTTGCAAAATGCGGCGCTTCGGAGTAGGTCACGCACTCTGACCTACACGCCATACTCGTTACTTCCCGTACCGTCGACGGTTCCCGGGCGGGCATTCATGCCATCGCGGTTCGCGGTCGATTCCTGCGGATCGCGGACGATCCACCCGGTGCATCGCCATTCAACCAACTGGAGATCAATATGAGTGACACGCCGCTCGCTGGAAAAGTCATTGCCCTGATGGTCGCCAACGGATTCGACGAGATCGATTTCACCGGCGCCCAGAAGCGCCTGATCAAGCTCGGGGCAACCATCAGGGTCGTTTCCCGTGCCAACGGCCTGGTTCACGGCTGGTACGACGACAGCTGGGGCCACTTCTTCCCGGTGGATGTCGACCTCGTCGACACTCTCGCGATCGATTACGACGGCCTGATGATACCCGGCGGGCAGCGCAGCGTGGAGAAAATGGCGGAAGATCCGCATTCCCTCAGGGTCCTGAAGGCATTCATGCGTGCCAGCATGCCGGTTGCGCTGATCGGAGATGCTGTCGGTCTCCTTGTCCTGGCCGAGAGTGCGGCCGGTCGCACGGTGACCGGTACCGCGTCCCTGGAGGAAATCATGACTACGTCGGAAGCGACGTGGCAGCAGGAACCGGTCGTGACCGACACGGCCCTGGTGACCGGTGCGGGCTCGGAGAGTGCGGGTGCGGCGATTGACGCCTTTGCAGGACTCGTGGCCGCCTACCGGCGGGAAGACGACCACCTCGCTGCCTGAAGGGTCGATTTTCCTCTTGCTCTCAAGGCGTTGACACGCCATGTGTGGGCGTCCGTACCGGTTCTGGGACACGGAGCTCATGGAGCAGGATTTTCCGATTATTTCACCGTGTGTCGGCGTCTGCCAGATCAATGCCCAGACCGGGTACTGTCTCGGGTGCTGGCGCACGCTGAAGGAAGTGGCCCGCTGGTCCCGGTTCTCGGACCAGGAAAAGCGCGACGTGCTTGACGAGCTGCACAAGCGGCGCGGCGATGCGGCGCCGCGTGCGCGGCGCGTCACCCGCCGCCGGGCCCGGCGGACGGCATCGGCCAAATGACCCGTCGCAACGCCTTGACCGCCTGCTCCGAGGTGCCAGGAGCCGGCCCATGAACCGGCCGGTTGTTGTTCCCCGGCCCGAAGCCGTGGACAACGGCCACCCCGACCACTTCACACGCCGTGACGGCATGACATTTGCAGGTACTCACCTGATCATCGATCTGTGGGGTGCGTCGAATCTCGACGACGTGGAACATGTCCGGCACACGTTGATCCGGGCCGTGGATGCGTCCGGCGCGACCATACTGCATCTGCATCTGCACCGATTTTCGCCCGAAGGCGGCGTGTCGGGGATCGCCGTCCTGGCCGAGTCGCACATCAGCATCCACACCTGGCCGGAACGACGCTATGCCGCGCTCGATGTGTTCATGTGCGGCGACACCGACCCGCACCGGGCAATCCCGGTGCTCACGGCAGCCTTCAGTCCCGAATCCGTCCAGGTCGGGGACCATCGCCGCGGGATCGTCACGTGACCGAGTGGTTCGAGGAGGCACTGCACCCGGGACTGACCCAGGGGCTGTCCATGGACCGGGTCCTGTTCCGCTCCTCAACCGGTCAGCAGGAGCTGCTGATCTTCGAGAACAGGCTGTTCGGACGGGTCCTCGCGCTCGATGGCATCGTCCAGACCACCGAGGGCGACGAGTTCATCTACCACGAGATGCTGACCCACGTGCCGATTCTCGGCCACGGCAACGCCTCGCGCGTGCTCGTCATCGGTGGTGGCGACGGTGGAACGGCACGCGAGGTGCTCCGGCACCGCAGCGTCGAGGCACTGACCATGGTCGAGATCGATCGGGAGGTCGTCGACCTGTGCGCCACCTGGATGCCGTCCCTCGCTGATGGCGCCCTGTCGGACCCGCGCCTTGAGCTGGTCATCGCCGACGGCGCGCGTTTCGTGGCCGAAACTTCCCGGAGCTGGGACGTCATCATCATCGATTCCACCGACCCGGTCGGCCCCGGGGAGGTCCTGTTCTCCGAGGCGTTTTACCGCGCCTGCCGGGACCGGCTGGCGCCGGGCGGGGTGCTGGTGACCCAGAACGGGGTTCCGCACGTGCAGGCCGAGGAGCTGACCGGCAGTTACCGGCGGCTCGGTCCCTCGTTCGCCGACGTCTGGTTCTACCTCGCCCCGGTGCCCACCTACCAGGGCGGACACATGGCCTTCGGCTGGGCCAGTGACACCGTGGCGCTGCGCCGGACCGGCGTGGCCGAACTGACCCGGCGGTTCGAACACGCGGGGTTCGGGACCCGCTACTACACCCCGGAAGTCCACGCGGCGGCCTTCGCGCTGCCCGCCAGCGTCCTCGCCCTGATGGCGTGATCCCGGCCGGCAGCTCGGACGCCGCGTGTGATGCCGCCGTCAACACGCAGGTTCTGGTCAGTCATGTAACCGGATCGAGGGCCGCCTCCAGATCGACGAAGACGGCCGCGAACTCTCCCGTTTCGGCCAGACGGTGCCGCAGCTTCCACACCACGCTCGTCTTGCCCACCCGACGCTGCACGGCCAGCAGTGTGTGAGTTCCTTCCCGCACCCGCTCTTCCAGCGCTTCCAGCTCCGTCTCGCGGTCGAAGAAGTTCTCTCCGTCGACCCAGCTACTGCCCCCCTTCGCATCACGCCACTTTCCAGCGAACCGTCTATGGACGCCCCGTCAGATGCAAGCACAGTTTCAGTCGGGCTCAGTGTGTGCGGTCAGGTGCTGTCGTCTATCCGGCCTTCGTCAACATGCTCGACGCCCAGGTCCGCCGCCTCGACCGCGCCGTCGACCGGCTCAGCCCGGAGCTGCGCGACCTCCAGCGCGCGCAGGACGGCACCGAGATCAAGTCGCGCGAGCTGGAGCCGGTCACCGACCGTGCGCGGAACCTCGGCGACCGCCGCGACGCCTTCGAGAAGATGTGCGACGCCGTGGCCGAGCAGTACCGCAGCGAGACCTGGCGGCCCCGGCACGGCAGCCAGGTCTCGCAGACCGGCAAGCTGACCTCGGCGGCCATCGACGCCCGCGACTTCATCCGTGCGAGGAAGGACCGTGAGACGACGGCCCACCTGCCCGAGGGAACCCTGGTCGCCATCGACGGCGGCAAGGACGTCGCCGACCCGGCGGCGGTGATCGCGCGCCTCGACACGGCGAAGGCAAAGTGCGCCGACATCGTCCTCGCGCACGGCGGCGGCCCCGGCGTCCAGAGGATCGCGGCGCGCGCTGGGCCGAGCGCAACGGCGTCCACCAGGTCGTCTGCAAGCCCGACTGGAACGCGCACGGTCGCGCTGCCCCGTTCCGCCGCAACGAGGAGCTGCTGAACCTCCTGCCCAGGGGCGTCATCGCCTTCCCGGCTCCGGCATCACCGACAACCTCGTTGACCGCGCCCGGGAACTCGGCATCCCGGTCCACCGCTGCAACGCGTAGGCCGCAGCGCATCGCGGGCCGCGTCGTCATCCCCGGCAACGGGCGGTGGCGGCGCGGCCCGTTTTCGCGTGCGCACGTCGGTGGCGCGGCAACGCCCATCCTCGCGCTCGCAAGCTCGCGCATCGCCCGGCGCGCGACCTCCGGCACTCGTGCCGATCTTCGTGTCGGCGCTCCCGCCGAGCCCGCCGTCGCTGCGCTCGACACTCCGTCGCATCGTAGTGTCCGCACCAGCCGCCACTCAATCGCCGTGGCGGCTCCGATCCGCCGCTCTCGCCGGCGACGATTCCCCCACAAAAATCGCTGCACGATTTGGTGCCTTCCACGCCCGGAGGGCGCTGTCTCGTCACACACCGGAACGCAGCAGGCTGCAAGGGTGCGGCATGCGCAGACTGGCGTACTCTGGCGCCGCCTGGCGTACTCATGGGAGGCCAAAACCCTCCAGGCGCAACGCGGAACGAGCGTATGCTTTCGCGACGACACGGATTGTCGTAGCCGGTGCAGCTCAGGCGTCGCTTGCCCGTCGAAAGCACCGATCGGTGCCCCCGGTTGCCAGGCGTATGACGACGTAATACGCCCGGTAGGCGGATTGTCGTCGCCCTAACACGCTTCGAACACACCCTGTCGGGGCTCGTATCCGTGTGGCGGACGCGGGCCGACAGGCGCCCGGCGGTAGTCCCGGCGCGGAAGTTGCCGGAGCTTCCGACAGCCCCGCAGGCGCCTGGACCCCGACCGGGACCGGACCGCCGGCGTACCGTTTCCGGGCGAGGAATTGGCCGGAGGCGACCCCTGGATGGACCTGGAGCGCGCAGAATAATGCCCCGAAGCGACCGGAAGAGGTCCGGAACCGGAAGCAAACCGAACCGGAAGCGGTGCGATGCGCGCAAGCCGCGCTCCATCCGCTTCGCCGATTCCGAGTGGAAACTCGTCGAACGGGCCGCCGCACGGCACGGCATTCCGGCCGGCGAGGTGGTCCGTGCGGGCGCGCTCGCCCTCGCCGAGGACCGCCTCGGCGAGCCGCCGCCGGCGACCCTGTCGAAGGGACACGCCGCGCTCGTCGAGGCGACCTACCGCCTGGTCTACGTGATGGCCACGCTCAGACGGGAGGATCTGCTCGACGCCGGGCGCGAAAACGAGCTTTGCGACCTCATCGCCGAGGCCCGCAGGACGATGACCGAGACGATGGAAGAGAGCGCGTCATGAAGGAATTCGGCGCCCGCAACGTGTGCGCACCGCGACTCTCATGCCTTCCGGTCCACAGGTGTTGCGCCCGCCGGGGCCGCCCGGTTCGACATTCAGATCGCGACCTCGATGCACTCGCCCGGCCCGATCCGCTCGATCGCGTCCGCGAACCGCTCGACGCGCGCCTCGATCCGCGGCCAGGACGTGGACATCAGGACCAGCACCCGACAGCCGCCGCGCGGCGAGATTCTGTTGGTGGCGCAGGCTCTGGTCCGTCGTCACCAGAACATCGAAGCCCTCCGCCTCGGCGCGATCGAGCAGCGCGCTGTTGCGCAGGTCCGACCATCCGCGCTCGTAAGCGGTCTCCACGCAATGGTCCGGCAGGCGCCTGCGCAGCGGAACCGGCGTGCCCTGATTGAACAGCACCCTCATGAAGCCGCGGTGTCTCTCAGGCTCCGCGTCTCATGATCCAGCACGCTCTCGACCTGCCAGCGCTCGACCCCGGGAAACCAGTCGAGGAACTGCTCGGCTGTCGCGCCGTCCCGGAGGTTCTCGAACAGCGAAGCGACCGGCACCCGGGTCCCGCGAAACAACCACGCCCCGCTCACCTTGTCGGGGTCCCGTTCGACGGCGGGACATTGGTTCCACACGGCCATCGGTCTTTCCTCGGCATTCTTTCGGCGCCTTCGCGCGGCGGGACCGCCCCGGCCGCCGCATCCGCGGACGGGCCGCGGACCGCGAGACCGACTGTATTGCGGATCGCGCCGCGCGTTGGACCCTGCGGTGATACACCCGGACGCTCGAATTGTGAACCGGACGCGGTGCGCCGAATTGCAAAGGTGAGGCACACTTCCGCCCCGGCGGGGCCGTGTGATCGCCTCAATCGAAGCGCGACGGTTCGAGCATCCGTCCGCGCGGCGGCAACTCCAACTCGACACCGCTGAAACGCCCGAACTGTTCGTGGATTGCCGTCCCCAGGCCCCAGTGCGGCATGTCCTCGCGTCCGACGACCTCGCGCAGGATCACCCTCACTTCCTCTTCCATGGAACGGCCATTGACCACCGCGCGTATGCGAATCCCGGTCTTCACATCTTCGTCGAGATTGCGAATGGTGATGCTCGCCATGGCCATGCCCTCCCGTCCGTGGAATGAGCGCAAACCCACGCAGTGCTTGCAATGCAATCAAGGCGCTGATCGCAAGCCACGACCGCTTCGTCCGGTGCATCGGCGCGTGCCATCTACTCCTTCATTGCCCGCCGCAGATGCAGACGCACGCGGTGCGGCTCTCGTGCCCGCTGAGCCGCGGGAACATGCGCGGCGACCGTTCTGCGGTTCGGGAGACGGGAAACGATCGAGGCTGGCGGCGGGATGTTGGTACTGTCGTATGTGATTCCCTTCTGTTACCTCTACGGTCGGGAAGACAACGCGAAACGCGCACCGAGATTGCGGCCCGGTCGTCTCGCTCAATCGCCGCGACGCCTCCAGACACTTGCGGCGTCGGCTGTCCCGGCTGATGACAGTGTGCAGGACACCATTGCCCATCGGACTCCATTCGGAGTTTTCTTGATGCACCAGGCGCAGCCGTTCCCCTCGGGCCACAGCGGGACCGGACAGATGACCCCTACCCCGATGCATGCCGGCATCCATGCGGAACTCACTCCCGATCGCCCGGCATTGATCATGGGGGGGTCGGGCGCCTCGCTGGACTTTGCCGGTCTCGAGGCGCGGTCCAACCGTTTCGCACACCTTGTCCGGTCGCTCGGGATCACGCCCGGCGACCGGGTGGCACTGCTGCTCGGGAACTGCCTCGACTACCTCGTGCTTGCCTGGGGTGCCCAGCGGGCCGGCCTGCGGGTCGTCCCGATCGCCACCCATCTCGCCCCGGAAGAGGTCGACTACATCCTGCGGGACTCCGGATCGAAAATGCTGGTGACCTCACCCGGCCTCGCGGCAACAGCCAGGCGTCTCGATCTCGCCACCATACCCGCGACCGCCCGGTTCGCCATCGCGCCCGGCGTCGCGGGCTTCGCGGACCTTGACGCCGCGCTTGAAGCCATGTCGGCCCATCCGGTCAGCGACCAGTCGGAAGGTGTGGAGATGCCCTACTCGTCCGGCACCACCGGCCGGCCCAAGGGGATCATGAGGGCCATGCCCGACGGCCCGTTCGGCATTCCGTCCCCGGGCTATCTTCTGGCAGCCCGGCTGTTCGGGTTCGATGCCGGGACGGTCTACCTCTCGCCTGCCCCGCTCTACCACGCGGCGCCACTGATGTTCTGCATGCGGGTCATGCGCTTCGGCGGAACCATCGTGGTGATGGAGCGGTTCGATGCCGTGGAATGTCTGCGACTGATCGAGCGCTACCGCGTCACCCACGCACAGTGGGTCCCGACCATGTTCATCCGCATGCTGCGCCTTCCCCGGACCAGTCGCACTGGGCCTGACCTTTCGAGCCTGCGGTGCGCCATCCACGCTGCGGCACCGTGTCCCGAACACGTCAAGCGCGCGATGATCGAATGGTTTGGACCGATCATCCTGGAGTACTACGCCGGGTCGGAAGGCAATGGCCTGACCCTCATCACCACGCAGGAATGGCTGGAGCATCCGGGCTCGGTCGGACGCGCCATAATCGGCGAACTCCGCATCTGTGACGACGACGGTGCCGAAGTGCCGCAGGGGAGCGAGGGCGTGGTATTTTTTGCCGACGGACCCGAGTTTTCCTATCACAACGATCCCGGAAAGACCCGGTCATCGCGAACCGCCAGTGGCTGGAGCACCCTGGGCGACATCGGCTACGTCGACGCGGACGGCTTCCTGTACCTCACCGACCGCAAGGCGAACATGATCATATCCGGCGGGGTCAACATCTACCCGCAGGAAATCGAGAACCTTCTCCTCGGACATCCGGGCGTCCTGGATGCAGCCGTGATCGGAGTGCCCGACGAGGAGTTCGGCGAGTCGGTCAAGGCGGTGGTCCACCCGGTCGACATGGCCGTCGCCGGGCCCGGGCTCGAGACGGAGCTGATCGCCTGGTGCCGCGAGCGGTTGGGCCGGGTCAAGTGCCCGCGCTCGATCGACTTCGACGATGCCCTGCCGAGACAGGAGAACGGCAAGCTCTACAAGCGCCTGCTGCGTGACCGTTACCGTGCCTCGGGCGGGGGGTGAACGCCCCGGCGTTCCCGGAGCATCCACAGCAGTGTGCGGGCCGGGGCGATCGCAACGAACCTCAGCTGCACCAGAACCGCGATCAGGGCTACGACCGGCGCCTGCCATCCTGACCGGAAATAGGTGAAGAAGTACCGCACGAGGCTTCGGGCCTTGTGCCATTCGACCACCATCGGACTTGCCCGGCTCGTTCCCTGCACGTGGGTCACGCTGACGCCTGGAATGTAGAGGATCCGGCCCCCGTCCCGCCGCAGCCGCAGGCAGAAGTCGACATCTTCCACGTGGAGGAAATACCCCTCGTCCATACCCCCGGCGCGCTCCCAGGTATCCCGCGGCATGAGCATGAACGCCCCGGAAATACACGGAACCTCCACTGGGTGATCCGGGACCGGCGCGGTGTTGAGATTGACCCCCGACAGGCCCGGGATCAGGCTGGCGAGACGCAGCTGTTCCACCACGCAGTTCCACGGTGTGAGCAGGTTGCGACGGCATCCGCGCTGTTCGGTCCCGTCCGTGTTGAGAAGCCGGACGGTCGCCAGCGCCACGTCCTCGCGCCCGGCGAGTGCATCGAGGGCCGCCTCGAGCACACCAGGCTCGAGAACCGTGTCCGGATTGAGCAGCAGCAGGGTCGGCTGTGTGGCCCGGTCAGCTCCCAGGTTGCAGCCGTGCGCGAACCCGACGTTGCCGTGTCCGGTCATCACCACGAGACGGGTATCGCAAGCGGCAAGACGGTCCACCTCGGCCAGAAGGCCGGGAGGGTTGCCATTGTTGACCAGAACCACTTCCCGCACACCGTTCTGGCGCAGCACCGACGCCAGGCACTCGAGCAGGACCGGTCCTGTCCGGTACGACACCAGCACCACGCTGCAGTCCGCTGCCCAGCGTCCTGTCGGCGCGACGTCCCCGGTGGAAACCTGCGCCGCCCGTGGGTTCACCGCTCCCCCCAACCGAACCGGTCTCAGGCGCCGTGAAGCGGCGGCACCGGCGCCCGGACCCTACCACGACCCGGGGCCGTTGGCGATTGCGGCGCCGTCACGGAAGTGATAAGAGCGCGCCGAATGCCACTGACTGACAGGCGGCGCCGTGCATCTGGAGCAGACCGAGATCCCGGGGGTGCTGGTCATCCGCCCTCGCCGGTTCGGCGATCATCGAGGCTTCTTCTCCGAAACCTACAACGCCGCCAGCCTGGCCGAGAACGGCGTTGTGCTCGATTTCTGCCAGGACAACCACTCGATGTCGGCAACCGTCGGAACACTCCGCGGACTGCACTTCCAGATCCCCCCGTTTGCCCAGGACAAGCTGGTCCGGGTCGCCCGCGGCGCCATCTACGATGTTGCGGTTGACATCCGTCACGGCTCTCCCACCTTCGGGCGGTACGTCGCGCGGACCCTCAGTGCCGGGGAGTGGAATCAGTTGCTGATCCCGGCAGGGTTCGCCCACGGCTTCTGCACCATCGAGCCCGATACCGAGGTCCTGTACAAGGTGACGGCACCCTACTCGCCGGATCACGAGGCGGGCATCATCTGGAACGATCCCGACCTCTCGATCCCCTGGCCACTCGGCGGCGGTGATCCGGTGCTGTCACAGAAGGATACCGTTTACCCGACATTCGCCGATTGCCAGGCGTACTTCAGTTTCGGACCCGGGGGATGAGCGGAATCGGGACCGTCCTGGTCACCGGTGGCGCAGGTTTCATCGGCTCGGCCGTCATCCGTCATCTGGTCGGCGACGTCGGTGTGCGGGTGATCAATGTCGACGCCCTGACCTATGCCGCCAGCCCTTCCTCGCTGGCCGAGGTGGACGCGTCGCCGCTCTACAGCTTCAAGCACGCCGACATCCGCAACCGCGAGGCGCTTGCCGACATCCTCGAACGCCACCGCCCGGATGCCATCATGCACCTGGCGGCGGAAAGCCATGTCGATCGTTCGATCGACGGCCCGGACGATTTCATCAGCACCAACATCACCGGCACCTACACCCTGCTCGAGGCAGCACGGGGCTACTGGAGCGGACTCGGAGCCGGGGACCGGTCGCGCTTCCGTTTCCACCACATCTCTACCGACGAGGTGTTCGGGTCGCTGGCAACGGGTGATCCCGCCTTCACCGAGGAGACCCCCTACGCGCCGCGCTCGCCCTACGCCGCCAGCAAGGCCGCGTCCGATCACCTTGTCAGGGCCTGGCACGAGACCTGGGACCTCCCGGTCGTGCTCAGCAACTGCTCGAACAATTACGGACCGAACCAGTTTCCGGAAAAGCTGATCCCGCTCATGATCATCAAGGGGCTGGCCGGCGAGCCCTTCCCGGTCTACGGATCCGGCGAGAACGTCCGCGACTGGCTGCATGTCGAGGACCACGCCCGTGCACTCTGGCAGATCCTCACGCGGGGCCGGACCGGGGAGAGCTACAACGTCGGCGGCGGCAGCGAACTGCGGAACATCGACGTCGTGACCGGCATATGCCGCCTGCTCGACGAATTCGCGCCGGCAGCGGACGGGGCCTCTCACCTCGAGCGCATCGAGTTCGTCACCGACAGGCCCGGACACGACTTCCGCTACGCAATCGACTGCGCGAAGCTGGAAAACGAACTCGGCTGGAGTCCGCGCGAGAGCTTCGAGTCCGGACTGCGCAGGACCGTTGCCTGGTACATCGAGAACCGTGACTGGTGGCAGGCGATCCTGGAGACGCGCTATGCCGGCGGACGGCTGGGGACGCGGGGCTGATGCCGCGTATCCTCGTGACCGGCGGCGGCGGGCAGGTCGGCAGGGAACTGGCCCTGCGCGACGGCCTGGCCGGACTGCAGGTCACCGCCGAGCCCCGGACCGGGCTCGATGTCACCGACGCCGCATCGGTTCGCCGGGCGCTGGATCGGCATCGTCCCGAAGTCGTGATCAATTCCGCCGCCTACACCGCGGTCGACCGGGCCGAAACCGACCGGGACGCCGCCTTCGCTGTCAACGAGAGCGGTGCCGCGATCCTGGCGCGCGAATGCGCCGGGCACGGCATCGCGCTGATCCATCTTTCCACCGACTACGTGTTCGACGGATCGGGGTCGCGCCCCTACCTGGAATCCGATCCGCCCAATCCCGTCGGGGTCTACGGCCGCAGCAAGCTTGCCGGCGAGCGCGCGGTTGCGGACCTGCTGGAGCGTCACGTCGTCATGCGCACGTCGTGGGTCTATGCCGCCCATGGCGCCAACTTCGTGCGAACAATGCTGCGGCTTGCAGGCGAACGCGACGTGCTGCAGGTCGTCGACGACCAGCATGGGGCCCCGACCTGGGCCGGGGACATCGCGGCCGCGTCACTGTGCATCGCCGGGCGCATCATCGACCAGGAATTCACCGACTGGGGAACCTTCCACTACACGGCCAGGGGACGGACCAGCTGGCACGGCCTGGCGCAGGCGATCGTCGAGCGGGCGGCAACCGTCACCGGACGCCGGCCACGGGTCGATCCCGTTCCCACCAGCGCCTGGCCCACCGCCGCGCGCCGGCCGGCCAACTCGAGCCTCGACTGCGGCAGGATCGACCGGCTGGTCGGACCCGAGCGGCCGCAGTGGACGGCCAGTCTTTCCCGGGTGCTGGACGGGTTGCTCGAACAGGGCAGTGTCGAGGGAGACAGCCTGCGATGAAGGGGATCATCCTTGCCGGGGGATCCGGCACACGCCTCTACCCGCTGACCGTCACGGTGTCGAAACAGCTGTTGCCTGTCTATGACAAGCCGATGATCTACTACCCGCTGAGCACGCTGATGCTGGCCGGCATCAAGGACATCCTGGTAATCACCACCCCGGAGGACCAGGACCAGTTCCAGGCCCTGCTCGGCGACGGGTCGCACTGGGGCATCAGCATCAGTTTCGCCGTTCAGCCGTCGCCGGACGGGTTGGCCCAGGCATTCATCATCGGCCGGACCTTCGTCGGCAACGATCCATGCTGCCTGATCCTGGGCGACAACATCTTCCACGGCCACGGCCTCACCGAGAAACTGCAGGCGGCCGTGGCGCGCACGGACGGCGCGACGGTGTTCGGCTACTACACGAGGGACCCCGAACGCTATGGCGTGGTGTCGTTCGACGAGGAGGGTCGGGCCCGGAGCATTGTCGAAAAACCGCAGAACCCGGAGTCCAACTGGGCGGTGACGGGGTTGTACTTCTACGACAACGAGGTCCTCGACATTGCCCGCGACGTGCGGCCCTCGCCTCGCGGGGAACTCGAGATCACCGACGTCAACCGCATCTACCTCGAACGCGGGGCACTGCGGGTCGAACGCCTCGGCCGCGGTTTCGCGTGGCTTGACACCGGCACCCATCATGCGCTGATGGCAGCATCGGAGTTCGTACGCACGGTGGAGGATCGCCAGGGGCTCAAGATCGCCTGCGTCGAGGAGGTGGCCCTGCACATGGGGTTCATCGATGACGAGCAGGTACGAAGGCTTGCGGCCCCGCTCAGGAAGAGCGGCTACGGCGAATACCTGCTCTCGCTTGTCGGACGTGGAGACCTGTCATGATCATCCGCCCCATTGCGGCGGCGGCCCTGCTCGCAGTCCTGGCAGCAGGCGCGTCCGTCTCGGCCTCGGAGCCACACGCGATCGTCGCACCGGTGCCGGAAGGCATCGATGCCCCGCCGATCGCCTTCGACCTGCCGATCGACTGCGAACCGGGCATCGACTGCTGGATCTTCAAGTACGTCGACCTGGATCCCGGTCCCGGCACCGCGGACTTCGGCTGCGGGTCGATCACGCACGACGGGCACAAGGGGACCGACATCGCGCTGGCGCACTTCGCCAGGATCGGGGAAGGTGTCGCGGTCCGGGCGGCAGCCGACGGCATCGTGCGCGCGATCCGCGACGAGATGCCGGACATCCCGCAGGGCCGCCCCGACTCCCCCGACGTCGCGCAACGCCAGTGTGGCAACGCCGTCATCATCGACCATGAGGCGGGCTGGACCTCGACCTACTGTCACCTGCACAGGGACAGCGTGCGGGTCAACCCGGGCCAGACGGTGCGTTCCGGGACCCACATCGGCGACGTCGGCCTGTCCGGGTACACGAACTTTCCGCACCTGCATTTCGGCGTGATGTACCAGAACCGCGTGGTCGATCCGTTCACCGGCGTGTCCGGCGCACGCAGCTGCACGATCGGCCGCGCGCCGTTGTGGCAGCGGCAGGTGCTGGACCGGCTGCCCTATCGCTCGGCGATCATCCACAACGTCGGGTTCTCCGACACCATTCCGGATGCCGCCGCCATCCGCTCGGGCGAGCTCACCCAGACGCTGTTTGCTCCCGGGGCGGACTCGCTCGCTTTCTGGACCGAGATTGCCGGCCTGCGCAAGAATGACCTGATCTCGATGCGGCTCACCGACCCGTCGGGCCAGCCGGTTGCACTCAGGTCGGAACGCGCCGAGGACGACCAGCCGCGGATCTGGCTTGCTGTCGGTGTGCAGGTGAGCGACGGAACGCTCCGGCAGGGCGCCTACCGGGGCGAGGTCACGGTGACCCGCGAGGGCGGGACGGGACAGGCGAGGTCACAGCGCGTCGCGTTCATGCGCATCGCCTACCCGTAGGTTCCGCGGGAGGACGGTTACCCGTCCCGGCTTCCGATCCACAACCGGTTGGCAGGGGGATGTGCGGCCAGCGCCTCCTCGTTAATGGTGGTCCCCCACCCTGGCGTGTCCGGAAGGAGGAGTTCGCCGTTCTCGATCACCGGCGGCGGATCGAAGATCTCGTCCTTCCAGGTCACGTCCTCGTAGTCGGTTTCCAGCACCCTGAAATTCGGGACCGCGGCGCAGAAATGCGCTCCCATCAGCGTGCCGAGATGTCCGTTGAAGTTGTGGGCCGCGACGTTGACCTCGTGGATCTCCGCCAGGTTCGCAATCCGGATCGACTCCGCGATCCCGTTCCACGGCACGTCCACGATCGCGACGTCCACCGCGCCGGCGTCGAAGTACGACCGGTACTGGCGTCGGCCGAACAGTGACTCCAGGGAGGCGATCGACATCGGCGCCCGGCTGCGAATCCGCGCAAGCGCGTCGGGCTCGAAGATGTCGAGTTCGAGCCAGTCGAGGCCGAGCGGCTCCAGTGCCCGGGCCACCCTCAGGTAGCCTTCGGTTCGGAAGTTGAAGTTGAGATCGAGCTTCAGTCCGATGTCCGGACCGGCACCGTCGCGGAACGCCTGCATCTGCCGGCAGATCGTGTCAACCAGCCACGGCTCGGCATTCAGTTCCGGACCGCCCGTGGTGCGCCCGAAGCCCGGCATGTAGACCTGAGGCTCGCCGTCCCCGAACAGGAAGATGTTGGTCTTGAGCGAACCGACGCCGCTGTCACGAACCTCGCGGCCGAGCGCACAGATGTCGTCGAGCGAGCGCGGTTGCGGCACACCCATCGCCTCGTGGTGATTGAGCCTGAAGGTGCCGCAGTGCGACCAGTAGACGGGAAGCCGGGTCCGGTACGGACCCCCGAAGAGGGCGGCGACCGACACCCCGAGGTCACGGGCCTTGATGTCATAGAGCGCGTTCTCGAATGCGGCGATTGCCTGGGCGGCCATGCCGCCCGGAACGTGCCGGGTTACCAGGCGCAGCCGGGTGACCACGGTCTCGACCGGTCTCGGGTCCTCGCCGATGACGAGTTCGCCCAGCCTGCGGATCACCCCGGTCAGGCCGGGACTGCCGAAGCCCTCGAGATATTCCGAGTAACCAACGATGCCGGTGTCTGTCACGATCTTCAGGAAGGAGAAGTCACGCCACCCGGCGCCGCAGTGCAGGTCCTGGACCAGGGCAATCTTCATCAGGCCGTCCCCTGTTGCCGTACCGGCCCTTCGCGCCGTGGACCGGTTTCATACCGGGTGGCATTGTGCGCCGGCTGGAGACAGCCTGTCATTACCCGCGATGGATTGCGTGATCGTGACCCCACGCCCGTCATGCCGATCTGGCTGAGATACGCGATTGGAGCCCAGGCCTGCCTTCTGGTCGGCATGGGAATCGGGCGGTTCGGCTACGCGCCGATGATCCCGGTTCTGATCGAGTCGGGACAGCTGGCCGAGTTCGAGACCGGGCGGGTGGGCGCGCTCAATCTCGCCGGCTACGTGCTGGGCGCCGTTGCCACCGCCCGGCTGCGTCATCGCTGGCACGAGGCCGCGGTCCTGCGAACCTGCCTGGTGCTGGCCCTGCTGTCGCTCGTCGCCAGCATCCTGCCGTTCGGCTACCTGTGGCTGGCATCCTGGCGTCTGCTGGTCGGCATCGTCGTCGCGGTGATGATGATCCTCGGCATTTCCTACGTTACCCGGTTCGCACCGCCCGACCGGGTCGCCCGGGCGACATCGATCGCGTTCTCCGGCGTCGGGCTCGGCATCTTCTTCTCAGCCGTCGGACTGCCGTTCCTGCTGGACGCGGGAGTCGCGGCCGCGTGGGCGGGTGCAGCCGCGGTCGGCGCGGTTGCGACCGGGGTCGGGCTGTGGGCCTGGTCGGGGGCGCCACGTCTCGAGGCGACACACGTCCCGGAACACCGCGTGCGGATTCCGGTGGAGGGCTGGAAGCTGGTCGCCGCCCAGTTCCTGTTCTCGGTCGGGCTGATCCCGCACTCGATCTACTGGGTGGACTACATCGTGCGCGGGCTCGGCCACCCGATGTCCCACGGCGCCCTGCACTGGACCCTGGTCGGTGCGGGCGCCGTACTCGGCACCCTTCTCTGGGGCCGGCTTGCCGACAGGATCGGGCTGACCCCCGGACTGGTCGTGATCTTTGCCATGCTCTCGGCCTCCATCGCGCTCCCGGTCCTTGCTCCCGGCGGGCTCGTGCTGCTGTTTTCCTCCCTGGTATTCGGCTCCCAGCCCGGCTCCAGCGCCGTGATCGCCGGCCGCGCCCAGCAGGTGATGGGCACCGGCGCCATGACACCGCTGTGGCGCTGGATGACCATATCGGTCGGCGCCGCCCAGCTTCTGGGCGCTCCGGTGCTGGTCGAGTTGTTCAACCGCACCGGAAGCCACACGCCGGTCTTCCTCGCCGGTGGCACGGCAATGGCGTTGGCATCGGTCCTGTGCGCGACACTGCCGCGTGACGCCGACGCGACAGGGCGGACCTGACGCCGTATCATGAGCACCCCGACCGGACCCCAGGGAGCCGCGCCATGACACTCACGCCTCGAGATCTCGTCGGCTACGGAGCGTCGCCGCCGGACCCGCAGTGGCCGAACGGCGCCCGGCTGGCACTCAACTTCGTGATCAACTACGAGGAGGGCTCGGAGTACTCGCTGCACGACGGAGACGGGTTTTCCGAGGCCAGCCTGACCGAGGCACCATCCTCCATCATCCCGCATGGAGACCGTGACCTTGCGGCGGAGTCGCTGTTCGAATACGGCTCGCGGGTCGGGTTCTGGCGCCTGCTGCGGCTGTTCCGCGACCGCGACCTGCCGGTGACCATCTTCGCCTGTGCCCTGGCGCTGGAACGCCATCCCGAAGCGGCCCGCGCGATCCGCGAGGCGGGCCTCGACATCTGCTGCCATGGCTGGCGCTGGATCGAGCACTTCAAGCTGCCGGAATTCGTCGAACGCGAACACATCCGCCGTGCCGTCGCCTCTCTTGCCAGCACCCTCGGCGAGCGTCCCTACGGCTGGTACTGCCGTACCGGACCCAGCGTGAATACCCGCCGGCTTCTGGTCGAGGAAGGAGGGTTTCTCTACGACTCCGACGCGTACAACGACGAGTTGCCCTACTGGGTGACCGTCGCGGACCGCCCGCACCTCGTGGTGCCGTACACACTCACCAACAACGACTCCAAGTTCGGCCGCGGCTGGTTTTCCACCGGAGAGGACTTCTTCGCCTTCTGCCGGGATGCGTTCGACTTCATGCGCGAGGAAGGCCGGTCACACCCGCGAATGATGTCGGTCGGGCTGCACATGCGCCTCACCGGGCATCCGGCGCGCGCCATGGGACTGGCACGCCTCCTCGACCATATCCGGCAGTTCGACGACGTGTGGATCTGCAGCCGGATGGACATTGCGCGGCACTGGATGCGGGTGCATCCCTGGCGCGGATGAGAACCGGTCAGCCGGCCTGCGGATCGTCATCGGGCCCGGGCACCGGAAAGTCCGTCATCTCGTCAGGATGATCGGCCGGCACCCGGTACGTCCCATCGAGCCAGCGGGCAAGATCCCGCAGCCTGCAGCGGGCGGAACAGAAGGGACGGTGCGCCCGCACCGTCGCGGCTCCACACTCCGGACAGCTGCGCGCCATGGCTTCCGTCACTCCCCGTCGATCCACCACTCGCCAGGGGCCAGGCCGGAGACTGCCTCGAACCGGGGCTCGCAGCCGAGCCGCCGGGCAACCTCGACCGCCGCCGGGCGCAGGGAACCGGCCATCAGCGCCGCCACCTCGGGCGCGCACCGGACCCGGGGATGTGCCAGCGTGCGGACACGGTCCGGCATCCGCCGCAGGACGTCACAGGCGACGGTCTCGGAGTTCGGACGCACACCGTGATCCGGGTCTGTGTAGAGTTCGTTCAGCGTTGGCAGGCCACGCGGTCGGGTGATTTCCAGAACCCCGGTCCGGGTCCAGCCGTGGACCACCGGAGCGTCCGGCTCGCCGTCGAACGCGGCAGCGAACGCATCCGCTACCCGGTCACGGACCCGGCGCGCCCGCGGCACGTCGATCATGATCAGCCCGGCCAGCTGGCGCAGGCGGACCTGCCAGGCGAGTTCGGCACCGAGCGCCGCGGCCCGGCCCGCGGTCAGGGCGCCGTCGGCGATATCGATGTCGATCGCGTTCAGTGCCTCGGTCTCCTCGATCACCAGCCGCAGCCCGTCCGGCATGGCCACGGTCCTCCGCAGCGCGAGTTCAAGCGCGTCCTCGACGTCGAAGTCATCGAACAGCTTGCCGTCGCGTCCCTCGCGCAGAATCGCTGACGGCGCGCGCAGGCGCGAGCGCGCCACCGGTCCGGGAGCGGAATCGAGCACAGTTCCCACCGGGTCCTCGCCCGACCACCCTCGTACCCGGAGCAGTCGGTCGACCACGGCGCGTGCATCGGCCGCTACCTCCGCGCACCGGCGGTTCCCGGCTGTTGCGCGGACAATGATGCCGGCTCCGTCCGGCGCCAGGTCCGCGACGGCCCGGCGCAGCCGCTCACGCTGCCCGGCATCGACGATGCGCCGTGACACGCTGGTCCCGGTGCGGCCGGGAACAAGCGAGACCAACTCCCCGTCGAGGCCGAAGCCGGTGGACACCCGCGCCGCCTTGCCGCGCCAGCCCTCGGAACGCACCTGGACAGCGAGCGAGGCGCCCTCGTGCACCGGGTTCCCGCCGGCACGCTCCAGCACGCCGGCGCACCCGCCAAGGTCCAGAAAGCACTGCCCGCGCCGCACCGCGGTGACCCGCGCCACCACCACCTGGCCCAGCCGCCACGGCCGCGACAGGCGCTCGACCAGCAACTCCCGCAGCCGCCCGTCCTCGATGATCGCAACCCGGGTTTCGGCGGCAGACCTGTCGACCAGGATCTTGCGCGCCGTCATGGCCGGTCGGAGACGTGGTAGTGAAACCCGCTGCCGGCCAGCATGGCATGGACCTCGGCGAGCGGCAGGCCAACCACGTTGCTGTAGGACCCGTTGAGCGAGGCGACCCAGGCGGCTGCCATGCCCTGGATCGCGTAGCCGCCGGCTTTGCCACGCCATTCACCGGCAGCGAGATAGGCCTCGAGTTCGTCGGCGGACAGGCGCTTGAACCGCACGTGGGTCGCAACGAGGCGCCGGAGCCTGGCGCCGTCGGGACGCACCAGCGTGACTGCACCCAGAACCCGGTGACGGCGCCCGGACAGCAGGCCGAGGCACAGCCGTGCCTCGGCCGGCTCGAGAGCCTTTGGCAGGATCCGGCGCCCGCAGGCGACGACGGTATCGGCAGCGAGCACGAAGGCCCCCGGGTGCCGGGGCGCCACGTCATCGGCCTTGGCGTCCGCCATGCGCGCAGCGTAGGTCCGGGGCACCTCGCCCCTGGACGGGGTTTCGTCGACGCCGGGGCGGTCGATCCGGTCGGGAACCAGGCCGATCTGGAGCAACAGGTCGCGCCGGCGGGGCGACGCCGAGGCCAGCACGCAGCGCAGGCCGGACTGCGGCCGAAACACCGCGCGGGGGTTCATGCGCAGGGCCGCCGGACGCCGGTTGCGTTACTTGAATCGGAAGGTGATTCGACCCTTGGTCAGGTCGTACGGCGTCATTTCGACGTTGACGCGGTCGCCGGCAAGAACACGGATCCGGTTCTTCCTCATCTTGCCGCTGGTGTGGGCCAGAACCTCGTGTTCGTTGTCCAGCTTGACCCTGAACATCGCATTCGGGAGCAGTTCCGAAACCGTTCCCGAGACTTCCAGGACATCTTCTTTCGCCATGGCACCATCAGTTTGTGTTGATCGGACGGGCACGAAGGTGGAGCCCGACACCGGAAAAATCAAGCCGCTTGTTCCGGCGACACGACCGACGCGGACTACGGAAACCGCTTCTCGATCCGGCGGATCAGTTCGTCGCGCACCTCCCGGTAACCGGCGCGCCGCATCTCGAGACTGCCTTCGAAGATGGTGACGTCGAGAATCGGCCAGTACTCGATGTCACACGCCATGGTACGGGTCAGTTCCGTTGCCCGGTGGTGGGCCTCGGGCGACAGCGAGACGATGAGGTCGAAGAAACCGTCCTCCATCTCGTCGAAGGTCTTCGGCCGGTGATCGGCGAGATCAATCCCCAGTTCCGCCAGGACCTCGACCGCGAGAGGGTCGGGGGTTCCATGCCTGATCCCGCAGGAATCCACGTACATGCTGGTTCCGCACCGGTGCTTGAGGATGGCCTCCGCCATCGGCGAGCGTACCGAGTTCTGCACGCAGGCGAAGAGCACCGCCCCCGGTGCCGCGCCGGGTCGCGGCAGGAACGGAGCTTCTCCGATCCCGGTCACGACGAGTATCAGCCCCGAATGTGCAGGACGCAGATCAGGGTGAACAGGCGCCTCGCCGTCGCAAAGTCCATCGAGACCTGTCCATCGAGGCGCTCCAGCAGGATCCTCGCTCCCTCGTCGTGCAGCGCGCGTCGGCCCACGTCGATTGCCTCGATCTTCGATGGCGACAGGTTGCGGATCGCCTCGTAGTAGTTCTCGCAGACGTGGAAGTAGTCGCGCACCACCCTGCGGAACGGCGCGATCGGCAGGATGACATCGCCCACCGTGGTCCCGTCGGCGGTGCGTATGTCAAACTGCAGCCGGCGCTCCTCGATTGCGAGGTGCAGGTGGAAGCTTGCCTCCTCCACCCCGACCGGACAGAACCTGTTTTCCTCGATCAGGTCATAGATCGCCACCGCACGCTCGTGTTCCACCTCCGCGCTGCGCCGCAGGACCGTACGCTCGTTCAGCGTGATCTGGACGATCCGCCCCCCGGTATTCTGGTTCGACGGATCCGGCACGCCGTCGGGCATGGTGAGCGCACGCCGTGTCATGCTGCGTGTCCTCTCTACACCGGGTCAGTCCCCGATTGCATTCAGCCGCGAGGCGATGGACCAGGCATGGGCATGCAGGCCTTCCGCCTCGGCCAGCACCATGGCGGCCGGACCGATCCGGGACAGGCTTCCTGCATCACAGCGTATCGTGTTGGTCCGTTTCATGAAATCCAGTACCGACAGGCCGGACGAAAACCGGGCGGTCCGGCCGGTCGGCAGCACATGATTGGGGCCCGCGATGTAGTCGCCGATCGCTTCGGGAGTATGACGTCCGAGGAACACTGCACCGGCGTTGCCGATCCGTTCGGCGAACCACGCCGGGTCGGCCACCGCGAGCTCGAGGTGTTCCGGTGCCACCCGGTCAACAAGTCCCGGCGCCTCATCGAGGGACCCGACCACGATCACCGCTCCGTGATCGCGCCAGCTTGCAGCGGCGATGCCTGACCGGGGAAGGCGCGCGAGCGTCTCGTCGATCTCGGTTTCGACACGGCGGGCAAAGCCGGCATCATCTGTAACCAGGATCGCCTGCGCATCCTCGGCGTGCTCTGCCTGCGAGAGCATGTCGATCGCGATCCACGCCGGATCGCTGTCGCCGTCCGACACCACCAGGATTTCCGACGGCCCGGCAATCGAGTCGATCCCGACCTGTCCGAACACGAGCCGCTTGGCAGCGGCGACATAGGCATTTCCCGGTCCGACGACCTTGTCCACCGGCCTGATGGTCCGGGTCCCGTAGGCGAGTGCGGCCACCGCCTGGGCGCCGCCGAGACGATAGATCTCGCTCACCCCGGCCATGTCGACCGCCGCGAGTACCAGCGGCCTGATCTCGCCGTCGGGTGCCGGCACCGTGACTACGCGGCGAGGCACTCCCGCCACCCGGGCCGGGATGGCGTTCATCAGCACGGAGCTGGGGTAGGCCGCTCTGCCGCCGGGCACGTAGAGGCCCACCGAGGCGACGGGCCGCCAGCGCATGGCCAGACCGACCCCTTCCTCGTCCTCCCACTCGAGATCTCCGGGCACCTGGCGTGCGTGAAAGGCCTCGATGCGCCGCGCCGCCATCTCGAGCGCCTCGAGCTCGCCGGCATCGCAGGACGCGCGGGCCGCGGCCACCTCCGCTCCGGTAACCCGGAATGACTCCGGCTCGTGGCGAACGCGGTCGAAGCGCTCGGTATACTCCACGAGCGCGGCATCGCCCCGCGTTCTCACGTCGTCAATGATGGCTGCCGCAACGTCGCTGACGTCGCTGTCGGCTGCCCGGCGCGCATCGAGAAAGTTGCTGAACCTGCTCTCGAAGTCCGGCATCCGGGTGGAGAGTCTATGCGGCAACGGCCACCTCCCGGAACCGGCCGATCAGGTCGTTGACCAGGGCGGGCCGGGTCTTCAGTGCCGCCCGGTTGACAGCCAGGCGTGAACTGACCTCGGCGATCCGTTCGACCTCGACCAGGCCGTTTGCCCTGAGCGTGGATCCGGTCTGCACCAGGTCGACGATGCGCCGGCACAGTCCGAGCCTCGGCGCGAGTTCCAGGGCTCCGTTGAGCTTGACACATTCGGCCTGCACGCCGCGTGCGGCGAAGTGCCTGCGGGTTACTTTCGGATACTTCGTTGCGATGCGCAGGTGACTCCAGCGTTTCGGGTCCTCGCGCGCGGCCAGTTCCTCCGGTTCGGCCACCGACAGGCGGCAGCGACCGACCTCGAGATCCACCGGGGCATAGATCTCGGGATGGTCGAACTCCATCAGCACGTCGCTGCCGCACACCGCCAGGTGCGCGGCCCCGAATGCGACGAAGGTCGCGACATCGAAACTGCGCACGCGGATGATTGTCAGACCCGGATCTTCGGTCCGGAACATGAGCTGGCGGGCGTTCTCGTCGAAGAACTCGGGCTCGGGCCCGATACCTGCACGGGACAGCAGCGGGCCGACCTCATTCAGGATACGGCCCTTCGGCACGGCAAGCACCAGGGGATCAGTCGCACTCATCGGCATCATCCGGATGGGTGGGCCGGGACCAGGTCGGCCAGGAATCGCCGACATCCTCCGCCAGGCAGGAAAGCCGGCGGATCGACAGGCCGATGGTCGTCCCGCCGGCAAAACACAGGTACAGGCCATCGTCGGCAAGGTTGCAGGACAGCAGCTCGAGGATCCGTCCCCGCTCGGTGATGTCGAAACCCCGGGTCCGGGCGGCGTCGACCTCGTTGATAAGAACGGCGCAGTGAACCCGTTCCGAGACCGGGTCGTCCTCCCCGACCGGCCCAGCCTCCTCGAGCTCCCAGCGAAACCGCTGAGCCATCATGGCGAACCGCCGGTGTGCCGGGTCGTAGACGATCTCGCGCACCGGCACGATCGCATCCTGCAACAGCGTGGACACGAGCTCCAGGTCGTCGCGGGACTCGACCCTGACCCGGAACTGGCGGCCCGGATCGATACGCCGGGTTGTCATCAGGCCACCTGCACGCTGTCAGCATCGGTCTCGCGTTCAATGACCGCACCGCAGGCGACCAGTTTGCCGACAAGGCGTTCGTAACCGCGATCAAGGTGGTAAATCCGGTTGATCGTGGTCTCCCCGTTCGCCGCGAGACCGGCCAGGACGAGGGACACCGACGCCCGCAGGTCGGTCGCCATCACCGGGGCTCCGGCAAGGCCGTGGATGCCGTTCACCCGCGCCGAGCCGTCCCGGACCGTAATATCAGCTCCCATGCGCACCAGTTCGCTGACATGCATGAACCGGTTTTCGAAGATGGTCTCGGTGATGAGCGACGAACCGTCGGCAATGGTCATGCACGCCATCAGCTGCGCCTGCAGGTCGGTCGGAAAGCCGGGATAGGGCTCGGTTACGACGTCGACCGCGCGCAGCCCACCGTCCGGCGCCGTCACCCGGACGCGGTCGGCCGCCGCATCGATGCGGGCGCCCGCCGCGGAAAGGGTGTCGAAAACCCTCTCCAGCAGGCCGGGCCGGATGCCGGTCAGTTCCAGTTCCCCGCCGGTGATGCATGCGGCAATCGCGTAGGTCCCGGCCTCGATCCGGTCGGCCGTGATGCGGTGCGTGGCGCCACCAAGCGTCTCGCGGCCGCTGATGTGGATCACGTCGGTCCCGGCACCTTCGATCTGCGCGCCCATGGCGACGAGACAGTCCGCCAGGTCGACGATTTCCGGTTCGCGCGCGGCGTTCACCAGCTCGCTTTCGCCCCGCGCGAGCACGGCCGCCATCATCAGGTTTTCGGTAGCCCCGACCGAGGGAATGGGAAAGACGTGCCTGGCCCCGTGCAGGCGACCGCCCCTGGGCAGCGCAGCCTCGACATATCCGCCGGACAGGTCGATGTTCGCGCCCATCCTGCGCAGTCCGGCCAGGTGCAGGTCGATCGGCCTGGTCCCGATCGCACATCCGCCCGGCAGCGATACCCGCGCCCGGCCGCAGCGCCCGACCAGTGGTCCGAGCACGAGAACCGACGCGCGCATCTTGCGCACGATGTCGTAGGGTGCCTCGGTTGCGGTCACCCGGGGAACACCGATCTCCAGTTCGGGCTCTCCCGGAGAACCCGCCCGGCGTATCGTCGCCCCGAGCTCGCCGATCAGGGCCAGCATCGATTCGATATCGGCAAGCCGCGGGACATTCTCCAGCCGTACAGGTTCGCTCGTCAGCAGACTCGCGGCCATAATTGGCAGAGCGGCGTTCTTGGCGCCGCTCACGGGGATCGTTCCCACCAGTCGGTTGCCGCCTCGGATCCTGATCCTGTCCATCATTCCTTCCGGGGTTCCGGCACACCTGCCACGTCAAACCGGATGCGGCACCGTTTGTATTGGACGGGGCCGGGCCAGACAAGGCCGCGGCCCCGTCGCGGCGCAGCGCTCACTCGATGCGGTCCGGCCGCCGGCGCGGCGTCTCCGCAGAGCGCGCCCGCGCCTGCTCCTTGCGTCGATGCAGGTTGCGGCGCAGCGCAGCCGCGCGCCTGGTCTCACGTCCGTCGATACCCGACTTCGCGGGCTTGCTTGCCTCCTCGCGCGTCTCGTCTTCCACGTCTTCGTCCACCGTGTCGGTTCGGGTCGGTTGCACACGGTTTGACGCCGGCTGTCAAGGCGAATACCGGCGGGTCCGGACACCCTGCTCCAGGATGACCACCGGCGGTCCGGGGCAAGCAGCGGAGCTTTCGAGGGTGTCACGGCACTCCGCGACCGGCAGCGACAGCAGGGCTCCAGGCACCCGTGGCAGTCCCTGCTCCGGGCGCGTGCGTGGTCCGGCCCGGCAGGGTGGACAAGGCCCGCGCCAGAGCAACTTTCGGGACTTACAAAGAAAACTTGACAGCGTCATGCCGCCTGCAGGGCCTGAATCGAAGACCTGCAGGCGCTTTCTCCTTGCATGTTCCACGTTATTTCCTATATTTTTCCCGTATTGTTCAGGAGACGCCGTATGCCGTCCGAGACAAGACCCGGGACGAAACCGCAGCGTGCACACCGCCAGGTCACGTACCGTCTGCTGCCGCAGACGCGGGGCAACTGGCGCCGCCTGGAGCGGGTCCTGGAGAGCCAGCGGCAGTTGTACAACGCCGCCCTGCAGGAGCGGTCGGACGCCTGGCGTCTGGCGGGCGTCTCCATCACCTGGCAGGACCAGTTCAAGTCCCTGACGGCATGCCGTCGGGAGATCCCGGAGATGGCGGCCGTGCCGGTCGCCATCCAGCGCGGCACGTTGAAGCGGGTGGACGAAGCCTTCCAGGGCTTCTTCCGCCGGGCAAGGGCCGGGCAGAAACCCGGCTACCCGCGGTTCCGCTCGCGCCGCCGCTTCGACAGCATCTCCATCGTCTCCGGGGTGAGGCTGGAGGCAGGCAGGCTGCGTCTCCCCGGTTTAGGTTGGATGACGGTGCGCCGGCGCGGCGGTATCCGGACGCCCGTCCGGTCTCGGCGGTGCTGAAGCGCGAGGCCGGGCGCTGGTCTGCCGTGGTCTGCCACCCGCTCGCGGTCCCGCAGCCAGAGGATGACGGGACCGCGGTCGGCATCGACATGAACGCCGGCCAGGTCGCGGCGAGCGACGGACGGCTGTTCCACGCCCCGGACATGCGCCGCCTCGAGGCCCGGAAACGCCGGTATCAGCGCATGGTTGCGCGTCGCAGGCGCGCAAGCCGCCGGCGGGCCCGCGCAAGGGCGCGGCTCGCCAGGACGACACGGCGCATCGCCATGGCCCGGCGCGACTGGCACCACCAGGTCTCGCGCAGGATCGCCGAGGGTGCGCACACCGTCGCGATCGAGGACCTGAAGGTGAAGGCCATGACGGCAAGCGCCCGCGGCACGGCGAAGGAGCCGGGCAGCGGAGTGAAGCAGAAGGCCGGGCTCAACCGGGTCGTTCTCGACACCGGCTGGGCCGCCCTGCGCGCGATGCTGGACTACAAGGCGGCGCGCGTGATCGCGGTCGATCCCCGCCACACCAGCCGGACCTGCGCGGCCTGCGGCCATGTCGACGCCGCATCGCGCCGCTCGCAGGCGGTGTTTCACTGCGTGGCCTGCGGCCATGCCGACAATGCGGACGCGAACGCTGCCCGCAACATTCGGCGCCGGGGACTGGCGCAGCTGCACGGGGAGGCTGCCGGGGTGCCGGGCCGTGGAACCGTGAACACACGAGGAAGGATGGCGGCATGAGCCGTCAAGTGTTCTTTGTAAGTCCCTTTCCAGGGATAACAGGAGCCGGTTCGCACTGAAGATGCCCGCGGCCCCGTCCCGTTGCCGGTGCGGACTTCACCGGGTTCCCGGAAGAAGTAGACCCCGCGCCTCGTCCAGGACAGGCGACCCGAACACTCGCACAACCGACGCGCGCCCCCGACTTTTTCTCGAGCGCACCCAACAGGTCGCAGAGCCGGCGCAGGTCTTCCAGTCGCGACGATGCCATCGGGTCACCTCTACCCGGTTCACCACGGCCTTGCCCGCACCGCACAGCGCATGCGCCCCGCAGACTGATCGGGGCGGCCGGGCGCTTCAGGCAGGATCGGGACGGTATCCGGCGCCGGTGTCGCCGTTCCTCCGGACCGTTCGGGCGCAATCCAGCCTCCGCACGTCAGAAACTCTGCAAACGCCCGACACCTGCTCACTGCGACGGCCTCAGCAGGCGGATCGCGCGGTCCGGATAGTCGGTGATCAGACCGTCAACCCCGAGTGTCGCCATCGTCTCCATGTCATTGACATCATTGACGGTCCAGACCACGACACTGAGGCCCAGACCGTGCGCCTCAGCGAGTGTTCTTGCGGTCAGGTCGCGAAAATAGGGAGACCACACCGCGCATCCGGCCTGCTGCACCAGTCGCGGGGCCGAACCGCCGACGGCATCGATGTCAAGACCGGCAGTCCAGGGCGACGGTCCCGGGCGTCCGCGCTCGATGGTGTCGAACCAGGAGCGCTCGACAGTCAGGCAGACTGTCCGGATCTCCGGTGCCTGCGCCTGCACCTCGCGGAAGATGCGCCAGTCGAAGGACTGGATGGTGGCCCGCCCACTCATCCCTTCGGACTCCAGCACCCCGACGGTCGCCTGCACGAGCCTGGTCGGATCCGCCGTGTCATCGGGTTCCAGCGGCGAGAGCTTGATCTCGATATTGAAGCGCAATGCCTCGGCACCCGGGCCGCGCCCCAGGGCCAGGATTTCCCGCAACGTCGGAACACGGGCGCCGTCACGGGGTTCCTGTTCCGGAAACCGCTCGGCGATTCTGCTGCCGGGCCGGGTCCGCCCGACGTCGAACGCCGACAGCGCGCGGGATTGCAGGTGCCACAGCAGCAGTCTTGGCCCGCTCAGCCATTTGCCGTCGGCATCACGGGCGATGTCGGGGTTCAGGGCCCGGTCGTGGTGCACCACGGGGACACCGTCCCGGGTCATGCCGATGTCGAGCTCAAGCTGATCGACGCCGAGTTCGATGGCACGCTTGAAGGCCGGCAGCGTGTTTTCGGGCAGCAGCCCGCGAGCACCGCGGTGGCCCTGGATTTCCGTGGCCTGGACCATCATCGGCAGCGCAGTGCACAGCAAAAGGATGCACGCACGTCGGATCCCCGTGCCGCTTCGATCAGACATGCCGGTTTCCTTTCCCGGGATCGAACCGGTGGATATGACCCGGAGACACGGTCAATGGCAACGTGTTCTTGATGGCACTGTGCCGTGAGCCTTCCGGCCGAACCGCCAGGGGCTCGCCCGGGCCTTCGGTGGACAGACACTCCGTGCGCCAGGGTATCGGCGCCCGGCGCTTCGACAAGATCGATGGCAACCTTCGGGTGGACCGGGTCACCACTGGCAGGCAGCGGGTGTTCGAGCCGCATTCCAACACGTACCGGCCATTGCGGCACGCATGCGGCCACGACGGTCTTCAATGTGTGACCGATGCCCGCTGAAAGCACCGCCAATGTCCGGGTGACACGCCGAGGTGCCCGGTGCCCACCGTGTATGCACGACTGTGCGGTTCCGGCCGGCCCGGTGCCGACCTTTCGTGGCGGGACCAGACATTTTGGACACCAGGCTGTCAGCTGCGACCAGAATGCTCTTTCTCCGGACCGCGTGGGCTTGTTCGCCGTACTGAAGTGGAAATTCTCGAAGACAGGTTAAGCGGTTTCAGAAATTCACTGCACACGGGATGTTGTCGCCAATGCTCATCGCCGATGTGCTGCGCACGACGAAGTCCGGGATCGCCGGTACGCTGGGCCTGGGAAAGGATGGGTTCGCACGAGCATCGCGCGTTGGCGAACCCAAGACCCGGGCCCGCCTGCGCCAGATGCTGGAAGTTCTCGACCGCGTCGAAGCAGTGACCGGATTGCTGCTCGCCGCCCATGCCTGGTTCCGCGCCGAGCCGTTGACCCGTCACCTCCTCGCCCTCGCGTTTCGGCCCCTGGGCCTGGTCCCCTGCGGTGCCGGCTTCTCCCGTGTCTCTCGATCGCGGTGATGCGCGTCTGCCCGACGATGGATGTCTCCCGGGCCGTGGTGAGGAGGGCATACGTGCCGGAAGGTCGCCGCCGTCAAAGCCACGAGAGACTGACGCCACGTCCCGGGATGGAGAAGCGCCGTGACCATCCGCGCACCCGTCGAGGGACCGGATCGCGCGTGGCCGACGGAGACCGCATCACCCCGGCGATGAAGCGCGGGGTGGTGACGCCCGGCCTACACAGGGCGGACCGCGAAACCGGGCTGACGGGCGAGGTGTACTGCGGCAGGCGCAACCTCCGGCACCGCCGCGACAAACGACCGACGGCCCCGGGGAACATCCCGCCTTGAAACCGGCACCAAGGCTCGCATACAGTCTTCGCCAAGGGCATCGGGGAGACCGCCATTCGTCAGCATGTGGCCGGTTGAGTAACGCCGACGGGCGTGTTTCCGTGTCCCGCTATCCCAGAACATCTGCCTTGGCCGGGGACCCGGGTCTGTGCCTGTTCGCGGCAGTACGGAAGGCTCCGTCTTCGGGGAACAACCGGGCCACGGCGTCACACGACGAGTACGCACGGCATTCGGGCTGACCTGAAGCCCGGCACGGACGGACAGTCCCGCACGGGTTACCAAGGAAGGGGAGAGCAGTGACGACAGGAAACCCGGACACCGGAGAACGCTGGCGCGTCGGTGTCGATGTCGGCGGGACCTTCACCGACCTCGCGCTGGTCAACGACGCGACCGGCGCCATGTCGATCCACAAGCAGCTGACCACGCAGCAGGATCCGTCGCGGGCCGTGCTCACCGGTCTCGAGACCCTGCTGGCGCGCGCCGGGGTGGCGGTGGGCGAGGTCTCGGCCCTGGCCCATGGCACCACGCTCGTGACCAACGCCGTGATCGAGCGCCGCGGCGCGAAGACCGGCATGCTGGTCACCCGCGGCTTCCGCGACGTACTCGACATCGCGATGGAGCGCCGTTTCGACCTGTTCGACCTCTCGATCACCTTCGCCGACCCGGTGGTTCCCCGTGAGCTGCGGCTGGAGGTCGACGAACGCATCCGTTACGACGGCGCGGTCGAAAGTGCGCTCGACCCGGACCAGGTCGAACGGGCAACCCGCACCCTGGTCGAGGAGCACGGGATCGAGGCACTCGCACTGTGCTTCCTGCACTCCTACGTCGACGACCGGCACGAGGCCGCGGCGCGCGAGGTCGTCGCCGCCCGCTTTCCCGGGCTCACGGTCACCACCTCGTCCGAGATCCTGCCCTTCATGCGCGAGTACGAGCGCTGGTCGACCACCACGGTCAACGCCTATGTCCAGCCGCTGACCGACCGGTACCTGCGCCGCCTGGAGGACGGCCTCGCCCGGATGGGGTTCGCGGGATCCCTGCTGATCATGACGGCGTCTGGCGGCATGGTCACGCCGGCGATCGCGCGCCGGTTTCCGGTCCGGTTGATCGAGTCCGGGCCCGCGGCGGGGGCGCTGGTCGCCGCTTTCCTCGGCGAACAGATCGGCGAGGGCGACCTGCTCTCCTTCGACATGGGAGGAACCACGGCGAAGGGCGCGCTCATCAGGAACGGCCGGCCGTTGCGGCGCTACGAGTTCGAGGTGGCGCGGGCCTACAACTACAAGGCCGGCAGTGGCCTGCCGCTCAGGATCCCGGTCATCGACATGATCGAGATCGGTGCCGGCGGCGGCTCGATCGCCCGGGTGGATGACCGCGGGTTGCTCGCCGTCGGACCGTACAGCGCCGGCGCCGATCCCGGACCGGCCTGTTACGCAACCGGCGGAGACAGCGCCACCCTGACCGACGCCAACCTCGCGCTCGGCTACCTCGAGCCCGACGCTTTCCTCGGCGGGCGCCTGAACCCCGACGGCCCAATCGAGACGCGTGTCGCCGGCCCTCTCGGCATCAGCCTTGACCGGGCGGCATGGGGCATTCACGAGGTCATCAACGAGGATGTCGCCCGGGCCTTTCGCATGCACGCCTCCGAAATCGGGTTCGACTACCGACGGTGCGTCATGATCGCGTTCGGCGGCTCCGGGCCTGCACACGCGGTCAGGGTCGCGCGCAAGCTGAGAATTCCCCGGGTAATCCTGCCGGTCGGGGCCGGGGTGATGTCGGCGATCGGCCTGCTCACGACCCCGGTCTCCTACGCCACCCTGCGTTCCGGACAGATCCTGCTGGAAGACCTGGGCGCGGGCGGGATCGAGAGCGGGTTCAGGCCGGTAATCGATCAGGCCACGGGACTGCTCGCGGCGGCCGGGATCGCGCTCGACGACATGTCCGTCGAACGGCGCCTCGACATGCGCTTTCATGGCCAGGGCCACGAAGTCGAGGTGGTCTGCAGCGCCGGCATATCGCCCGGCGAACTCGGCAAGAGGTTCCTCGACGCCTATGCCGCGATCTACGCGGCAACACCCATCGACGCCGCGATCGAAATCGTCAACTGGAAGGTCGAGGCCTCCGGCCCGAGCCCGGAATTCGCCCGCGGGTACAAGCCGTTCCCCGGCGCCTCGGGGACCGACTGCGAGGTCGGGTCAATCGACGCATGGGACCCGCAGGCCGGCGAAAGGCGCCGCTGGCCGGTGCTCGACCGCTACGCGCTCGAACCCGGCCAGACGGTCGTCGGTCCGGCCCTCGTGCGCGAGGACGAGGCCACGACGGTCCTCAGCCCCGGCGACAACATGCGGGTGGACAGCATGGGAAACCTGGTGATCACACTCGCCGAGGAGGAAGCATGACGACCTACGATCCGGTCAGTCTCAAGATCCTGTGGGACCGCCTGGTCGCGATCGCCGACGAGCTCGTGCTCTCGCTGGTGCGGACCTCGTTCTCGATGAACGTGCGCGAGGGCTACGACCTGTCCTGCATGGTCTTCGACGCGAAGGCCCGGCTGGTTGCCCAGGGAACCTACTCGGTTCCGTCCTTCACCGGCACGGCGCCGCGCACCATCGGCCACATGCTCGCGGTCTATCCACCCGAAACCCTGCGTCCGGGCGATATCGTGATGACGAACGATCCCTGGATGGGGACCGGGCATCTGTTCGACGTCACCATGCTGCGACCGGTATTCCGCGGCAGCCGGCTGGTCGGCTACACCATGAGTGTCACCCACCTGCCCGACATCGGCGGCCGGGGCATGGCGTCCGATTGTACCGAGATCTACCACGAGGGGCTGCGGCTGCCGGTCTGCAAGCTGCGCGATGACGGTGTCCTGAACACCCTGCTGCTCGACGTGGTCGGCGCCAATGTCCGGGTTCCGGAACAGACCATCGGCGACCTGATGGCGAATGCCGCCTGCAACGAAGTCGGTGGACGGGCGTTACTCGAGTTCATGGACGACTATGGTCTCGACGATATCGACAGCCTCTCCGACGCCGTCAACGACCACTCCGAAGCCGCCATGCGCAGCAGGATCCGCGACATGCCTGACGGAACCTGGCGCAACAGCATCGAGATCGAGGGGCCGGGCCACCCGGTCACGCTTGCGGCCTCGATGACCATCGAGGACACGTCGGCAAGGGTTGACTTCGCCGGCACCGACGGGCCGGTCCGAGCCTCGATCAACGTTCCGTTCTGCTACACCGTCGCCCAGTCCAACTACGTCATGAAGTGCCTCACGATCCCGGACCTGCCCAACACCATGGGCAGCACCAGGCCGGTCACGGTCCGGGCCCCGGAAGGCTGCATCCTCGACGCCCGCCATCCCTGGCCAACCGGTGGGCGTCACTCGGTCGGACACTTCGTGGTCCCGCTGCTGATGGGCGCAATGGCCGACGTGGTACCCGAGCGTGTGCAGTCCGACGGCGCCATGATGAACGTCTTCAGCGTCCAGGGCCGGCATCGCGACGGCGGCGATGTCTCGTCTCTGTTCTTCCTTGCCGGCGGTCTTGGCGCCATGCACGGGCTCCACGGCCGCGACGTAACCCCGGCGCCGTCCAACATGACGGTGGTTCCCACCGAAATCTGGGAGAGCCGGACCAGCATGACCGTCGAATCCCGTGAAGTGCTTCCCGGCACCGGCGGTGTCGGCCGCTGGCGCGGCGGGGACGGTCAGAAGGTCGTTTTCCGCAACGATACCGGGCATCCGCTGGAGTTCGCACTGATGGGCCAGCGCACCAGCTTTCCGGCTCGGGGACTTGCCGGAGGCGGCTCCGGTGCGCTGCGTCGCTACGAGGTCAATGGCGCGCCGGTCGACCCGAAGGCCCGCATCATGCTCGAACCGGGTGACCGGATCTCGATGTACGAAGCCGGTGGTGGCGGCTACGGAGTGCCGGACTCGCAGGACGCCTGACTTTCGGTGAACATCCCCGCCCGGGGTCCGACGCGGTCGCCGTGGATATGACCGTTCATGCCCGGGCGGGCGGCAGGGCGCCTACAGACGGATCACGGGTCGAAGGTTGACCAGCAGTTCCTCCCAGCCGCGCCTGAACGCGCCGGCCCGGAAGCGCCAGGCAATGAGCGCTAGCAGCGCGAATGCGCCGGCCCACTGCAGCACCTGGACGGTCGGGATCTCGGATGCCTGGAGAGTGACGATTACCGGGTAGCCGCCTGCGATGACCAGGATGTCGATGAGGACGCCGCAGACGACGGTCACACCGGCGACGCTGCCGAGGTAGATCGACGCGAAGCGGAGGCCAAACCGCTGCATGATGACGGCGATGGTCCCGGTATTGGTCGCCGGACCCGTCATCAGGAACACCAGCGCCGCGCCGGGACTGACCCCCTTCGCGACCAGCGCCGCCGCGATCGGGGTGCTCGCCGAGGCGCAGATATAGAGCGGCACTCCGACCAGCAGCATCACTGGGTAGGAAAGCCACACTGAGTACTCGCTGGCCATGAGGTCGGCCGGGATCGCGACGTAGAGCACTGCGCCGAGGACGATGCCCACTATGAGGGCGAACAGGATGTCGTCGGCGATTTCGACGAAACCGTACCGGAAGACGTGGGCAACGATGGTCCGGAAGTCGGGCAGCAGGCAGGCAGGCCCTGTCTCGACAGCCCCCGGCCCGGCACCCCGGCTCACGGAGCGGACTGCACCCTTCGCCCAGTCGACGCCCGCGCGCCACATCTGAGCCGGGCTGACGTAACAGCTGTCCAGGCCCGGGATCAGCGACTGGTGCGCGCCGGGTCCCGCGCTGCCCTGATGACAGCAACAGCCGTCTGCCACATCCTGCGGAACCCGTTCGTGGTCGTCCCGGACGAGCCTGATGGAAAGCAGCCCCGCGACAACGGCGGTCACGAAGCTGATGACCGGGCGGACAACGGCAGCGACCGGCCCGAAGAACGCGTGGGTGACCAGGATCGAGTCGGCCCCGGTCTCGGGTGCCGTGATCAGCAGTGACATGCAGGACGAACGCGACGCCCCCTTGGCGCGCATCTCGGCAACCACCGGCACCACCGAACAGCTGCACAACGGGACCGGCACCCCGACCGCGGCGGCGACTGTGACCGACTTCAGGGTGTCATGGCGGAACCAGCGCGTGATCGCGTGACACGAGATGAAGACATGGATCAGCCCCCCGAGGAACAGACCCAGCAGCAGCATCGGGGCGAGCAGCAGGAACGACTGCACGAGGAAGCCGAGAAAATCGGTCCCGACGCCAACAAGCACTTCCGCCATCCGCGCATCCCCCGACACACAGACAGCCATGGTGCCACAGCCGGGCTGTCGTGGCACGGCCATTCGCGAAGGGTGCATGCGAACCCGGCCCTTGTGCCGGTACGGGCCCTCGGTCGCCCCGTCAGTGTTGCATGCGCTCGAAACCTGCCCTGGCGGTCTTGTCCCGCCAGGGCTCGCATGGCGGGCGCAGGGTCGCGGTCAGGAACGGACTCGATGTGCGTGGCCGAGCGCACAGGCGGGTACGGCTCCCGGTTGCCAGGCAATCGCTCGAGAAAATCCTGATTGTCTGCAGGATGTGAGTGTACGGTCCGCTCTCGGGCCTGAATCTGCATGGCCATGTCTCTTGGCCGTCGCGAAAGTCAAGAACCATGCAGGAAATTGAAAACGCAACGTTTTTCGGAAGCGGGACGTTTGCCCCTGCCGAAAGTCCGGTACAGGGGCGGGTCACCCGCCGGTCGAGTTCCGGATCCGGGGCGGGCGCCCGGGACTCTTGGACAGTCCGGAAAGGAGTGCAGGCAGCATCATGGCGGACGTCAATTCCTATTTCGACCTCGGAGGGTACAGCCGGCCGGTGACGACCCGCTCTGCGGAGGCGCAACTGTGGTTCGACCGCGGGCTGATCTGGACATACGGCTTCAATCACGAGGAAGCCGTTGCCTGTTTCCGCCGTGCGCTCGACGCCGATGAGACCTGCGCCATGGCCTGGTGGGGCATCGCCTACGCGTCGGGGCCCAACTACAACAAGCCCTGGGAGGGCTTCGACGAGGAGGACCTGGTCCGGTCGGTCGAGGTCTCCCATGAGGCGGCAAGGCACGCGCTCCGCCATTCCGCCGGTGGGAGTGCGGTGGAACGGGCCCTTGTCGACGCCATCGACGAGCGCTGCCCCTCCGTGCGGCCGCAGGACGGAATGGACGCATGGAACCATGCCTGGGCTGGGGCGATGAGGGACGTGTACAGGGCTCATCCGGACGATTCCGACGTGCAGGCCCTGTTTGCGGAAGCCTTGATGAACCTGACGCCCTGGGCGCTGTGGGACCTGGAAACCGGTCGCATCGCCGAAGGCGCACACACCGCCGAAGCGACAGAGGTGCTCGAGCGGGGCCTGGAGGCGCGCGCGCAACGAGGCGAAGGGCCGCACCCGGGGCTGCTGCACATGTATATCCACCTGATGGAAATGTCTCCGCATCCGGAGCGCGCGCTGGGCGCCTGCGAGCAGTTGCGCGACGCCGTGCCGGATGCCGGACATCTCCGGCACATGCCGACCCATATCGACGTGCTGTGCGGCGACTACGCGGCGGTCGTGCGTTCGAACGAGGCGGCGATCACCGCCGACCGCAAGTTCCTGGTCCGGGAGGGAGCGATCAATTTCTACTCGCTCTACCGTTGCCACAACATCCACTTCAAGATCTACGGCGCGATGTTCCTCGGGCGGTTCCGCGACGCGCTCGATGCGGCGGAAGAAATGGCGGCGGGGCTTCCCGCCGACCTCCTTGCCGTGCGCTCGCCGCCCATGGCCGACTGGCTGGAAGGGTTTGTGGCGATGAAGCTGCACGTGCTCGTGCGGTTCGGGCGCTGGGAGGACATCCTGGCCTGCGAGCTGCTGGCGGACCGCGAACTGTACTGCGTCACGCTCGCGATGACCCGCTATGCCAGGGCCGTCGCCAACGCCGTGCTGGGAGACGTCGGGGCGGCGGAGCAGGAAGCGGAGGCTTTCGAGGCAGCGTTCGGGACGGTACCGGACAGCCGGTACGTCTTCAACAACTCCTGCCGGGACATCCTGGCCGTGGCGCGGGCGATGATGCGCGGGGAAATTGCCTACCGCCACGGCGAATACGGAACGGCGTTCGAGCTTCTGCGCCGGTCAGTGGAACTGTCGGACAACCTTGCCTATGACGAGCCGTGGGGCTGGATGCAGCCGGCCCGCCATGCTCTGGGCGCGCTGTTGCTCGAGCAGCGCCGGGTCGAGGAGGCGGCGGCGGTCTACCGGGCCGATCTGGGATACGACGCCACCGTGAGCCGCGCGTGCCAGCATCCCGACAATGTCTGGAGCCTGCACGGGTATTTCGAATGTCTCGAGCGTCTCGGGCGCAGGGACGAGGCGGCGGTCATCCGGCAGAAGCTGGATATCACCATGGCTCGGGCGGACGTATCGATCGCGGCGTCCTGCTTTTGCCGCAGGTCCGCAGCCTGAGCGGGGTCGGCCCAGACAGAGCCATGTCCGGGGCAGCGGACGTCGTTGGCGCACTCGTCGGGTTTGAAGCTCCCGGGCAGGGCGCGGGCGGCCGTCTTGCGGAGCAGCGCCCTGCATCGGGAAGCTGGAACCCCGCCTGCATCCTCGATTCCATGCGCCCGGAACCTGCCCAGGTTCCGTACTCCCGCGTCTTTCCCGGTCCGGGAAACCGGCCATTCACGAAGGGTGGGCTCGAACGCGGCCCGTGTGGCCGTGCGGACCTTCGGTCGCCCGGTCAGCGCAGCGGAAAGCCGCGTTCGCGGACGACGTCCTTCAGGACCTCGCGGCCGTTCATCGACGCGAGCCTGCCCAGCCGGGCCAGCACAAGCTCGCTCCAGGTCTGCGGCGGCAGGCCGTTGCGCAGCCTGAAGTCGTTCATCTCCCGGTCGTAGACCGCGCGCAGTCCAGGATCGTCCTCGCGGCCGTACCGTTCCCGGTGCAGCACCGTCGCCTGCGGCAGACGGGGCTTCACCTCCCCCGCTTCGCTATCGGCCGCGTAGCCGACGCACAGTCCGAACACGCCCACCGTTCCGGCCGGGAGGCCGAGAAGCCGCGCGACCCGCAGCGGATCATTGCGCATCGCACCGATGTAGACCGTTGACAGACCGAGGGATTCAGCCGCCACGACGGCGTTCTGGGCCGCAAGTGCGGCGTCGATCACCGCGAGCATGAAGGTCTCGAGATAGGGGATGGCCTGCATCTCCACCCCGGCCGACTGGCCAAGACGGCTGTTGCGCGCGAGATCGGCGAGCCACACCAGGTAGAGCGGGCATTGCACGATGTGTTGCTGGCCGCCCGCGATCTCGGCCAGTTCCCGCCTGGCGTCGGCATCGGTGACGGCGATGACGGACCACACCTGCAGGTTGGAACTGGTGGCGGCCGACTGCGCGGCCGCCACCAGTGTCTCGAGGGTCCCGTCGGGCAGCGGGTCCGGTCGGTAGCCGCGCACCGAGCGGTGCGACAGCAGGGCGGCGATCTGGTCGTTCCACGGTCCGGCCAGGGGCACCGGTCCATCACCGTACCGCAGGGCCAGGGCCTCGGACCTCGACATCTGCGGGGTCGCACTCGTCGTCGTCACGTTCATTTCTCCTGTTCGCCTCTCTGCCCGATCCTGACCCTGGCCGGTGTGACCGGCAGGCCCGGCACATCGACCGCGATCCGGTAGACGGTGCCGCAGTTCTCCGTCGGCCCCTCCCTGCTTCCTGTCACGACATGCAGGTCACGCAGGTCATCGCCGCCGAAACACACCGAGGTGACCATGGGCAGCGGCACCGGCAGGCTCAGGCGCAGCTCTCCGTCCGGCTCGAAGACATCGACTCGCGAGCCGAAGGCCATCGCCACCCATACCGAGCCGTCCTCCGCCACCGCCAGGCCGTCGGGATGACCGTCGCGGGTGCGCACGAACGGTCTCCACGGGGCGAGCCGGCCGTCGCCCCGATCGACATCGTAGACCCGGACGACATCGTCCCGGGCGTCGGCATGGTAGAGGCGGGCGCCGTCCGGCGAGACGCCGAGACCGTTGGTCAGCCGCACGCCATCGGCGACGGTATGCACCGAGCCGTCCAGGTCGATCATGTGCAGGTGACCGGGTCGCACGGGGTCGCCCGAGAACACCCTGAAGGCAAGCGAACCGACATAGATCCGGCCCGCCTCGTCGGTGGCGAGATCGTTGAACCCGACCGCGTCGGGGGTCACTTGCGCATCGAGCAGCACGGTCGAGCTCTGGCCGTCGATGCTCTTCCACGCAATGTTCCTGCCGCCGACAACCAGGCCGCCCGCCTCGTGCGGCGCCATTCCGCCGATGCCCCGGCGGTGCGGCAGCAGCACCGACACCTGCCCCTTGCGATCGACCCGATGCACGCCGCCGCCGAGCACGTCGCTGAACAGCAGGCCGAGTTCCGCATTCCACACCGGCCCCTCGACCAGGCCGTAGCCGGTGGCAAGGATGTCCATGGTCATCCTACGCGTCGTCGCCGAGAACCTCCTGCAGCACCCGCCCGGCATTCACCGCCGTGGGCCAGCCGGAGTAGAAGGCGATGTGGGTGATCATCCCGAACAATTCCTCGCGGGTGACCCCGTTGTCGAGCGCGCGCTGAAGGTGCCCTTTCAGCTCCGGCGTGCGGTAGAGCGCGGCCAGAACCGAACAGGTCACGAGGCTGCGGTCGCGCTTGGAGAGTTCCGGCTGTTCCCACACGTCGCCGAACAGCACCTCGTCGCGCAGCTTGCCGAATTGCGGAATCATGTCGTAGACGGTCTTCTGTGCCATGGCGTGCAATCTCCCTTGATGTGTGTGGCAGGTGTTCAGAACAGACGTCGGCTTGCGAGCTCCGCGCCCTCGGCGAGAGCGCGCAGCTTGGCCCACACGACGTCGGAGGTAAGCCGGCCCATGCCGGCGGAGGTGTCGAACCCGCAGTCGGTTCCCGCCATGATCCGGGACGGATCACCGACCGCCTCGGCCGCCAGCTCCAGCCGGTCGGCCACTACTTCGGGATGTTCGACAAAGGTCGTGAGCGTGTCGATCGCGCCCACGATGAGGAACTGGTCCGGCGCCAGCGGCTGCGAACGGAACAGCCGGATCTCGTGCGCATGGCGCGGGTTGGCGAAGGGGAACAGGAACCCGCCGACATTGGCCCGCAGCAGGCTGGGAAGGATGTCGGCAAGCGGCACGTCCCGGTCATGCGGTGATTCATAGTTGCCGTAGCAGACGTGCAGCCGGACCCGGTCGCGGGGCAATCCCGCGACCATCCTGTTGACGCGTGCGATCACCCGGTCCACGAAATCGACGAACTCGGCGAGCGGCCGGTCGTGGAACAGCATGTGCCGCTCGAGCCCGAGGTCGGGTGCATCGATCTGCAGGATGAACCCGGCGTCGACCGCGGCGCGGTACTCGACTTCGAGCGCATCGGCGAGAGCATCGAGATAGGCGTCATCGTCCGGGTAGTAGGCATTGCGGATAGCTGTCGCAACGATCCCCGGCGAGGGCGCGGTCATGAAGGCATCCGCAAATGCCCCCTCGTGGCAGCCGAGCGCGTCGCGGAACACGGCGATCTCGGCGGCATTGGCCTCGGGCGCGGTGTGCCGGACCTCGCCGATCGCTTCGGGTGGTTCCATGTTGCTGACAGCGAGCCGGTCGCGCATGAAGGCGCGCCGGACCTCGGCGAACTCCGGGTAGTCGGCCAGTTCGGACCCGCCCCCGCGGTCCCACCGGCCGCCGAACCCCGACATCCGCCGCTGCACATAGAGGAAGAAGGCCTCGCGAACCTGCTCGCCGTCGCTTGGAATGTCGATACCGCACTCGCGCTGACGCTCGACCACCCAGTGGGTAGCCGCCTCGCCTTCGCGCTCCAGCACGTCGGGATCGATCGCGCCGCCGCGGGCGCGCGCGACGTAGAGTTCCACCAGCGAGCGCGGACGCGGCAGGCTGCCGGCGTGGGTGGTGAGGATGCGGCCCGTCATTCCGGTCCTCTCGTTGTCAGGTGCCGGACGGCCCGGTCACGGCGCCAGTGCGGCTTCGAGGTCGGCGATGATGTCCTCGACCGACTCGAGCCCTACCGACAGGCGCACCACGTCATCACCGGCGCCGGCCGCGGCGCGCTGCTCGTCGGTCAGCTGCCTGTGCGTTGTCGAGGCCGGATGCAGGATCAGCGAGCGCGTATCCCCGATATTGGCGAGATGGCTCAGCAGTTCGCACCCCTGCACGCAGCGCACTCCCGCCTCATAGCCGCCCCGCACACCGAAGGTGAAAACTGAACCCGCGCCCTTCGGCAGGTATTTCCGTGCAAGTTCCCGGTAGGGTGAGTCCGGCAGGTCGGCGTGGGATACCCACGAGACCGCGGGGTGTGACGCGAGGAACCCCGCCACCTCGCGGGCGTTGGCGACATGGCGCTCCATGCGCAGCGCCAGGGTTTCGATCCCCATGAGGGTGAGATACGCGTTCATCGGCGCGAGTGTCGGGCCAAGATCGCGCAATCCCACGGCGTGGCCATAGGTGGTGTAGGCAAGATCGCCGAAGGTCTCGAAGAAGGTCAGCCCGTGATAGGCCGGTTCCGGCTGTGACAGTGCCGGAAACCGGTCGTTGCGAAACCAGTCGAACCGGCCGGAGTCAACGATGGCGCCGCCCATTGCGTTGCCGTGTCCGGACAGGAACTTGGTCGTTGAGTGAATGACGATGTCGGCACCGTGTTCGATCGGCTGGCACAGGTACGGCGTCGCCATGGTGTTGTCGATGATCAGCGGCACACCGACCTCGTCCGCCACCGACTTGAGTGCTTCCATGTCGCTGACCACCCCGCCCGGGTTGGCGAGGGATTCCGCAAAGATCGCCTTCACCCCTGGTGCCGCCGCTGCCTCGCGCACCGCATCCATGTCGTCGGTGTCGACGAAGCTGCAGTGCCAGTCGAACTTGCGGAACGTCTTTCCGAACTGGGTGATCGATCCGCCGTAGAGCCGGGTCGAGGCCACGATCCGGTCGCCCGGCTCCATCAGCGGCAGCAGCGCGACCATCTGGGCCGAATGTCCCGATGCCGTGCACGTGGTTCCACGCCCGCCCTCGAGGCTTGCGATGCGCTCCTCGAGCACCGCCGTGGTCGGGTTCGACAGCCGGGCATAGATGTTGCCGAAGGTCTGCAGGTTGAACAGCGACGCGGCGTGCTCGACATCGTCGAACACGAATGCGGTGGTCTGGAAGATCGGCGTCGACCGCGCCCCGGTGGTGGGATCGGGGGCCGCGCCGGCATGGATGGCCCGGGTCTCGAACCCCGGAGGCGGAGCCTGGGTCGAAGCCGCCGGTGCGTTCGCCGGACGCGCCTGGCCAACGGTTCGCCGGCGTGAACTGATCACCTTCGAGTCGAACCCGTGCCAGGAGAGTTCCCCGAACAGGCGGGAAAACTCGATCTTGGGACAGCGGTTCATCACCACTCTGAGACCGGCGGCCTCGGCCCGTGCCGCCGCCTCGTCATTGCGCACGCCCAGCTGCATCCACACCACCCGGGCGCCATGGCGGACCGCCTCGTCCGCGATCGGTCCGGCTGCGGCCGAATTGCGGAAGATGTCCACCATGTCGACGGTCTCGGGCAGGGTGTCGAGCGACGCGTGGACCGGTTCGCCGAGAATCTCCCGGCCGGCCACACCAGGGTTGACAGGGTAGACCTTGTAGCCCTTCGCCTGCAGGTACTTCATCGCGAAGTTGGACGGACGGTTCCAGTTCGCGCTCGCCCCGACCATCGCGATGGTCCGCACATCGGACAGGATGCTCCTGATGAAGGCATCGCTGTAGCTGTCGTGAACCGGTGCCCCGGCCGGATCATGCTCAGCCATGTTCATTCTCCGCTCCAGACCGGGTCGCGCCGGTTGATGAAGGCGTCGATCCCCTCGGCCGCGTCGCGCGCGAGCATGTTCCGAGTCATTACTTCGCTCGCATAGTCATAGGCCTCCTCGATCGGCATCTCGAGCTGGCGGTAGAACGCCTCCTTGCCGATCTCGAGCACCAGCGGCGACTTGGCGACGATCCCTCCCGCCAGCGCGGCAACCTCCTCATCGAGCTTCCCGGCGGGAACGACGCGGTTGACCAGTCCATAGCCGGCTGCGGTTTCCGCGTCGATCATGTCCCCGGTCAGCAGCATCTCCATGACCCGCTTGCGGGGAACCGCACGGGAGACCGCAACCATCGGCGTCGAGCAGAACAGGCCGATGTTTACTCCGGGGGTGGCAAACCGGGACGTGTCCGCCGCAACCGCAAGATCACAGGTCGCAACCAGCTGGCATCCCGCCGCGGTGGCGATGCCGTGGACACGCGCAATCACCGGCTTGGGCAGGCGCAGGATGGTCTGCATCAGCCGCGAGCAGCTGGCGAACACCGCTTCGTGTGCGGCCCGGCTGTCGTTGGCACGCATCTGCTTCAGGTCGTGCCCGGCGCAGAACCCCTTGCCCGCGCCGGCGATCACCACCACCCTGACCATGCGATCCTGCGCGATTGTATCCAGTTCGTGCTGCAACGCCGCCATCAGTTCGAGGGAGAGTGCGTTGTATGCGCGCGGCCGGTTCAGCGTGAGCCAGGCGACCCTGTCGCGGTCCTGTCGCAACACCAGCGCGGTTTCGTCCCGGTTCGACGCCATGGCTCCATCCTCCAGGCCAGAGGGCCGACCTGCCGCCGGCAACCTGATGGACGTCTCTATAGCACGGATGCAGCGGGTCGACCGCGACCCGGTGCGCCGGTGACTTTTCGAGCGGGATCGCCGGCACGCGGTCCCTACAGGGCGATCTCGCCTTCCTCGCCCGTCCTGATCCGCACCGTCCGGCTGACGTCGAGCACAAACAGCTTGCCGTCGCCGATGCGTCCGGTTCGGGCCGAGGCCTGGATGGCCTCGATCACCCGGTCCTCGTCATCATCGCGGACCACGACCTCGATCTTGGTCTTGGGCACGAAATGCACGGTGTACTCGGCGCCGCGGTAGATTTCCCGGTGGCCGCCCTGGCGGCCGTATCCCTGGACCTCGCTCGCGGTCATTCCCTGGACCCCGATCCCGGCCAGCGCCTCGCGGACCGGATCGAGGCGGTGCGGTTGTATGACAGCGATGATGAGTTTCATGCCATGCTCCCGAATGTGACTGCGCGGCTCAGCTGAGGTCGTAGCCCCGTTCGCCATGCCCGGTTATGTCGAGGCCGTCGATCTCGTCTTCCGTCGAGACCCGCAGCCCGGTCGTGGCGGCCACGATCCGGGCGATGATGAAGGTCATGACCGCCGAGAGCGCAGTGACGGCGACAACGGCGATCAGCTGGGTCACGAGCTGGTCGCCGACCGAGACCCCTTCGGCGAGACCGAGCCCGCCCAGGCCCGGAAGCGCCAGGACCGCCACCAGCATCGTGCCGAGGACCCCGCCGACACCGTGAACGGCAAACACGTCGAGCGAGTCGTCGATGTTCAGTCCCTGCTTGATCCAGGTGGTGAACCACTGGCACAGCGCCCCCGCGAGCACGCCGATCACGATTGCGCCGAATGGTCCCACGAAGCCGGACGCCGGAGTGATGGCCGCCAGGCCGGCAACCATGCCAGTGACGATCCCGACCACGCTGGGCTTGCCGAACCGGTACCACTCGATCGCGGCCCAGACCAGGGAGGCGGTCGCTGCCGAAACATGCGTGACCACCATCGCCATGCCGGCACCGCCGCCAGCGGACAGCGCGCTTCCGGCGTTGAACCCGAACCAGCCGACCCACAGCATGCAGGCTCCGACGACCGTCAGGCCGGGATTGTGCGGTGGACGCAGTTCGTTGGGGAATCCGCGCCGCGGCCCGAGCACCATGACCAGCACCAGCGCCGACACACCGGCTGTGGTGTGCACCACGATGCCGCCGGCAAAATCCATCACGCCCATGTCGGCAAGCCAGCCGCCGCCCCATACCCAGTGGCACGCCGGGGCGTACACCAGGATAAGCCAGAGCAGCGAGAACAGCAGGACGCCGGAGAACCGGATCCGCTCCGGAAAGGCGCCGACGATGAGCGCCGGCGTGATGATGGCGAACGTCATCTGGAACATGAAGAACACGGTTTCCGGGATTGATCCCGCCATCGTGTCGGGACCGACGCCCGCGAGGAAGGACTTGCCAAGACCACCGATCACCGCGTGCACGCCGCCGCCGTCGCCGAATGCCAGGCTGTAGACCACCACCAGCCATGCGATCGAGGCCAGACAGGCGACCGAGAAACAGTGCATCAGCACGGAAAGCACGTTCCTGGACCTGACGAGGCCGGCATAGAACAGTGCCAGGCCCGGCAGTGTCATGAACAGCACCAGTGCCGTCGACGTCAGGATCCACGCGGTGTCACCACCGGACAGACCGTCGTCGGCGGAGGCATGGCCGGTTGCGAGCAGCACCGCCAGCAAGGTTGAAAGCCCGACACTCCTCCGGGCCGATCCGCAGGTCTTCATGGCTCGAAGCCTCCTCGCTTCACCGCGTTCCGGCCGCCGAACATACAGGCATTTGCACACGAAGCAAGCACTGAAATAGTACTGCCTAAAACTTAATCATCATGACATCGCATGACCGAGCCTGTATGACCTGCGCCATGGATTGGGACCTGGTGATCTTCGACTGTGACGGGGTGCTCGTGGACAGCGAGCCGATCGCGCACCGCCTCCTTGTCCGGGCCCTGGACGAGGCCGGACTGCCCGGTGCGCGCGAGCACGACTACGCCGCGTTCCTCGGCGGCAAGCTCACCGAGATCCGGTGTGCCATCGAGCAACGGTTTTCCCGGACATTGCCGGCGGACTGGGTGGAGCGGATCTACGAGCAGCAATTTGCCGCGTTCAGGCGGGAACTGGAGAAGATCGACGGGGTCGAGACCGTGCTCGATGCGCTTGACGCCGCATCGGTACCATACTGTGTGGGGTCCAACGGTCCGCCGGAAAAGATGGAGGTGACCCTGGGGCTCACAGGTCTCGCACCGCGGTTCTCCGGCCGGGTGTTCTCGGCCGACCACGTCGGGGTGCCGAAGCCTGCGCCCGACCTGTACCTACACTGTGCGGATCGGATGCGCGTGCGCCCGGCACGCTGTGCGGTGATCGAGGACAGCCCGCGCGGCGCCACCGCCGGCGTTGCCGCCGGAATGACCGTCTACGGGTTCGCGGCAGCGAGCGATGCCGTTGCATTGCGCAGGGCCGGGTGCCACGCCGTCTTCGACACCATGGCCGACCTCGTCGGACTGCTCGGGTGTTCTCCCGCCTGATCAGGCGGGCGCGGCCCGACGCTCCGGGACCGACCGGACCGCCGTTGCCATCTCGGCGAGGCTGAAGAACAGGAAATCCGGCCGGTGCTGTTCCGCGACAACCGCGGTCGCACCCCAGTCGCCGCCTTCGGACAGGCGCTGCCGATCGATCCAGGCCGTCGCCAGTCCGAGCCGGGCGGCTGGCACCAGGTCATGGAACTGCGACTGGGCGGTGTGGAGAATGTCGCCCGGCGCAAGGCCGAAGTCGCGCTCGAGCCACTCGAGGATCGCGTGGAACCCGCGCAGGTCCGGCTTGTAGCTGCCGACGTCCTCGGCCGTCATGACGCCGTCGAAGGTCACACCGAGGCGCGCGGCCGAGCCGGCAAAACCGGCGCGGTCCACGTTGGAGAGCACGAACAGGTGATACCGCGTGGCGAGCAGGCGCAGCGCGGTAGCGCTGTCCTCGAAGGCCGGCCAGTCCGGAACCGACGCACCGAATGCCCGGTCCAGAGGCCCCGACGTCTCGAGCCCGAGAGCCGCGGCAATTTCCCGGTGCGCCCGCTCCAGGATCCCCGGATACGGACAGTCCGGGGTTTCCGCCTGCGCGTCCGATTCCGCGCGGCTGAAGGCTTGCAGCAGGGCGGAACGGGAGATGTCGGTGCGCCTGTTGGCCAGCAACAACGGCTGCGCCGCAGCCCAGATGCCACCCTCCCAGTCGATCAGGGTGCCGTAGCAGTCGAACACCAGGGCCCGGTACCGGGCCAGGTCGTCCCGTGACATGATGCGCAAGACCTCAAGATTGCGGTGGCGCCTTGACGCCGAAGGTCCCAGACTGTCGGTCACCCTGATCGTTGCGACAAGAGGCAGTCATGGCAATGGATCCCTCCGCGCTCGAGAAGATGCAGCGGCCCCGCTACCTTGGCATGCCGACCTTCATGCGAGCACCGGCGCATGACGGTCCGGCCGGGCTCGACATCGCCATGATCGGCGTCCCTTACGACGGAGGTGTCACCAACAGGCCGGGCGCGCGGCACGGGCCGCGCGAGGTCCGCAACCAGTCCTCGCTGATGCGGCTGGTCAACCAGGCAACCGGGGTCGAACCCTATTCACTGGCGACGGTCGGCGACATTGGGGATGTCTTCATCGAGCGGCCGTTCCACCTCGAATCGTCGCACGAGGAGATCCGCCGCGCCTTCGAGCCGATCATGGAGGCCGGCGCCGTACCGCTCGCCGTCGGCGGCGACCACTCGATCTCGCTGCCGATCCTGCGCGTCGTCGGCGCCGATCGACCGGTCGGTCTTGTCCACATCGACGCGCATTGCGATACCGGTGACGGCCATCTCGGTTCGCGGTTCCACCACGGGGCCCCGTTCTCCCGCGCGGTCGACGAAGGAGTCCTCGACCCGGAACGCACCGTGCAGATCGGCATCCGCGGGGCGCTCAACGACCCGGATCAATGGAAGTTCAGCTACGATCACGGCATGCGCGTGATCCACATGCACGAGGCCCGCGAGATGGGACTCGATGCCGTCATCGCCGAGGCCCGCCGGGTCGTCGGAGACGGCCCCACCTACCTCTCCTTCGACATCGATGCGCTCGACCCGGCCTACGCGCCGGGAACCGGCACCCCGGAGATCGGCGGGTTCACCTCGTTCGAGGGCCAGGTGCTGGTCCGCGGCATGGCCGGGCTGAACCTGGTCGGGGCCGACCTGGTCGAGGTCGCCCCGCCGTTCGACCCCTCCGGCGTGACTGCGCTCACCGGCGCGACACTGATGTTCGAGATCATCTGCATCCTGTCGCAGGTCATCGCGTCGCGGCGGGGGTGATGCCGAGGGCCGGCAGCGGCACGACATCGACACCGGCATTCTCAAGGACAGCCCTCACCGCGCCGGCCACGGCCGGTCCGGTGGGTTCGTCGCCGTGGATGCAGATCGTCCTGGCATCGACGGGGATCTCCTTGCCGCCGGTGGACACCACGATCCCGTCCACCACCATGCGCCTGACCTGTTCCGCCGCCTGCTGGGGTTCGCGGATCATGGCGTTGTCGAGCCTGCGGCTGGTCATCAGTCCGTCGTCTGCATAGGTCCGGTCGGCATAGGTTTCCGATGCGACGGCAAGGCCCGCGTCCACACCGGCCCGGAACAGCGCCGATCCGGAGACCGCAACCAGGATCAGCGAGGCATCGACGGCGCGGACCGCACGCGTGATCGCACCGGCGATGTCATCGCGTTCGCTCGCCATGTTGTTGAGCGCTCCGTGCGGCTTCACGTGGGTCACTGACGTCCCCGCAGTTGCCGCCATCCCCTGCAGCGCGCCGATCTGGTAGGCCGTCATCGCCTCGATGTCCGCCATCGCCATCTCGATGCGCCGCCTTCCGAACCCCCACAGGTCGTTGAAACCGGGATGGGCGCCGATGCTGACGCCGCGGGCGACCGCGCCGCGGATCACCCGGTTCATGACGATCGGATCGCCGGCATGGAAGCCGCAGGCGACATTTGCCGAAGTAACGAGATCGAGCATCGCCTCGTCATCGCCGATGTCCCAGGCCCCGAAACCCTCGGCCATGTCCGCATTCAGGTCGACCGCCGCGCGGTCGGATCCGGTGTCCGGCATCCCCTCTCTCCTGTTGCTGTCCCGGGCCCGCGAACGCCCGTCACCCACTATAGGTCCGCACCGCACCGGTATGGAACCGGCGGGACGCCGTGGTCCCGCCCCGTCCGGATGACCGACGGCCATCCGGAGCCGGAGGTACCTGCAATCGCGCCGGACATAATGAGGATTAAACCGGAATACCGCATATAGCAATGCATATTATCGATTAATTTGTATAGTTAATGCAAAAATAGCAGTATATTGCATTATTTTGTGTCGTGAAGGAACCGGACACATGCTGCTCCGCTTCGGTGTCGAGAACCACCTCTGCTTTCGCGAACGGCAGGACCTCGGCTTCGAGGCCTCGTCGCTGAAGGATGTCGACGAGGGACTGGTCGGCTGCGAGGCGGCGTACAGCGGTGCGGTTGTGCCCGCTGTGCTGGTCTACGGCGCCAACGGATCCGGAAAGACCAGCCTGCTTGGCGCGGCGTCGGCCATGAAGGACCTGGTGATGCAGTCCCGGGCGGGAACGGTCGACGGTGCGCAGCCATCGCCAAGCCCATTCCTGTTGGATGCAGGGTGGTCCGCGAAACCCTCCGGCTTCGAAATCGACCTGGTGATCGGTGCCGTCCGCTACCACTACGGTCTTGAAGTCAGGAACGGGACGATCGCGTCGGAGTGGCTGTACGAGATTCCGAAGGCGCACGGTCGCAAGCTCTTCGAGCGCGACGGTCAGGTCTTCGAGTTCGGGCGCTGGCTGAAGGGACAGAACCGGGCCATTTCCAGGCTGACCAGCCCGGACAGCCCGTTCCTGTCAGCCGCCGCCCATGCCGGGCACGGCCAGCTTTCGCCGGTGCACCGGTACTTCGGGAACATGGCCTTCATCGGCCCGCCGGCGGCACCGGACGTCCCCGTTCGCCTGGCCGCGGCCGGGCCGGACCGCCGGGTCATCGATTTCCTGCAATCCGTTGATACCGGGATTGTCGGGTACCGGAGCGGGGAAGCCGGCGGGGTCGAGTTTGCCCACCGCGGCAGGGGCGGAAAGGCCGTGTATCTCGACATGGACCGGGAGAGTTCCGGCACCCGCCGCCTGCTGGTCATTCTGGACCGCGTGTTCAGGGCCCTGGACGGCGGACATCCCGTCTTCATCGACGGGCTCGATACGGGCCTGCATCCCCATGCCGGCGAGGCCGTCCTGCGACTGTTCTGCAGCCCGCGGTCAAACCGCAACGGCGCGCAACTCGTAGCGACGACCCACGACACGCACCTGATGAAATCACCGGTGCTTCGTCGCGACCAGCTATGGTTTGCGGAAAAGAACCAGGACGGCGCCACGGATCTCTATTCCCTCACGGACCTGCAGACACGCAAAGGGGACAACCTCGAACTGGGATACCTGCAGGGACGGTACGGAGCGATCCCGCGCGGCGGTTCCTGAGCTTAACATCTTCCCCGGCCTTCAGGATCGACTCGAACACCTCGTCCTCGTACAGGAGGTAGTGGGCCAGGGACACGCCGTTCCACGCTTAGGCGGTCTCGCTCTCGATGTCCACGGGCATGCCGGACATGCGCTCCATGACGCGCACGACGGCTTCCCGAGCCCGGGCGCCCTGGTCGGGGCGTCGATGGCACCCTTGACCGTCGTGCAGCCGATGGCGTCGATTTCGGCCACGTTGGTCTCGAGTCCGAGTTCCCGGATCTCGGCCAGCGTCCTGTCCCGCGCTTCCCGGTCCGGTTTGACGGTCGTCATCATCCTGCGGTGGCGTTGCGCCCTGGCCGCCCGGGTGCGGTCTCAGTCGGTGGATTGCGCTTCGGCCCTGGCCTTCCTCCTGCCGTGTCTGCCGAACCCGATGCTGCCCGTAGCGTAATGCACGTGCACGACACCGGAACGTGTCACCGGAGTGTCACCCGGACTGCCTAGAATTGCCGGAGCAACCGCGCAGAGCCAGCATGAGGTACGACAAGGCAATGAACGACCCGCCGAAGGCGCACTACCGGACCATCTTCCTCTCCGACGTCCACCTGGGCACGAAGGGCTGCCAGGCGAACCGGCTCGATCACTTCCTCAAGCATCACGACTGCGAGACCCTCTACCTGGTCGGCGACATCGTGGACGGCTGGCGGCTCAGATCGAACTTCTACTGGCCGCAGGCGCACAACAATGTCCTGCGCCGTTTCCTCACCCTCATGAAGCGCGGCACGCGCATCGTCTTCGTCACCGGCAACCACGACGAGTTCCTGCGCAAGTACTCCGACATGGAGATAGGCAATCTCCGCCTTGCCGATCAGGCCGTCCACGAAACGGCGGACGGACGGCGCCTGCTGGTCGTGCACGGGGACCAGTTCGACGTGATCACCCGTTACCACCGCTGGCTCGCGTTCCTGGGCGACATCGGCTACCACCTGCTCCTGCGGCTGAACCGGATCCTCAACGCGGTGCGCGCCCGGTGCGGATACGGCTACTGGTCGCTGTCCGCGTGGATCAAGCGGCGCGTGAAGCGGGCGGTCAACTACGTGAGCGACTTCGAGGAAGCGGTGGCCCACCAGTGCCGGCGACGGAAACTCGACGGCGTGGTGTGCGGACACATCCACCACGCGGAGATCACGGACTACGACGGCGTGACCTACATGAACTGCGGCGACT
>MKWU01000653.1_pt1 | contig 64665 bp, 46 predicted proteins | sample 809101 | NCBI WGS metagenome assembly MKWU01 (sample SAMN05860141, study PRJNA318959) | sponge metagenome | host: Aplysina aerophoba | place: Slovenia: Piran, Adriatic Sea, Gulf of Piran | collected 2013-05-07
GCCGGAATCATAGGTTCAATCAGCGACCATTCCTCATCAGTCAGATTGTTTTGACGGCAATCGTCCGTCCGTTTATACTTTGCCTGATTGGCCTCGGTCCAAGCCATGATAGCCTCCATCTGGTGTTACTTTCCTGATGGAATACCATGGTTCGGGGCCAATTGCCACTTTAGGAACAAACTCTAGATATCCTCGCCTCGAATTCGAGCGATATCCTTAAGGAATTCGGACAGCGCCTGCAAAATCATGAGCAGAATTCCGGCGCACATTATGATCTTGATCGGCCACATATAGGGGCGCCAGGCTGAATAGCTTCGTTCCGAATATTCTATCGCGTAGTTCGTGCTCGATATTCCCCCGTACAGCAGCACGCCGAGGTAGAATATCAAGAATGCAACCGTAAACGCGTCGAACCAGGCTTTGCGCCTGTCCGGCCATCCGCCGTAGAACAAGTCCATTCGCACATTTGAACCGAGTTGGATCGAATACGGGCCGCCCAGCATATAGTATGCGACCATGGCGAATTGCGCCATTTCGAGAGTCCAGAGCGAGGGAAGAAAGAAGGTTTTCGAGATCGAAGACCAAAGCAGAATGGCGATCAAAACGAAAATTCCGTACATTACCAGTCGCCCAAGACGGCGATTTGCGGCATCGACCCCGCGAACGAAGCTCCTGGACAGCGTATTCATTAGTAACCGAGCTTTTGCATGCATTCTTCCGATTCAAGGCAATTGTGTACTCAGCCTTTTCGCCCGAGGCCATCCAGTCAATTAGCCGACTTTTCCAAGAAATTTATGGCGATTTCAAGAACGACTTTTTTTCCGCCTCCTGGACGAGCCGAAATGAACTCCGCATTTGCCCTGAGACGGAAGGCATAAGTTTCGAATGATGCGCAAGTATTGACAACTTCGCCCGAGATCGCAGGCGGCCGGCGGATTTACGACCGGCCGAACAAGCGAAGCCTAGGTTGCGAATCCTTCCAACGCGCGGGGCCGTTTGGAAAATTCCAAAACGATGATCAGTTCATGGAATTAAATGCAGCATGCGAGCCGCCGGCAATAATCGGGCAATTCGAGGATTAGGGACAAAAGTGCAAATCATGATTGCCGACTGAACGAAAGTTTGGAACCTCAAGAACTTCGGCGACGGCGAGACCGGTCCGAATTCGCGATTTTGCTTGCCGGCCGACCGAAACGGCAATGGAAAACCTGGATTCTTGTTGCCTTGGCGCGCAAGGCCGCCGGCTTCGGCACTCGCAAAAAGCGGAAGAAGCCTTTCGTCGAGGTGAATTCGGCTTGTTCCGATTCGGCGATAGGATTCAATTTGTTCAGCGCAAGCTGAGATAGAAGGTCAAAGTGGCGAATGGCGACGTCAGGTCGGGAAGCGATCGCCGAATCAGCCGAAAGCGACAATGGGATTCCGAAAATAGAATAGAAAGCAATTTCGAGAATGCGCGGCGAATCGCCGGGATCACGTGCTTGAAATAACCGTCGGCGCTGCTACGGCATTGGTCGTTCATTGCTGCCTCTTCACTGGATTTCCCAGAAAGAGCGTAGGTCCGGCGAGACGCAGTGAAGCGCTATATGCTTGATTGGAGAAACGAATCAGGCTTGGCGTTCCGCGAAATTTTTCCGCCGGAAAGCAATGGCGCTCGCCGACACCGGTTGCGCGCGGCGGCAAATCCACGGTACGACAATACATGCCATCCCGCGATGCGGGGTGAATGCCGACGATTTATGGTACTAAGGCGATCGGAACGAGATGGGGCAGTCGATTTATGGACGACAGCAGGAATTCGTAAACTTTGGCGCGGGTCGGCGAACGATGATCGACCCGGTAGGGGATATCGCAATCAAGACGGCCGCCTATAATTTCCGCCTCGCTTTAGGAAATTGGCGGGAATCGCTGCAAGTTTAGCAACTTTCAGGCAAAGCCAGAATTCCAGGCTTCGAGTAGTCTATCGCTGCCGGGCGGAACCGAAAATGTCCGCCTGATTCAACTAGCGCTGCGCCGGATTGAGCTTCGAGGGCGAATTCAGCTCGAATGCACTGCCACGGGACGGCTGAAAGCGGATAACGGGATGCCGGCGCGCCGTAAACGGCTCTATCTGGCGATCAAAGCCTTATCCTCTAATGCCGGCAGGTCCTAAAGACGTTTGTCCCGCCCGTCCGAATCCGAGTTCCGCTCTCCGTGAAACCCGCGTTTTCATTGCGTTTCGAAGCGGCGCAGTGAATCCGAAGCAAAGTTTCCTTTGACGCGCGGCAGCAGGCAATTAGAATTAGGCGAATGGCAATTGCTCGTCCCAAAAAATCTGCTCCCGATTGCGATTCTTCTATCCCGTTGCCGAGCGGCTCTAGGGAGATTAGGCTCGGCCTCAAACAGCAATTCCTTCCCTGAGCGAAATGTGGTAACTAATGTGGTGGGCGTTGCCCGCTACTTGCCATGCCAAGAGGTCGTTAGGAAAAATGATATTTTTTCGGATCAAGCGATTTATTTTCGTTTCGGCGGTTTCGGCGGTTTTTCTTGCCGCATGCGGTTCCGACGAAGTCGATCTGGAGACGCTTCCGCCGCAGGGAATTTATCGAACCGCCGACCAGCTGATCGAGGACGGCGATTGGCTGGATGCAGCGGAGGCCTACGAAACCATCGAACGCCTTTATCCCTATTCGGACTGGGCCAAGCGCGGTACTATCATGGCGGCGTTCGCATACCATACAGCAGGCGAATACGAACTAAGCCGAGCGGCTGCGCAGAGATTTGTAGCCTTTTATCCGGCGGACAAGGATGCCGCCTACGCTCAATATATCGCCGCTTTGAGCTATTACGATCAAGTCGATGCGCGGGGGCGCGATCTGGAAGTTTCCATGATGTCGCTGCAGTCGCTGCGAGCCGTTGCGGAAAACTATCCCGACAGCAGGTTCGCAAAATCTTCATTGCTGAAATACGACCTTGTTGTTGATCATATCGCCGCTAAGGAAATGGAAATCGGCCGCTACTATTTAAAGCGAGGCCATTTCATGGCGGCGATCGGCAGATTTAGGACAGTGGTCGGCAAGTATGGAACGACTAGGCACGTGCAGGAAGCGCTTTACCGCTTGGTCGAATCCTATCTGGCTTTGGGATTGACGGAGGATGCTGTTCGTTCGGCGGCTCTGCTCGGTCACAATTACGTGAATTCGGTATGGTATCGGGATGCCTATGATCTCCTGAAACGCCCGAAATCTCTTCGAAAGCCGTCTATTGTTTCTGGAAGCATTCCGGAAAGATTCGTCAGGGAAACATTGTTGGGCGACCCGATCTAATTTCCAGGCTTCGTGTCCGAAGCGTTCCATTGGACGATAGGCAAAGATTCCTTGGATCTAAAAATTGCGAAATCGAACGCTTCCGCTGCCGGATTCCTTCGAAATTTGATCCGGAAATCGGCGAATTCGAGTGTTTCGGATCTTTCGCTCAATTGACGCGAAGCCAGTGTTCGGCGAACCAGATGCAACTTAGCAGATTAGGAATCTATGGGTAGGCATGCTCCGGGGACTGTCGATAGCGAACGTATTGTTGATTCGGGAGCTGGATCTCGAGTTCGAATCCGGCCTCAACGTGCTTACCGGCGAAACGGGGGCGGGAAAGTCGATTTTACTTGATGCGCTGGGGTTCGTCCTGGGGCTTCATGGACGGGCCGAGATAGCTTCATTCGATGCCCGAGACGGAGAAATTTCCGCGAGCTTCGAATTGCCGGGCAATCACCCGGTTAGAGAATTGTTGACCGAGCGCGGATTCGCCGGCGGGGATGAGCTCGTGCTAAGGCGCAAGGCGACGGCAACCGGGCGACGAAGCGCATTTGTCAACGAACGTCGATGCTCTAGCGCCGCTCTACGGGAGATCGGCGCGTCTCTCGTCGAATTCCACGGCCAGAACGATGATCGGGGATTGCTCAACCCATCGAATCACAAAAAGTTCCTTGACGACTTTGCCGGCGCTTCGGACATTCTCGCGATTTGCGCAGGAGCCTGGAATGACAGGAAAGCGGCGAGAGCGGAACTTGATAAGGCTAAATCCATGCTGGAGGACTCAAGGTCGGAGGTCGAGTACTTGGAACATGCCGTGGCTTCCCTGAAGCAGCTGAACCCTAGGCACGGCGAGGAAGAGGAGCTGGATTCGCGTCGCCGGATAATGAAGAACTCCGCCAAAATCATGGAATACGTCGCCAAGGCTGAAAATTCGATCGGCGAGTCGGGAGCCGAAGCCATGATCGACCAGGCTCGGAGCTGGCTCGAGGACGCATCGACGCATTCGAACGGCAAGCTCAATGAAATCGTCTCGGCGCTCGAGCGCGCTTTTTCAGAGCTCGGCGAAGCTCAGCAAGGGCTGCAGGAATTCAGAGCGTCGCTCGAATTCGATCAGTACGAACTGGAAGCCGTCGAAGAGCGGCTATTCGACATCCGGGCGGCGGCGAGAAAGCACAGGGTCGCGACCGTGGATTTGCCGGACCTGGTTCAGCGACTGGAAAGCGATCTTGATCGCTTGAAAGCCGGCGAGACCAAAATCGATGAGCTGACGCGAAAATTTTCCGCGGCCGATGAGAATTACGAGGCTGCCGCTGCCCGCCTCTCGAAAACCCGGCGGCGCGCGGCGGCCAAGCTGGACAAGGCCATGTCCAAAGAGCTGGCGCCGGTAAAACTCGACAAGGCGAAGTTTTCAACCGAAATCGGCGAAGGGAGTCGCGGAGTCGATGGCCGCGACAGGATTCAATTCCATGCAACGACCAATCCGGGAACGCCTCCGGGGCCGATAAACCGCATCGCCTCTGGAGGCGAGCTGTCGCGATTCATTCTGTCGCTGAAAGTCTGCCTAGCGTCGGGCGGCGGCGAAGGATGCATGATTTTCGATGAAATCGACCGCGGGGTAGGCGGCGCCACGGCCGATGCGATCGGGCGACGCCTGAAGTCTCTCGCCGAGAATTCCCAGGTTCTAGTGGTAACTCATTCGCCGCAGGTGGCGGCATTCGGCGACTTTCATTGGCGCGTTGAAAAAAGCTCCGGGAAATCCGAATCGACGACTCGAGTTGTCGGCCTCGGAAAGGAAGAGCGAGTTCGCGAGATTGCGAGAATGCTCGCGGGCGACGAGATAACCGCCGAAGCGGTCGCCGCGGCGAAGTCCTTGCTAACTCGAGCCTGACAAGGCCAGGAAGCTTCGGCCAAGCCGTTGATTGACTAAATTGGTCGGCAGGCGGAGTGAAGCCAAGCTCTGGCGCTGGACGTGCATCGCGGCCCGATCTGTCGCAGGACAGACGCATGGTATTCGTTTAGCCAAGTCCGTTCGCATTCCGTTAGCATGGCTCTTTCGGCGATGGACAAGTCTATCGGCACGAGAGTGAGCGTGCGAAAGCACAGCATTTTCGGGCCGACCTTGCGTTCCGCAACGGAATATTTTTTCGCGATGGCCAGGTTTTCAATCCGAATGCCGAATTCGAAATCTTGGTAGCAGCCCGGTTCGATCGACAATATCATGCCGGAGCGAATCGGCGCGCGCGATCTGCCGCCAAGTTGTTGCGGTCCTTCGTGGACCCCGAGAAAGTGGCCGACCCCGTGGCCCGTGGAATGCCCGAAATCGAGACCGGCCATCCACAGATGGTAGCGTGCGAACGCATCGAGTTCGGTTCCTGTACGTCCTTCGGGCCAGCGGCAGCGCGAAACCCAAATCAGCCCCTTGAGCACGCGGGTATAGATTTCGCGCAGTTCAGGCTTGATTTCGCCTAGTCCGACCGTTCGCGTAACATCGGTGGTACCATCGAGATACTGGCCTCCGGAATCCAGAAGCAGCAATTCTCCCCTGCGGAGCATCCGATTGCTGTGCTTCGTAACTTTATAGTGGACGATTGCGCCGTTCGGCCCCGAGGCGGCGATCGTTTCGAAACTGATGTCCTGAAGCGCCCCCGTATCGACTCTGCATCGCTCGAGCTTTCGAACGGCGTCGATTTCCGTGATGCCGTCGGATGCGGCTGAATGGAGCCAGGCGAGAAATTCTACCATGGCCGTGCCGTCTCGAAGGTGCGCTTCGGCGACTCCGGCCGTTTCGACTGCGTTTCTAATCGCCTTCGGCTCTTCGCACGGGTCGGGGCCGAAAACTAGCTTGATCCCCGCCGATTCGAGACAATTGGAGACCCAGTCCGGCAATGTCGATTCGGTCGCGAGTACAGGCCCCGGAATCGAAGTCAAAAAATCGCCGAGAAAATCGAAATTTCGAATTCTAACGTCGGGCCCGAGATGCTCTAGAGCTGATTCGCCGAACATTTCCGGACGCGCGAACAACTCTGCGGAACCGTCCCTGTTCAGTATCGCGTACGCATGCGCGACAGGCGTTCTTTGAATGTCGGTTCCGCGTATATTGAGTAGCCAGGCGATGGATTCGGGAGAAGCTATGAAAGCGGCGCTTAGTTCGCTTCCGAGCGCCGACCTCGCGATTCGGCTCCGCTTCGACTCATGGGGTTCGCCCGAGAATTCGAGCGGATACGGCGCTACGGTTCTCGCCGGACGCGGCGGCCTGTCATCCCAAATTCGATCAACCAGGTTGTCAATCGCCCTGAGCTCGATATCCTCGCTCTCGATTTCCGAACGAAGTGCGCTGATTTCCTTTCGCGTATGAAGCCATGCATCGTAGCCCACGACGGAGCCCGCCGTCAGATTGGCCGCGAGCCATTGCGAAACGCCGCTGCTTTTCTTTCCGGCCTCACGAGTTTCGAATTCGGTTCTGTCGACTTGGAGCCTGGCTTGGATGCGGTAGCGCGAATCGACAAAAATCGCAGCCCGCCGCGACAATGCAATGCATAATCCGGCAGAGCCGGTAAATCCTGTAAGCCATTCGAGTCTGCGGTCGCACGGCGCCACCCACTCGCCCTGGAAGGCGTCGGACCTGGGAACGAGGAATCCCGCCACGCCGGAATCGGACATTGCCTTGCGCAGCCTTGCCAGCCTTGGCGGGCCTTGGCGCGGCGTCGCGTCGCTGTCGAATTCCTGCAGCAAGCTAGACGGCGCGCCCACGCCTGGGCGAACCGGGAAGAACCGTATTCGCGTCGAAAAGGTCAACAAGCTGTTCCGTCATCGCGCTTGCCAATTGCTCGACATCCGAAATGGTTACCGCGCGCCCGTAGTAAGTCGTCACGTCGTGGCCTATTCCGATCGCGATCAATTCCGCGACCCTTTGCCTCGCGATCATGGCAATTACATTTCTAAGATGCACTTCGAGGTAGTTGGCGGAATTGACGCTCAGCGTGGAATCGTCTACCGGCGCTCCGTCCGAAATCACCATGAGAATCTTGCGCGACTCCGCTCTCGCCGCAAGGCGCCGGTGCGCCCACTCGAGAGCTTCGCCGTCGATGTTTTCCTTTAGCAGCCCTTCCTTCATCATGAGTCCCAAGTTGAGGCGCGCTCTCCGCCACGGCGCATCCGCGCTCTTGTAGACGATATGGCGAATGTCGTTCAGCCTGCCTGGAGAATTCGGCCGTCCTTTTTCCATCCATGCTTCCCGGCTTCGTCCGCCCTTCCACGCGCGGGTCGTGAATCCGAGAATTTCAACCTTGACCTGGCAGCGCTCGAGAGTCCGAGCAAGCAAATCGGCGCAAACCGCCGCGATCGTGATCGGACGCCCTCTCATCGAGCCGGAATTGTCGAGCAGAAGCGTAACAACCGTATCGCGGAACTCCATATCCTTCTCGACTTTGAACGAGAGGGGCGTCGCGGGGTTGGCGACGATGCGGGCTAATCGACCGGCGTCGAGAATGCCTTCCTCTCTGTCGAACTCCCAGTATCGGTTCTGCTGAGCCAGCAGTCGGCGCTGAAGCTTGTTCGCAAGCCTGCCGACAGTTCCTTTCAAGGGCTCGAGCTGCCTATCGAGATTCTCTCGGAGCCTCGCGAGCTCGGCCGGCTCGGCCAAATTCTCGGCGCGAATCTCCTCGTCGAAGACGGTGGTATAAATTGCGTATCTCGGATCGGCTTGCGAAGGGCTTCTGGGAAGGTCGTCAGTTGGAGGATCGCCGAGATCCGCTTCAATATCGGCCGCTTGCTCCAGCTCCTCGATTTCGCCGTCCGCAATCTGCAGATCCGAAACGTCGAAATCTTCGGGGCTGGATTCGCTTTCCGTCTGCTCCTGGCTTGATTCCTCGCCCTCCCGGTTTTGTTCCCGAGGCTGATTGTCGCCGGAGTCCTCTGCGGATTCCTCGTCGTCCTGCTCATCGTCATCCCGGTCGGGGTCGTCTCCAAGCTCGTCGGCAAATCCCAGTTCGCCGATGAATCTGCGTGCGTATTTCGCGAATTTCGCCTGATCTTCCAGCGCCGACTCCATGACGCTCATGGAGTCCGACGAATCCTGCTCTATGACATCGCGCCACAGTTCCAAAACCTTCGAAGCGGAATGCGGCAGTTCACGGCCTGTTGCGAATTGCCTGAACATGTAGCCGACGGCATCGGCAAGCGGGACGTCGGACTTTTGCGTAACCCGGTCGTAGCCGCTCTTTTTGGCCTGGCTAGCAATTCTGGCATGGATGTTCGTCGCAGTACCCGGCATTTCCCGCGCGCCGATGGACTCGCATCGAACCGATTCCAGCGTTTCGTAGATTTGCTTCGCCGTATCGCCTGCGGGCAAATAGCGGCTGAACGTGGCCGCGTCGTGAAATTTGCGCCTAAGCGCCAGCCCGTCGGCCGTGCCTCGCACGGCCATCGCGTCTTCGCGGGTCAATTGCTTGGCAAGCAGCGGCAGGCGAATGGATTCGCCCGACATGCCGGAAGGGTCGGCGGAGAAGCTGACTTTCAAGTCCGCGTCGTCGGCGATCGACCTGGTCGTCTCCGCCAGCGCTTTCTTGAATTCCTCGACGCTGTCGCGATACTGCTCGGTCACTCTTGGCAAATCCGGTTTCGAGCTATGACGGGCGGCTAGGCGGCGCTAGCCCGCGCTAGGGCCAACCGCGCTTTCCGGCAGTTCCTCGTCGAAGCAGCGCTGGTAGAATTCCGCTACGGTCGGCCTCTCGAGCTCGTCGCACTTGTTCAGGAAGCTGACCCTGAAAGCATAGCCGCAGTTTCTGAAAATCTCGGTGTTCTCGGCCCAGGCGATAACCGTTCGCGGGCTCATCACGGTCGACAGGTCCCCGTTCATAAACGCCGACCTCGTCAAGTCGGCGACGGTAACCATGCGGCTTATCGTCTGCCGACCCTTCTCGTTATTGAAATTCGGCGTTTTGGAAAGAACAATCTGCGTTTCGGCGTCGTGGGAAAGGTAGTTCAAGGTCGCTACCAGGGACCACCGGTCCATTTGACCCTGGTTGATCTGCTGCGTTCCGTGGTAGAGGCCGGTCGTATCGCCGAGGCCGACCGTATTCGTCGTCGAGAATATCCTGAAATGAGGATGCGGAACTATGACCTCGTTCTGGTCGAGGAGGGTCAGCCTGCCTTCCGATTCCAGAACCCGCTGGATGACGAACATCACGTCGGCGCGGCCAGCGTCGTATTCATCGAAAACCAGCGCGACTCGGTTGCGCAGCGCCCATGGCAGTATGCCTTCGTGGAATTCGGTTATCTGCTTCCCGTTCCTGAGCTTGATCGCATCCTTGCCGATAAGGTCGATGCGCGAAATATGGCTGTCCAAATTAACCCGGACGCACGGCCAGTTCAGCCTCGCGGCGACCTGCTCGATATGCGTCGATTTCCCGGTGCCGTGGTATCCTTGAATCATGACCCGTCGATTGTGCGAGAATCCCGCAATAATTGCCAATGTAGTGTCCGGGTCGAACTTGTATGTCGGGTCGAAATCCGGAACCATTTCGTCGGGTTCGTCGAAGCCGAGGACCTCGGCGTCAGTATCGATTCCAAAAGATTCGCGGACGGATATGCGCCTGTTCGGATGGATTAGTTTGTCATTGCTGACGTGGGCCATTTGGATTCCAAGAAAAGTTGATTCTGCGATCTTCTACTGAATTAAAATGCCCAAAGGCGCAAGTGGAAGCTAATCAAGCGTCAGCCTGATTCATCGAAGAATTTATCCTCGATGAATTTGCCAAGTTCGATACCTGCGACCAGCAAATGTTCGACGCGATTCGATGATTGCCTATGCATTCGCGCGCACGCGGGCCGGCAAAGGATTCCGGGTTCGATGAACAAAGCGGCAGAATGCGCGCGTTATGGGGGCAATGCGATCGCCTTAATCCTTGAGAGACTTGCAATCCTTTAGCTTTGACCAAGCCCAGACAACCTCCTGCAATTTGGCCTCGTCGGTTCTGTCGCCTCCGTTCAAGTCCGGGTGGAGGTCCTTCACAAGCGCCGTGAAAGCTCGCCGGACGGCTGCCAAATCAACGTCTCCCGAAATTTCCAGTATGCTGAGGGCGCGACGCTCGGTTTTTGAAAACCGTCGAGATCGAGTGCTCTCAGTCGCTCTAGGACGCGTTCCGTTGTCGCCCAGGATTTCAAATGGATCGTCGATTCCCAGCCGCGCCCATGCGGTTTTCTCGTTCGACGACATTCGCTTCCCGCTGCGTTCGGCTCCGGTTTCCTCGCCGAGGCTGCCGTCGTCCTCAAGTTTGAAGTAGTTCCATTTCAAATTGTATTCGCGAATGTGCTTTTGGCAAAACCAGATAACATCGGAAAGATTGCCGGGCGACTTGGGAGCTCGGTAGAGCCCGCGCCGATTGCAGCCATTATGCGAGCACGGCCGCGACGATGTTTCCACCGCTCCGGTAGATTTCGAACGCCCGCGACTTCGCCGCTTCTTGTCGGCGGCGGCGGAAATGTCGAATTCAAACGGTGTTCGCTGCGCCATGAATCAAGCAACCTGCTTTAGAAAGTGCAAAACAATAATCGAATTCGACCGCGAAAAAAATGTTTTTTCGCCCGCGGAGGTTCAATGCGCCGCAGTCGTTGCATTCAACGCAACCCTTCGGCAACCGGAAACGAGGCTAAAATTCGGATCGGCCGCTCGGTCGAGTAACCGATTTGAAAAACGAGTTGCAAATTCCGCTGATCGGCGCAAAATGGAGGGAGGCGCATTCGATACCGGGCGCCGGGCATTCGACTTCGGCCGAAGAGGTGGAGAATGGGCGTTGCCGACGAGATTCAAGAGAAGCTTGCGCGCGCATTCAGCCCGGAAAGCCTCGAAGTTATTGACGAAAGCGAATCCCACCGAGGGCATTCGGGCTGGAGAGACGGCGGAGAGACTCATTTCCGAATCATTATCGAGGCCGAGGAATTGATGAAACTCGGCAGAATCGAAAGGCATCGGGCGATTCACAAGGCGTTGTCGCCGGAACCGATGGCGAGAATTCACGCGCTGGCAATTACCGTGAAGCAGGGCTGAATCTCGCTTCCGCCGGAATGACGTCATTCGGCCCGCGAAATTACAGGCCGAGAAGTTCCTTGACGAGTTCGCTGACGCGCGAGGGATTGGCTTTGCCGCCGGTTGATTTCATGACTTGCCCGACGAACCATCCCGCGACCTTGGGATTGGCCCTGGCTTTTTCGACTTGCCCGGGATTAGCCTCCAAAACCTTCTCGACCGCGGATTTGATAGCGTCCTCGTCGGTCACTTGCTTCAGTCCTCGTTCCTTGACGATCGCGGCCGGGTCGCCTCCTTCATTCCATGCGATGTCGAAGACATCCTTGGCGATTTTGCCGGATATTTCCTTTGAAGCCAGAAGATCGAGTAAGGAGCCGAGCCGGGCGGCCGACACCGGACTTTCCGAAACGGTCTTGCCGTCCTTGTTTAACCGGCCGAACAATTCGTTGATTATCCAGTTCGCGGCGATCTTGCCGTCGCGGCCGGCGGCGGCTTCTTCGAAAAAGGCGGCGCTTTCGGCTTCCGCCGCCAGAACGTCCGCATCGTAGGGCGTAACGCCGTATTCGCGGACGAATCTCGATTTCTTTTCGTCGGGCAATTCCGGAATTCCAGCCGCGATCTCGTCGACCCAATCCCGCGAAATTTCCAGCGGAAGCAGGTCCGGGCAAGGGAAGTAGCGGTAGTCGTGGGCTTCTTCCTTCGAGCGCATGGATCGCGTAGTTCCGCTTCCGGCGTCGTAAAGCCGAGTTTCCTGGACGACTTCGCCTCCGTCTTCCAGAATGGCGACCTGGCGCCTGGCTTCGAACTCGATCGCCTGCTGGATGAACTTTGTCGAATTCATATTCTTGATTTCGCAGCGGGTCCCTAGCTGGTCGGACCCCTTCGGCCGTACCGATACGTTCACATCGGCGCGAAGATTGCCGTTCTGCATGTTTCCGTCGCAGGTTCCTAGGTAGCGGAGTATCTGGCGCAGCTTAAGTATGTAGGCGGCGGCTTCCTCGGGGCTTCGGATATCCGGGTAGGATACGATTTCCATCAAGGCGACGCCCGTCCGGTTCAGGTCGACGAAAGAGCAGTTCGGGTCGAGGTCGTGCAGGGACTTGCCGGCGTCCTGCTCGAGATGAAGGTGCTCGATTCGAATGCGACGCGCGAATCCCTGCTTCGTTTCCACGATGACTTCGCCTTCGCCGACGATCGGGTGATATAGCTGGCTGATCTGGTATCCTTGCGGAAGGTCGGGATAGAAATAGTTCTTGCGGTCGAATTCAGAGCGCAAATTAATTTTCGCCTTGAGGCCGATCCCCGTCCTTACCGCCTGTTCGACGCAGAATTCATTGATAACGGGAAGCATGCCGGGCATGGCCGCGTCAACGAAATCGACGTTGGAATTGGGCTCCGCGCCGAATTCGGTCGACGAGCCTGAAAAAAGCTTGGCGTTTGACGAAACCTGCGCATGCACTTCCAGGCCGATCACCATCTCCCAGTCGCCCTTCGCGCCGGCGATCGTCTTCGGTTCGGGTTCCATAGAATTTATCGCATCCATTTTTGCTGCCTCAAGCCCGCGTTGCGAATTTCTCGTTGCATTTCGTACATATTGAATTTGGCTTCGCCCCGCCTCTAAGCGCTGCCGCTGCCGGTATTCGGGAATTCCGCCAGGAATCTCCTAGTCATTTCCCTTGTGTTTTTCGAAAGGCCGGGATGGCTGTCGATTCTTTTAATTTCACTCTGCATAGCTTGCCTGCGATCCTCGGTTTGACGGGCCAAGGTCGAGAAGGCCGAGCAGGATCTGGATGCGACTTGCGGGTTCGATCCATCCAGCTTTATTATCCAGTCGGCGACAAGTCTATATCCGCTTCCGTCGGAATTGTGGAATCCGGCGTAGTTCCTTGCCCAGAAGACATCAATCAAGCTACTGTAGCGGTTGGGGTTTCGCCACTTGAACTCCGGGTGCCGGGCAAGCTCTTCAATGACTTGAGAGGCCTTTTCGGGCGCGGCGTTTGCCGATTGCGCGGCAAACCACTTGTCGGTCACGATCCGGTCGAACGACCATTGGTTGAAAAATTCTTCCAGCTGCCTTGCCCCTTTTCCGATTTCAAGCAGGCAATGCAGAGACTTTATCTGGTCGGTCATATTTCGCGCGGAGGCGTATATGGATTCCGCCCGCCGCCCGCCGTCGATTCTCGACAGCAAACTTAGCGCGGCTAGCCGCAGGCTCCTCCATGCCGCAGCCGACCGTTCGGTCGCAGGAATGTCCCGGCCCGCCAAATCCTCAAGATCGGTGGCTAGGCTTGCGGCAACTGCGGATTTCAGCCGGTTCGTCGCTTCGTGGACACTCCGGGGGCACACCGGACCTTGGGATTGGAAAATCAATCCTGCGAATTCTTCATCTGTCGGCAAGGAGAGCAGCAGGCTTCTAAGCGCCGGGTCTAGTTCGTCATCGGAAACGGCCGCAGCAAGCGCGTTCAGGTACTTGCGGCTAGGTTCCCTCTCCTCGCCGATTAATCCCTCAACCGCTCGGGTCGCAAGAGTTCGGGCAGCCTCGTTCTTGTTGAATGAATCGGTGTCGTTTGCAAGCAGAAACACCAGCTCCGCATCGCTCGCGTCGCTCTCGAGAATGACTGGGGCCGATAAACCGCGCAGTATCGATGGCACCGGCTTTCGCTCCAGGCCGTCGAATGAAAACTGCTGAGCCGGAGCAGATAGCTCCAGCAGGGTCGTCGGCAGAACTTCGGAGCCATGTTCGTCAAGCAGCCCGACGGCGACCGGAATGTGAAGGGGTTCATTCTGGCTCCGGCCGGGCGAGGGCGGTATCTCCTGCTCAAGGCGAAGGGTATAGACGCCGTTCTCAAATTTGTCGGAATACCGGAGCCGCGGCGTACCGGCCTGGCTATACCAGCGCTTGAACTGCGATAAGTCGCTTTGACAGGCGTCTTCGAAAACCTTTAACCAGTCCTCGATCGTGCAAGCCATTCCGTCATGCCTTTCGAAGTAGAGATCGAGCGCACGCCTATAGCCGTCCTCCCCGTGCAGCAGGTGCAGCATTCGTATCAATTCGGAACCTTTCAGGTAGACTGTCGCAGTGTAGAAATTGTTGATTTCCGAATATTCCTCCGGTCGAACCGGATGCGCCAGCGGGCTGCTGTCCTCCTTGAACTGGGCCTTTCTCAAGTAGTCGACATCCTTGATTCGCTTGACATCCCTTGAATTCAAGTCGCCGTAGAATTGCGCGTCGCGATAGACCGTGAGGCCTTCCTTTAGGCTAAGCTGGAACCAATCGCGGCATGTGATTCGATTTCCGGTCCAATTGTGAAAGTACTCGTGCGCGATGACCGATTGAACATTCGCGATATCCTCGTCCGTAGAAGTTTCCGGGCTGGCGAGGACGAACTTTGAATTGAATACGTTTAAGCTCTTGTTTTCCATCGCCCCCATGTTGAAATCGTCCACGGCGACGACTTGGAATATGTCGAGATCGTATTCGCGCCCGTAATTGTCCTCATCCCACGCCATCGATTTTTTCAAGGCGTCGATCGCGATGGCGCAGCGGTCCTGATCGCCGTCGCGCACCCAGAATCGCAGATCTACATCGCGACCGCTACGAGTTAAGAATCGGTCGTCGACCGACTTCAGATCTCCCGCTACGAGCGCAAACAAGTACGAGGGTTTCGGCCAAGGATCCGACCATTCCGCCCAGCCCTGGCCGGAGTCGATAAAATTGCCGTTGGAAAGAAGCACCGGTAGCTCGCTTTCGATACGTACATCGAAAGACGCCATGACGTCCGGACGGTCGGGGTAGTACGTGATTCTGCGAAATCCCTCGGGTTCGCACTGGGTGCAGTACATTCCGTTCGATATGTAGAGTCCTTCGAGCTCGCTGTTGTCGGCAGGCGAAATCTCGACTTCGGTTTCGAGAGAAAAGCAGTCGCCCGGGATGAAGTCGCTTGAAACCGTCATGCCTTCCGGTCCAAGAGCCAGAAACCGGGAAGGGATTTCGGCGCCGTTGATCGAAGCCTTCCTCAACGCAAGCTTCCGCCCGTTTAGAAATAGGTCGCCGCCGCCTCCGACTAGCGGGTTTCGCTTGAATGCGATGCGCGAAAAAACCCGAGTCGACTTTGGATCAAGACGGAAGTCCAGCCGGATATTTTCAACCAGCCAAGGCGGACGAGCGTAGTCCTTCAGACGGACGCGGTCGGAAGGGCCGGAATCAGCCTCGTTTTTCTTAGTCATGGGGTTCAATGCCTAAATTGAATATTTCGAAAGTCGAATACATTTACCTGAAAGCTCCGATCGATAGAAGAACGCCAGGCTCGCAAAGGCACGAAAATTCGGATTTAGACCAAAATGGTTGCTTGGGCCGAATGTGAGTTTTCGACCTTCCAGCCCATAAAGAGGCGTGCTGCTATAGGAATACTTTCTTGCATCGCTTTGCAACAAATTCGAGATACGCCCGCGCCGGAAAATTGCGCATGCACCGGATGCCCGGATCGGGCATTGACCGCGGATAAAGATTCGTTAGCGTTCCTCGGAATGAGCCGGCAGCGGATACCGAATGCCGCCGGGCTTCCGGGCTGCCTCCGAAACGCGGGGCCGCGCTGCGAGAGGATTCCCGGCAATGCGGCTACCGCACGCGAAGCACGACGCGCTCTTCAGGCTTCTGATTTCGGATCCGCGGCACGCCGCCGATCTTCTGCAGGACTACCTTCCGCCGGAGGTTGCGAGCAGGCTGGATCCCGCTCGCCCGCCCGAGCTGGTCGAGGGTGCGTCCGTGGACGGCGACGGCGCGGCGACACGAATGGACGCGCTTTTCCGCGTCTGGATCCGCGGCGACGGCGCGGTCTACGTGCTGCTTGAGCACAAGTCCTACTGCGATCAGAAGACGCCGGTCCAGATCATGAACTACACGCTGACGCTCTATAAGGCGAGCGAGGGAAGGGACGAGGTTACGCGCGGCAAGCTTCCGCTCGTAATTCCGCTGGTCTTCTACCACGGGAGGGGTCCCTGGAACATTCCACTTTCGATCGAGGACATGATCCACGTCCCGCCGGGCTGGAGGGCCTCGCCGACAGCTTCGGCAACTACAAGATTGTCGACCTCGGGCGGATCGACCCCCGGAATCTATTGCGTTCCGTGGTCGTGCGGGCCGTGCTGCTGGCGCTCGCCCGGTCTCGCGCCGATACGATCCCCGACGACGAGGTCGAATTTTTGGTCGCTGGCATTGACGACACCGAGGCTCGGACGCCACTTTTTGACCTATGTGATGCGCCAGCTCTAATTGACCCGGGAGCGGCTAATGGCGGCGATCGAAAGGCTAGGGCTTGAAGCGAGGGACAAGAAAGCAATGGTAGGAACTATCGCGGAGCAAATTCTTGAAGAAGGCCGAATGGAAGGTCTTATGGAGGGCAAGGCGAATTGCAAGGCGAAATCCTTCCCGCGCGTTGCGAGGCTGAAGTTCGGCGAAATCCCTCCGGGTCGGGTCGAGCAGGTTCGCGGCGCCGCGAGCGGAGAGCTCGACATCTGGCTTGACGCTCTGTTTTCCGCAGAGGACCTCGACGCCGTTTCCGCAGCCCGGAGCTTTCATCTCTGAAATCCGCGTGCTCGTCAATGTCGACCGGACGGGGCTCCGCCTGACGCAGCACTCGGCGAATGTGCTCGGTCGCGTGCCGGAAATTGAAGAATCTCCGTAACTGCTCAGGCCCCGCTGTCGCGGATTATTCGTTAATTTCGCAGCGCTTCACGCTTTCCCGGGCGCGGTCCGTGCCTGATGCAGCGCGATCATTGCGGCGGAATCTCCGGCGAGCGCGATCTGGATGGCGACGAGTGGATTGTAGCCGATGCCAATCACCAAGATTACCGGCCCTTTGTCACGCCGGACATGCCCATCGAAATTTCTCGCAACATCAAAGCCCCCCTTTTTGCAGCAGGATGGAAGAATAGTGCGCTGAAATGCGGGTCGTGGCATTCCCAGTTTCTCCCGCAAAATGCATGGACCCCAAGCTGGACAAGCTGGGGGCAAGATCCCTTGCAACACTATGATTGCAAAACCCGGGAAATCTCGGGGCCCAGACCACTGAAGACAACCGACCGGAACCCTTCCTGCCGCAATCTCCCGATCGCCACAGATTTCTGGTGGCCAAACGTTTCATTGATCCTGCACGTGGACACCACGAAGAACTCCCACTGCGACAGGTCCAGAGGATTGTATGTCGCCGGATCGTCCATGTTCTCGAGGCAGAAGACATAGCAATCGGCCCAGCGTTTCGGCTCTTCCGATCGCTTCCAGTCCGACAATTTGCTGCTCCACGCCAATGTCTTTTCCTTGATGTCGAATCTCGGGCTTGTCAATCTTAGTTTTCTGCCTCGCACTGGTTGCAAATACGCCGAGGCCTTGACCTCAATTTTCCCGCCATCCTCCAGGACAATGTCCACATACTCCCAGTCTTGTGCCGGTTCATTGTCACGACCGAGTGCGCACCGGACATAATATTCCGCCAACGAGGCGCGTGTCGTGGGGCTCTTCCAGTCTGACAAGACCCAACGCCGGAATTCATCCATAGATCGATTGAGACCCACAAATTCGTCTTGGCTCAAGTTCATCACCCAATTCCACAGACTGTTTCCGCCATTTCTTCGAGGCAGGACATTCCGTCAAATCCACGCCAACATCCTTGCATGGGTTCTGTCATGCAAGCAGCGACTTTGAAAGCAGCGTAGCCAAATTCATCGCCTGGCTTTGCATCCGCACGGGTTTGAATTTAGCATCAAACGCTCGTTTCATATTTTGAGTCCATGGACAACTCCGGCACCAACCGCGACCACAAAGTCCCAGACGCCCTATGGGCCGTTCTCTCGGGCCACCGGTGGCATTCCACCTCCTTGGACGGCCTGCAAGGCATCGTGGAATCTGGTGCCATTGAAATTCGCCCAGGTTACAACGGATTTTGCAAGTCCCTCGGTGCTGTCAGCTTGTTCGACTTCGGCCCGTCCGCCATCGACATAGATTCCTTAGGTCACTGGACACAGTGGTGCGGCTGGAAGCAAGCGTCTTTGGCCAGGAAGAACGGCATTCCTCGAAAGCGGGTCGGCGTATGGCTGCGGCTGCGAGACGACTACAGCGACGACCGGCTGATCGACGCCGCTGCTCTGTACAGAATCCGGGAGAAGAAGGCGCATATGCTCACCGTCATTCCAGGCGTGGAAGGCGGTCACCGTGAGCCGCTCATAGTCGCACAACTTGACCAGATCGTCGTGATTCCCGCATTGCGACTATGCGAGTTCCGGGTCTGCTGGGATGCGATGCCTTCAGCCGCAGCCATCGAAGAAGTGTCGGGCTACATCGAAAACCTGCCGGCAGAGCCGCTGTCCGCGTCCGAACGCAGGTTTTCGGGCGCGGGTTGACGTCAGGCGCTTCTCAAGTGCGCACAAATTCACACACGGCGCGAGGAGGGCCTAGACATCGCAAACGACATCTACTCGGAATTCCTGAGGACCTTCGAGATCATTGACGAGAAATTAGATTTCTCCCCAGACCCGGACACCACCGATGAGTTGCTGGAAGCGCTTGTCCAAGCAGCCACGGCGAAGTGCGTGGAATTCAACATAGCCGCGAATCTCAACCCAACGAGAGACGCGCCTGCGATAATGCTGATGAGCACGCTGCGAGGCATCACGGAGGATCTGATATGGTTGACCTACCTATGTCAACTCAGGGACGGCCTCGGAAAGAAGTTAATTCCGTTGCTAATCCAAGAGAACATGGCCAAAGGAATCGATGTCCAAAGAAAGTTCTTCGAGACAAACAATCCACTGCAACCTGTGTTCGGCAGTGGGTCGACCGCCAGTGATTCAAGGATGCGTACTGAACAAGCGAAGAAAGACGTCAAAGCTTTCTGGGTCGCCGCAGGGCGAAGCGGCGCGCCCTCAGTAAGGGAGATGGCCGCAGCGGTGGGGCTGGATTCGACGTATGAGTTCATTTACTTCGCAACATCAAATTTCGTCCACTTCAACCCCGGTGCCCTCCTTCGAATGGGCTGGGGTGAAACGACCGGACCATTTACGTTTTCGATTGAGAACATCAATGGCTACTATCGCAACTTCGCCAGCTTCTACGGTGCAATACTCTTCGTGGGCTTCAATGCGTCGTTTGGGCAAGAGTACTTTACTGCGGAAGTGGGGAGCGAAGTGAAACGACTGATCGGACTCGTTAGGAAGATCTACCGATGGCCCGAGGTCATCACCTTCGAAGAGATGAATATGCCACCGCCAATGTACGTCATGACACACGCGCTTCGAGAGTTCATGATGAGCGAGCAAGGATCCTCGATAGCCTATGCAGAAATCCTCATGGAAGTTCAAGGTCTGGGCAGAATGTCGTCTGCCTGATGATGCGGGCTTTTGGCGGCTCTGTTGCAAGAATTCGCTGGAGTTGCCGGGTGCGTGGTCTGGTTCCGTCTTTCTTCAAAATCCTTGCTGGATCGCGATTTGTTCAAGCTCCGCTCCATGTAGCGACATCAACTCGCTCAACATATCTGGCCTGACCCCGAAGGCACGTTCGACAAGGCGCACTTCGCCCCTGATGCCGGGCTGAAGCTGGAAGGCCTTGGCCTGCTTCTTCCGAAGGGCGCGCATGACCTCGAAGCCTTTGATCGTGGCGTAGGCGGTCTTCATTGACTTGAAGCCAAGGGTCGGCTTGATCAGGTGCTAGAGCTTGCCGTGATCGGCCTCGACGACGTTGTTGAGCTCGACGGATTTGAATTCAAGCAAACAGCGTATGCGCTGGACCGCGGCTCGAGAAAGGCGGCGCTGGCGCGCTTCCTGACGCAAGCTGCAGGGGAGGCGGTTGAGGAGGACCAGCCGGAGCGGCGTCTGGCTGCCTAACGTGACCGGCTTCCGGTGAATGGAGGTCCTTGGGCTGCAACGCGCCTGCCTCGATGAAAGGGAAGGTGCCTTCCGCTTTCCGGATACCAAGAGCCGCGCGCAAGCAGATCATCGCCACGACGCCCGATGATCAGCTCGATCTGTTTCACACCGCCCCCAATCGCTTCGGCACGCCTATCGGCAATGTCGAGCAGGTCATTTGGATCTGGCGGGTGCCAGTTCGCTACAGCAAGAACAGGGAGATAGGCATTGACGCTTGACGTATAGCGTCTATGCCTATACGATAGGGAACTACATGATCCTGAGCTATCGAGACAAGAAGACGGAGCAGTTCGCGAAGGGCGAGTTCGTCAAAGCCTTTCGGGGTCTTGAAGATCAGGCCGCCCGGCGGCTGTCGATTCTGAACGCGGCGCTTTCGCTCGATACGTTGCGCGCCCTGCCGGGAAACCGGCTGGAAGCGCTCAAAGGAGATCGTACCGGACAGTATTCCATTCGCATCAACCAGCAATGGCGCATCTGCTTCGAGTGGCCGGACGGTCAAACCGGGCCGGGCAATGTTGAAATCGTGGACTATCACTGAGGAAAGGAGATCAGGCCATGTTCATGAGAGCTGTTCATCCCGGCGAAGTCCTGAAGGACGAGCTGGAAGAACTGAATGTGACGCCGACTGAGTTTGCACGCCAGATCGACGTGCCGCCGAACCGCGTCAGCCAGATCATCGCGGGCAAGCGCGCCGTGACCGGTGGCACCGCGTTGCGCTTCGGGCACTGGTTCGGCACCGATCCGCAGTTCTGGCTCAATCTGCAAGGCGCCTATGAAATCCGCATCGCCGAGGAAAAGGCAGGTCGGGAGATCGCACGGCTGCCGGTGCGGGCCAGAACAACGCGGTCCGACGCGTCAGGCATCGCGTAGAGACCGAACCCGTGCGAATCACTCGGCTCCACATTCAGAATTTCCGATCCGTCAAGGACCTCACCGTCGATCTTGGCGAGACAACCGTCTTGATCGGGCAAAACAACGCCGGGAAAACTGCAATCATTGACGCTGTGCGTATTGTGCTCACGAGGCGATGGGGGCAGCGCGGAACGGGGTTTACTGAAAACGACGTTCATCGCCCTGACCCCGATTGCGATCCGCGCATACAGCCTCCCGTCACGATCACGCTGACGATGGAGGAAAACGAGCCTAACGAATGGGATGCCGACATGGTCGCCGCCCTTACCGATATCATCACTATCCATGTTGACGGCGTCCGCAACGCTCTGACGTTGCGCGTCACTTGCGCCTGGGACCCCGACAAGGAGGTATTCGATCCCGCCTGGCAGTTTCTGGATTCCGCTGGCGAGCCTCTGCCAGAGCGACGGCGATCTATTAATCTCACCGACTTCTTCGGCTACATGCCGATCTTCTGGCTTGGAGCCTTGCGCGACGCCGCCGACGAGTTCACCCCGCGCTCCGGCCACTGGGGCCGACTGCTCCGCAGCGTCCGTATTCCACCGGAACTGGAGGCCGAAGCCCTTAAAACCCTCGCTGATCTCGATGCCAAGATCATCGCCGCCGATCCGCGATTGACCGAAATCGCCACCATGATTGGCGAGGCTACACGCGTGGCGGTCGGCGAAGGCTCCGGCTCGGCGCGTCTCAACACCCTGCCGCTCGCTATCGAGGAAATGCTTCAGCGCACCGGCATTGTCATGCGCAATGAGGATCTGAGGCCCTGGCTTCCGCTCGGTCACCACGGTCAAGGACTCCAGAGTCTGGCGGTCATCTTCCTGTTTCAGGCTGCCGTTCTGCAACAGCTTGTGGAAGAGGAACGGCCCGGCATTGAAGCTGTCTTCGCGATCGAGGAACCTGAAGCCCATCTTCACCCGCAGGCGGCGCGGACTCTTTGGAATCGGACGCAGGCGCTGTCCGGGCAAAAGCTCATGACAACGCACTCGCCGTATTTTGTGCAGCATGTTCCGCTTCGCGATCTTCGGCTGGTGCGTCTTCGCGGTGGCCAAACCGAAGTCAGTGCGCTCCCCGGCATGGTGATTTCTGATTTGCCCCGGAACGCATCGCTGGACGGGTTTCTGCAGGGCAGAGGCAGTCGTGTATTTCAACGTGTCCCGACGACCGACCGTCTTGCCGCCCGGTCCTGGTTCGATCAGACAATGGCCGACGCGCTGGCCCATTGCTATCGCAATGATCCCGACCCGGCAGCGCGGCAGGAGGAGATCGTGGTGCTTCGGCACAGTTGCCGCGTTCTTCCAACCGTGGAGGATGAGAATGAGCTGGGATTCCACGGCCGTCGCGTCCGTGGCGAGATATTCTTCGCACGCCGCTGGATTTTGGTGGAGGGCGTGACCGAGTATCTGCTGGTCCATGCACTTGGCAACGCCCTCAACCTTCCGCTCGATATGCACGGGATCGCCGTTATTGACTTTCAGCAGAGCGGCAGCGCGGGAATTTATCCGGCGCTTGCAGAAGCGTTCGGCATCCCCTGGCACATGATTACGGATGGCGATCAGGAAGCCGCCAAGTTTCGCCAGCAGATACTGGATCGAGGCTTCACGGAAGACGACCTCACCGGCAAATTTACAACATTGTCGGAGGATCACGATCTTGAAGATCAATTGCTCGCTGACGGCCACGAAAGGCTTCTGCGCAAGATCATGGGCACGGTCGGAGGACAGACTGCTCTTACCTGCCCGTTCGACGAGTTCAAGAGGCGCCTGAAAAACAAGAAGACCAGATACATGGGCGCCTTGTCGCTGCGCGTCGCGGCAGACAAAGAACTTGCCGTGAAGATGCCTGCGCCGTTCGTTGAGCTCATCAAGTCATTGGGTGGCGCCGCATGACAGAACCGCTTCAGGCAGCCCTCGACAGACTGAGCCCAACGCAGCGCAAGGCCGCGGACTGGCAGGACAGCGCAGCGCTCGTGCTGGCGGGACCGGGAGTTGGAAAGACAACCGTGCTTACAACGCGCATCGCTCGGATATTGAACGACAGCCGGAACAAGAATTTCCGCATGCTCGCCCTGACGTTCACGACGAAGGCAGGCGACGAGATGCGTGAGCGTGTCGAAGCCCTCGTGCCCGGCCTGACCGATCGAACGTTCATCGGCACTTTCCATAGCTTTTGTGCGCAGATTTTACGCCAACACGGATCCCATATCGGAATCAAGCCCGACTTCGGAATTTACGATCAGGATGACGACCGCCGGGAGCTGTTGCGTGAAGCACTCGTGGCTGCCGCCGATGAAGGGGCGGACGTAACACCTGACGGGGTTCGGTGGCTGCTTGCCATCGACCAACTACGCAGCAGTCTTGTCAGCGCTGAAAAGACGGCGCGGCATTTCCGCGATCCGGCGGCCGGCGAGCGCGCCGCGCGTGTTTACGCAATCTATGAGGCCGCGTTGCGCGCCAACAATTCCCTAGATTTCAACGGCATGATTCTAGACGCATGCCGGCTAGCCCATCAGGTTCCGGCTGTGGCCGCCAGGACGCGGCAGTCTTACCCGTACTGGCTTATCGACGAATTCCAAGACACGACGCCCGCCCAATACCGGCTGGTGCGCTTCTTTGCGGGCGACGATTTCAAGAATGTCTTTGCCGTAGCCGACGATGACCAGATCATCTACCAATGGGCAGGGGCTAGCTATCGGCAAATTCAACAGTTCCGCGAACATTTCTCGCCGGACTTGATCCAGTTGGTCGAAAATCGGCGCTGCCCTCCTGCCATCGTGCAGGCCGCCAACAATCTCATCGGCCATAACTCCGACAGGACACCTGGCAAGGAGCCGCTTGTCGCGACACTTCCCGGGGAAGGTCCTGCCATATTGCTGCGGACCTTCGGGACGGACGCAGAGGAAGCCGATGGCATTGCCGATGATATTGCCGGAATCGCCACCGCCGAACGAGGCGAGGTTGCAGTTCTCGGCAGGACAAGAGCCATTCTCCAGCCGGTGCTGGATGCCCTGAGGGCGCGGGGCGTTACCGCCTCGATCGCGGTACGGCGCGACCGATTTATCTCCCCGCAATTTACCTGGCTTCAGAGCTGCCTCGACCTGTCCCTTCGTCCCGGCGACCGACAAGTCTTCACAGTGCTCGCAGCGGCAGCAAACCGCATAGCCGGCTTGCAGCTCGACACGGCACTTTTGCTCGCCGAGGCGGCATCCACCGGGACCAGTTACCTGGAGCACTGGGCTTTGGCTGCCGAAGCGAGCAAAAACGAGATCGCCATGAACTTGTCCGCGATAGCTCTCCGGCTGGTGCAATCCCGGTCAAGCTGGCAGCAAATTGTCACGGAGGCGATCACCTTCCTGATGACGACCGCGGAAGCGCACGAAGGCGTCATCAGCGACGCAGCAGAAGACAAGGCCGCGTGGGAAACAGCGCACAGGGCCATCAGGGCCGAGAAGGGCGCGCCGCCCGATCTTGATGAGCTTCTCCAAGGCATGAAGCTGCGGCCGAAGGAGCCGCCTCCCGACCCAGCTGCCGTCCGGCTTCTCACGATTCACGCGGCAAAGGGTCTGGAATTCGATCGTGTCTGGCTCATCGGCATGGCGGAGTCTGTACTGCCGTCCTGGCAAAGCCTCAAGTATAAGGCAGCGCCGTCGGAGCTTGAAGAAGAACGGCGCAATTGTTTCGTCGGCATCACGCGCACGAAGAAGCAGCTCGTTTTATCACGGGCAGAGCAATACCAAGGCTACCGGAAAGCATCTTCGCGCTTTCTGGAAGAGATGGGGCTCAATGAACAGCAAGAGGGCCCTAACGCAACATAGGTACCGATTCCGCCATAAGAGTCCTATGTTCCGGGTTTCTTGATTCCGTACTTTTTTGTCCAGTATGACAAGTTGCCGGACGTTTTGTTGTAGCGCTTCGCGACGAACTGCTGCGTTTCGCCCCTGGCATGGCGGCATGTGATTCTGCCTGGCGAGCACGATCTCACAAAGGACAAGCTGCAGGACAACTCCCGGCGTCCTGCTTCCTAAATCTGCCCCCCGTATCATCCCCGAAGATCGGGGGCCGCCAGATCGACAATGCGTCAACTATTTCAAGACGAAGTGGAATTCCCTATGGCGGAATCGGTACCTATGTTGGGTTAGGGCCATTGTCGCGCTATACGTGATGGACGGCCCGGCGACGTCACGGCGCGGGACTAGTGGCCGGGACATCGTCTGCAGCCCGTGTTTGCCTGTCGAGTGCGGGTAAGTGCGCCCGGGCGGGCCGCTGCTGGAACCGCCGTGCCCGCTCGAAGTAAGGGCGAACGGCGATCGCGCGGAGCATTCCGGGTTTCGGTCCAGGCTCGGCGTTGCTGCAAGGGAAGCGTCGGGACGGGGCGGGAGCCCGAGGCGTTGGGCGGACATGCGAGCCTGTGCTGTTTCTCGGTTCATGTCAGCAGGCAAAAGACGAACATTCTCGACTTGGTCCGACCGCCTCTCCCGCTTTCTTCCTTTCAAGGCAGACACTCTCAAGCAGCGCATTCTCGTCACATTGTTCCGACGTGATGCAGCCGGATCAATTCGGGAAATCCGTTCTGGCATGAAGTGAGATACAACAGCCTGACGAACGAGGCACCCGGTCGGCGTGCTGCGCAGGGCGGCATCCGGCCGATGCGGAAGCTTGTCGGGTGCCGCGCGGAAGCGGCGCGGCTTGCGAGTGCCTGCGCGCTGCCTGCGGCAAGGGCCGGCCGATCCTCGGCGCGCCGGATTGAGCGCGGGCTGAAGAAGCGTCGGTCTAGCCGGTACGCCAACGAACGGGCTCGCGGACCGCGCCGCCGGAATGAACGCGGAGGCGGTCCGGATTTCGGTCAGCCGGCCGTGTCGGGCCTGCGCACGTCCGCCGTCGCTCTCCTGAGGTCCCGGACGATGCGGCTGATCTTGCGGGCATAGGCGTTGCCGGCCGGGGTGAGCCTCACGCCGTTGGTTCGCCTGAGGAACAGCTCGGTTCCGAGAAAACGTTCGAGCAGGCGCACGTGCCGGCTGACGGCGTCGGGCGAGACCTGCAGTTCGGCCGCCGCATGGAGGAAACTCTCGTGCCTTCCCGCCGCCTCGAATGCCTGGAGCGAGTTCAGAGGTGGAAGCGGCTCGTTGTACATGGGCATTGGGCGTCGGCATAGACTTAAGTAAGTTGATGGACACTAGAATTGTTGCAGGCCATGGTCAATCGCTGCCTGCGTCGACCGGATTCCGGGGCGTCCCGACCGGCGGCAGCCTGGATGCCGCGACCGGAGAGATGGACCCGTGCCTCCCGAGGGGGGACGGCCGTCCCGCCAGCCTCGAGACGACTGGAAGCGAGATCCCGCTTCGCGGCCCGGCGCCGGTTGGCGCATTTCGGTCGCAAGACCTTGGGCGCGACCGGGTGCGGCGCGAGCCCGGCGCAGACGACAAGCTTCGACGCGCTTCAGGCGTTCGGCGACTTGAGTTCCGTGCATTGCTGAAGGAGCCACTCCTTCAGCCGGACGAGGGTCCCGTCGTTCGCCGACGAAGCGTTCATGACCAGGTGATAGGATTTCCCGGGATCGACCGAGAGGTGCGCAATGGGGACGAGCTTTCCCGCCGCCAGCTCGCTGGCGATCATCTCGCCATGGCCGACCGCCATGCCCATGCCGTCGACCGCTGCCCGGATGACGCCGTTGTAGAGCGCGAAGCGCATGTCGGCGGCAAGCTCGCCCGCGGTCGCGCCGACGGCGCGCGCCCAGTCGGGCCAGTCGTCGTCCCAATGGATGTCGTGCAGCAGCGGCTGTCCGATGACTTCCCCAACGTCAGGGCGGGCCGACAGAGTCTTGCGGAACTGCGGGCTGCAGACGGGAAAGACCTCCTCCCCGAACAGCCGCGTGACGCTGCAGCCAGGATGCCGTCCGTTCGAGTACAGGATCCACGCATCCACGTCCTCCCGGTCGACCTCGCGCTCGTTGTTATGCGCCTGGATTCGCAGCTCGGCCCTGCCGAACGTCTTCCTGAACGACGGGATGCGGCGGTAGAGCCAGCGTTCCGCGAAGATCGGGAGCGTGGAGATCACGATCGTGCGGCCGCGCGACGGCTTGCGGACGCGTTCCGTCGCGGCCCCCAGCTCTTTCAGGATGCTCGTGACCTTCCCGGCATATTCCCGTCCGGCCGAAGTAAGCGCGACCCCGTTGCTTCGCCTCACGAAGAGCTCGGTGCCGAGATGGCCCTCGAGCAGGCGCACGTACCGGCTGATGGAGCCCGGCGAGACGCCCTGTTCGGTCGCGGCGTCCGGCTGCCTCGAAGGCCCTGAGCGAGTTCATAGGGGGCAACGGTCTGGTCTTCATCGGTCCCGAACTTCCGTGTAAGGCTCAACAATGCTGACTCAGGCTAGAGGCAACGCGGCTTGCAGTCAATCGTGGTCCGGGACGGCGCCATGCGAAAGTGCGGGTGTGGCACTGCGGCAGACGCCGACCGTGCCGCATGGGCAGGCCGCGGCCCGAGAGGGGCGTCGTCGCTGCGGTCCGGGGTCATGGCTCAACAATGCTGATCCACATCACGAAAATTGATTGTTGCGACGGGCTGCCGATCCAGCGAATCATTTCCTGCCCGACGGATGCGCGGGCAACGACATTCCCGGAGCGCTCCGGCGAGAGGTGATCAGGGACGGCGCCACGTCTCGCCGGATTCATCCCCAGGAAGAGGCAGCCGCTGCCGGGAACCAAAAAACTCTGGGAGGGCTATGTGCTGCTATCAATGTTCGTCCAACATTCCAGAGTTTTGCGAAAGTACGAGCAATATGCGTCAACTGCGTCTGGATGAAAGGCCGCTGACACCCGCTCGACCTCACTCAAAACGAGCCTTCGACGACGAAATTGATTTCCTAGGGTGCAAATTCAATATGACGACATGACTACAGTTCCAGGATTCGCGCGGTCAGTGGCTGGAGTGCCTCGGGCGGGTCGACGTTAGCTGCGACTACTTCTTAAGTACGCTCGAAACGTCCCGATTTGATTACGTCCCGAGTGGCCGTATGCCGCTTTCAAGTGGAAAGGGCATTCGCAATAATTCCCGCTCCGTTGCAAATTTCGGATGCCCCGAGTTTTTCGCCTCCCCGGGGGCTGTAAACGTATCCAAATGGTGCGACTCATTCCGACTCACTGCGAAATCCCCGAAAACCTGCAAAAATTGTCGTCAGCAGAGATTCGCACTCCGCTCGATAGGCTCGAAAAGGATGAGTTGTGGCGAGTATCGTCATTTGATAATCTTAGCAGACAATCGCTGCAGGCGAATGAATGCCTGCGAAAAATAGCCGAAATCGTTCTAGTTTTGGAGGAGACCATGAAAAATTGTAAATCAGAGGGCAATTTAGTCAACGGTTTGACGCGAAGGGAAGCCGCCAAGGCAATTGGCGCAGGTGCGCTCGTCGGAGGAGCCCCTCTGGCGGCGCCAACTCTACTTCCGCTGAAGGCTTTCGCTCAGGAAAACGCGGTCAACGTTTTGGCCTTTGGCGGCTACGAGGAGCCGGGCATGCTCGACGGCTTTGAGAGCGGCACCGGGATCAAGGTCAACCTAAAGATTCACGACGGTTCGGACGAGGAGATGGTTGCTCTCGTCGAATCTTCGCCTGCCGGCACATTCGACATTATCACGCCCACGAGCGCATACGTTCCTCGCGCCGCGCGTTCGGGGCTGCTGCTTGAACTCAATCCCGGCGACTATCCGCTTGACGATTACTTCGACGTCATTGCAAACTGGCCGCCTTGCTTCATCGACGGCAAGATGTATGGCTTGATCAACCGGTTCGGCTATTACGGAATAACCTACAATCACAATAAATATTCCGAGAGCGACGTTTCCAGCTATGCGGCGCTTTGGGAAGAGTCTGCAAAGGGCCGCGTTGCGCTTTTCGACTGGTTCCTGCCGAATATGGGCTGCCTTTCGAAATTCAATGGCAATCCGATGCCCTACGATTTGGATGCCGGCGCCTTCGCGGCTCTCGTCGAGCGACTGAACGGCCTCCGGCCACAGGTCGGGCTAGTCGGCAATACGTCGCAAGTAATCCAGGCGATGGCTGGCGGAAGCTACGATTTGGCGATCGCAGGCGAATGGGTGCAGGCTGGCATGTACGACGACGGCCTGCCGTTTAAAGCGGTTGTGCCCGCCGAGGGCGGAGTGACCTGGGACCAGGCCGTCTGCATCGCAGCGAACTCGCCGCGTGTCGGCAATGCGGTAAAATTCGTTCAGTTTGTCGCCGGTCCCGAATTCCAGTCGAGACTTGCTGTGGCAAAAACCTACTACAGCATGGTTCCCAATAAAAACGCTGCGCTACTGCTGCCCGACGACAAGCGTGAACTGCTCAATCTTGTCGATCTCGACCGTTTCGACGAAGTGTTCATGGCCAACCTGTCGCCGCGAAAGGATCCCGGTAACAGGCAGGAATGGCTGGATGCATGGGAGAATTTTAAAAATCTCTGATCGCAAGTCCGACCGGCGCGATCGAACATGGTCGCTTCCGTCTTGAGCATGGAGCCTGCGATATGCAGGCAAAAAATGTTTGGCCGCGCCGGCGACTTTCTGGAGTGACTCGCTGAATTGACCGAACGATTGCCGCCTACCGAGATCCCGCGTTGAGAAGGATCTGATCGCATTGGGAGGCGGCTGGCGACGGCAGGACCGTGCATCCCCCGGGCTCCGCGTCGGCGGCAAGTTCGTACGAAATTTCTTGGCGCGGTATCCCGCCTCGCTGTCCGGGGTGCGGCAGTAGCCAACTCGCTTGTGCGTGAATGGAAGGGCGGAAACTGCGAAAACTGAAGCGCCGGATTCCCCGGAATCGAGTCGGTGTAGGAGCGTCGAGCATGCCAATCTTAGATCTGGCGCAAACAATGGAACCCCATTGGCTGTGGGAGAGCTATCCGTTTGTTTCCCAGTCGTACTATCGAGACGACGAGTTTCTGGAATTCGGATACCATTGGCGCGGATCCGGTTTCAGCTTTGTATCGTCGCCAGGCTGGAAGACGCTTGGCGGCGGGCTTATCGGCTCGTACCGGTTAAGCGATTTCGCCGGCATCGCGAATGTAGTCGACGCGCCGCCATCGTCGCCGGCGGGCGCGCCGGATTTCAAGCAACTGCTTTTGAATCTTCCTCGGCGCGACATTCTGTTGATTAGGACCGGGCATTCCGATTCCATCAGCAATCGTCGACCCGAATACTGGCTACGCGCTCCGGTTTTCCTTCCGGAGTGCGCCGCGGCGATAGCCGAGGCCGGCTATCGACACGTAGCAATCGACTTTTCCTGCGACGACATTCCCGCGTTCCGTCCGAACGGCGAGGGCGGATACAGAAATCCGAACGGCGGCTTCCGCTCTGAAATTCACGCGCGAGGCATTCTTCTAACGGAAAACTGCTTGAATCTCGCCGCCCTGGATCAGCCGGAAATCTTCTTCGCGGCTCTTCCGTACTCCATCCCGAATAGCGCGACCGCTCCCTGCCGACCGATCGCGCTGACGCGCTGGCCAAGTGAAGCTCCGAGACTGATCGACGTTTCAACGCCGATATTCAACCATTGGCGCTGGAAATTCGACGTGCGTCAGGGCCGAAGCCTTAAGAATGGCGATGGAGCGGACGAGATTCATTTTCTGATCACGGGACACGGGTTTACGCACTGCGACGCGCCTTGCCATATGCGAAAGGCCGCGGCGACGATCCAGCAGCTTCCGAACGAAGGTCTCGACAGGTTCATTCGCGAAGCGGTCATCGTCGACTTTTCCGACCTTCAATTGCCGTTCCCGATAACGCGCGAATTGCTGGCGCGCAGGCTGGGCGACCGCTACCGGCCGGGCGACATCATCGTGCTGCGCAGCGACCTTACGAACAAGTTGGGCTATGAAAGCACGGAGTGGCACCTGAAGGCCCCCAATCTTGAGCGCGAGGCGGCCGAGTTCATTGCGGAGCTGGAGCCGTCGGCGGTCAGCCTCGACTTTCCGCAGGATTTTATCGCGCGCGAAATGCCGACTAGGCATGTATGCAATCACGAATTCGTGGCGCACCATGCTATTTTTGCCGCAGGCATCCCGTTTGTCGAAGACCTGAAGAATCTGGGCGACGTACGCGTCGAAAGACCGATGCTATTGGCGGTTCCCATGCGGACGAGCTGCTCCGACGGCGCGCCGATGCGAGCGGTCATGGTCGAATGGTAGACGCAATCGATTCAAGCGGCGCATCGGCCGGAAAGCCGCCGGTCGCAAATCTATGGCAAGGGATCCTGCCCGCGCTGCTTCTGATGGGGGCGTTCTTCATAGTTCCAATCGGGTATATGGTCGGCCTGAGCTTCGCCGCTCCCGGCAGCGACGGCCCGACGCTTGCGAATTACGAAAATTTTTTTGCTAACGAAAGGTTCACGGACGCCCTTGGGCGCAGTCTGCTGATGGCCGGCTCGGCGGTGGCGGTGGCATCGGCGATCGCCTATCCGCTGGCGTACTTCCTTACTTTTGCCGTTTCGAGGAAGCGGAGGCTGGCGTTGCTGTTTTTGCTCATCGCGCCGTTCTGGACGAGCTTCACGATACGAGCGTTTTCATGGCAGCTTGTCCTCTCGGATAGCGGCGTAGTCGCGTACTGGCTCGGGAAAGCGCTGGGAGGGCCGGTTTCCCTGGGGATTCTGTATACCATGGCCGCATCCGTATTCGGACTGGCTCTGTTCGGCGTGATGCTGATCACGCTGATGCTTTTTAGCGTCATGGCCACGATCGACGAGCGTCTTCTGGAAGCGAACCGGGATTTGGGCGGAGGCGAATTGAGAGGATTCTTCGAGGTCGTGCTGCCATTGAGTCTGCCCGGCTGGGTAGTCGGCGCCGTTCTCACATTCATAATCTGCGTCGGCGACTACGCGGTTCCAACTTTGCTCGGCGGCGGGTTCAAGCCGGTTCTGGCGCAATTGATGCTAAGTACGCTGAAGGGGACGTACGATCTATCCATGGCCGCTACTTTCGCAGTCATCCTAGTGCTAGTGGTTCTGATCGCCGCATTTCCGCTGTCCTTGCTCCGCAATCAGACGAGGCTGCTGCAGTGAAGCTATCATGATCGCCGGTTCGGGAGTCGCAACTCGCGGAGCGCTGGGAATTTTATTCGCGACGGTTGCGGCGGTAATCTATCTTCCAATCATCGTAATGATCGTTTTTTCGTTCAATAGCGGCCGATACCAGGTCATGCCGTTTCGCGAATTCACGTTTGGCTGGTATCGCCGGACTTTTCAGGATGTCCAGTATCCGGAAGGCTTTGCGAATAGCGTTGCGATCGCATCCGCAGTCAGCGTCACTGCGACCGCTATAGCGTTCATCTGCGCGTATTCGCTGGTAAATTCGAAATTTCCGGGAAAGACGGCGGTTGCCCTTTTCGTGCTTGCGCCACTGGCGGTGCCGCTGATTCTGATTGGCATTAGCCTGCGGATTTACTTCGTTTCCATCGGCTTCGAGCCGTCTCTCGCCCTCGTATACGTCGGGCAGGTTCTGTACGTAATGCCGCTCGCGGTGCTGAACATCCGGAACAGAATAGCGCAAATCCCAAAAAGCCAGGAAGAAGCGGCCTGGGCTCTTGGAGCCTCGCGAATTAGGTCGATCATCGAAATCGTCGTGCCGTCCTGCCGGTATTCAATCGCGGCGACTCTGATAATTACTTTCACATTCGCGTTCGATGAATTCGTGATTGCCTACTTCCTGACCAATTTCTCCATTACGCTTCCGATAAAGATTTGGACGACGCTGGTTACCGGCTTCGACCCGGCAATCAACGCGGTCGGCGTTATGGTATTCGCTTTCTCGATCGCGCTGGGGATCGTCGCGCAAGCTTTATTCATGCGCAAGGACAGGAGGTCCTAGGTCCGCCGATGCGAGTTTCACCTACATTGGAACTGGCGGAATCGGTCGAACGGGCGAGGCGGAGCGGCCGGGAGGCGTATTCATTCAGCACGCCGACATTCGAGAGCTTGAATCCGGAACTACTGTCTCGAATCCAGTTTCGAACAACTCTAACGGGTGCCAAGGGCAGCGATGATTTGCGGGCGGCCGCTCGCGCGGCTCTCTTCGGCAAGTGGGCCCTTACCGGTCACGAATGCGCCTTGGCGGGAGGCGCGAAGGCGGCGATCTTTAGCATATTAAGGTCAATGACGAGTCCTGGCGGGAAAGTCCTGATCGTATCTCCGCACTGGCCGAGCTACGAGGATTTGGCGATTGCGGCCGGCCTTGTGCCGGCGTTCTTCGAAACCTCGCTCGAACAAGGCTATTCCATCGAACGCTCAAGGCTTCGGCAGGCATTGGATCAATCCGGCGCGAAAGCCTTGATCTGCAGCAACCCCGGAAATCCAACGGGTCGAATTCTGACTCGGAGGGAACTGGAATCGCTTTGCGCGGAAGCCTCGAATTCCGGCGCATCTCTGCTTTTGGACGAAAGCTTTTCGCGAATCGTTTTCAATCCCGGGAAGTGGGCGGATTCCGTCTGCGAAGCGGGAACCAACCTGTTCATCGTCAACTCGTTTTCGAAGAACTTCCATCTTCAAGGTCTTAGGCTTGGAGCCTTCCTCGCGCCTGCCGAGCATATGCCCGCGGTCGCCGCGATGCACCAGACGGTCTTAAGCTCCGCTCCATCCCCAAGCCAGGATATTGCGCTCGGCATTCTGGATTCCGAGGATGCTGCGAGAACCGGCTACGCCGAGCAAAGGCGGCTGGTGCTTGACTTCCTGACCTCCCGGGGATGGCGGCATTTGGCTACCGAGGGATCGTTTTACGTCTTTCCAAAGGTTGGCGCGACGGATGAAATTCGCGCCAGACTTGAAAATCGGGGGGTCATGACGCTTCCAGGAAGCGTATTCGGCTTGCCTTACGCGGAGCATCTGCGCATCTGCTTCGGAAAGCCCGTGTCGGAAATCGAAGCCATTCTGCGCTTAACGCGCCATGCGCTGGCGTAAATTCGCGAGGTCTCGAATGCACGCAGCCGAAGCACGAACAAGAGTTTCGATCTCTCCTAACACGGGCGCCGAATTCGCTTCATGGACCGAGGACGGTCCCAAAGCGCTTGAGCAGCTGACCCGAAATCTGGAAGCCGCTCGAAGCGATGTTTTAGAACAGCCGGAAATGCGGAAAGCAGTTCTGGACAACTGCGTCGCGTCGCTGCGGTCGGCTCGCGAAATCTTGGCCGAGACGGTTGTCCGGGAAGTTGGAAAGAAGCCGGAGGAAGCTCTCGCGGAAGTCGAATACGCCGTTTCCTTTTTCGCCCACTGCCGGAGCCTGCTGGACCATCGCGAACTGAATTCGAATTCGGTAGGCGGGCATCTCGTGGAGAGCGTAGGCCTAGGCGGCGCATTGCTGATTTGCCCGTTTAACGACCCTCTGGCAGGAATCGCGCGAAAAGTTGCCCCTGCGATTGCAGCGGGCTGCCCGGTCATCGTCAAGCCGTCGTCGCTTTCGATAATTTGCGCCAAGGAAATGATCGCCGCCTTCAGGAGATGCGGCATCGGCAACGAAATCCAAATGATCGCAGCCAGCGGCGGGGAAGCGGTCGCCCGGCTATTGGCTCACCCAAGCATCGACATCGTAAGCTTTACGGGCTCCACGAAGGTTGGAATGAAGCTGGCGAGGAAATGCGCGCGACGGGGAAAAAAATTCGTCGCTGAGCTCGGAGGGAACTGCCCGTTTGTGATCTCCTCGTCAGCAGACATGGATGCCGCCGTCGATGATTTGATGGAACGCAAGCTCAAAGCTGCGGGTCAGGCCTGCTCGTCCGTCAACCGGGTATTCGTCGACCGGAGAGTTTACGGGAGGTTTCGCGAACTTCTTGCCGCCCGCGCGGAATCACTGGTCCTCGCTCCCTCGGATTCCTCGCCTGACTTAGGGCCTGTTCGGACGCGGGAAGCGGCGAACGGGCTGGTCGCACTAGCTGCGCAAGCGGCTTCGGACGGCGAACGCTACCTGACGCGCGCGCCCGGGACAGTGGCCAGGCATCAGCCGTTTCTGTTTCCGCTAACCGTATTGGAGGGCAGCGAGTCGAGCGTTTTCGATCGGCGCGAAACCTTCGGTCCGCTTCTTTCCGTCCGATCCTTCGACGAAGAAGCGGACATCGTCGCGCGCCTTGAAAAGGAGCAGCAAGCTCTCGCGTGCTACATCTATACTGGCGAGCCGGAGGAAATGCTCGGGAGATTGCGCGGGCTGCGTTTCGGCAGCATTGGCATCAATACGACCAAGATTCAGGGGGCGGATGTTCCAACAGGTGGCTTCCGGCGCGCCGGGACCGGGCGCGAGGGAGGAATATGGGGCATGCGGGAATTCCAATCGACTATCAATTGGAAAATCGAAACGCGGCGCGATTCCGGTCAATAGGGAAAATGCGATGAAAAAAGTCATTGAAACTTCGAACGCTCCGAATTCGACTTCGCCGGTTTCGCAGGGAACGGCGGGTGGCGGGCTCGTATTCGTGGGAGGCCAGATGCCCAGGGACATGGACTCCGGAAGAATCGTGGATGGCGCTCTAGCGCAAGCCAGGCTATCGCTAAGGCATTGCGAAACCATATTGCAGGCGGCCGGAAGCGGACTGGAGAAAGCGACGCTGGCGATTGTCTATGTAACCGATCTTTCGGCAAAGTCGGCGGTCAACGTCGCCTTCGAGGAAGCATTCGGAAGCAGTCCGCCCGCTAGAAACCTTGTGGAGGTCAAGGATATCGGCGAAGGCGCGATCGTTGAAGTCGGCGTGATCGCTTTAGCGTAACTGCGCGGCTAGCGTGCTGCCGAGAGAATCGTCCGCGAGCCAAGGTGGCGATGGAGACGTGAATTCGGCCCGCGCGGACTCGCGCTATCGTTTCGGAACCGCCGGTCGGAGCATCCCGAGGCATGGATCCGGGACCAATTAGGGAGGGTATCCGATTTGCAAGTGGAAGCGGGCGCGAAAGACGTGGAACTGATCGATGTTTCGAAATCCTTCGGTTCGGTGCAGGCCGTCGAAAAGCTGTCTCTGCTTGTCAGGGCAGGCGAGTTCCTGACGCTGCTCGGTCCTTCGGGCTGCGGGAAGACGACGCTGCTGCGCATGATCGCGGGCCTGGAGCAGGTTTCCGGCGGCAGGATTCTCGTCGGAGGAGCGGACGTTACGCAGAAGCCGCCGAATCGCCGGGATACGAGCATCATGTTCCAGGACTACGCTCTATTTCCGCACAAGACGATAATCGACAACGTTTGCTACGGCTTGAAGCTCCGCGGCGTGGCCCGCGCGGAGCGAGAGGGCAAGGCTTCCGCCTGGCTGGGCAGAATCGGACTCGGCGGGTTCGAACGACGAATGCCGCATCAGCTTTCGGGAGGCCAGAGGCAGAGAGTGGCGCTGGCGCGATCGCTGATAATTTCGCCGTCGGTGCTGCTTCTGGACGAACCGCTCGGCGCGCTCGACGCCAATTTGAGGCTTCAGCTGCGCGACGAGCTCCGCAAGCTGCATCGGGATGTCGGGCTTACCTTCATCTACGTGACGCACGACCAGGACGAGGCGCTTACAATGAGCGATCGAATCGCAGTTATGCGCCGGGGCCGGATCGCGCAGCTGGACGACCCGATCGGCGTATTCGACCGCCCGAAGACGGAATTCTGCGCCCGCTTCGTCGGCGAATGCAACATTATAAGGGCGGAAATCGTTAATAGCGACGCTTGCGGGATCAAGTGCGTCGCCGGCGATATCGTTCTGATCGCGCCGCCCGCTCGGGAAGCGGCCAAACTGGAACGAGGAGCGAAAATTTCGCTCGGCTTGCGTCCGGCCTCCGTGTCGGTGGAAGCGGGCGGCAAGGCTTCCCGCCCTGAACTCGCGTCGCCCGGCAGCAACTGCGCATATCTCCGAATCGCGGAATGCTCCTTTGCCGGCCAATCATTGAAACTTCGCGGCGTTTCGAACGGCGGCGTCGCTCTGGACATGGAAATTCTTCGTCGCGAGCTTGCGGCTATCGAAGCGCCGGCGCCCGGCGACATCGTGCGCGCTTCGTGGAATGGCTCGGATATTTCGCTTCTGGCTAGCGATAGCGCATACGGATAGGCGCGCGTCCGAATGCTTGATGCCGAAAAGTCCCTGAAGTTGACGCGAAAGCACGAATCCAGGGCGGTCAACACTTTCAGAGCCGGCTCGAAACCTCCCGTATTCGTGCGCGGCGAAGGCGCTTTTCTATTCGAGGAAAGCGGCGAGGCCTGGCTCGACCTTGTGTGCGGATCAAGCACTACCAATTTGGGGCACGGGTTGCCGGCGCATCTCGCAGCTGTCCGCGAAGCCGCATCGACCGGCGTTCTCCATACGGGCACCAGGCTTCCTTCGCCTTTCAGGGCGAAGCTGTACGAGTCCCTTTGCGGCATTCTGCCGGCGGGCTTGAACTGCATTCATCTCGGCAATTCCGGCGCCGAAGCAATAGAAACGGCGATCAAGGCCGCGCAGCACGCGACAGGAAGAAAACGGCTGATCGCCTTTAGCGGCGGCTATCACGGGCGGACTCTCGGCGCGCTGTCCATTACGAGCGGCACGCGCATTCGCCGGTCATTTTCCCTGCTGGACGGCAATGTCGACATTCTGCCATATCCGTATCCCGCCGATCCCGCGGGCATGGGAGCAAGCGACGAATACTGCTCTGAGAGGCTCGCCCAGAGGCTGGAACAGCTCGATAGGGAAGGCGATTTGCCCGCCGCGGCGTTCATAGAAGCGGTTCAAGGCGTCGGCGGCGTCATAGAACCGCTCGGGAATTTCCTTTTGAAAGTCAGGGAATTGACAAGCCGATACGGAGTTCTCCTAGTCTGCGACGAAATCTGGAGCGGCTTCGGGCGCGCGGGCAAATGGTTCTCGTTCGAGAGGTCAGGAATCCTTCCGGACATTGTCGCCATGGGCAAGGCCGTTTCCGGCGGGCTGCCTCTTTCGGCCGCGGCGGCCGGCCCCGGCATCCTTAAATCCTGGCCACCGGGCATGCATACGAGCACATTTCAGGGGAATCCGTTATCTTGCGCCGCTGCCGACGCCACCATCCGCGCGATAAGTGCCGGAAAGCTGCTGAGCTACGTTTCGGACGTGATTGAACCGATGCTGAAGCAGGCTTTTAGCGGGCTCGAGGATGTCGAGCGCATCCACGCGGTTCGCGTAATCGGAGCGCAAGCCGCGATAGAATTTCTCGACCGGGAGGGCGGGCCGGGAGTGGATTCCGCCGCCCGAGTTCAAAGGTCCGCTCTCGCGAAGAAGATTCTGATTTATACCGGCGGCCGCCACGGAAATGCCGCAATGATCCTGCCTCCAATCAACATAGGCCGGGCCGACCTGGAAAGGGGATTGGCCGATGTCAGGAAATTGATTGAGCGCGAAGCCAGAACAGGAGACTGAGATGACCGAACCGTCCAAATTGTCCGCGACGGATGCGCGGGCGTTGATTGGCGCCAGAAAACTGTCGCCCGTTGAATTGCTGGATTGCTGCATTCGACGGATCGAACGTCTGAACCCGATTCTGAATGCTTTGCCGATCGAATGCTTCGACCGCGCGCGCGAAGAAGCGAAAGATGCCGAGAATGCTGTTATGCGGGGACAGGAGCTCGGTCCGCTCCACGGCCTGCCGCTGGGCGTGAAGGATTTAAACGATCTCGCCGGAGTTCGCACGACGCAAGGGTCGCCGCTATTCGAGAATTTCATTCCGGAGGGCGACGACAATATCGTGGCTGCGATGCGTCGCGCGGGCGCAATTGCCGTAGGAAAGACGAATGTCCCGGAACACGGCTTCGGGGCAAACACGGACAATCCGCTTTTCGGGCCGACTGGAAATCCCTACGATCCCCGCCTATCCGCCGGAGCATCCTCCGGCGGAAGCGCCGCCGCTCTCGGCTCCGGAATGCTTCCTCTGGCGATGGGATCGGATTTTGCCGGCAGCCTTCGAACGCCCGCGGCGTATTGCGGCATATTCGGAATGAGGCCGTCCGCAGGCGCCGTGGCGAGTTCCCGTAGAACCTTCGGCTGGTCGCCGTTCGATGTCGAAGGGCCGTTGGGACGAAGTGCGGCGGATGCCAAGATGCTGCTATCCTCGATGATGTCGGACAGCCCCGACCCGCTTGCCTATGCTTCCTCGCAGAGCATTCACGCTCCGGCAAGAAGACTGGATCTATCAAAGCTCAGGGTCGCCGTTTCGGAAGATCTCGGGTTCGCTCCGATGAGCGCTGTCATGCGACATGCATTTCGAAAGAAGCTTGGCAGGATTGAACCGGTTTTTGCTTCAATTGAGGACGCGCACCCGGAAATGAGCGAAGCGGACCGCGCTTTCTATGTCTTGCGCGGCATCGGATTCGTCCATGACTTTCGCCAAATCTACGATCAGGATCCCGGAGCGCTAGGGCCGACGATCACCGATGAACTTGAGCGCGCCGAAAAGCTAACGATAGCGGATATCGGCTGGGCGCATGCCGCGCAGACCAGAATTTACCATTGCGCGGAGAGATTCTTCCAAAAATTCGATTTGCTGATCACGCCGGCAGCGTCGGTGCCGCCGTTCCCGCATGAGGAAGTTTATCCCGGCAGCATCGACGGGGTCGACATGGGCGGCTATTTGCGCTGGGAGGCGATTTCCTACGGCGTTACTCTCTTCGCGGGCCCGGCGGTCGTGATTCCTTGCGGGCTCGGACCGGGCGAAATGCCTATGGGCATTCAACTGATTTCCAAAGCGCGCTCGGACTGCGTGCTTCTTGACGTGGCGCATTCACTGGAATGCATTTTCGAAAATGACAGCGAATTGACCGTTCCCGAACCCGGCCTCCGCGCGTAGGGAAGGCGGGAAGAATCTGCGGGACTTACCGCGCTCCCGCCATTTCTTGCGCCGGCAGCGATTAGCCGAAGATATTTCGTCGAATGCTGCGGATAAGCCGTCATTCGAAATTCGCGAGCCCGCCGAGGGAAGGACGCGGGGAACGTTCGAGGACGCGAAGTACAGCCATGCCGGCAGTTTCGCGGAAAGTCGAAGGCATGCTGAAAAAAAGGGTGCGCGCTACTTGGATGCCGCTTCGGCGCCGGGACAGTGCTATCTCGGGCACCGCAATGGCGATTGACCGCCGCCGCCGCCGCCCTGCGATTCTGTGCCTGGAAGCGGCATCCAGCGCGCAGGGAAACTTTCGGTCGACCGGAAAACAAACGATCATCGCCATGTCCGTTTTCCTAGTTCGGCTTGCGTATCGGGTCGCCTGCGCACGGGCGCTTGTTTCAGGCTCGACGGCGCAGGAGATGCAGCAGGAGGGACGGACATGGCAATCGAACAGCATTAAGCGTTCAAATGTAAACACGCGAGCTTGTGAGCATAATGACTAGTAACATTGTCACGCCAAACAAACTCGCTGAAGCTCTAGGAATCACCGAGACGACCGGTCCGGTCGAAGTTTGCATCAAAAAATTCAGAACGGAAAGCGCCTCCCGCAAGAGAGCCAAGTATGGAGACGGCTAATTTGCTTCGGCCGTATCAAGGCAGCTCGGGCAAATTGCATCGTATTGAAACAACTCCTTTCAGATGCCGGTTTGTCAAAGCTTGGACATGCTTTTCGAAATCCGGGGCGGGCCAGCCATTGGTGCCGGAGCAAAATCTGTAGGATGAGCAACGAGACCGTGGCCTGCGAGATCGAGGCGGAATTGTACCATGCCCTCTATTCTATTCGGAGACCTTGATAATGCTATGAATTCCGCCGGCTTGCAGTGGGACTTCACATTCTGAATTCCCGAAATCCGGCAACATCATGGCAAGAGCGCAATTCGAATGTATTGCGGAACCGTGTCGCCCGGCATCGGCCCGAGCCGTTGGTTCGCGGCCGATCTCTTCTTGAGAGCTGTTGAAAGGATAGCGATGCGCAGCGCCTGCGGAATGTCGGGCGACGAAACCGGAATGAATGTCGTTGAATTCTCCGACGCGGAATTACCGGATGACAACGGGTTCTTGCCAAGGTATCAAGCAACGGGTCTTCAGCGGAATTGCTGGTTCAGTGTATTTGGCGGAGGACGGAAATCCCGAGGAGGAGAAAAAAATGAAAGGAATTGGTACTGCGCGCCGTGCGCTATTTGGTTTGGGAACGATGGTTGCAGCGGCAGCTGCGCTAGCTCTTGCAAGTCAGTCGTCGGCGGGAACATTGGACGAGATCAAGGATCGCGGCCACTTCGTTTTCGGACTGGAAGTTGGCTACAAGCCTTTTGAGTTTCGAGACGACGACAATAATATAGTTGGATACGATATCGACGTTGCCAACGAAATCGGACGGAGGATGGGCATCGAGGCTCGTCCCATGGATACGAACTGGGCAACTGTAATTCAGACGCTGTACGACGGAGGATTCGACCTGATACTTGGTGGTATGACCGCGACCGAGAAGCGTTATCAGCGCGTGGACTTTTCGATTCCCTATATGGATGCGAGTTCCGGAATCCTGGTGTTGGCGAATAGCGGGATAGGCAGCCGCGAGGATTTGAACGGGAAGACAGTGTCCGCCGGTGCCGGCACCCCTCAAATCAACCAGCTGAAGGTTTCGGCCGACGAATTGGGCATCTCTTATTCGGGATCGATCAAGACCTATGATTCCGATGCCGTAGCCTATGAAGCCATGCGGGTTGGCAGAATAGACGCCTACGCTTCGACGATCGTCAGCCTGCTCGAGTTTGCGAAGACCACCGACGAGTTCGATGTTTTGACTTTCTCATCCGACATGTGGGCTCACGAATGGACGGCGATGGCATTCCGAAAGGAAGATGACGACCTCGAAAACGCGTTCAACGAGCACATTCGAGCGATGAAGGACGATGGAACGCTGGCCGCCATCCAAGAAAAATGGTTCGGCAAGTCATTTGTTGATTCGTTGAGCGACGACGCGCCTACCTGGTGAAATCCGAAAAAAAAGATTGAGGACCCGGCATCGGCCGGGTCCGAAAGCCCTAACATTTTTTGAGCCCGGCATTCGCCGGGCCGGGACACGGTTCATTGGACGTCGCCTACATGATTGGGGCGCTGCCGAAATTGCTGCCAGCGTTCCTCGTAACGATCGAAGTTAGCGCGATTTCGCTGGTGCTGGCTATGCTATTCGGCCTGAGCGGCGGAACCTTGCGGGCGTATCTGGCAAATCGGAATCCCGCGGTTTGGATAATGGAAGGCTATGTCGGCATCGTACGCTGCACGCCGATCATCGTCCAAATCTACGCCGCATATCTACTGCTGCCCAAAGCGGGAATCAGGCTTGACGTATTTTGGATAGGCGTGATTGCATTGACATTCAATTCCGCCGGCTATCAAATCGAGATTGCCAGAGCAGCCATAATATCCGTCGACGAGGGGCAGAGCGAAGCGGCTTCGGCTTTGGGATTGAGCAGGTTTCGAACGGCATTGCTCGTGGTCCTGCCGCAGGCTCTCCGGCGCATGATTCCTGCCATTACCAACGAAATGTCCCACTTGGTAAAGGCCTCGGCGGTTCTGTCCGTCATAACCCTGTTCGAATTGCACAAAGCGGCAAACACGTTGCAGGATACTAGCTTCAAATTTGCGGAATTGCTCGCGTTGCAAGCGCTGCTCTATCTGCCTTTGATTCTAGGCGTCAGCCGTTTCGCCAATCATCTTGAAAAGAACGTTTTCGGGATTGAAGGCATTAGTTCAGCGAACGATTTCCGATAGGTCGGTTCAATGCTTGATTTCGAATTCATGCTTGAAATCCTGCCAAAGATGCTTTGGGCGGCGCTGGTCACGATTGAAATATCCGCGCTGTCGATTATTTTCAGCATATTCCTGGGCGTCGCATTCGCTACCTGCAAGCTTCTGGGCGGCCCTGTGTCCAAAGCCGCCATTCAAGCGTTTGTGGAGTTTACGCGCGGCGTGCCGCAACTAGTGCAAATAGCTATAATCTATTTCGCGTTGCCACGTGCCGGACTGACGCTCAACGAATTCTGGACCGGCGTTGCCGCGCTTACATTCATCGGAGCGGGCTATTCGATCGAAATCATTCGCGGAGCCGTCGAGAGCCTTGACAAAGGCCAGCGCGAAACCGCGCTGTCGCTCGGACTGGGCGAATTCAAGACCCTATTCCTAGTCCTATATCCGCAGGCAGCTAGGCGCTCGCTGCCGCCGCTGACGAATGAATTCGCCAACGTAATCAAAGCCTCGGCGCTGCTTTCCGTTATTTCCGTAAATGAATTGACGAAGGTCGCCAACGAAATAATCTTCGAATATTTCGTCGTCGTAGAAGTATTGCTGGAGCTTGCGTTCCTGTACATCATCATAATCGGCAGCCTGCTCCTGCTTTCCCGAAATCTTGAGAAACGAACGAAGGCTTGATGCCCGGCTTCAAAAAAATCGGACTTCTCTGGCCGGCGGACGGGCGAAACGACAGAGAGTTCTGGAACTGGCTGCCCGCCTCGGTATCGGTGCTTATCGTCAGGTATGACGTCGACGGCCGCCTAGGTGTCGAGCAGATCGAAAGCGACGGAGATATCAATCGAATCGCTGCGGCTGCGCGCCTGCTTAGGCACGTTAACCCGGACCTGATTGCGCTCGGCGATTGCGCCGCCGGGTTCATCGGAGGCAAGGATTTCGAACGTGCTCAAATGGATGCGGCATCTTCTAGCTGCAACGGAATTCCGGTCATTTCAATGAGCTCGTCAATTGTCGAAGCATTGAATTTCGCCGGTGCCCGGAGAGTGGCGATTCTATCTCCCTACAGTAGCGGCGTAACGGAGAGGTTTGAATCCTACCTTAGGGATTCGGGATTTTCATTATCGTCCGGAAAATGCATATCCGCCGGAAGCGAAAGCCTTATCGAGCGGATTTCCAGCGAAAGGTGGATTGAGGAGGCCGATTCCGCCGAAGCCGCAGAAGCCGATGCGCTGGTCGTCCCCGGAGGCGGAGTTAGCTTGTCAACTCTGATTGCCCGATTGGAAAAACGCATTGGAAAGCCGGTAGTATGCGGTCCCGGCGCCTTGATGTGGAAGGCTCTGCGGACACTTGGCCGCGAACCATCTAGCGATAGGCTCGGATTTCTGTTTGGCGCCGGCAGCGGCAGCGCATTGAAAAGCATGGATGCCGACGCTAGGCAAATCTTGTCGACAGCGTCGAAAGTGTTCGCCCTGTCACAAGAACCTCCGCAGTTTGCATCGGGCAAGGGCGCATGGCTCTTTGACGAGCGGGGAAAGCGATATCTTGACTTCGCTTGCGGATCCGGAGTTGCGAGCCTAGGCTACGGACATCCGGCCGTTGTTTCGGGTGTCAGGCGGCAGCTTGACAGCGGCTTGACGCATCTGGGACCTCACTTCGTGAATTCGGTTCAGGTCGAATACTATCATCTGCTTCGAGAGATACTGCCGCCTCAGCTTTGCCGAATGCACCCGGCCACGAACGGAACCGAAGCTACCGAATCCGCGCTGAAGGCGGCGATGCACTTCACGGGCCGGAAAAATTTCATCTCGTTCATAGGCGGTTATCACGGCAGAACGCTCGGTTCGCTCGCCGTGTCTTCGGCCCGAGGCTCTAATAGGATCCTTGGAAAGCTGAGTCCCGAGGTGCGCTTTCTGGAACTCGGCTGCGACGAAATGGAGATTCGAAATTTCATGGACAAGCGTCCCCGTCCCGCCGGCGCGGTTGTCGAGGCGGTTCAAGCCACGAACGGAGTAATCTTTCCTCCCCGCGGCTGGCTGAGACGGCTTGCGGAACTTGCCGAGCATTACGGCGTGCCGCTAATAATCGACGAAGTCTTTACGGGCTTCGGCAGAACCGGAACGTTTTTCGCCATCGAGCAGGAGCAGTTAGTTCCCGATTTGCTAGTGCTTGGAAAATGTCTGGGGGGAGGATTCCCGGCCGGACTGATCGCGGGGCGCGACGAGATCATGTCCGCGTGGCCGATAGGCTCCCAGTCGTCGACATTTCAGTTTAATCCTATCTCCGCGGCTGCAGCTAAGGCATCGCTTGAAGCCATGATCGCTGAAGATTCGCCGGCCGCCGCGCGAAGTATCGAAAAGATCCTCCGGGAGCAATTGGTGGAATTAAGGGAATTTCCGTTCGTCGCGGATATTCGGGGCCGCGGGGCGATGTTCGGAATTGAAATCGCGACGCGCGAAGGCAAACCGGATCGAAAGCGCTGCAAATCCATTCGAAGCGCCGCGCTCGATAGGGGGCTAATTACTTGGGAGTGCGGTTCAGACGGGCACGTGATTGGCTTGATCCCGCCGTTTGTCGTTGACGAAGGCCAGATTGCCTTGTGCGCCGGAATTCTGCGCGAATGCTTCTCTCTGAATTCCCATTGACAGGGCGCAGTTTGCCGAGCTTCAGGCACGTGATTGACGAGAGCAATTCCTTTGGCTCGGGAACCGCGGCGAGAAAATTTTTCGAGCCGATCCTTTCCGAATCCTCTATGCTGCTTCCAAGCGCGGATTAAGAAATTCGACAATTTGTTTCGACGCGGTTGAAGATTTCGCGGAAATCAATCAAATACGCTGCTAGGCATCGATTTTCGAGAGCCTTCGCCGCGCCGATTACGCGTGGGAAGTCAATGCAGGAAAACGAAATGGGGCGACCTGTCGTCGGAATAATCGGCAACAGCTATTTGATCGACAATCAGTATCCCGTGCATGCGACGGGAAGCATGAATAGCGAGGCAATTTCCGTAGTCTCGGACGCGATTCCGATGATGATTCCCGCGGATCCGGATCTGTTTACGCCGCATGAGCTAATGTCCGCATGCGACGGGTTCCTTTTTACCGGCGGGCGGCCGAACATCCATCCTGAAGAGTATGGCGAGCCGGCTACCGAAGCGCACGGTACGTTTGACAGAAGCCGGGATAAAGTCGCGCTCGGACTGATTCGCGAATGCGCAGCCATCGGGCAGCCGATTCTAGGCGTCTGCCGCGGGTTTCAGGAATTCAATGTAGCTCTTGGCGGGACCCTGCATCCCGAAATCCGGGAGCTGCCCGGAAGGTTGAACCATCGCATGCCGCCCGACGGAAGCCTTGAGGAAAAGTTCGCATTGCGTCACGCGATCTCGCTAAAGCCCGGCGGCGTTTTTTCCCGAATTTTCGAAGCCGATGTTGTCATGGTCAATTCCCTGCACGGGCAGGGGATCAAAAAGGCCGCTCCTGGGATAAGCGTCGACGGCTTCGCCCCCGATGGAACCGAAGAGGCGATATTCGTAAAGGATGCGCCGGGATTCGCGCTGGCGGTGCAATGGCACCCGGAATTCAACGCCGCCGACGATCCTGTTTCGCGAAAATTGTTTAAGTCGTTCGGCGCCGCGCTTCGGAAATGGAGAAGCCGGTCGCGAATCCAATCGGCCAATCAGGCTTCGTCGCAGGAAAAATTGCTCGAATCGGCTAAAGCGAACTGGACAGCGTGAATATGTCGTTGGTCGCCTAATCGCCGATTGGAAATCCATGCGCTATTTGCCTTCCGGTTCGGTCCCTTTAGAATCGGTAGGAAATCTTGCCCGACCAGCGCGAAATCGAGTCGCCGTCGCTTTGTGATCTGGATTGGCTGTAGCTAAGCTCTCCCGACAAATTGCGTCGTCCTGAAGAGAATCCCAATCTGGCGGAGACATCGATGCTGGAGGAATGCGCCGATACCCTGGCGGGGAAGCTTTCGCCGCCGGCGAATTTCGAATTAACGACGGTGCCGCCATCGAAAATCTTGGTTGATGAAATTCCTATGGACGGCAGAAATTCGAAATCGCCCGCCTTGAAGGAGCGCTCGAAAACAATCGACGGGCGCAGTACGGCCGCCTTTAGGCTTGCGGCTTCAACATCCAATCTATAGTCGCTTTCGCCCCTTTCGGAATAAGGATCGGCTGTCGCCGAAAAAACGCTTGCAAGGAGCGACGGCGCAACGGTCCACGATCCGAGGTCCAATTCCCTTCTGAATTCCGAGTGCAGGCCGATGAAGGCAATATTTTGCCGGCCCGTGACTTTTTCCGGCGATCCGTTAAGCGTAAAGTATCGCAGCATGTCGTGTTCGCCGGAACCGAACGTGGTGCCAAGCGAATATCTGAATCCGCCGGTCCTGTAATAGACCTTTATTCCGGCCTGCTGCCTGCGCAAGCTTGCGGTCGAATTGGAATCCATGGCTAGATTTCCGGTTTCGACGATGGCTCCCGCGCTGACTCCGAAAGGCTCGCCCGAGATTTCGTGGCGCAGGCCCGCCGAGAAAGCCTTCGTTACTTCCTTATAGCCGACTTGCTTCGAAGTTTCCGGACTTTTGTGCTCGTGCTCGAAAACAGTCGCCCAAGTGCAGAGTCCGCCCTCCGCGAATCCATTGAGATTCAATTTCGATCTGGCGCATGAATCCAAATCCTCGTTGAAGCTCAGCGAAGAAAACAAGGATGAAATTATTGGAGCCGCTGCGAGCTCGTTCCCGAAATCGTCGAGACTATCCTTTAGCTCCTCGGTTTCAGTTTCCTGCAGCACATCTTTCTGGTCGGGAATTGTGTCGAGGACTTCTTTTTGGTTGCGATTCAATTCTTCGGGTTTCTCCCGCAGGCTTGCCGTAAGGTCGAGGCGGTGCCCCGTTCCGCCGCCGAGGTCGAATTTCTGAATCGAGTAGTCGATTAGAACCGTGTCTTTCAAAGTTAATTCATTCTCGCCGGAGATTCCTTCGCCTGCGGTTAGAACGGAGACTCGATTATCCTCGCCGGCCGCCGGCTTGTTCCGCGATATTACTCTCAATTCGCCGTCTAGTTCCGCAGATCCGGAAACTGCCAGCGAATCCGATTTCTTGTTGCGCCAATCTGCATTCAATTCGAGCGTACCGCTTTCCGATTGCTTGAAATTGCCTGTAAGATCGACGGCTGTAATTGCGGCGGCGCCGCTAGAACCGCCGGGGGATACCAGGCCGCTGTTGACGAGCTGTCCAGATCCACCCAAATCCACGGTGTCGCCGGGTTCGAACGTTCCGAAGTTATTTAGAGTCGAAGCGCCCCGGGCCTGCGAAAACATGCTTCCGGCGATACGGCCATGATTTGTTATAAGCGCGGGCTCGGAGAGATGGACCTCGTTGTCAAACTTGTCTTCCCTTTCACGAAGGTAGATTGCGTTTGCGCCGCTGTTCAGCGAGACGATGGAGCCGGTCTTTGCAACCGTGATGCGAACGCCTCCGCTCTGGCTGTGCGCGAAAACTCCGTGAGCGTTCTTTCCTAGCGTCTCTACGTTGCCCGAAACCGTAATGGTTACGTCGTCGCCAACTTGATTGAGGCCTTTCGCAGTAGCTCTCATCGCATGCGCGGATGGCCCCGACGTCTTTATGTCATTTACCGAAAAAACGATTTCCGATCCCGTTCTGTCCGAGGTTTCGGCATTCATGCCGTAGGCCTTTTCGCCTTCGGTTACTATGCTTCCCGACGATGTAAACGAAATTCTTCCAATGCCGGTGGCAATGATTCCGAACGACCTAGCTCCATAGGTATGGATATTATTCGCGTTAATGGAAATCGTATTGTCTTTCTGCTCGATGATTCTACCGAATACGCGAATGGCCGAGTTCTCGTCGCCGGTCGTTAGAATCCTACCGCTCGACGTGATGTTAATTCGTCCGGCTCCATGAGCGTACACCGCCGCTCCGAGGCCGTAGTCGGTGTGGTCCGCAGAAGATGTCACATTATTGACAGTAATGGTTATCGGACCGGTTACGATTTTATTGCCGTTGGAATCCTCCATCGGCGAGTTTCCGGCATATACCGCGCGAGACGCCAATCCCGAAACATCGATCAGTCCGGTCGAAGTAATCGAAATCCCGCCGTTTTTCGTTTTAACGTGAATGCCGTCGGCCGTACTGCCCGAAGTCTTGATATCGACGGCCTTGATGGAGACTGATCCTGCATCGTTGCTCGGCTTTGCGTATATTCCGTAGGACGAGCGTGGACTAGAAATGTCTCCTGTTGTGGTAATTGAAAAGCTTTCGAGGCCGCTTTCAAGGTCAACGGAAAGGTCGCCGCTCCCTGTCAGGCTGATGCCGGGCAGCAAGTTCGTTTCAATATTTACGGAGTCGCCGATAACGATCTTGATTGGGTCGGCTGCATCGGACCCGAAGACGATGCCGTCCGAAAATGGATTGCTTTGAGAGTCGCAGGTCGCAGTGTCGCCGCTAATCTGGCAGGTTGGATCAGCTCGCGCGCCGTAGGCAAGAAATGAAAATGCCGCTGACACAGCAGCGGCGGAAATAGAATTGCCAATAGAGGCCCGATCTGCGGCGCTTGAGCGACCGCAGCTGTCTGGAAAATTCATGGGATCTATCGCCTTTTGAAAAATTGGTTTTAAGTAGCGCGCCTTCCATTGAGCGGACGCGCAGGATTGTCAAGGCCGAAAGGCCGAATTAAACGAAACCGTCTCAAACGCCTTCCATATCGGCGAGGGTGTGAACCGAATTTGTTCCTGAGCGTAGATTCGGCGACGTTCTAGAAGAGCGTCAAGCGGGACAATATGGAACTATAGCGTTGCACCCTCGAATTCTACACTTTTGACGACTTCCGAGACTTTTGGGCGGAGTGGACAAAGCGGCCTGAGGAAAAAATCTGACCTACGCCCCTTCGGAGGCTCCGAAGCACCCACTTGACATTGCCGACGGCAGTGATCAGCTAGGCGAATTCCTTGACATGTGCGGAAGCCTTGCTGCCGCCTGCGTCGACGGGGCGTGCAGGCAGTCGGCAGTGGCGACCGCGCCAAGGCACGGCAGGAAGTCGCTGTAGACCATATTTTCCAGGGCGACGTTCCGGCTGCGCCAGTTCTCGATCGCCTTCAGGCGGAAGACTTCCACCACCTAGAGCTTGATTCTGCGACAGCCAATCCTTCGTCGTCTACAGGGCCGCCACGAACGGCATCATCCCTTCCGCCCGGCACGCTTTTTCGCCTTCACGGACCCCGCCGAGATACACGTCGTCAACCACTGAAGCAGTCCCGTGAGCGGCATCTAGTCCTCGCGCTCCATCATCGCCTGCATGATTTCGCGCTTCATGCGCCAGACCGAGTAGTATGAAACGCCGGTCTTGCGCGTGAGGTCCTTCGCCGAGATGCCCTACTTGCCCTGCATAATCAGGAAAATTGCCTGGAAACAAGTTCGCGAGCGGAAGCTACATGTGCTCAAACATCTTGCCGGCAGTGATGGAAGTCTGCCGCTCGCATGCGGCCCACTATACTGCCTCAGGCACCTGCGCTCGAGCCAGCAGTGCTTCGCGTAGCCGCAAAAGGGGCATTCGAATTTCGAGGGCCGGCGCAGCTTCGCTAGCGCCTCGGCGAATATCTCCACTATGCCGAAATCCCTCGGGAAAATTGTGATGCTCATTCCCTTCTGGAACTGGATCGGGTTTCACTTCGCCATGGATTCTCCAGGAGTGCTTGTTCCGTGTTCCCAATTATACTCGTTACGTTCCCAGAAAAATTAATTTTCGCAAAAACTTTCTTTCGCAGAGTGGTAATCAAGATGATTTATCGGAGAATGACCGCTCTTTATTCTTGCAGTCAATGCGCATCGCGCTCGCAATCGATGTGCGCGGAAATTTCTCGTAATTTAGACGGAAGCCATGCTAGAACAAGATGTTGCCGAGCCGTGGATATTTCGAAACCATTCTAATTCGGAAATCGATGCGGCCAGTGAAAATTCCCGGCCGGCGCACGCTATGAAATTCATGGATTCAAGCTCCGCGAATAACTCAAGAATCGGGTTGCTTGGGTCGATTTCGAAAAAGGTCTGAATTGACAATTCCAGACGATTATCTTGAGCGCGTATACGCAGGAGTCCTTGGAAAGCTGATTGGAGTCTATCTCGGCCGGCCGTTCGAGGGTTGGACCTACCAAAGGATTTTGAGCGAACTGGGTCCGATCGAAGGTTTTGTCCACGACAGGCTTGGCGAGCCGCTAATCGTAACGGACGACGACATAGCGGGAACGTTTACTTTTCCGCGCGCTCTCGAAGATTACAGCCATTCGGAATATCTGACTTCGCGCGAAATCGGAATGTCGTGGCTGAACTACATCGTCGAAAATCGATCCATACTTTGGTGGGGCGGCAACGGAATTTCCACCGAGCACACTGCTTGGCTCAACCTAAAGCGAGGCCTGTCCGCGCCTGAAAGCGGATCGATGGCGACCAACGGCCGGACGGTCGCAGAGCAAATCGGCGCGCAAATATTTATCGACGGCTGGGCGCTCGTCTCGCCGGGCAATCCGCATCGCGCCGCGAAACTCGCAAGGGCGGCTGCGAGAGTCAGCCACGATGGCGAAGCCGTTCATGCGGCGGCGCTCTGGGCGGCGATGGAGTCCGAAGCCTTCGTCGCTAAAGATATCGATCACCTGATCGACACCGGCCTATCGCTCATTCCCGCCGGCTGCCTCATCGGTAGGCTGATAGCGGATGTTCGAAATTGGCGCGCGAAATTCGCCGATTGGCGAGATACGCGAGAAAGAATCGACGAAAACTTCGGCTACCATAAATTTCCCGGCAACTGCCACGTTGTTCCCAACCACGCGCTCATGATCATGGCTGTACTTTACTCGCCAGATGACTTTCATCGCGCTCAGACGATCGTGAATACGTCGGGATGGGACACGGACTGCAATGCGGGAAACGTTGGCTGCCTGCTTGGGATTATGCTGGGGCTGGAAGGTCTGGACAACGGGCCCGACTGGCGCGGGCCCATCGCGGACAGGATGCTGATTTCATCTTCCGACGGCGGAAATTCCGTTAACGACGCCGTGCGGATATCCTACTACATCGCCAACCTTGGACGCGCGCTTGATGGAAGGGAGCCGCTCCCCGCGCCGAAGGGCGGCGCGCGATTTCATTTCTCGCTACCGGGGTCGACGCAAGGATTCCGCATCGCCGGCCATTGCCGGCCTACCTGCTCGGCATCCGTAGAAGGAATCGAAAGAAACGGCGAATATGCCCTTTCGATAAATTTCCGAAAACTCGACCAAGGCAAATCCATTGCCGCAATGACGCCGACATTCGCAACGCGCGATGTTCTTCGCATGAGAACATACGAATTGATGGCAACGCCGCTCATCTATCCCGGGCAACTCCTTTACGCGGATGTCGCCGCCCCCCGTGCGAACAATGCGGTCGTGCGAGTTGGACTAATGTTGAGGCGCTACGGCGACGAGGATAGGCTTTACGACGTAGAAGGCGAAGCGGTTATGCTGGATCCGGGCATGTCAACCCGGCTGTCGTGGCGCCTGCCCGACTGCGGGTCGCAGCCTATCGCCGAAATCGGAGTGTTCGTGGAGTCTTCTTCCGATAACTCCCAGGGCAAAGTTATAGTCGATAGAATGGGATGGGGAGGCGCTCCCGCGTGCGTTTTGAAACGACCCGATGGTAAAGGGAGCTTCTGGCTCCGAGCGTGGGTCAATTCCGCAGATAATTTTTCCCCGCAGTTCAATCGAAGCTTCCACGTCAGTCAGAACCGCGGCGAAGGTATCGTTATGCACGGCACGCGGCAATGGGCTGACTACAAAATCGAAACCGAATTGGTCTTTCATCATGGTCGGTACGCGGGGCTAGCTGTTCGAACGCAAGGGCTGCGCAGGTTTTACTCCGCCACGATAACGAGTTGCGGACGTTTCGAGCTAGCGCGCGTTCGCGACGATTGCCGCGACATTCTAGCAGCCGACAAATTGAGTTTTGAACTTGGAGAGCCGATTTCCATGACTTTCAAAGCAAAAGGCAATTTAATCTCAGTGCGCGCCAACGGAAAATCGATCGAAGCCGATGATTCGACTTCCCAAGCCTTTTTATCGGGCGGGTTCGGCCTTCTTGTGGCCGACGGGGCCATGTCCGTCGACGCTATCAAGGTTTCGGGATCGTAGCTCGCGCATATATCGCCGGGACCGGAAGAATTTATCTCAAGCATGTTCGCACGTCGAAATGCCGATTCCGGGAGGGCGTGGAAAGCTGGCGCTCGACATATTGGCGTTGAATGACTTGCTAGCCAACGCACGGCATACAGAAACGATTTTGGCATCCCAAAAAAAATTATTGCAAAAACCGTAAGCAAAAATTCGCACTGTAAAAATTGTCGCTTCTCCGTATTAGGGGATTTGGGAACGTCCATGCTCTTCCAAGTGTCGGCGATAGACTTGTCGCTGTCGTCCGGGGCCGCGCTGATCTGCCAGACGGAATTTGGCCCGGACCGTTCATCCAGATCCGGTGCCGCGTAACGTCATTGCGGCCCCTAAAATTGGCAAAACTTAATTCTAAGCAGGGAGTTCACAGCCCCGCCGACCCAAAAACCTACTTGGTTTTACGACGTGGCCTCCAAGTGCTTGGTTTTCGTTTGCCATTGACAACCTACTTGACGCGGGTGTCGATGGCTGTGCGGACATGCGGGGAATCGTCAATATGCCGCGCTTTCAAGTAACCGCCGACACCCGATGTCGTATAGGCGCGGAGTCCTGCCAAAATTCACTGCTTTTTCCGCCTTCGGCGCATTGGATTCGAGCTCTGCGATTATTTGCCCGCTCTGCGGGCTTCTAACTCCGCGGCAGCTTGTGGATTCAAGCTTTTGAGGAAATGCCTCGCAACGGGTTCACGAAAAATAATTCCAGGGTTGTCGGCTTGCGCTAGGCTTCCCTTTAGAATGTGTCGCCGCCACTCTTGCCAGACTTCAGCGCGAACCGACTTGCGCGACCAATTTGGACTTAGAACTGAATTCCATAACTCTTCGGCGCCTCGCTCGTTTGATCCCGATGCCGCTGCATTCTCGTCAAGTGCGCATTTGAGCCGCCATTCAATTGTTTGCTCTAGATTTAGTTTCAATTTGCCGGACTTGGCGGAATCGAGCCATTCTCCAATTGCCGCTAGGCTCGCGCTGCCGGGGACGGCATTTCGAAACCCCTTCTTTTGAATTATTCTTAATTCGCTGCGCGCTGTTGCATCGCTCCTCGAAGTCGGCGGCTCAACTTCAAATGTCGCATAGCTTTCTCGGCATTCTTCGTTTTGCACTGAAAAAACGTGGCTGGCTCCCTTTCGGCACTTGCGTACGTAAAGGCGCCCGACGCAGTGCTTGAGGCGCTGCGATTCCTCTTTGAGCGCGCTGGCGGTCGTCAGGTTTCTGACCAATAGGTTGTTCTTCGCGGTAAAGTCCCTGGCCAGCGCAGGCCAATCCGATTCATGCGCCTCTCTCGCCAAAGGGGTTCCGTCGTTGCCTCGATCCTGCTCGTCGGCTTCCATGAGCGCCGGAATCCGGCTGATCCAGTTCCTGGCGGTTTCTAGCAGCGCGCCGGCGGGATTTCTTGATTTCCCGACAAGAACTTTCAGAGAGATTTGCTTCGCCGCCAGAATATCGTGCGACAGCGGCCTCGGAATCGGGTGGCTTGTCCCGGCGATCGTCGCCAATACGTGCGGCAGGAAAACGGACAGGCAAAAATCGTCGACCGCTTCCATCGCGTCGTTCGTTGCCAGGGCGATGCGCATTCGGTCGAAATCCCGGGCGGCTATTCCCGCATCGCTGGCGAGCCCCGCATGGAATTTTATCCAGTCGCCCTTGGACATCCGGAAAAAATCTAGCAGGGGAATGTCGAGCAGCTGGCTAAGCGGCAATATGCAAGCTGCCGCTGTATCCTTGAAGCATCGCCAGGATCTGTCGCTGTCGGGAACCCAGCTCGAGTCGAATTCCCGAAACAAACGCAGCGTATCGTCCAGATGCATTCGACCGCTTAGGGAGAATCGCCGAGTCCTGTCCACGCCAAGCGCGTCAAGCCCGCGAAGCGAGTCTCCGAATTCGACAAGCGAGTTTTCAGGAGGCGGCGACCTTAGTTTTGAAATCCTCTTTAGCTTGCCGGCCCCAAGGCCGGTTAATTCCGCGACTGCCGAATTTAATTTCCTCCGATTGTCGATCGCTTCCGACAATTCAACGAATTCGGCATACATTTCCGCGAGCAGGGGCATAGTGCGAGCTGCCTGCAGGCGGTCCGAATGCGCGGAGCTAAGCATGTTCCCGTAGTAGTTGACCGCTGCCGCGGACGGGTTTGAAACAGCTTGGAGCGCGGTCGCGGCGGCCTCGGCATCGAGGGATTCAAAGCCGGGCGGCAATGGAATGCCGAAATCCGAGCAATCGCTCTTCATAATGCCGATTGCGTCGATCGCAGAGCCGGATTCCAATGAATTCACCGCCAATCCCGGACCGCGGCGAATGCGGCCGTCCCTTTTGGCAATTATTCCGATTTCAATCGCTATCTCGGCGGTTTCAGGCGGAATTTCGATATGCGACCGCTGCGGCGGGCCGGCATCCGCCGGAAGCAAGTCCATCGACTTTCCGGTCAGCGAAAGGAATTCCCTGTAAGCTTGCAATTCGCTGCCGATTGCGCATTCGCTTTCGGCTTCGTCGCCGACGGATCTTAGTTCAAGCCCGGCGAGGTCCGCCAGCCCAATGAATGCGATGCTTTCGGCAACTCTAACGGTAAACTCGTCTTCGTCTTCGCGCTGTCCAAGACGCTCTGCGAGAGTCCTATCGAACTTGAAGGAATTCCTTTGGATCTGCATGACGGGAAGGCCAATGTCGCGCAGGCCTTCGCCCGCTGCGTAGCTGCCGCCGACCACGAACTCAAGGCGATAGGAGTCTCGCCGACTATTGGCCGGCAGGTCGTCCGATCCCCGGAGCCAAATTCGGGAAGTCAGGCAATTCCCCGATCGTTTCGTTAGGATTTTCAAGACGCAGCGCCTTTCATGCTCGGGAGATGGCCAATCCAAGGCTCAATGCCGCCTTCGTCGAATCTCGGCTTTCGCGAGTGCGGCAAATATCGCGTCGTCCCTTGTGCGGCGGCATTGCGCGAACGCCTTCAGCGCGCCGCAAGGAAATCGAAATCGCATCCTTGAGTCGCCGGCAGTACGGATCGGTGGTAAAGGCTGGCATAACCCCTTTCAGGCCGAGGCCTTGCGCCGCTAAAGCTTGCGCGCCGCGCTTGTATTTCTTCGTCATCGACAAGAAGATCTAGCCGCTTTTCGCTTGCGGAAACGCGAATTCTGTCGCCGGTGCGAACCAGCGCGAGAGGGCCGCCCAGATCCGCTTCCGGCGTTACGTGAAGCACGACAGTGCCGAACGCAGTTCCGCTCATGCGTGCGTCGGAAATTCTAATCATATCGGTAACGCCTTGCCTGGCAAGCTTTTTCGGTATGGGAAAGTATCCCGCTTCGGGCATCCCCGACTCGCTACGCGGACCGGCGTTCTGAAGCACCATTAAATCGCTTGGTTCGATATCCAGATTCGGATCGTCGATTCTGGCGGCCAAATCGTTCAGCGAGGAAAAAACCACCGCTCGACCTTCGTGCTCCAGCAGCCTTTCCGTCGCTGCGGCTCGCTTTAATATCGCTCCGCCCGGCGCGAGCGAGCCGCGCAGAGCTACTAGGCCTCCGACCGAACGAACGGGGGAATCGCGATTGCGAACTACATTGCTGTCGATTGGATCGAACGGCGAATCCGCGATTCGTTCCGATATCGTCGAGCCTTCAAGATTCTCGCACTCCAGATTCAGCTTGTCGGCGAGTTCGCATAGGACTCCGCGCAGCCCGCCGCCGGCGTGAAGGTCCTCCATGTAGCCGGATCCGACGGGCTTAAGATCGACCAGTACCGGCGTTTCGTCGGAAAGCTCGTTGAGCCGGTCCAAAGAGACCTCTATCCCGAGCCGCCCCGCGATCGCGGTTAGATGAATAATCGCATTGGTCGATCCCGATATCGCCAAAAGCACGCGCAATGCGTTTTCTATCGATTTGCCGGTAATCAAATCCGCAGGCCTAGGGCCGCCGGAAACCGCCATTTCGGCTGCGCGGGCTCCTGTTGCCTCCGAAATCCGGAGCCTGTCCGCATGTACGGCCGGAATCGTCGCCGCGCCCGGAAGCGTCATGCCTACGGTCTCGGAAATCATCGCCATGGTGCTTGCAGTACCCATGACCGAGCACGTGCCGGCGCTCGCGGCCAACCGTCCTTCTACGACATCGATCTCGTTTTCCGAAATCTCGCCGGCTCGGTATCGAGCCCAGAATCGCCTGCAATCCGTGCATGCGCTTAGGCGTTCGCCTCTGTGGCTGCCCGATACCATGGGCCCTGCAAGAGCGAGCGCCGCCGGCTTTCCTGCGGAAGCGGCGCCCATTAGCAGCGCCGGCACGGTCTTGTCGCAGCCGCCCATGAGTACAACGGCGTCCATCGGCTGAGCCCGGATCATCTCTTCGACGGCCATGGCCATGAGATTCCTGTAGACCATCGAAGTCGGGGTCAGAAACGCCTCGCCGAGCGAGATCATGGGAAAGGAGACCGGCAAGGCGCCATTTGCCAAGACGCCGCGCTCGATTGCGGAAAGAACTTCCGGAAAATGGCGATGGCAATTGTTGAAACCGCTGGCGGTGTAGCAAATGCCGACTACGGGCTTGGCGAGCGACGCATCTGAATATCCCATCGATTTAGCGAACGATCTGCGCAGGTAGCGAGAGAATTCCGCATCCCCGTAGTTCGTTAGGCCGTTGTCGAAGCCGACATTCCCGCGTCGGCTAGTCCTGGTGGGCGTCGTCGGCATTTCAACTCCGTCATTTGCTTAAGTGCGTTTCGCGCAATGAAAACGGTCCATTGGCGAAACGGCTAGGATTGACCGCCGCAAGGCGATTGCCCGCGAAGATGCCGAAATCGAATCTCGGAAGGATGACTTCATGCTGCTCGCCGCAACCAGGGAAATCAACGCTTTCGAACTCGCTCGACCGCTAAAGGCGCGGCCTGTACTAGCAGCTAACCGACGCGGCCGACAACCGGCAAGCAGGAAGCGGCGACAAAATAAATCCTGCAACCTGCGCCGCATCGAATGGCGACGCCCTATTCCGGCGCGCCGGGATTCATAGGTGCTTCGGCGAAAGTCGATTCAGATTGCCCGGCGACAGCGCAATGCTAGTGAAGTAAGACTGATTCGCCTGTCCGAGCGGACTTCTCGGCTGCAAGCGCAATGCGCAAGATCTGCCTCCCCTCGCGGGCCGTTAGCACCGGCTCGCCGCCCTTGATCAATACGTCCACGAAGTGGCGAGCCGATAAGAGGAAGCTATGCTCCCAGGTTGACGCCATGTCTCGAAACTCGGTCGTCTTTCCCTCGCTGTACATGGCCAGCGGAGGAGGGTCGCCCAGTCGACCGTGGCCGCAATTTATCCAAATGACGCCTGAAGTTCCGGTGATTTCAACCCTGTCGTCCTGCGGATAGAAGATCGTATCGATTTCAAGGTCGGGCGAGTAGGCGATTTCAAAGCTGCCGACTTTCGGCCCTGGAAAGAGAAAGGAAATAATAGCGGGGGCGTCAAGCAGTTCGCCGGATCGCGCCCGCGAGCTCTCGGCGAACGCGTGAACCTTCGAAGGCATGCCCATAAAGCTCCAGGCCAATGCGAATTTGTGGTGCCCGTCGTCGAATACGAGTGGCCCGCCGCCGGATAGGTCGCGGTCCTGCCTCCAGGCTATCGCCGAATTCGGAACGTTCCAGGCGGTCTTGCTAGTTCCGGGGTTGGACTTGATTCTAATCGACACCGGTTCGCCGATAGCGCCTTCCTTGATCAATTCCTTCGCTCGCAGTACCGGCGGGTGGAAAAGGAAATTTTCGAATAGCTTGAAAGGCGCGGCGGCCTTGTCCGCTGCCTCGACCAGCCTGTCGGCCTCGCTTTCCGATTTGCACATGGGCTTCTGCAGCGAAACGGCTTTGCCGGCTTCCATGGCATCGAGAGCTACCGGAAGATGAAGATGGTGGGGCAGCAGGATCTCGACCAAATCGACGTCTTCTCGTTGCAAAACCTCGATGTAGTCGGTCTCGATGACGGCGCCGCCCGCGCCCCACGCTCGAGCCCGTTCGGAAGCTCTGTCAAGGGAAAGATCGCACAGCGCGACTATTCTGCAATTTGGGTTGCTTACGTACTCAGCGGCATGCAGGTCCGAAATCCGACCTGTGCCGATGATCGCGATTCCGATTTTGTCTTTTTTCAAGGGCGTGGGCTCCGGTTGGCCGTTCTAGCGACCGGGAATGCTGGAATGTCTCGGGCAATCCTATGCAATTTCCAACTGAGGATAAAGCGGCGCGCCAACCCCTAGGGGGCTTCGATTAAATTAATTTCGCTGAAGGGCGATCAATTCCGGAATCACCCGCATTGGAACGGCGAATAGCGCCAACGCATTGCGGGGTCGGCCGCAGGAAATGCCGTCAATGCCTGCCGGCAAACGGCCGACAACGAAGTCGCGGCTAATTCGCGGGGACGGCGCAAGCGACGCTCCTTTCAAACTAGGGAACTTGCCATGGCAATATTTCGCCAACGCGCCGGCCGCCGACGAATATTGCGTCTTGGCGCGCTCCGGGCGCGACCGAATCGCCGCCGCCGGCTCCCGGCGATTCAAATTAACTTGACATAGCGAATAATGAAGACGTTTAATTGTTTCGCGGGCTTGTCGGCCCCAAATCCCAGCCGCTGCGTCCTACGGCGCATCAAGTTTCGATATCGGAGGAAAAGAAAATGAATGTGGCTCTAAGGAAATTACTGGTCTCGTCCTGCATTGCGCCGGCAATCGCCGTCGGCGCATCGGCAGCCGCCGGGGCGGACAACGAAGTTACGATCTCGCATTACTTCACGGGCGAGCTCGGCCTGAAGATTTTACAGGAAAACGTTGCCAAATTTGAAGCTGACACGGGCTATACGCTGAAGGACAGCCCGATCGGACACGAAGATTTCAAGACCGATATCCTTGTTCGCGCGGCGGGCGGAGGATTGCCCGACGTCTTCAGCTACTGGGCGGGCGCGAGAACGCAGTTCGTCGCCGATTCAGGAGGATTGTCGCCGATTGGCGATATGTGGGCGCGCGAAGGCCTCGACGACGTCGTGGCGAAGGCCGTCGCCGATAGCGCAACCATGTACAACGGCGAACGCTATCTGGTGCCGTTCAATTACCATTATGCCGGAATGTTCTACAACAAGCAGGTTCTCGCCGATGCCGGCGTTATGGAACTGCCGACCGACTGGGACGGATTCCTTGCGCTATGCGAAACGCTCAAGTCAAACGGCGTTGCGCCAATCGCGCTAGGCTCGAAATTCCGCTGGCCTGCGCAGTTCTGGTTCGACTACCTCCTGCTTAGGACGGCGGGGCCGGAATACCGCGCCGCGCTGATGGACGGCTCGGCCGCCTACGACGACGCCGAAGTCAAGGAAGCCATGGAGATATGGCGCGGCCTCGTGGAAAACGGATACTTCCTGCCGAACTCCAACGCCGATACCTGGACCGACGCATCCGACAAGGTCGCGCGCGGCGATGCCGCAATGACGCTAATGGGAACCTGGATCACGGGCTACTGGAACGGGCTAGGGCTGGAGCCGGGCGTGGACTACGACTACTTCCCGTTCCCGACGATGCGCGAAGGCGTGGCGAATTCGGTCGTCGGGCCGATCGACGGCCTTGTGATTTCGTCCAATGTGCAAAACCGCGAGGGTGCTGAAGCGTTTCTAGCCTACATGATGAGCAACGCCGACGTTCAGTCGCACTGGACATCGAACTACGGCGCGCTTTCGGCCAACGTGAACGTCGATTCGTCGGTTTACAACGATGTAATGCAGAGAGTCGTCGGGACGGTCGCAGAGGCCGACACGTTCGCTTTCAACTACGATCTCGCTACGCCGCCGCCCGTGGCCGAAGTCGGCTTGTCGATGTTCCAGCGATTCATGGATAGCCCGGCCGATGCCGATGCCATACTTGGCGATGCGCAGGTTGCCGCGGCCGAGGCTTTCGCCAATTAGAATCTAAATTAATCCGCCTGCCAGCCGCCGCCTTTCGCTGCGGCTGGCTGCATCGCATCTCCCATGGATCGCAGCACTGCGCTATGGCGAACCGCATTTCTGGCAATGCCGGTCGCGATTTTTTCGGTTTTTGTCGTCTGGCCGCTGATTAGCTCCTTCTACTACAGCTTTACCGACTGGAACGGGTTCGATCCCAACTACGAATTCGTCGGCTTCGAAAACTTCTCGAAAATCTACAAGGACAGGCTGTTTGCGTCCGCGGCGATCAATACCGTCGTCTGGATGGCGGCGGCGATCGTGCTGCCGACCGGGCTCGGCCTCTTTCTCGCGCTGCTGATCGATAGCCGGGTGCCGGGCGGCGCGGTATTCAAGTCGGTCTTCTATTTGCCGATTTGCCTTTCGGCCGTCGTCGTCGGCCAGGTCTGGGTCTGGATCTATCAGCCGGACTGGGGATTGCTGAATACGACGCTGTCGTATTTCTTGTCGGAAAAATTCAACTATGCTTGGCTGGCGAAGCCCGAATCGGCTCTTTTTTCCGTAATTGCCGCCTGGTCCTGGCAGCAGACGGGGCTTTCCATGGTCATCTACCTGGCGGGCCTAACGGCCATTCCCAGCGACTTGACCGAAGTCTGCGAGCTCGAGGGATCGTCCTGGTGGCAGAAGGTCAGGCTGGTGCTGTTGCCGCTGCTCGCGCCGGCGACCGTTGTCGTAATCGCTCTAAGCGTCATCAACTCACTCAAGGGGTTCGACATACTCTTCATAATGACGGAGGGAGGACCGTTCAACAGTTCGGACACGCTGGCGATGCACATGTACAATGAATCGTTCCGGAAATACTATATGGGATACGGCAGCGCGATCGCCGTCGTGCTGTTCCTGGTCGCGCTGACGATAGTCTGGCTTTATTTCAGGCAGCTCAAGAAAGTAGATGAAATCTATAGCTGAACCAGCCGAGGCTCCAGGGTCGGAGCGGCCGTTCAATCCGTGGCCGGCGGTCGTTTTCGTCTGCCTGACCGTTTTGGCCGCGCTGTTTCTGGCGCCGACATTCGGCGTTCTCATGTCGTCTATAAAATCCAAGCGCGAAATCGCGTTCGGACAGCTTTGGACGATGCCGACGGATTTGTTCCTGGGCAACTACGCCGATGTTCTTTCGAACCCGGCCGTTCACAAGTACTTGCTGAACACGTTTCTCGTAACGGCTCCCGCGACGGCGGCTTCGATCTCGCTCGGCGTTCTGGGCGGCTACGTGTTTGCGAAGCTTCCGTTCAGGGGAAGCAATTTGCTGTTCCTCGCGCTCGTGTCGGGAATGTTCTTTCCGCCCCAGGTCATACTGATACCGCTGTATCGCCTGTTCAATTCAATGGGGCTCATCGACACGCTCTGGCCGATGATCATCGTGCATACGGCGATGGGAATTCCGATTTGCACGCTTCTCATGAGAAATTTTTTCGCGACGGTGCCGAATCCGCTGCGCGAATGCGCCATTATCGAGGGCGCGAACGAATGGCAAATCCTCGTCCTCGTCGCGCTGCCGCTAAGCTTGCCCGCCCTGGCGGTGCTGGCGACGCTTCAGTTCACCTGGATCTGGAACGACTTTCTATGGCCGCTGATATTCACGCAGTCGGACGACAAGCGGACGATTATGCTGGGCCTTGTATTCATGCGCGGGCAATATTCCGTGGCTTGGGGGATTCAAGGCGCCATGTCGCTGGTAGCGAGCCTGCCGACATTGATCGTCTTCCTGTTTTTCCAGCGCTACTTCATCAAGGGAATGACGATGGGCGCCGTTAAGGGATAGAATGCGGCAATGGGGAGCTTGAATCTACAGGGCGTTCGCAAGAGCTTCGGTCCGCAAGAAGTGATTCACGGCATCGACCTCGATGTCGAGGACGGCGAATTTGTCGTATTCGTAGGTCCGTCGGGCTGCGGGAAGTCAACGATGCTTAGAATGATTTCCGGGCTGGACCAAGTGACTTCCGGCCGAGTCCTGATCGCCGGGAGGGACGTAACCTACGTGCACCCTTCCAAGCGGAAGGTCGCGATGGTTTTCCAGTCATATGCTCTGTTTCCGCACATGACGGTGGCGCAGAACATCGGGTTCGGCCTGAGACTCGCCAGGCTGCCGAAATCCGAAATCGGGCAGAAGGTCAAGGCAGCCGCGGAAGTGCTGCAAATCGAAAATTTGCTCGGCCGCTATCCGCGGCAGCTATCGGGCGGGCAGCGGCAGCGGGTGGCGATCGGCCGGGCGATCATCAGGAACCCGCAGGTTTTCCTGTTTGACGAGCCGCTTTCGAATCTGGATGCCGCGCTGCGGGTCAAGATGCGGCTCGAAATCGCCCGACTGCACAAGCGGCTAGTCGCGACGATCGTATACGTTACGCACGACCAGACGGAAGCGATGACGCTCGCCGACAGGATAGTCGTAATAAGGGACGGCGCGATCGCGCAGGTCGGAAAGCCGATCGAGGTCTACGAGCGGCCGGCGAGTAAGTTCGTGGCGGGGTTTATCGGAGCTCCGTCCATGAATTTCCTGATAGCCGCCATAGGGTCGGAAGGCGGCCGCCCTATCCTGGAACTAAGCGGCAAGATTCTAGGGAATCTCGGTAGCCAGGCCGCTGCAAACGCCGTTGAACTGGGAATTCGACCCGAGCATTTAGCTTTTTCTGACTCCGGCAACGGCGACTTTCTGGGCGAGGTTGAACTTATCGAGGAACTCGGATCGGAATCATTCGCCTATGTGCAAACCGAGGTCAGCCCGGATCCCGTGACCATTCGGCTCGATCCCGAAAGGAAAGTCCGCGCGGGCGACAGGCTGCCCGTAGTCGTCAACCGGAACGCGATTCATGCATTCGACGAATCTGGCGCTTCGGTTCCAATCAATTTGCAGTGAGCGGCAATTGTCGGGACATCTGTCGCACCAGCATAGGAGCGCTTCGATTCGCGGCAAGTTGCGTTCGAGCCTCGAGCCTGGCGCTTTGCCGGCGTCCAAAAGAGAACCTGCGCCTAGCAAAGAATTGTGCCATTGTTGCGAGCGCAAATCGAACGTAAGGGTTCGGTCGAGCGGTGACGATCCGTGTTGTCCGACTGCCGCCGACGCCCTGGACGCTGCCGTGAACAGTTGTCCGGAGCGCGCGCCGCACGGACTGCGCAATCGTGCCGGGGTTCCCTAAAAACCGTGAACGAGGGAACCGCCAATTGCTTCATTCAATGTAGTTGCTCAAATTCGGTCGGCCCCGACAACCGCAGCGATGCTCGCACCCGTGCCGGAATCCGCGGAAACTAGACTCTTGCGCAGGCCTGAGCATACTTCGAACGCGCTTGACCGACGCGGAGCCGGGCCGGCAATTTCCGCGACTTCCGTTTCCGGAGACACTATTCCGCAATGCCGGCTTTCACTCGCAATGGCGTCGATACGAACGAGGGCGGCTTCTTGCCCGAGCTGCTTGGTTCCAAGCGACATGGGTTTGCAATTAACTTGGCGCTTCCGCAGCTAGGCAAGTCCTGAGCTGCCGTACTCTCAACGAATTATTGCATGTCGCAACCTGCCATCGCGGCTCCGCAACCCAGGGAGCCACCGTCTCAACTCCAGAGTTGCTGAATTCACTCGCATACGGACAACGCGACTTGTGCGCAAACCCTGCCCGTCCAGTCCATTCTAGGCTGGGCGAATGCTTTCGGGAGTGATTCGAGTGTTGCAGGAGACTAGAGGAGCATTGCCTCGACCACGACGGAATTCTCGCCGCGCGCGTATCCATTTTATCTGCGAAGTAGATTTTGATTTGCAGCCAATTCCCTTTGCCAAGGGTGCGGATCAAGTTTT
>MKWU01000654.1_pt1 | contig 64640 bp, 53 predicted proteins | sample 809101 | NCBI WGS metagenome assembly MKWU01 (sample SAMN05860141, study PRJNA318959) | sponge metagenome | host: Aplysina aerophoba | place: Slovenia: Piran, Adriatic Sea, Gulf of Piran | collected 2013-05-07
CCGGCAGCGTGCCGCCGGAGCGTGGCTGGCGAGGATGTTTGCCGCGGAGCAGGCCGGGCAGGCGGCGGCGGCCCATGGCGGCATCACGGCTGCCGGGGGCGGGCACGGCGTAAACGACAGGTGAGGATGAAGAGTTACCGAGCCGCGACAGCGGGACAGAGCGATGCCGGAGCCGACCAGGCGAACGGAGCCGTGGAGCGCTATCTGAGCTACCTCTCGGTGGTGCGCGGCTACTCTGCGCAGACCGTGCGCGCCTATCGCGGCGATCTGGCCCGCTACCTGGAATACCTGGTCGACGCCGGGGTACCGGTGGCTCGCGCAACCCCGCGGCAGGTGCGCGGCTTTGTCGGCCAGTTGACTCGCGCCGGCCTCAGCGCCGCCAGCGTTAACCGGGCGGTATCGTCCGTGCGCGGCTTCTATCGGTTCCTGGAAGGCACCCCGGCGGCGCCGGCCGCCAACCCGGCGCAGGGCCAGCGCGGTTTGAAGACCGGTAAGCGCCTGCCGGGATTTCTGTTCGCCGGCGAGGCGCAAAAGCTGATGGAAACGGGCCGCGTCCCGACCGGTGCGACCGATGCGACCGCCGCGACCGCCGCGCCGGACACTTTCTGGGTGCAGCGCGACGTGCTGCTGCTGGAGTTCCTGTACGGCAGCGGCTGCCGCGTGTCGGAGGCGGTCGGTCTCGACGTCGCCGACCTGGAGCCTGACGAGGGCCGCGCCCGCGTGCTCGGCAAGGGCAACAAGGAACGGGTCGTGTTTTTCGGGGCCGAGTGCGGTGCGCTGCTGCAGCAGTACCTGCCGTTGCGCGCCGACCGCGTACGCAGCTGGAGCGCTTCTTCCTCGGCGCCGGCACGGGTGGCCCGGCACGCGCTGTTCCTGAACCGCCGCGGCGGCCGCCTCAGCGACCGCGGCGCGCGCCGCGTTATCACCGCGGCCGCGGCGGCGGCCGGCATCGACAAGCGGGTTACCCCGCACAGCCTGCGGCACTCGTTCGCCACCCACCTGCTGGACGCCGGGGCGAACGTGCGCGTGGTGCAGGAGCTGCTTGGCCACGCGAGCATTTCGACCACGCAGGTTTACACCCATACCAGCCTGGCGCGTCTGCGGGAGGTGCATCGCGGCGCACATCCGCGTGCGCTGGCGGACACCAGAGACGCCCCGGGAGACCAATGAGAGAGACAGGGAATTCCATGGACGGCAATACGATGCACGGCACGACGATCGTCGCCGTGCGGCGCGGTTCGCAGGTGGCGATGGCCGGAGATGGTCAGGTCACGCTGGAGGCGACCATCGTCAAGGGCAGCGCGCGCAAGGTGCGGTCGATTGCCGACGGCACCATCCTGGTGGGCTTCGCCGGCGGCACCGCGGATGCGTTCACCCTGTTCGACCGGTTCGAGGGCAAGGTGAAGGAGTTTGGCGGCGACCTTACCCGCGCCTCCGTGGAGTTGGCCCGGGAATGGCGGTCGGACCGTTTGTTGCGCCGCCTGGAGGCGTTGCTGCTGGCCGCGGATGCCGGCAAGACGCTGCTGATATCCGGTAACGGCGATGTGCTGGAGCCCGACCACGGCGTGATCGCCATCGGATCCGGCGGCAACTACGCGCTCGCCGCGGCGCGCGCATTCCTGGCCGGCTCCGATCTCGGTCCACGCGACATCGCGGTCCGTTCGCTGCACATTGCCGCCGACATCTGCGTGTACACGAACCGCGAAATTACCGTCGAGGAGCTGTCATGAGCATCGATCTGGACAAACTTGTCCCGAACGAGATCGTAAGCGAGCTGGACCGCTATATCGTGGGCCAGCAAAAAGCCAAGAAAGCGGTCGCAATTGCCCTGCGCAACCGTCTCCGGCGGCGCAAACTGCCCGCCGAGTTGCGTGATGAGGTGACCCCGAAGAATATCATCCTGATTGGTCCGACGGGCGTCGGAAAGACCGAAATCGCGCGCCGCCTGGCAAAGCTGTGCCGGGCCCCGTTCGTGAAGGTGGAAGCCACCAAGTACACCGAGGTGGGCTACGTTGGCCGCGACGTCGAGTCGATGGTGCGGGATCTTGCTTCGGTGGCGGTGTCGATGGTCAAGACCGAGCTGCAGGGGGGCATTGAGGAGGAGGCCGAGAACCGCGTCGAGCAACAGCTGCTCGAGTTGCTGCTGCCGGGGTTGGCCCCGGGGCAGGACCGGCAGCCGAAGCCGGCCGCCGCGCCGGCCGGCTTCGCGACTCCGCCGCTGCCGCCGGCTACCGTGGAGTCGGCGCCGGCGCCGGAAAATGGCACGGTGAGCCGGTTCCGGGAGCGCCTCAGGGCCGGCGATCTGGAGGACAAGCTGGTTGAGGTGAACGTCTCGGACAGCAGCGGCCCGGCCATCGAGATCTTCTCCGGCCAGAGCTTCGAGGAGATGGACATCAACCTGGGCAGCCTCGGCAATCTCTTTGGAGGCCGCAAGAAAAAGAAGAAGGTGCCGATCCGGCGCGCACGCCAGATCCTGATGGCGGAAGAGGTGGACCGCCTGGTGGACAAGGAGCGGGTGTCCGAGCTGGCGATCGAGCGAGTCGAACAGATGGGCATCATTTTCCTCGATGAAATCGACAAGGTGGCCGCCAAGGACACGCGCGGCGGCGCCGACGTTTCCCGTGAGGGGGTACAGCGCGACATACTTCCCATCGTCGAAGGCAGCACGGTAACCACCAAGTGGGGCGTGGTGGACACCGCGCACATCCTGTTCATCGCGGCCGGCGCGTTCCACATGAGCAAGCCGTCCGACCTGATCCCGGAGCTGCAGGGCCGCTTCCCGATCCGGGTGGAGCTCGACGACCTGGACCGCCATGACTTCAAACGCATTCTCACGCAGCCGCGGAACGCGCTGATTACCCAGTACGAAGCGCTGCTCGCCACCGAAGAGGTAACCCTGGATTTCACCGACGATGCGGTCGACCGATTGTCCGAACTGGCCGCCGAAGTGAATCGCAGCACAGAGAACATCGGCGCCCGCCGCCTGCACACCATCATGGAGCTTCTACTGGAGGATCTGTCCTTCAACGCGCCCGAGCTGAAGGGCCAGGCTGTTACCATCACGACCGCCTACGTAGATGAACGATTGGCCAAGATTATCGAAGATCGAGACTTGACGCGGTTCATCCTTTAGCGGCCGCAAAAAAGCGCGCTTTCTCGGGCTTTCTCGGCCGTTGGAGTTGACAATAGCTCGCCCCTAAAGCATAAATGTATCCACGGGCATAGCTAGCCTGCGGCCGTCTACCCTTCGGCCCGGACAAGCTCGCTCGTGTATTGGGGGGGGACGATGCTCGACGTATTGCCGCGCATGCGGCAACAGGCGTTTGGCTTTTGGGGCAGATTGACCCAGGTGCAGCGATTGTCGCTTGGCGGCGCGCTTGCCGTTGTGGTGGTCGCCGCGGGGCTGATCGGAGTGTCGCGCGAAGGCGGGCCGTTGAACATCGGTGCCGGCGCGCGTATGGTTCCCCTGATCAACGCGCCCGTAACGGACGCCGAGCAGTTGCTGCTCATTGCCAGCCGGCTCGATCTGGAAGGTGCGGCTTACGAGATTCGCTCCAATGACCGTATCTTCGTGGCCGACCAGGACACTGCCCGCCGATTGCGCGGCATCCTTATCTACGAGGATCTGATCCCGGCGCAGACCGACCCGTTCTCCGTATTCGACCTCGGCCGGTTCTCGGTTACCGACTTCGAACGCAGCGTCAACCTCCAGCGGGCCCTCACGCACAGCCTCGAACAGCACATTGAGGCGGTCGACGATATCGTGTCCGCCCACGTCACCCTGGTGGTGCCGGAACGCGAGTTGTTCGCCGAGGATCAGCTCCCCACCACGGCATCGATCGTGGTCACACCCCGGCCGGGATCGGGGATACTCGAAGACCACCAGCGAGTGCTCGGCATCCAGCGGCTGGTGCAGTACGCCGTGGCCGGGTTGAGCGCCGAGCACATCGTGATCCTCGACCACCGCGGCGTACCGGTGAACGATCCCGGCGCCCATGCGGAACGCGACCAGATGACCCTGGTCGAGCGGCAGCTTGACACGAAGTACCGCCTGGAGCAGCGCTACAAGCGTGAAATCGTCACCGCCCTCGGCAACATTTTTTCCACCGATCGGGTACAGATTGTCCGTCTCGACATTGACCTCGACCTGTCCTCGCAATCGACCATGACCGAGGAGCACTTCCCCATTGCACTGCGCGAGGACGATCCGGACACCGATGCCGACGAGGCGCTGCGGGTGGCCTCGATCACCGTCGAGGAGGAAGAGCAGGCAGAGGTCAGGAGCACCAGCGACGGCGCCGCCACCGAAACCTACGAGCGCCGCTCGGCCAGCCGCAGCGAGGTGGTGAACCGGCGCAACACGGTGCGCGAGGAAAGCCCGTGGGCGATCAACCGCATCACCGTGAGCGTGGCTCTCGACGGAATGTGGCGTACCGAGTTCCGGCCGGACGGCGGCGTGGCTCTGAATTCGGACGGCAGCGTGCGGCGTACCTACACCCCGATTTCCGGAGACGACCTGCGCAAGGCGTCACTGCTCGTCAAGGGCGCCATCGGCTGGGACCAGCGGCGCGGAGACTCGGTGGCGGTGGAGCACCTGCAGTTTGACCGCAGCAGTCAGTTCGAGCAGGAGGATGCGCTGCTGCGCCGGGAGGCGTGGCTCCTGGGCATGCTGCCGGTGGCCGCGGCCACGATCGGCGGGCTGATGCTGCTGGCGGTGGCCGCGATGGTGCGCGGGCGGCGGCGGCGGCGGCGGGCGGACCGTGCCGCCGTCGGCCCTGCGCGTTTGGATAACGCCACGCGCGTGTACGGGACCGCGGGTGCCGGCGGCCTGGCGGACCAGGAGCAGATGCGCCGCAACGCCGAGAACCTGGCACGCCGCCGGCCGCAGGACGCGGCACGCGCGCTGCGCAGGTGGATGGTCGAGGACTAACGGCTAGCCATGGGCGAGGTCCGGGCGCCATCCGCCGCAACGCCGAAGCAAGCGGCACCGCTTGCCGCCGATCAGATCGCCGTCGTCGACGCGCTGTACCGGCGGTTTGCGCGATCGGCCGCCGAATCTCTGACCGCGCTCGCACGCACCCCGTTTCAGTTTCGCCTGGCCGCGGTGGAGCGGCTGCCGTGGGGGGAGTTGCGCGCCCGCTGGGCGGCGCCGGCGGCGCTGGCGAGCGTGGTGCTCGACCCGCTGCCCGGGACGGCGCTGTGTGCCGTCGACCGGCCGTTGGCGTTCCTGCTGATCGACCGGCTGCTCGGCGGGCGCGGCGCGCCGTTGGTGCCGGAGCGCGGCTTGAGCGAGATCGAGGGCACGGTCTTGCAGCGCGGCCTGACGGCGTTGCTGGCCGATCTGCAGCGCGCGTGGGCGCCGGTGTGCACGGTCGTGCCGCGGTTGGAGTACCTGGAACGGCAGGCCGACGCCGCCGACCTGCTGGCGCCGGGGACCCCGCCGGTGGGCGGCCCCCTTCCCCCGGGCCCCCCGCCGCCCGGCGGGCGCCGGCCACCCGGCTGGTGTGCGCCCCCTTCGCCGCGGCCGCCAGTGGACAAGCCGGGCAGCTGTTTCTGGCGGCGGCGGAAGCGAGCCTGGCGGCGATTGGCCATCGATTGCTGGCCCACGGGATGCCGGCGCGGCGACCCTCCCATGCCGCCTTGGCCGATGCGATGCTGACGGTGGAGCTCGGCGGCAGCAGGCTGCACGACGGTGACGGTGACGCACTCGACGAGGGCATGGTGATCGGCATCGGCCGGTTCGCGGGCGGGTCGGTGGCGATCGAAAGGAACAGCCGGCCCGTTGCCCGCGGGCGGGTAGTGGCAGTGGAGGAGAGTTACGGCATTCGGGTCACGGAGATTCTTGGCAGCGGGGATCTGCATGGGTAGGGCCTGGCGGCGGCGGGCATAGACCGGTGGCAAGGAAGGGAACAGGCCTGTATACCGCGACCGCCCGCGGCGCCCCGACGACCGTTCGGACGCTGCTGATTGCCGGCGCGCTGCTGGTTGCGGTGGGCCCGCTGCCGGCGCAGCAGCAGCCGGCGCCGGACGCGGCGGTGGTCGACACGACGCCGCTCCCGGGGGGTGGCCGCGCCGGCGGCGCTGTCTCCGAGGGCTCTGTCTCCGAGGGCGTGGTCTCGACCGGCGATTTCGTGCGCATGGTGGTGGTGCTGGCGGCAGTGCTGGGCGCAATCTACCTGCTGTTCCGGTTGATCCGGCGCGGCGCCGCGGGCCGGCTCGCCAACAGCGAGTTGATCGCCGTGCTCGGCTCGCGCTCTCTTGGCGGCAACCGCAGCCTGCACCTGGTTCGCGCCGGCCGCGGCTACTACCTGGTGGGCGCCGGCGACCAGGCGGTCAACCTGGTTGCCGAGATCACCGATCCCGACAGCGTCGATCTGCTCGCCGCGCACTCGCCCGCGCATGGCGGCGCCGCGCGCGGCCGGTTTCGCGACCTGCTCGTGGAGGCCGGTATCGGCGCCGCGCCGGATACCGGCAGCACGCCTTCCGGGCATACCGGCTTCCTGCGCCAACAACGGGACCGCGTGCGAGGCATCGGCGGCGCGTCGACCGCAAAGGAAGACACTCATGCGGCCAGCTGACAGCCCGCGGCGGTCGCGCACCTTCTTGCCGGCACGCAGCGCCGCCGCCCGGCTGCTCGGCACGGCGTTGCTGGCGGCGTTGCTGCCGGCGGCTCCGGTGACGGCGCAGACGGCGCAGACGGCGCCGACGGCGCCGGCGGCGGGCGCGAGCGCGGGCGCAGCGGCGGAGGCGACGGCTGCCGGCCTCGGCGCCGGCCTCGGCGCCGTGGGAGCCGAGGCCATCACCAGCATTCCGTTCCTGGACCTCACGCTGCGCGAGGCGCGCACGAATCAGGAACTGGCGCTGTCGCTGCAACTGCTGCTGCTGCTGGCGGTGCTCTCGCTGGCCCCCTCCATCGTGATTCTGATGACCTCGTTCCTGCGCCTTGCCATCGTGCTGCAATTCGTCAAGCGGGCGCTGTCCCTTGCCGAGATGCCGCCCAACCAGGTGCTGATGGGCGTGGCGCTGTTTCTGACCGCGTTCATCATGTGGCCGACCTTCGAGGCGATCAACCGCGACGCCCTGCAGCCGTTCGCGCGCGGCGAGTTGCAGGGCGAACAGATGCTGCTGCGCGCCGAGGCCCCGGTCCGCGAGTTCATGTTCCGCCAGCTCGGCAACGATGCCGACAACATCCGCCTGTTCATGCACATGCGCGATCTTCCCAAGCCGAGCACGCGCGCCGACGTGCCCACCTACATTCTCATCCCGGCATTCATCCTGCATGAGCTCACGGTGGCGTTCAAAATCGGTATTCTCATCCTGATCCCGTTCGTGATCATCGACATGGTGGTCGCCACGACGCTTATCTCGATGGGCATCATCGTGCTGCCGCCGGTGCTGATTTCGCTGCCGTTCAAGCTGGTGCTGTTCGTGCTGGTCGATGGCTGGGACCTGCTGGTCCGGCAACTGATTGAGAGTTTCCGGTGATGGAGGCGGGGATGACGCTCGGTGCGGCGGCCACGCTGGCCCGCGACGCGGTGCTGCAGCTGCTGGTGCTGGCCGCGCCCATGCTGGTGGCGAGTGTGGTGGTGGGGCTGGCGGTGTCGATTGTGCAGGCCGCCACCTCGATCCATGAGCAGACGCTGTCGTTCGTCCCGAAGATCTTCGCGGTGATCGGGGTCGCCCTGCTGCTCGGCCCGTGGCTCGGGGCGTCGATGGTGGACTATACCACCCGGCTGTTCGAGAGCATCCCGGCGCTGGGGGCGATGCCGTGATGCGGCTGCTCACCGGCGACCTCGGCGTCGGACTGCTGGTCCTGGCGCGGGTCGTGGCGATGATGCAGGTGGCGCCGCTGTTCTCGTCCGCGGCCATTCCCGGGCCGGGCAGGATCGGGCTGGCGTTGTTCATTGCCGTGATCGCGCTGCCCGGTGTGCTCGCCGGCGGTTACCCGGTGCCAGCATCCGGGATGCAGTTCGCCTTGCTGCTGATCGGCGAGGCACTGGTGGGCGTGTTGCTGGGGTTCCTGGTGTTCCTGGGCTTCGCGGCCCTGCAGACCGCCGGTCAGTTCATCTCGCTGCCGGTCGGGTTCGGCATCGTGGAGCTGCTCGACCCGGTGACGGAGGGCCGTACTTCGCTGTTGGGCGGGTTGTTCCACGTACTCGCGCTGATCGCGTTCCTGTCGGTGGGCGGCCTGCACCGGTTGATGCTGGACGGTGTGGCGGGTTCGTTCCACGCCCTGCGCGCCGCCGATCTCGTGGTCAGCTTCGAGGCCGGCACCGGGGTTGGCGCCGGGTTGCTGCTGCAGACGGTCGCCGGCAGCCTGACGCGGTTGTTCGGCACCGCCATGACGATCGCGCTGCCGATCTTCGCCGCCCTGCTGCTGGTGTCGCTTGCCCTGGCCATGCTGGCGCGCGTCGCGCCGCACATGAACCTGTTGATGCTGGGGTTGCCGCTGTCCCTGGGCGCCGGCCTGGTGATCTTGCTGGTCGCGCTGCCGCTGCTGCTGAGCGCCGCGTCCGGGGCGCTCGACGACGCCTTCGCCACGCTGCGGCGCGTGCTCGTGGGTATGCCGGAGGCGCTTCCGGCCGCGCAGAGCGGCGCGGCGGGCGGGGCCCCGGCGGGTACGGGAGCGGTGCCGTGAGCGGCGCGGACCGGCCGGCGTTGGATGGCTTCGGGCGCGGCGCCGCCGACGATCGGCTGCGCGCCGGGGCCGCGCGCGGCGGTGGCGCCGCCGAGACCGGCGCGCCGGTGCGCTCACCGGAGGTCACGGCAGCGGTGGTGTTGCTGACCGGTATCGCCGCGGCGGCGCTGACCGGCCCCGCGGTGGCCGCCGCCGGCGGCGAGTTGCTGCGCCTGTTCTTCGGGCGCGTGGCAACCGCGGGCGCCGGCACCGGGATGACCGGCCTGCTGCCGGCGGCGCTTGGCCCCACGGCGCGGCTGGCGGGGCCGCTGGTGGCGGCGGGCCTCGCCGGTACCGTGGCCGGACATCTCGTACAGAACGGTTTGCCGATCACTTGGCGGAGCGTGGCGCCGCGCTGGCGGCGCATCGCCCCGGACTGGCCAAGCGTGGGCCGGCGGCTGTGGTCAGCCGACACCGCGTTCAATTTTGGCCGCGAGTTCGTCAAGGTTGGCACGGTAGCGGTGATTGCGGTGTTCAACATCGGTGCCGCGCTGCGTGGACTGGCGGCGGCGCCGTCGGCGGCCGCCGCGGTGTTCGGCGCCGCCCTGCGCCTGGCCGCGCAGGCGGCGTTCGCCCTGCTGGCGCTGGCGGCGGCGGACTACCTGTACCGTTCCTACCGTGAGCGCCGGCGGTCGCAGCGGTCGCCGGCGCAGGAGCGCGAGGAGCGGCGCCTGCAGGAGGGCGACCCGGTGGTACGCGACCGGTTGCGGGCCCGGATGCGGGCGCTGCTGGCGCGTACCGCCGCCGACCAGGTAGCGGGTGCGGACCTGGTGATAGCCGACCCGGCGCGCGCGGCGGTGGCATTGCGATGGGACCGGATCACCATGACGGCGCCGGTGGTAGTGGCCAAGGCTGCCGCCGGGGGCGTGGCGCCGATGCGCACGGCGGCCGAATCGAACGGCGTCGCGGTGGCCGAGCACGCCGCTCTGGCCGGGGCCCTGTTCCACCAGGTCGCGCTCGGAGATGCCATTCCCGGCTCCTGCCAGCCGGCGGTGGCGGCGATCCTGGCGCGGCGCGGCAGCCGGGCTCCCGGAGGTGTCCGGTGGCGTCAATGAGCAATCCGGTGGCGGGTTGGCGGCAGCGCGGCGAGGTGCTGGTGGCGGCATTCGTGTGCGTGGCGGTGCTGATGCTGCTGATCCCGCTGCCCGCGGTGCTGCTGGACCTCGGGATGGCGCTCAACATCGGTATCAGCCTGTTGGTGATCCTGATCGTGCTGTACGCGCGGAACACCACGGAATTCAGCAGCTTTCCCACCCTGCTGCTGTTGGCCACCGTGTTCGGGCTGGCGCTCAATGTCTCCTCCACGCGCCTGATCCTGTCACAGGGCGCGGCGTTCGACGGCCGCATCGTGCGCGCGTTCGGCAACTTCGTAGTCGGGTCGTCGGGCGCCGCCGGAGCGGTGATCGGGCTGATCATCTTCGTCATCATCATCGCCGTGCAGGTGGTGGTAATCACCAAGGGCTCGACCCGGGTGGCGGAGGTGGCGGCACGGTTCACGCTCGACGCGCTGCCCGGCCGCCAGATGGCGATCGACGCCGAGTACAGCTCCGGACGCCTCAGCGAGGCGCAGGCGCGGCTCCGCCAGCAGGAGCTGCAGCGCCAGGCGGACTTCTACGGCGCCATGGACGGTGCCTCCAAGTTCGTGGCCGGCAACGTCCGCGTGGCGCTGTTCATTACCGCGGTTAACCTGGCCGGCGGCTTCATCATTGGGATCAGCCTGCACGGCGAGGACCTGGCGTCGGCCGCGCAGAACTATGTCGCGCTGACCATCGGCGACGGGCTGGTCACGCAGTTGCCGGCGCTGCTCATCTCCACCGCCACCGGCATCATCGTAACCCGCGCCGCCTCGGACCAGCCGTTCGGGCGCGACGCCGCGCTGCAGCTCGGGCGCTATGACCGGCCGTTCTACATCACCGCCGCCTTTCTCGCCGTGCTCGCCCTGCTGCCGGGCTTTCCCCCCTTCCTGCTGCTGCCGCTGGCCGCCGCCGTCGCCGGCCTGGGCCGCGCGGTCGGACGGCGCGAGCACGGCGCCGCGGCGGTGCCGGGGACAGCCGCGACCGGCGCCGAGCCAGCGCCGCAACCGCCCGCGGCCGCCACCGGTTCGCTGCCGCCGTCCCTTTCGCTGGAGTTGGGATACGGCCTGCTGGCGGCGACCGAGGCGGAGGCGGGCGCCGAACTGCTGCGCGGCGTGGGCGGCGTGCGCGACCGCGCGGCGCGCGACTGGGGGCTGCAGGTGCCGGCGCTGCACATCACCGACAACCTCCAACTGCCGCCGGCCGCGTACCGGTTCAAGATCCGCGGCGCCGAGGCGGGGGGCGGCCGCTGCCGCCCGGGCGGCGATTGCACCGATACCCTGGTAGGGCAGTTCAGCGCCGTGGTACTGCGCCATGCGGCGGACCTGCTGGGCCGCGACCAAGTGCGTGCAATGATCGACGAACTGCGGGAGACCTGTCCGACGGTGGTGGAGGAGGCCACCGCGGCGCTGTCGGTGGGCGAAATCCGCGCGGTACTGCGCGGGCTGTTGCGCGAACGGGTGTCGATTCGCGACATGGTGACCATTCTGGAGACCCTGGCGGACGAGGCGGGGCGGCAGCGCGACGTCGACTTCCTGGTGCGCCGGGTGCGGCGGTCGCTGGGACGCCAGATCAGTGCACAGCACAGCGACGAGCAGGGCGTGCTGCACGTCGTCACGCTGGCGCCGGAGCTGGAGCGCGAGCTGCTGGCCAGGGAGAACGGCGCGGCGCAACGGCCGGGCGCCGAAACGGAGTTCCAGCGGCACTGGATCGAGGCGCTGGCAACCGCCATCGGGCGGCACGCCGTGCCCGGCCGCCGGCTGGCGGTGGTGACGTCGGAGGAAGCAAGGGCGGTGGTGAAGCGCAGTACCGAGCGCCGCATGCCCGATCTGGTATGTCTGGCGACCAGCGAGGTGGCGGCCGCGGGCGCCGTGCGCTGCCTCGCGGAAGTGCCGGGCCTCGCCGCATCCGGAGCGGCCGGCGCGGCAGAGGGGCGGTGAGGGGATGCGCTACTTCACCGTTCACGGTTCCAACTCGCAGGAGGCGCTGGCCGAAATGATGCGGCGGTACGGGCCTGACGCCTGTATCCAGTCGCATCAAACGGTGCGCGTCGGCGGCGTGTTGGGGCTGTTTACCCGGCCCGCGGTGGAAATTACCGGTTACGTGGATGGCAAGACGGACGAATCCTCAGAGTCACGGCCGCAACCGGCGGACGGAAAGCCGAACGCGGGCGCGCGCGGGGCGGCGGCGCCCAGTCTCGGCGCCCTCCTGGATCAGGTCACGGCGCTGCGCGAGCGATTGGACGAGTCGCTGCCGCCGGGCGCGGAGGTGACCGTGCAGCGCGACGAACATCCCGCCCTGGCCGAGCTGCGCGCGCTGCTCGCCGGCAACGACTTGGCGGCTCCGATGCGCGGCCGCCTGATCGACGCGGTGCGCTCCGAGCTGCCGCTCTCCGGCCTCCAGGATCAGGCCGCCGTGCACCAGTTCGTGATGCGCCGGGTGGCCGCCGAGCTGGCGATCGCTGTGCCGCTGCAACAGCGGCCCGCCCCGGCAGACGGTCCGCGCGTGTGCACCCTGGTCGGCCCGACCGGGGTCGGCAAGACCACCACGATCGCCAAGCTGGCAGCGCTGCACGGCCTCGGCAACGGCGGGCTGGCGCCACCGGTGCGTATCGTCACTATCGACAACTACCGCATCGGAGCACGCGAGCAGATCGAGACCTACGGCGACATCATGCGTATTCCGGTAACCTCCGCGGAGACCGTGGACGAGTTGAAGAAGGCGATCGCGCTCGGCAGCGACGCCGAGATAATGTTCGTCGACACCGTCGGCCGCAGTCCCACCGATTACGCACGGATGGCGGAGATGCGAAGTGTCCTTGATGCCGTGGGGCGCGGCGGCACCACGCAGCTCGTGGTAAGCGCGACCACCAAGTTCGCCGACCTGCGCCAGATTCTGCGCCAGTTCGAGCCGTTCGGTTACGACAGTGTGATCGTGACCAAGCTCGACGAGACCAGCTCGATCGGCAACGTGATATCGGCGCTCGCCGACGCGCGCAAGCCGGTGTCGTATCTGTGCAGCGGCCAGGTGGTGCCGCAGGACATCGCGCCGGCATCGACCATCCGCCTGCTCCTGAACCTGCACGGGTTTCGGTTCGACCGCAAGCTGTTGGAGCAGGAGTTCGGCGAACGCGCCGCACCAAACGGACGCGCAGCGCCGTCCGGCACAGCCGTGGAGGTTGCCGGTGAAAATTGAATCATCGTTCGCCGGTCGCACGTCAACGCGGCGGCTCGGGATGTTGACCCGATTCGTGAAATCACCTACGCTGCCGGTACGACATGTCGCCTGAAACCCGGGAGCGGAGTTTGGCGGAGCCGCTGAGCCAGGCAACCGAAGAACAGCTTTGGAGCAGCTATCGAAGCACCAAGGATCAAGGAATCCGCGACTATTTCGTGCGCCAGTACGCGCCGCTGGTGAAATACGTTGCTGGCAAGGTGGCGATCCGGATGCCCGGCAGTGTCGAATTCGACGACCTGGTAGGGTATGGCGTATTCGGGCTGTTCGATGCAATCGAGAAATTCGACCCGTCCAAGCACGTCAAGTTCAAGACTTACGCGGTGACCCGTATCCGGGGGGCCATCTTCGACGAGTTGCGCAGCAGCGACTGGGTGCCGCGATCGGTTCGCCAGAAGGCGCGCGAAGTGGAAGACACGGTGCGCGAATTGGAAGCGACGCTGGGCCGCTCGGCGACCGACGTCGAGATTGCCCGCGAGATGAACCTGACCATCAAGGAGTTTCGGGATCTGCTCCTGAAGATCAGCAGTACCGCGGTGATGTCGCTGAACGATCTGCGCTACAACAGCGAAGACAGCGACCGCATCTCGATTGCCGAGAGCATTGAGTCGCCGTCCAGTCTGAATCCCGACTCGATTGCCGAACGGGACGAGGTCAAGCGCGTCATGCTGGAGGCTCTGCAGGAGTTGCCGGCCAAGGAACAGCGTGTCCTGGCGCTCTACTACTACGAGGACTTGACGTTGCGCGAGATCGGCGAAGTTCTGCAGGTCACCGAGTCGCGCGTGTCCCAGCTGCACACCAAGGCGATTATCCGTTTGCGCGCCAAACTGACCAACCTGAAGCGCGGAATCAGCTGACCGCGCAGGCACGGTGGCGGGACCGATGGTGATCGCTCTTCTGGTGCTGCAAGCGGTCGGATTCGTGGTTCTCTACCTGCTCCTGAGACGCGCGGTCATGCGCCGCATGAACGCATCCGACATCGCGTCCGAGTTGCGCACCGAAGTTGCCGGCCTGATTGCCGAACTGAATGGCACGACGGAACGCAACGTGGCGTTGTTGGAAGACGGCGTACGCCGGATCCATGAGCTGCTCGGCAGCGAGGACGGCAGCGAGGACGGCGGCGCCGAGCCGGCTGCTCCGCGTTCGCAGCCGCCCGCGGCCCGGCGGGGGGCGGGGGGGGGGGTCGGGGGATCAGGGGGCGGCTGGGCAGGGAGGACGGCGGGGAGGAGGGCGGCGCGGAGCCGGCTGCTCCGCGTTCGCAGCCGCCCGCGGACCGGCGGGCGCAGGTGTTGCGCCTGCGGCGCTTGGGCATGTCCAACGCCGCGATTGTCGATTATCTCGCCACGAGCCCGGGCGAGGTGGAGTTGATTGTCAGTCTCGCCGAGGGCGTACCCGACCAACCGCGGTAATGGCAAGCGTTCAAGTTGTCGATATGCAGAGTGAATGCGGGAATACGCTCAGCACGCGTTGCGTGGCCAGCGGGTAGCGCGGCGCAGGGGTCGCCACCGGGGCCGCCACGGCAGCCATTTGGCGCTCCACAATCAGCATCCACGCCGCCACAAGCGAGTTCAGGTCAAGGGACTGAGCACCAGCGCGGCTGTCTCGGCCCCGTTGCCGGGCGCCGGCGCCGCGCTGTCGGTGGTGCTCCCGCCGTCCGCCGACGGCGCCCGATGGGCCGACGCGGCCGGCGATCTGTGGGAGTCGGTCCGCGCGGCTGCGGCGCGCGTGGTGGCGCGTGGCGTGCGCCCGCTCCTGCTGCCGGCGGCGCTGATCGCGCTCGGCGCTGTCGCCGTCGGGCTGCTGCTCTACTTCGCACCCGCGGGTGGCGCGGTCCGCGACCGCGCCGGCGCGGCGGCCGCGCTGCTGCCGCCGGACGGGCACGTGCAGAAGGCGCTCATCGACACGCTCCTGAGCCTCGGAGCGGCCGGCGGCGAGCAGGTAATGCCGGTGGCCGGAGCGTACGCCGACGGCGGTGTGCAGTTCCGCCGCTACCAGGTTGCGTCAGGCGACACTCTCGGTGCCATCGCGGAGCGTTTCGACGTTACCCTGGATACCATAATCAGCTTCAACGAGTTGCGCCGCGAGCGCGACATGAAGGAAGGCCTCGAGCTGGTCATCCCGAGCCACTCCGGGATACGATATACGGTGCGCCGCGGCGACAATTTGAGCCGCATAGCGGGCCGCCACGGGGTAAGTCTGGATGCCATCCTGGATGTCAATGACGTGGCGAGCTCGGTCATTACGCCAGGCCAGATTCTGCTGATTCCCGGTGCCGGGCTGAGCGAGAACGTGCGCAATCGCGTGCTTGGACAGCTCTTCATCGCGCCCGCGCGGGGCGGCCTCTCGTCGCCGTACGGGTACCGCAATGATCCATTCACCGGGTTGCGCAAGTTCCACAACGGAATCGACATTGCAAATGGGCCGGGCACCCCGGTACTTGCCTCGATGAGCGGCTCCGTGGCATCGGTCGGTTACAATGGGAATTACGGGCGCTACGTCATCATGCGGCACCCGGACGGCTTCCAGACCCTGTACGCACATCTGGCGAGAACGCATGTCTCGCAGGGCGATCGCGTTCGCCAAGGACAACAACTTGGCGAGATGGGAAATACCGGTTATAGTACCGGCAACCATCTTCATTTTTCGATATTTTTGAATGGAACGCATGTCGACCCGCAGGAATATCTGGACTGAGCAACATGTACGCAATGTCCGATTAAGGTCCCTTAATCGCGCCCGCCGCAACTGGCCCCGCCGCGCCGGCTGGACAGGGGTCGTGGTGATAGCCGCGGCCGCCGTCGTGCTGGTGCAGGCGGTACTACCCGGCCCCGCCGCGGAGCCGCTGTACGACCGGCAGGAATATCTGTACTACCCGAACGAGTGGATGCAGACCCTGGAGCTCGAATCGCTGAACGAAGCCGCCGGGCAGTTGGCGGAGCGCTCCTCGGTGGCGGCTGGCGGCCACGGCGGCGGCATGGACGTGGCGGCGATGATTCTCGACATCAAGCAGTACCGGGTGCGGAAAGGCGACACCATGAGCGGCATCGCACACCGGTTCGGGCTGAGCCTCGATACCGTGGCGTCGCTGAACCGCACCGCCGGTATGGGCGTGCACCGGCTGGACATCGGCGAGATGATCCGGGTGCCCAACCAGAACGGCATCTACCTGGCGGTGTCCGATCTCGACCAGTTGAGCCAGGAGCATGGCGTGTTGCCGGACGCGGTGTTGCGCACCAACGACATCACCCGCGATGAGCTGACCGCTTCCATGGAGCTGTTCTTCCCCGGGGTTCAGCACTCCGGACGAGAGCTGAGCCTGGCGACCGGCACCGCCTTCCAGCGTCCGGCCAGGACCGGCTGGGTCAGTTCCCGGTTCGGCCCGCGCCGCGATCCGTTCGGCGGCGGCTGGCGCCAGCATCGCGGTGTCGACATCGCCGCGCCGCATGGCACCCGCGTGTACTCGGTGCAGGACGGCCGGGTCGCCGCGGTGGGATCGAACGGCGTGCTTGGCAAGTACATCATTGTGGCCCACTTCGCCGGCTACTCTTCGCTGTACGCGCACCTGAGCCGCATCTACGTAGCGCGCGGCGAGGGCGTGAGCGGCGGTGAATCGATCGGCGCGATTGGCTCGACGGGCCGTTCCACCGGCCCCCACCTGCACTTCGAGTTGCGCCGCGGACAACTCCATCTCAACCCGGCCGACTTGATTCCCGGGTTGCGCTGACCGCGCTGAACGGCGCCGGGCCGGCGCCGTTCAGCTGCCGTGGCAGTGCTTGTACTTCTTGCCGCTGCCGCAGGGGCAGCTTTCATTGCGCCCGACCTTGGGTACGGCGCGTTGTGCCTGCACGGTGCCGGTCACGTTCTGCACCGCGGTCGCCCGCTGGCCGAGGGCGCTCCGGGCAGCCGCGACACCGGCCGCGGCGGTGCCGTTCTGCGCCGTGCCGCTGCCGTTCTGCGCCGGCGCCGCACCCGGTCCGGACGCGAACTGGCCAATCGATACATGGCGTGCCGTGGCCGCCGCCCCGCGCCGCGCCGGTTGGCGCTCGCTGTGCCGAATGGTGACCTTGAAGATCTTCTCGGCGATGGCGACGCGAATGTCGTCGAGCATGCGGTCGAAGATCTGAAAGCCTTCGAGCTTGTACTCCAGGAGCGGATTCTTCTGGCTGTAGGCGCGCAGCCGCACCGCCTCCTGGAGCGCGCTCAGGTTCTCCAGGTGGTCCTGCCAGCGGCTGTCGATGGCGCGCAGATACTCGTAGCGAATGAACAGGTTGAACGGCTCGCGGCCGATCTCGGCCTCTTTGTCTTCCAGTGAGCGGCGCAGTTCGCCGGCCAGCGTCTCCTCCAACTGCTGCCGCGGCAACTGCTCGTAGTGGGCGGTGGAATGCTCGGGGGTGAAGAAGTAGCGGGTCTTGAGGTTGGCCAGCACCGCGCGCCAGTCGCCGCCGGCGCCATGCTCGTTGCTGGACTCCTCGACCAGTGCCGTGAGCTCGTCTCCGGCGGTCTCGATTACCCGTTCGAGAAGGCGTTCCGAGGCCATGATCTCGTCGCGCTTGCCGTAAATGAACTTGCGCTGCTCGTTGAGGACATTGTCGAAGTCGAGCAGGTGCTTGCGAGTCTCGAAGTTGCGCTCCTCGACCCGGCGCTGGGCGCGTTCGAGCGACTTGTTGATCCACGGATGCGCGAGCGGCTCGCCGTCGGTGAATCCCACTTTCGCAATGACGCTGCGCATGTTTTCACCGAACAGGCGCATCAGGTCGTCGTCGAGCGAGATGAAGAAGCGCGAGCGGCCGGGGTCGCCCTGCCGTCCGGAGCGCCCGCGCAACTGGTTGTCGATGCGCCGCGCCTCGTGGCGTTCGGTGCCGATGACGTTGAGGCCGCCGGCCCGTTTCACGGTGTCGTGGTTGGCCTGCCACTTGGGCAGTTCGGCAGCCAGCGCCTTGCGCAGCGCGGCCGCCGACCCGGCGCTCTTGCGGCGCGCCGCAAACTCGATGTTGCCGCCGAGCTTGATGTCGGTGCCCCGGCCGGCCATGTTGGTGGCGATGGTAACCGCGCCGGGGGCGCCGGCTTGCGCGATGATGGCGGCCTCGCGGGCGTGGTTCTTGGCGTTCAATACCTCGTGCCGGATTCCGCGCCCGATCAGCATGCGCGCCAGCTGTTCCGACTTCTCGATCGACACGGTGCCTACCAGCACCGGCTGTTCGCGCCGGTGGCAGTCGGCAATCTCGTCGCAGATGGCGTTCAGCTTGTCCTTTTCGGTGAGGAAGATCACGTCGTCCTCGTCCAGCCGGGCCACCGGGCGGTTGGTCGGCACCACCACCACGTCGAGGTCGTAGATGCGGCTGAACTCGGTGGCCTCGGTGTCGGCGGTGCCGGTCATGCCGGCCAGCTTGTCGTACAGCTTGAAGAAGTTCTGGAAGGTGATCGACGCCAGCGTGCGGTTGCGCTGCATGATCCTGATCCGCTCCTTGGCTTCGATCGCCTGGTGCAGACCGTCCGAATAGCGGCGTCCGTGCAGAATGCGCCCGGTGAACTCGTCGACGATCTCGACCTTGCCGTCCTGCACCACGTAGTCGACGTCGCGCTGGAACAACCGGTGGGCGCGCATCGCCTGGGTGAAGTAGTGGATGAACTCGAAGTTGTCGTCGGTGAACAGCGAGTCGTTGATGATCTTGCGCTCGCGGAGCAGCTTCTCGATGGTAGCCATGCCCTGATCGGTGAACGAAATCCGCTTGGCCTTTTCGTCCATCTTGAAGTCGCCGTCAGGTACGTAGCCTTCCGCTTCGTCCGGGTATTCGCCGGTGGCCGGATCCTTGGCCACCTCGGTGAGACGATCCACCAGCCCGTTCATCTGCGCGAAGCGCGCGGTGTCGTCTTCGGCGGCTCCGGAGATGATCAGCGGCGTGCGCGCCTCGTCGATCAGGATGGAGTCGATTTCGTCGACGATGCAGAAGTGGTGGCCGCGCTGCACTTTCTGCCGGTCGTCCCAGTTCATGTTGTCGCGCAGGAAGTCGAAGCCGAACTCGTTATTGGTGCCGTAGGTCACGTCGCAGTGGTAGGCGGCGCGCCGGCGCGGGCCTTCCAGGTTGGCCATGATCGCGCCCACCGTGATGCCGAGCAGGTCGAACACCTGGCCCATCCAGGCGGCCTGCAACTCCACCAGGTAGTCGTTTACCGTGACGATGTGTACGCCGCGCCCGGTCAGCGCGTTCAGGTATGCCGCCGTGACGCTGGACAGGGTCTTGCCCTCGCCGGTCTTCATTTCCAGGATCGCGCCGCGGTGCAGGACGGCGCCGCCCATCAGCTGGCAGTCGTATATGCGCTCGCCGAGCCGTCGCCGGGCCGCTTCGCGCACCAGCGCGAACGCTTCCGGCGCCAGGTCGTCGAGGCTCTCACCGGCCGCGAGCCGGCCGCGAAAGCGCTCGGTGGCGGCCGGGAAGTCGGCGTCCTGCAAGGCGATCATCTGCTGTTCCAGCTCGTTGATGCGCCCGACCAGAGGCATGAGGCCCTTCAGATCGCGCTGGTTCTTCGAGCCGAGCACCCGCTCCACGATCTTGCCCATGCGCGCAATGTACTTTGCGCCGTCGGCGCCGGTCTACTCGCGTTGCCAAGGGAGCTTGTCGGCAACCGGGCATGCTCCGTAGGATGACCAGGATGACGGTTGTGTCCGGCACCCTCGCGGCCGGCCGCCGCGCCGTGCTGCTCCGCGTCCTTGTCGCCGCCGCCGGTGTCGCCGGCATGGCGGTGTTGGGGTCGTGCGGCAGCCGGATGCCGGCGGAACTGATCGGCGACGAACTGTTCCGCCTCGGCGTCGGGCCGCTCGACGAGCAGTTGGACCTGGTTCGGGTCGCCGGTGCGCCCGCGCCGCACGCGACGCGGGTTGCGATGCGCGACGGCCTGTTCTACGTAGCCAACGGCAATGCGCGCAAGGTGATGCAGCTCTCGTCGCACGGCGACCTGCTGCTGCTGATCTACGACCCGGATCGGAATCCGGGTCCGGTGGGTCTGGCCGCGGGCGGCAATGGCGTTGCCACGCGCACCGCCGTGCCGCACCGCTTTCGCGAACTGAGCCACATCGCGGTGGACAACCGGCAACGGATACTGGTGGTGGACGGACACTTGGTCAAGCGGTTCGGCCCGGACGGCAGCTACCTGGACGCGATCGGTCGCGAGGGCAGGGGCGGCGCGCCGTTCCCGTTCGTGGAGCGGTTGACGGTGATGGCCGACGACACGCTGGTGGTAACGGCGCGGACTCCCGAGCAGTGGATTACCTACTGGTACGACGGCGACGGCCGCCTGCAGGACCGGCTGGAGCTGGCGCACGCCGGGCGGCTGGGCGACGAGCCGGCGCTGGTGGTACGCGATTTGCTGCCGCTGGTGGCGCAGCGGCGGTTGCTGGTATTCGTGGAGGCTTGGCAGCAGGACGCCGACGACGACGGCAGCGGCGGTGCGGTTCCCGGGGTGCGCCTGTACGACGTGGCGTCGCGCAGCGTGGTGGCGTCGTTCGACGTGCCGGACACCGGGCGGCTGCGCGGAGCGGCCGATGTTGGCAGCGGGGAGCTGGCCGGGCCGCAGTACCACCCGCTCGGCGTGACCGCGGACGGGCTGCTGTTTCTGACCCGGCGCGAGGACGAACGGACGCGCTCGCTGCTGGTGCTGGGCCGGAGCGGACAGGTGGTGGTGCGCCGCCAATGGGTGTTGGACGAGACCGGACTCGGTTACGTTACCCTGGGTATGAACGACAGCGGAGTCCTCTATGGCCTGCTCGGCGCCGGTGACCGGGTGCGGATGGTGTGGTGGCGGGGCGACCTGCTGGTGGCGGAGTAAGAGGATGATCGGCGCGGTCGGGACCGTGGAGGCAGGCGCGGCGGCGTGGCGCGGACTGCGTCCGCTGGCGGCGGTGACCGGTGCGCAGATGGCGGGCATCGACCGCCGCGCGCAGAGCGACTGGGCGTTGCCGGGCGGGGTTCTGATGGAGAACGCCGGCGCCAACGCCTACGCCGCCGTGCGCGCCCACCTGTGGCACGGAACCGGCGTGACGGGCACGCTGGCGTTTGTGGCCGGGCGCGGCAACAACGGCGGCGACGCGTTCGTGATGGCGCGCCACGCGCACCTGGCCGGGGCCGAGCACGCGGTGGTGGTGCTGGCCGGCGGCGAACCGCGCGCCGGCAGCTCGGCGGCGATCAATCTCGCCGCCTGCCGTGCGCTGGGCATTGCCGTTCTGGCCGGCGAGGAGGGGCGCGCGGTGCTGCGCCGCGCGGCCTGGATCTTCGACGGCATCGCCGGGACCGGATTGCGGGGGGTGCTGGCCGGACCGCCGGCCGCGGTGGTGGAGCAGATCAACGCGGCCCCCGGCAGGGTAGTGGCGATCGACGTGCCGAGCGGTCTGCACGACGGCTACGACGGGGGCCCGCTGGTACGCGCCGCCGCAACCGTCACGATGGCGCTGCCGAAGCGCTGCCTGTACCTGCCCGCCGTGCGCACCGCCGTCGGAGCGATCCTGGTGGTGGCGGTGGGCTTCCCGCCCGCCCTGCTCGCCGACCCCGCCATCGGCTGCCACCTGCTGACCGGCGACCTGCTGCCCGGCCTGCTGCCAGACGCCGCGCTCGACGCGCACAAGGGCACGCGCGGCCACGTTGCCGTGTTCGCGGCCGCCCCCGGCACCACCGGCGCCGCCCACCTGGCGAGCAACGCGGCGGCGCGCGCCGGGGCCGGCCTGGTGACCTTGTACGCGGATCCCGACACCTACCCGCTGGTGGCGCCGGCGGCGCGCTCCACCATGTGCCGGCAGCTGGACGTGGCCGGCGGGGCGGACCTCGCGGCGCTGCTGGCGCGCCACCAGGCGCTGCTGGTGGGGCCGGGATGGGGGCTCGCCGAGCAGCGCCGCACCCTGCTCGGCGAGCTGCTGGCGGCGCCGCTGCCCGGTGTGCTCGACGCCGACGGCCTGACCCTGCTCGCACAGCTCGCCGCCGCCGAGGGACGGCCGCGGCCGCTGGGCGGGCACTGGGTGCTCACGCCGCACCCCGGCGAGATGGGCCGCCTGCTCGGCATGCCGACCGCGCAGGTGCTGGCCGACCCGGCCGCCGCCGCGGCCGCCGCGGCCGAACGGTGGCAGGCAGTGGTAATTCTCAAGGGCCACGTGAGCTGGGTGGCGGGCGCGGACGGGCTGGCCATTCTCGATGCCGGCAACCCGGCGCTGGCCACCGGCGGTTCCGGCGACGTGCTCGCCGGCGTGGTGGCGGGCCTGCTGAGCCGCGGACTGGGCGCGGTGGCCGCCGCCCGCGCGGCGGTACTGGTGCACTCGTGCGCCGGCCGCGAGGCGGCCCGCGCCGGCGGCTGGATTGTGGCCGAGGACTTGCTGCCGCATGTCGGACGCGCTGCCTGGCCGCGGCCGGCGCGCGGTGCTGACCGGCGCGGCCGGCACCGCCGGTTGCGTTGACCGGGCGGCGTGCGGCGGTGTATCGTCAAAGGGAAGGAAGCGCATCATGCAGTTTTATTTTTTGTCGATCGTGATCAACATGCTGGCCGGCGTGATTCTGGCTGGCGACTACCTGGCCCAGCGGCTTCCCTGGATGAGAACGCTGCTGCCGGAGCTCAGCAGCCGTTCGTCGGGGGTGACGATCGGCGCAATCACCGCCGGAATCGGCGTCCTGAAGCTGTTCGTGCTCGCGGACCAGATGCAGATTGCGGTGGTTGGCGATCTGCTGCCGGCGCTGGCCGGAATCGCGCTCGGCGGCGTGCTTATTTCGGTAGCTCTCAACGCCGAGGCGGGAGATGCCGAGGGTGGCGCGGAACGTCCGGTGCATACCTCCAAGGAAGGCTCATCGCACGTGGTGGTGGCCGATGGCACGGCCGAGAAGGCGGTGCGGCTGGCGGCCGGCTACCGCACGCCGGCGGGGCTGGCCGGAATCGCGGTGGCGTTGCTGCACTTCCTGTTCCCGGGATCGCTCATCCTGTAGGTCAGCTAGGTCAGCGTCCGGCGCCGACCGTGTCCGCCTCCTGCGACCGCTTGATGATATCGTCCGCGAGGCGCCCGGTAAGCGGGGCGTAGTGGTCGAACTCCATCTCGAATGACGCAGTGCCGGAGGTCATCGACTTGAGATCGATGGCGTAGCGGAGCAACTCCGCCTGCGGTACGAGCGCCTTCACCTCCAGCATGCCTCCGTCGATCGGTTCCTGGCCCTGAATGCGCCCGCGCCGGCTGCTCAGGTCGGACAGCACGTCGCCGAGGTAGCCTTCCTCCACGTACACGGTAAGGTTGGCGACCGGTTCCAGCAGCGCCGGCCTGGCCTGGTCGATCGCACTGCGCAGCGCACCCCGGGCCGCCAGCGAAAACGCCAGTTCGGAGGAGTCGACCGAGTGCTCCTTGCCGTCCACCAGCGCGACCTCGACGTCGACCACCGGGAAGCCGGCCAGCACGCCGCCGGCCATGCCCTCGCGCAGGCCCTTCTCGACGCCCGGGATATAACCCTTGGAGATGGCTCCGCCGACGGTCTGGTTCACAAACGAGAACTGCTCGCCGCGCGGCAGCGGCTTGATCGTGATCTCCACCTTTGCGTACTGGCCATGACCGCCGGTCTGCTTCTTGTGCTGGTACTCGGCGGCGGCCGACCTGGTAATGGTTTCGCGATACGCCACCCGCGGAACGTTGGTCTCCACCTCCACCTTGGCGGTGGTCTTGAGCCGTTCCAGGGCGATGGAGAGCTGCAACTCGCCCATTGCCGACACCACGGTTTCGCGGGTCTCGCCGTTGTAGCGCACCTTGAAGGTAGGATCCTCCTCCGCCGACCGTGACAGGAACTGTCCGAGCTTGTCCTCGTCCTTCTTGGACTGCGCCGCCAGGGTGACCGCGTGCACCGGCTGCGGCAGGTCGAGCGGCGGATAGGCCAGGTCGGACTGTTGGGAGAGGGTGTCGCCGGTCGCGGCGCTGGTCAGCTTGGTGAGTACGCCCAGGTCACCGGCGGCGAGGCCGCGGCTGTCGATCAGTTGCGACCCGCACAGGGTAAACAGCTTGGTAATGCGTTCCTTGCGGCCGTCGCGGGTAACCGTCAGCTCGGTGTCGGGCGTAATCTCGCCGGTCATCACCTTGATCCAGGACAGCTTGCCCGAGTACTGGTCGAGGCTGGTCTTGAACACGAACGCCGACGGGGCACCGTCCGCATCCACGCCGCCGGCCGGCGACGGCGCCGCCGCCGCCAGTGCGTCGAGGAAGGCCCCCCCACCCCCGGGCGCAGCGGCGTGGCCGGGGCGCCCCGCCGCCGCCCCGCCCGCCGCCGGGCGCCGCGCCCGCCGCCGCCAGGGCGTCGAGCAGGCTCGCCACGCCGGAGTTCAGAGTTGCCGATCCGGCCACCACCGGCACCACCAGGGTGCCGTGCAGCGAGGTGGCGAGCCCGGTGCGCACCTCGTCGTCGCTCAACGACTCCTCTTCGAGGTACTTCTCCATCAGCTCGTCGCTGCCCTCGGCCGCGCCCTCGATCACGCTCTGCCGGTACTCCTCGATAGTGTCGGCGAGGTCGTCGGGAACCGTGCCCGGGGACTCCTGGCCGCCCATGTGGGTGAGGGCCTTGCCGCTCAGCAGGTCCACGACGCCGGAGAAGCCGGCGCCGTCGCCGATCGGCACCACCACCGGAACGAAGCTGCCGGACAGCTTTTCGCGCAGGTCGGCCAGGACGGTGGCGAAGTTGGCGTGTTCCTTGTCCATCTGGTTGACGAACACGATGCACGGCTTGCCGGCCGCCTGCAGGCGGCGCCACAGCTTGGCGGTTTCGATCTGCACGCCGACGTCCGCGCCCACCACCATGACCGCGACGTCGCTGACGTGCAGGGCGGCCACCACCTCGCCGATGAAGTCGGCGGATCCCGGCGTATCGAGGAGGTTGATCTTGGCGCCGTTCCACGGCAGATGCGCCGCGCCGGTGTGTACCGAGATGCCGCGCGCGATCTCCTCGGGCGAGTGGTCGCTTACCGACTTGCCGCCGTCCACCGGGGCGAACTTGGGCACCACCTTGCCGCGCACCAACGCCTGCTCGACCAGGGAAGTCTTGCCGGTACCGCCGTGACCGATTACCGCTACGTTGCGAATATCAGAAGTTGCGCGAATTTCGGAAGTTGCCGTGCTCATGGAACGTCTCCTCTTGTGTGGCCGCCCTCGTGTCTGCCGGCGCTCGTGCGGGAACGGTCAGATACACGCGCCGAGCGCTCGGGAAGGACCGAGTCGGATCGTAGGGTTGCGCCGGTGCCTTGTCAAACGGTTTGCGCCGCGGACGCCGCGGACCGGCCGCGGCGCCGGTCAGGCCGGCTCGGCGCGCGGTGCGAAGTGGGTGAAGGTCATGGTGAATACGCCGCGGCCCTGGGTCAGGCTGCGCAGCGTGGTCGAGTAGCCGAACAGCTTGGCCAGCGGCGCGTACGCCTTTACCTGCTCGCCGGCGGGCCGCGATTCGACCGCGGCTACGGTGGCGCCGCGCGCGCCCAGGTTGCCGATTACCTCGCCAAGCGACTCGCGCGGGGCGAACACTTCCACCTCCATGACCGGTTCCAGCAGCGCGGGCCCGCCCTGCCGGCACGCTTCGTAGAAGGCCAGGGCGCCGGCCGTCTCGAACGCGGCGGGCGATGCGGTGGCGGGGTCGTAGGCGACGTCCTCGACGGTGGCGGCGATATCGATGGTGGGGTAGCCGTACAGGACGCCGGAGTTCATGGCGTTGCGGACGGTGTCCAGCAATGCCGCCGCCATTTCCGCCGGCAGGTGGTCGGCGGCCAGCTTGCTGGTTACGGCGTTGCCGCTGCCGCGCGCCTGCGGCGCCACGTGCAGCGTTACCCCGGCGCAGTGCACGGCGCCACCGATGGTGCGCTGGTAGCGCTGGTGGTGACGCGCGCCGGCGGTAATCGATTCCCGGTACGCGACCTGCGGTTGCCCGATCCGCGCCGGTACGCGGAACTCTTCCGCGATGCGGCGGATCACCACGTCGAGATGCAGCTCGCCCATCCCGGATATCAGCAGCTGACCGGTTTCGTCGCTCTCGCGGACCAGGAACGTGGGGTCCTCGCGCGCCACGATGTCGAGCGCGCCGCGCAGCCGGGCGGCGTCGGCGGCGGTGTGCGGCTCGACCGCCGCCGAGATGACCGGCTCCGGGAAGCTCATCCGCTCCAGGAGCAGCTTTGCGCCCGGGCCGCCCACGGTGTCGCCGGTCTGCACCTGCTTGAGCCCGACCGCCACGGCAATGTCGCCGGCAGTCAGCTCGGTCAACGGTTGTGACCGGTTGGCATGCATGCGCAGCAGCCGTCCGATGCGTTCGCGGCCGCCGCGGCCCACGTTGTGCACCGTGGCGCCGGAGCGAATGGCGCCGGTATAGGCGCGCAGGTAGCTCAGCAGGCCCGCCTCGCGGTCGTGGCGCAGCTTGAACACCAGGGCGATCGGAGCGGCCTGCCCGCCGCGCGGCAGCTCGACCGTGTTGCCGGCCCGGTCGACCGCGGCCGGCGGGGCGACCTCGCCGGGGGCGGGCAGGTAGTCGACGATGGCATCGAGCAGCGGCTGCACCCCGGTGTTGCGCAGCGCGGCGCCGCACAGCACCGGGAACAGGTCTCCGGCCATGGTACGGCGGCGGATTTCGCTGCGCAGCAGCTCGGCGGGAATCGGCTCGCCTTCCAGGTAGCGGGCGGTGATGTCGTCCGACTCGGTGGCCAACTCGTCGATCAGGCGCTCGCGCGCCGCGTCGACCTCGTTGCGCAGCGCGTCCGGAATCGCGACCCGCTCGATCCGCTCGCCGCGGGCGCCGCCGAAGCGCAGCCCGACGCCTTCGATCAGGTCGGCGATGCCGGTAAACCCGGACTCGGTACCGAACGGAATTTGCACCGGCACCGGCAGTCCGCCCAGGCGCTCGCTCATCTCGGCCACCACCTCCCGGAAGCGGGCGCCGGTCCGGTCGAGCTTGTTGATGAATGCGACTCTCGGAACCCGGTGGTGGTCGCTCTGCCGCCACACCTGCTCGGACTGCGGTTCCACCCCCTCGACGGCGGAGAATACGCCGATGGCGCCGTCCAGGACGCGCAGGGCGCGCTCCACTTCGGCCGTGAAATCGACGTGGCCGGGGGTGTCGATGATGTTGATCTGATGGCCGCGCCAGTAGCAGGTGGTGGCGGCGGCGGTAATGGTGATGCCGCGCTCCTGTTCCTGGCTCATCCAGTCCATGGTGGCTTCGCCGTCGTCCACCTCGCCCATGCGGTGGCTGATGCCGGTGTAGAACAGGATCCGTTCCGTGGTGGTGGTTTTGCCGGCGTCGATGTGGGCGATGATGCCGATGTTGCGAATTTCCTGCGCCATGGCGGACCGCCGGTGACTATAGCGGCTCGCGTATTCCTTCGCTACGGGGCGGTGCGGGCCGCGGCGCCGCGCGGCGCGTACGGCAACAGCAGCACCGCCATCAGCGCGCACATGAGGCCGCCGCGGTCGCGCCGCGACGAGTGCAGCCGGGAGTCGCACGAGGTGCAGGTGGGAACGGCGCGGATGTCGCGCACCCCGAGGCGGCGCAGTAGCACGGCGTTGGCGGCGTGCAGGTCAAGGAAGCGCGCCTGCGCCGCGCCGGTGCGCACGGCGCCGCTGCCGTAGCGGTCGCGGAACAGCCGGTAGCGCTCCTCGTCGACCGTGTAGCAGCACGGACCGATGGCGGGGCCGAGCACCACCGTGAGCGAGGCCGGATCGGCGCCGTACCGTTCCCGCAGATGGCGCACCGCGGCCGCCGCGATGCCGGTGCCGCGCCAGCCGGAGTGCAACAGGGCGTAGGCGCCGCCGGGCGCCGCGATCAGAATCGGCACGCAGTCGGCGGCCGTGACCATCAGCGCCACACCGGCTGCCGCGCTGTCCGGCCCCGCCGCCAGCCCGTCCGCGGTGTGGGTGGCCCAGCGTTCGCCGAGCGACGGCCGGGCGTGCCGTCCGGGCGGCGCCAGGCGCCGGCACGCGTGCTCGGCAACCACGCGCTGCGAGTGGGTCTGTGCCACGCGGCACACTTGCGAGGGGGCCAGTCCGGACGCTCCGAGCAGGCGGCGCAGCGGCGCCGGCCGGCGCATGTCGCCCGCCGCCCGCAACGAGATAATGGCGGTGCGGTGTGCGGTTACCGGCAGCGCCATGGCGGCGCCGCCAAGCGGACGCATGGTCACGGCCTGCATTGCCGGCTGGCGGTCGGTGCCGGTCAGCGCTGCGGCAAGCGCTGGGTGCTGCCGGCCGCCACCGCCAGCGCGGACGCGGCCAGCAGCTTGATGGCGTCGCCGATCAGGAACGGGGTCAGCCCGAGTTCGATCGCGGTGACCAGTTGTCCGTCCACAAACCGGTCCAGCCACGGTACGCCAAACAGATAGATTGCCACGTTGCCGGCCAGCAGGGCGGCGACGATGCGTGCCGGGCTGGCCGCGTCGCGTCCAAGTATGAGCGGTATCAGCGCGGCGGCGGCGAAGAAGCCCACCAGGTAGCCGCCGGTGGGCCCGGCCAGCATTGCCCAGCCGGCGGTGCCGCCGGCGAAAAACGGCAGCCCGAGTGCGCCCTGCAGCAGGTAGGCCGCCACCGCGGCGGGGCCGCGCCACCCGCCGAGCAGCGCCGGCAGCAGCAGCACGGCGAAGGTCTGGCCGGTGATGGGAACCGGCGTAAAGGGCAGCGGAATGCGTAACTGGGCGCACAGCGCGATCAACAGCGATCCGCCGAGCACGGCCGCGATGTCGGCGATCACCCGGGTGCCGGCCGGCAGAGCGGCCGCGCCATGGCCGTACTTGGTCGGGGAAATTTCCAGCATGGGCCCCAATCTTAGCAAACACGGTGCCCGCCGAACAAGGCCGCCGCGGCGCCGGAAGGCACCGGGAGCCGTTGACCGGCGCCGGACGGGCGGCTACCTTTGGCGGCCAATATGGCCCCGCGGGTTCGCTTCGCTCCTTCACCGACCGGACGGCTGCACGTCGGCAACGTCCGTACCGCGCTGTTCGCGTATTTGGCTGCCCGCGCCGCGGGCGGCACCTTTGTCCTGCGCATCGAGGACACCGACCGGCGCCGCTACGATCCGGATGCGCTGGCCGATATCTACGACAACCTTACTTGGCTTGGCCTGCGCTGGGACGAAGGTCCCGGGGCCGGCGGCCCGCACGCGCCCTACATCCAGTCGGAGCGCGTGGCCGGCCATCGCGCCGTGGCCGAGCGGCTGGTCGCGTCCGGCCATGCCTACCGCTGCTACTGCGACGCCGCCCGGCTGGAACGGGTACGGGCCACCCACAATGGCTACGACCGCCGGTGCCGCAACCTCACTCCGGAGCAGCGCAGCCGGCACGAGGAAGGTGGTGCGGCGCCGGTAATTCGCTTCCGGGTGCCGCTGGAGGGCAGCACGCGCTACGACGACCTGCTGCTCGGCTCCATTGAGCGCCGCAATAGTGACATCAACCCCGACCCGGTGCTGCTCAAATCGGACGGCTTCCCGACCTACCACCTGGCGGCAATCGCCGACGACCACGACATGGCGATCAGCCACGTGCTGCGGGCGCAGGAGTGGGTGTCTTCGGCACCGCTGCACCTGCTCATCTTCGCGGCGTGCGGCTGGCAGCCGCCGCGCTACGCCCACCTGCCGGCGGTGAACGGGCCGGACGGCAAGAAGCTCGGCAAGCGGCACGGCGCCACCGCCGTGCACGAATTCCGCCGCCGCGGCATCCTGCCGGAGGCGCTGGTCAACTACCTGGCCCTGCTCGGCTGGTCGGCGGGCGACGACCGCGAGTTCTTCTCGCTCGCCGAGCTGGAGCGCTGCTTCGGCATCGACCGCCTGGGCCGCGCCGGGGCGGTGTTCGATCACCAGAAGCTGGAGTGGTTCAACGGCCACTACATCCGCGGACTGCCGCCGGCACGCCTGGCCGTTGCGCTGCGTCCCTATCTGCGCGATGCCGGGATCGACGTGGCCGAGGGCGCCGCCGAGACGGCGCTCGCCGAGCTGTTGCGCGAACGCATCTCGGTCCTGGACGAAGCGCCCGCGCGGGCGGCGTTCCTGGGCCCCGATCGCGACCTGCCGGCGGCGGAGCTGGTGCCGCGGCGTTTGACGGCGGCGGCGGCGGCCACCATATTGCAGCAGGCGTCGCCGTTGCTGGAGCACCTGCCCTCGGGGGACGGCGAGCACGCGCTGGAGGACCGGCTGCGTGAGCTGGCGCGTGCCCAAGGCGTGAAGTTTGGAGACCTGATGATGACCATTCGTATGGCAACCACCGGCAGCAAGGTGTCGCCGCCCCTGTTCGGTTCGCTGCGCGTGCTCGGCGAGCAGCGCCTGCACGCCCGCCTGGCGCGTGCGCTGCACACCCTGCAAGCGGCCGCGGAGGAAGCCTGACGTGGCGGCCACCGACGTGCCCGTGACCGCGGTGTCCATGGACACGATCGTGGCGCTGTGCAAGCGGCGCGGCTTCATTTATCCGTCCAGCGACGTGTACGGCGGGCTCGCCTCGGCGTGGGACTACGGACCGCTCGGCGCCGCCCTCAAGAACCGGCTGCGCGACGCCTGGTGGCGCGAGATGACCCAGTTGCACGACAACATTGTGGGTATCGACGCCGCCATCCTGATGCACCCGCGGGTGTGGGAAGCGTCCGGTCACGTGGAGAACTTCACCGATCCGCTGATCGACTGCCGTTCCTGCAAGGCGCGCTTTCGCGCCGACCACGTCGACGATCCCAACGGCAAGTGCCCGCAATGCGGCAAGCCGGAGCTGACCCCGGCGCGCCAGTTCAACCTGATGTTCCGCACCCACCTCGGTCCGGTGCAGGACGCCGGCAGCGTGGTCTACCTGCGCCCGGAGACCGCGCAGGGCAGCTATGTCAACTTCAAGAATGTACTGCAGTCGAGCCGGCTCAAGGTGCCGTTCGGCATTGCGCAGGTGGGCAAGGCGTTCCGCAACGAGATTACCACCAAGAGCTTCATCTTCCGTACCTGCGAGTTCGAGCAGATGGAGATGCAGTACTTCGTGCACCCGAGCGACGACACGAAGTGGTTCGAGCACTGGAAGGAGCGCCGCTTCCAGTATTACCTCGACCTGGGCATCGATCCGGAAAACCTGCGCTTTCACCAGCACGGGCCGGACGAGCTGGCGCACTACGCGCGCGATGCGTACGACATCCGGTACCGGTTTCCGTTCGGCTGGCAGGAGTTGGAGGGAATTCACAATCGCACCGATTTCGACCTGAAGCGGCACATGGAATTCGCCGGCAAGGACCTGACCTACCTGGACGAATCCACCCGCGAGCGCTACGTGCCGTTTATCATCGAAACCGCCGTGGGACTGACCCGGTCGGTGCTGATGGCGCTGGTGGACGGCTACGAAGAGGAACAGGTCGGCGGCGAGCGCCGCGTCGTGCTGCGCTTCCATCCGCGCGTGGCGCCGATCACGGTCGGCGTGTTCCCGCTGGTAAAGAAGGATGGACTCGCCGAACGCGCGCGCGAGATCGAGGCCGAGCTGCGCGAGTCGTTTGCCACGTTCTACGACCAGGGCGGGGCGATCGGGCGCCGTTACCGGCGCCAGGACGAGATCGGCACCCCGTACTGCGTCACCATCGACTACGACACCATGGCGGATGACACGGTGACGCTGCGGTTCCGCGACAGCATGGAGCAGGAGCGGGTAGGGCGGCGGGAACTGGTTGCCCGCCTGCACGAGGCCACACGCGGCTACCGGCGGCCCGGGGCCGGCTGATGAGTTCGTCCGCGGGGGCTGGCACGGATACGGTCGCGGCACTGGCGCGGCGCGGGCTGGTGAAGCAGACCACCGGTGCGGAGGCGCTGGGCCGGCTGCTCGGCGAGCGCGAGGTCACATTCTACCTGGGCATTGATCCGACCGGTCCGAGCCTGCACGCCGGCCACTTGGTCGGCCTGCTCGCGATGGCGCACCTGCAGAGGGCCGGCCACCGGCCGGTGCTGCTGATCGGCGGCGCCACGGCGCGGGTGGGCGACCCGTCGGACAAGGACGACATGCGGCCGCTGCTGCCGGTGGAGACGGTGTCCCGCAATGCCGCGCTGATGCAGCGGCAGGTGGGCCGCTTCATTGACCTGGAGCGTACCGTGATCGTCGACAACGCCGCCTGGCTCGCCGATCTCGGCTACCTGGACTTTCTGCGCGACATCGGGCGCCACTTCTCGGTGAACCGGATGCTCAGTTTCGAGGCCTACCGGCGGCGGCTGCAGACCGGCCTGAGTTTCCTGGAGTTCAACTATCTCCTGCTGCAGGCGTACGACTACCTGGTGCTGCACCGTGAGCACGGCTGCCGGTTGCAGATTGGCGGCGACGACCAGTGGGCCAACATTCTGGCCGGCGTCGACCTGATCCGGCGGGTGGAGCAGGCGGAGGCGCACGCGCTGACCTGGCCGCTGGTGACCACCGCCGACGGCAAGAAGATGGGCAAGACCGCGGCCGGAGCGCTGTTCCTCGATCCGGAGCGGGTGTCGCCGTACCAGTTCTACCAGTACTGGATCAACGTGCCGGACGCCGACGTTGCGGCGCTGCTCGCCCTGCTCACCCTGCTGCCCGACGAGGAGGTTGCGGAGTTGGGCCGCCTGCGCGACCAGGAGATCATGGCCGCCAAGGAACGGCTGGCAATGGAGCTCACCGGCATGGTGCACGGCCCCGAGGAGGCGGCCGGCGCGCGGGAGACCAGCCGGGCGCTATTCGGTGGCCGTGGCGACCGGCACGGTGAGCGTGATTCCATGCCGGGGGCGACGCTGCCCGCGGCCGAGTTGGAGCCCGGAATTCCCGTGGCCGACTTGTTTGCGCGCACCTCGCTCTGTGCGTCCAAGAGCGACGCCCGGCGGCTCATTCAGCAGGGCGGGGCGCGCATCAACGACACCAGGCTTACCCGCGTTGAGGAGACGATAGGACTCGGCGACGTGCGCGGCGGTGAGCTGGTGCTGCGTGCGGGAAAGAAGCGCTTCTTTCGGTTCCTGGTGCAATAACCGGACCGCCGGTGGATTGACTATGGCCCGCGTGTACAGTAGTTTAGGCGGCGGACTGACCGCCTAGCACCTGCGCTGTCGGCGGACCCTGAGGAGGCACTGTTGCCAAGCAACCTATCCGCGGCCAAGCGGCAGCGGCAGAACCAGAAGCGGCGGCTGCGTAATCGCGCTGCGCTCAGTCGTGTGCGTACGACCATCCGGACCCTGCGCGAAGCGGTCGGCGACGAGAGCGCAACCGCGGAGCAGATGACCGCGGTTACCCGGCAGTTGGATCGCGCCGTCTCGAAGGGCGTCTTGAAGCGCAACACCGCGGCGCGGCGCAAGCGCCGTTTGCAGCGGCTGGTCGCCGGCAAGCTCGCCTCCTGAGAGCGGGCCGGGGTGCGCGTACTCGTGCGGTTTGTGGAGAGCTGAGTGGGACGGGACGGCAAGCTGACAAAAGCCGAGATCATTGAGATGATCCATCCTGAGGTAGATATCAGCAAGAAGCACATCCACCAGGTGCTCGGGCTGTTCTTCGATGCGGTGAAAGCCGGGTTGTTCGACCGGCAGACCATTGAGCTACGCGGGTTTGGGACATTCGAGATTCGCGTCCGCAAGGGACGCAAGGCGCGCAATCCGAAAACCGGAGCAGCGGTCGAAGTGGGGGACCACGGAGTGGTTGCCTTCCGTCCGGGCCAGGAGCTCAAGAAGCGAGCGTGGCAGATCCGCGAGTAAACCGCGTCCGGTAACGCGGTGCCGGTTTCTGCCGCCGGCCATGCCCGACGCGCACTTCAGTCGTCCGATATTCGCTCCCTCATCCTCGCAATGACTTCCGTGTCGTCCAACCCCGCATCCGTTCCGGCATCCGGCTCGGCAGCCGGTTTCGCGGCCGCGTTGGCGCGGCTGTTGCGCACCACCGCGGGAGAGGTGGGCCTGCTGTTGTTGTCGGCGCTGCTGTTCGCGCTCGCCCACCCGAGCCTGGCGTCCGAGTGGGGTTTCGGGCCGCTGGCCTTCATTGCCATCGCACCGCTGTTCCTGGTGTTGCGCCGCGCCGGCTGGCTGCAGGTGGTGCTGTATGGCGCCTTGTACGGCTACGTAAGCTACGCGCTGTACAATTACTGGCTGGCCGCCTTCCATCCGCTCGCGATCATCATCGTGCCGGTGGTCTACATGGGCTACCTGGTAGTCCTGTTCCCGCTCCTGAAGCTGGCCGATTACCTGTTCCCGCGTTACGGCTACCTGGTCCAGGTGCTGCTCTGGGTCGGCTATGAACTGGTCAAGAGCCTCGGCTTCCTGGGCTACAGCTACGGCACCATGGGCTACACCCAGTATCGGTGGGTCGACTTCATCCAGCTTGCCGGCGTCACCGGCGTGTGGGGGATCTCGCTGCTGGTGGTTGGCGCCTCGGCGCTGATTGCCCGCCTGCTGGCGCATGCGATCGAGATGCGTGCGGCTCCCTGGCGGCGGCCCACGCTGGCGCGGTTCTGGCGCGAGCAGCGCATTCCCCTCCTGTGCTGGGCGGTGCTGATGGCCGCCAACATAGGGTACGGCGCCTCCGCGCGCGACGACTACCAGGCCGACCGGCAGTGGCGGGTGGCGCTGATTCAGCAGAATATCGATCCGTGGCGCGGCGGGTTCTACGCCTACGAGAAGTCGCTGGAGGTCCTGTTGCGCCTTAGCGACGCCGCGCTGCGTGAAGATCCCGACATCGTGATCTGGTCGGAGACCTCTTTCGTGCCCGGCATCGACTGGCACACCCGCCATCGCCGTGACGCCAGGCGCTTCGGGCTCGTCAAGGAGCTGCGCACCTACCTCGACCGGCAGACCGTGCCGTTCGTGGTGGGCAATGACGACGGGCAACTGGAGCGCACCGAAGAGGGTGAGGTGCGGGTGGACTACAACGCGGCGATCCTGTTCAAGAAGGGGGAAATCGTCCAGACCTACCGCAAGATCCGGCTGGTGCCGTTTACCGAGAGCTTCCCGTTCAAGGAGCAGTTGCCGGGTATCTACCAGTGGCTGAAGGATGCCGATACCCACTTCTGGAAGCAGGGCACCGAGTACGTGGTGTTTGATTCCGGCGTCGACGGCGCGCCGGGGGTGCGCTTCTCCACACCGATCTGTTTCGAGGACACGTTCGGCTACCTGGGGCGCGAATTCGTCCGCCACGGAGCGCAGGTGCTGGTAAACATGACCAACGACTCGTGGTCGTTCTCGGTGCCCGCGGAGATGCAACACATGATGATGGGTGTGTTCCGCGCCGTCGAAAACCGCCGCTCCGTGGTGCGCTCGACCAATGGCGGGATGACGGTGACCATCGATCCGGACGGGCGGATGACCAGCGTACTGGAGCCGTTTACCGCAGACTACCTGATCGGAACCGTGCCGGTGGTGGACGGGCCTGCAACCGTGTACACGCGCTGGGGCGACTGGTTCGGCGTGGCCGCACTGTGCGCCGGACTGGCGGCCCTGCTGGCCGGGCTGGCGGTACGGTTGGCCGCGCCGCGCGCGGCGCGCAACACGCGCAACGAGCGCGGCGCCGCCGTTGACAGCCGTCCCGCAATATAAGAGGATCGGCGACCGGACGCGGCAAGCGCCGCCAATCTCCAATCATGTCAAACAATACATCCACTTCCCGCATCCTCATCGTCGATGACGAGGTAATCAATCTTGAACTGTTCGAGGTGATGCTGTCGCGGCTCGGTTTCGAAGTCGAGATGGCGCGCGACGGCGAACAGGCGCTCGCACGGCTGCCCGAGGTAAAGCCGGATCTCATCGTGCTGGACAACATCATGCCGGGCCTCACCGGCTGGGAGGTAACCCGGCGCATCAAGAACGCGCCGGAGTACGCCGCCTACCGCCAGGTGCCGATCATCATGTTCAGCGCCATGGACGAGATCGCCGATCGTATCGAGGGGCTCGAACTGGGCGTGGACGACTACATCACCAAGCCGTTCAACTTCTCCGAGGTGCTGGCGCGCATCCGCGCCGTGCTGCACCGGCATGAACTTGCCGGCCAGCTGGCGCGCCGCGAGCATCGGCTGGGGATTATCGAGGCGCTCAACGAGTCGCTGATCTTCTTTTCTCAGCATGTCCGGCGGCCGCTTGAGGACCAGGCCGAGCGTGCCGCCGCCCTGTTGCGCGAAGAGAGCGGCGATGCCGACGCACTGCGTGCGTTTGCCGCCACCGCGGCCGAGCAGGCGCGCGACGTGCTCACCACGCTGAACGAACTGGAGGAGCAGATCTCCGCGGTGCGCGGCGAGGGCGATCGCCTGAAAGAGGGAGACCTCAGCCTGGAGCAGCTTCAGGCGCTGATTCACGACCGGCTGAGCGGCCACGAGGTGGCGCCCGACGCCGACCGGTGACCGGTGTCCCCGCGCGCCCGGCGGCGTGCGCGGAAACTCATTTCGCGTACCCCATTGACCTTTGCCCGGCGGTGGGATTAAGGTTAGGACACTACCGGGTGCTCGCGGGGCCCACCGCTCATATTTCGGTGTCCCTTTTTCCGAGGAAATACTCGTGCACAAGCGCAAGAGCCCGGCACGCTCTATTGAGCGAATCTCTCTTCAATCGAGAAACGACGTAGCGACGGAATTACCATCGTCTGCGTTTCGTACGACGTGCATCTATGGCACACGGAGTTCTCGCAATGTCAGATGACCAAGTTTCGACTTCCAGCGTGGATAGTCAGCAAGACGCTTCCCAAGGCGCCGTAGCTGCCCAACCGGCGGCCCCCAGGTCCGAGCCGGCAGTGGCGCCCGAAGAATACGACGCGCCGCCGCCGCGGCGCAGCGAAGTAAACAACGGCGAACGGCCGGCGCGGCGCGGACGCAAGCGGCGCCTGCGGGTGGAAGTGGTGAAGGACTCGCCCGGCAACGGCAAGCCGGGTGGGGCCGACCGCCCGGAGTATGAGCGCGGCCGTTCCGACCGCTCGCGCGGGCGGCGCGAGGTCGACGGCAATCACTACGACGGACCGCCATCGGGCCGCCGGCGCGGCCGTTCGCGCGCGCGCGGTGCCCCACCGGTGAGCGAGGTGCAGCCGGAACCGGCGCCGCTGACCGGCGACGAGGAAAAACTGCACATCAACGAGCTGTCGGTGAAGCCGATCACCGCGCTGCGCGAAATGGCGGTGGAACTGGGCTGCAACCAGGAATCGATGGTGTCGATGAAAAAGCAGGAGCTGATCTTCACCATCCTGAAGCGGCACACGGAGCGCAACGGCGTAATCTACGCGCACGGCGCCCTGGAGATTCTGCCCGACGGCTACGGCTTTCTGCGTTCGCCCAATTACAGCTACCTGCCGGGGCCGGACGACATCTACATCTCGCCGTCGCAGATCCGGCTGTTCAACCTGAAGACCGGCGATACCGTGTCGGGCCAGATCAGGTCGCCGAAGGAGCAGGAGCGCTTCTTTGCATTGCTGCGCGTGGAGTCGGTCAACTTCGACGAGCCGGCGGTCGCCCAGTCGCGCATCCCGTTCGAGAGTCTGACGCCGCTGTATCCGCAGGAGCGGATCAACATGGAGACCAAGAACGGCGAGCCGGCGACGCGCATGATCAACCTGTTCTGCCCCATCGGCAAGGGCCAGCGCGGTCTGATCGTGTCGCCGCCGCGGGCCGGCAAGACGGTAATCATGCAGCGCATCGCCAACGCCATCACCGAGAACGATCCCGGCATCTTCCTGATCGTGCTGCTGATCGACGAGCGGCCCGAGGAAGTAACCGACATGCAGCGCAACGTGCAGGGCGAGGTGGTTTCCTCCACGTTCGACGAGCAGGCCACCCGCCACGTGCAGGTGGCGGAGATGGTAATCGAGAAGGCCAAGCGGCTGGTGGAACACGGCAAGGACGTGGTGATTCTGCTCGATTCGATTACCCGGTTGGCGCGCGCCTACAACCAGACCGTGCCCACCTCGGGCAAGATCCTGTCCGGCGGTGTCGACTCCAACGCGCTGCACAAGCCGAAGCGGTTCTTCGGCGCGGCGCGCAACGTCGAGCACGGCGGCAGCCTTACCATTGTCGCGACCGCCCTGATCGAGACCGGCAGCCGCATGGACGAGGTGATATTCGAGGAGTTCAAGGGCACCGGCAACATGGAGATCAAGCTTGACCGGCGGCTCGCGGACCGGCGCCTGTACCCCGCGGTCAACATCAACGCGTCGGCGACCCGCAAGGAGGAGCTGCTGCTGTCTCCAGAAGAGCTGGCCAAGATGTGGGTGCTGCGCAAGGTGATCGGTCCCATGGACGAGGTGAGCGTGATCGAGCTGCTGCTCGAGCGCATGCGCCTGAGCAAGAACAACGACGCCTTCCTGCGCTCGATGAACACCACCGCCGTCGGAGAATAGCCCACTGGCGTACGCGGTAGCGGCGCGCGGCATCGGCCTGATCATCGACGGGGCGCGCATTCTCGACGGCATTTCGCTGTCCGTCGGCGCCGGGCAGCGCTGGGCGTTGCTGGGCCCGAACGGCAGCGGCAAGACGTCGCTGGTGCGGTTGTTTTACGGCTACTCCTATCCCTCCGAGGGCACGCTCGAGGTGCTCGGCGAGCGCTTCGGGCGCACCGACCTGCGCCTGCTGCGCGCCCGCATCGGCTGGGTGCATAGCGACGTGCGTTACCAGATTCCGCCGTTCATGAGCGCGGCCGAGGTGGTGCTGTCGCGAGCGCGCGGCGGCCTGGTGCTGTACGGCGAGGTGCCGGCGGCGGACCGCGAGCGGGCCGTCCGCCAGCTTGCCCTGCTGGCGGTGGAACACCTGGCGGAGCGCCGCTTCGCTACCCTGTCGACCGGCGAGCGGCAACGCGTGCTGATTGCGCGCGCGCTGGCGCCGGACGTGGAACTGCTGCTGCTCGACGAACCGGCAATCGGCCTCGACCCGGCCGCCCGCGAACGGTTCCTGGAAGACCTCGCCGCGCTGTTCCGGCAGCGTCCGGAGTTGACGGTGGTATACGTGACCCACGACATCGCCGAAATTACCCGTTCCTACGACGGGGTGGTGCTGCTCGACCGCGGGCGGGCGGTGGCCGGGGGAGCGCCGCGCGATGCCCTTACCGAGCGCAACCTGCAGGCGATATTCGGGCCGCGTTGCCGGCTCGAGCAGCACCGCGACCGCTACGCTATCCGGTTTGCCGCTGCTGGCGGCGCCGGATAACGAATAGCGCCGCCAGCAGGCCGGCGAGCAGGGCCGGCAGGTAGTCGCCGAAGCGCGTGTAGACGGTCTCGGCGGCGGGGCGGTAAACGGGCACCTCGAGGCGCAGCGCGGTCTCCGTGAACAGGGGCGCGGCGGCCAGCACGCGGCCCCACGGATCGACCGCCGCGGTTACCCCGCCGTTGGTGGCGCGGATCAGCACGCGCCGGTTCTCGACGGCGCGCAGCCGGGCGGCGACGAAGTGCTGGGTCTCCGCGGACACGGTCTGCGACCAGGCGTCGTTGGTCAGGTTGATAAGCATATCGGCGCCGGCGCGCACGAAGCGGCGGTTCAGGTACGGGAAGGCGTCTTCGAAGCAGATTGGGGTGGCGAAGCGTACGCTGCCGCCGACGCGCAGCGGCAGTTCGTGGATGGTGGCCGCGGCGCCCGCTACCCAGGTGGCCTGCAGGCCGATGACGTCGCTGAACAGGCGGCGCACCGCCGGCACCTCCCAGAACGGCACACTCTCCGCGAACGGCACCAGGTGTTGCTTGCCGTAGTGGCCGAGCACCGCGCCGCCGGGCGCCGCCAGCACCGCGGCATTCATGGCCGCGAGCGGGTCTTCGCTCACCACCCAGGGCACGCCGGTGAGCAGCGGTACCGGCAGTTCGGTGAGCGCCGCGGGCACCACCGGGGCGGCCGCGGCGCCGCCGCCGGCGGCGGGAGGTGCGGCGATTACCGGCCAGCGCAGGGCGGTCTCGCTCCACACCACCAGGTCGGGCGGTATCGGCGCCGCCGCCATTCCTTCGGCGCTGAGGCGCTGCAGGGTAGCCAGGACGCCGGCGTCGTCGCCGCTCTGCCAGGGGTTGGCGTTGTGCTGCACCAGCACCACGTCCAGGGTGGCGTCCGGCGCCGCCGGGCGCGCCAGGGCAGCCACGCCGTAACCGAGCGCGGCCACCACCAGCAGCGCCGCGGCTGCGGTGGTCTGCCACACCCGGGCCGGCACGCGCCGCGGCCGGGCCCGGCGATCACCGAGCAGCAGGTCGAGCCACTCCGCGGCCACCGCGTTGATCAGCGCCATCAGCAGGCACAAGCCCCACACCCCGGTGATGTCCACGAACTGGACCAGCGGCAGGATGCCGTGCACGGGGTAGGCGATCAGGCCCCACGGGTAGCCGAGAAAGCCGGACGACTTGAGGAATTCGTACAAGGTCCACAGCACGGCGACGGCGACCGGACGGTAGGCGCGCGGCAGGGTGGAGCGCAGGCCGGCGCGCGGTCCGGGGTGGCTGCCCGGTGCCCCGGCGATGAAGCGCAGCAGCGGTCCGAGCAGGGCGAAGTAGGCAGCGTAAGCGAGCGTAACGCCGCCGAGCGTCCACACCGAGAAGCTCTGGAAGAAGATCAGCCAGAAGTTGCTCGCCACGCTCGACACGGCGCCGAAGAGCACGCCCAGGCGGGCGGCGGCGGCGTAGCTGCCGGTGCGGTAGAGGGCGGCCAGCAGCGGCGCCAGAGCAACCACGCCGAGCGGCGGGCTGCCGTACGGGAACAGGTCGTTGGGCAGGGCCAGGGCCAAGAGCAGCGCTGCGAAGGTTGCCAGCACCGCGCCGCGGAAGCGCATGCGGGTGCGATTATAGCGGCCACGGGGGCGCGCGTAGCAGTGGGCGGCGCGGGGTGGCGCGCGGCTGCGGGTAGGGGTATGATCTCGCACGATGGCGAGCGGTACGACACAACCGGTGCGGGAGTGGTGGGACGATATCTGTACCCAGTGCGGCGCCTGCTGCTACCGGCGCGACCGGGTGGCCGGCGAGCTGGTGGTGCACAAGGATCTGCCGTGCCGGTTCCTGGATACCGAAACCAAGCTGTGCACGACCTACGATACCCGCTTCAAGGAGTGCGCCGAGTGCCGGCAGGTGACCCTCGTGCACGCCCTATTCTCCCGCTACCTGCCGGACGACTGCGGCTACGTGGAGAAGTTCCGGTTCTGGAAGCGCCGCGGCAAGCCGGAGGCTGCTGACCACCGCGGGTGACTGAGCTTGCTGCCGTCCCGGTCTACCTGCGCCAGATGATGGCGGACGGCAAGACCCGGCTCATGGAGTTCCGCGCCCGCGAGTTGTCGCACCGCCGCCTGTTCCTGGCCGCCGACGACTTGGGCCTGCTGGACGTGGGCGAGGAGGTGGAACTGCTGATCGCCGCTCCCGGCGAGCGTTTGAGCAGCGGCCGGGCGCGCGTGCTCGGCTCCGAGCGCGTGTTCGGCCAGCCGGCCGGCGGCGCGGCCGGCGGGTTGCGCCTGCCGGCGAGCGGCTATCGGCTGGCGTGGGCGGGGGCCCGCGCGGGGCCGCCGGGGGGCATCGACCGCCGTCTGGGGACGGCTGACCACGGGGGGGTGGCGGGGGACCGGACTCGAACCGGTACGGTCTTGAAAAACCAAGGGATTTTAAGTCCCCAGTGTCTACCAATTTCACCACTCCGGCGGGCTCCCTATGCTACCGGAATGCCGCCGGATTGGTCACTGCGCCGTGTAGCCGCCATCCACCGGCAGTGCCTGCCCGGTGACGAACGAGGCCGCGTCCGAGCACAGCCAGCGCACCAGTTCGGCGGTCTCCTGCGGCTGCGCCAGGCGCCGCATCGGGTAGCGGGCGAGCCGCCGCGGCAGCCACTCCGGATCGTCGAGCAGCGGCGCGGTCATCGGGGTGTGGCTGTGGCCGGGGCATACGGCGTTGATCCGTATCGCGTCGGCGGCGTACTGCAGGGCGGCGGACCGGGTCAGCCCGACCACGCCGTGCTTGCTGGCGGTGTAGGCGGCGTTGGCCGCGGAGCCCACCACCCCGTAGATCGACGCCACGTTGACAATGGCGCCGCCGCCGTGCTCCCGCAGGTGGGCGATCTCGGCGCGCATGGCGTGCCACACGCCGGTCAGGTTCACCGCGAGGGTGAATTCCCAGTCCTCCGGCGTGGCTTCCAGGGTGCCGCCGGCGCGCAGCACACCGGCGCTGTTGACTGCGCAGCGCAACGGGCCGAATGCGGTCGCGGCAGCGCGCACGGCGGCCTCGACCTGTTCGGGACGGCGCACGTCGCAGCGTGCGAAGCGGGCGCGGCCGCCGCCAGCCGCGATCTGCCGGACGGTCTCCTCGCCGCCGGTGGCATCGCGGTCGGCCACCAGCACGGCATGCCCGTCCGCCGCCAGCGCCGCCGCGCAGGCGCGCCCGATCCCGGAGCCGCCGCCGGTCACCAGCGCCGCCCGATCACCGTGGTCCATCTCAGTCAGCCTCCTGCCGCCGTCCGCCGGCCGTCGTCCGCCGGCCCGAACAGCATACCACCTGCCGCAACCGGCGGCGGCATATCGGCTCCGCCGGCACCCACCCGCTGCCGCGGGCCGACCGCCGGTGATGAGTTCGGGGCGCGGTTGAGAGTTCGGGGCGCGGTTGAGTAAGTGGGGCGTTGGGGCGACAATGGCGGGGATGTACGGCCATCGCGGCGGCTACGGCTACATGATGCGCCACGGCGACGACAATCCGCGCCCGCAGGTCAGCGGCACGTTGCTGCGGCGGGTGCTCGGTTATGCGCGTCCCTACTGGTGGCGCTTGGGGCTGCTGCTGGCAATCATCCTGGCCACTATCGGCCTGGGGCTGCTGACGCCGCTGGTGCTGCGCGATCTGATCGACCGCACCCTGCCGGCCGGCGACGTGGGCCGGCTCAACCTGCTGGCCGCGGTGCTGATTGCCATTCCCGCCGTCAGCGCGCTGCTGCGCGTGTGGCAGCGGGCCCTGGACGCGGCGATTGGCGCGGGCATCATCTTCGACCTGCGCAGCGCCCTGTACGCCCACCTGCAGCGCATGTCACTGCGCTTTTTTACCACCAACAAGAGCGGCGAACTGGTGAGCCGGCTCAACAACGACGTAACCGGCGCCCAGAACGCGGTTACCAACACGCTGGTCGACGTGACCACCAACGCGATTTCGGTGGCCGCCACGCTGGCGGTCATGCTGGCGTTGGAGTGGCGGCTCACGTTGCTCGGGATGGCGGTGCTGCCGGCGTTCCTGCTGCTTGGCAAGCGGTTCTCGAAGGCGCTGCGCGAGGCGTCGCGCAAGCTGATGGAGCACAACGCGCGCCTCGGCGCGATCATGAACGAGACCCTGAACATCAGCGGCATGCTGCTGGTGAAGTTGTTCGGGCGGCGCCGCGAAGAGCAGCGCCGGTTCGGCGGCCAGGCGGCGGCGGTGCGCGACGGCAGCGTGCGCCAGGCGGTGGTGGCGAGCCGCTTCTTCATTTTCATGGGGGTGGCGACGGCGGTGGGCACGGCGGCGATCTACCTGGTGGGCGGCCACCTGGTGATCCGCGACGCGCTCACCATCGGCACGGTGGTGGCGTTCAGTTCCTACCTGAGCCAGTTGTACGGCCCGCTGCGCTCGTTGAGCAACGTGCCGGTGATGGTGGCGCAGTCGCTGGTGAGTTTCGAACGGGTGTTCGAGGTGCTCGACCTGCCGGTGGATATCGAAGAGGCCGCCGATGCCGAGCCGCTGACCGACGCGGTCGGGCACCTGGAGTTTCGTGGCGTGGGGTTCCGCTACGAGCAGGACCGGCGCCTGCTGCTCAGCGAGGCGAAGCGCGCGGCGCGTGCCGAGGACATGGCATTCAGCGGCCGCCGGTTCGGCTCATCGGCGCCCGCGCCCGGCGGTGCGCCGGCCGATGCAACCGTGAGCGCCGGCAGGGGCGGGCGCCCGGGGAGGCCGGAGACCACGAACAGCGGTGCATCCGATCCGTCTGCCGGACGGTTGCGGACCGGCGCGGCGGCGAGTCCGTGGATGCCGGCGGCGATCGGCGGCTCCGGCAACGGCACGCCGCGCGAGCCGGCCCTGCACCAGGCGCGCGAGTGGGCGCTGGAGGGGGTTAGCTTCGCGGCCACGCCGGGGCAGACGGTGGCGCTGGTGGGGCCGAGCGGGTCCGGCAAGACCACGCTTACCTACCTGGTGCCGCGCCTGTACGACCCCGTCAAGGGGCAGATCCTGCTCGACGGCCGCGACCTGCGTTCACTGACCGTGGAGTCGGTGGCGCGACAGGTGGGCATGGTTACCCAGGAACCCTACCTGTTCCACGACTCGGTGCGCGCCAACCTGCGCTACGCGGCGCCGGACGCCGATGACGCCCGCATTCAGGGCGCCTGCCGCACCGCCAACATCCACGACTTCATCAGCGCGCTGCCCGCCGGCTACGACACCGTGGTGGGCGAGCGCGGCTACCGGCTCAGCAGCGGCTGGCGATTGCCCGCGTGGTCCTCAAGGATCCGCGCGTGCTGATCCTGGACGAGGCCACCAGCCATCTCGACACCCACTCCGAGGCGCTGATCCAGGAGGCGCTGGCGCGGGTGGTGGCCGGGCGCACGGCGATGATCGTGGCCCACCGGCTCAGCACCATCATGGCCGCCGACCTGATCCTGGTGTTCGACCGCGGCCGCATCGTCGAGCGCGGCACCCACGCCCAGCTGCTCGCCGCCGGCGGCCTCTACCACCGTCTCTACGAACTGCTCGGCCAGGAAGAGCGGTTAGTGCCGAACGGCCTCGGGATCAGGCAACCGCAAGCTGAATGACCGGCTTGATCGCCTCGCGGATTCGTCGGGCGTCGTCAATATCGATGCGAGCGAGCGAAACACCGCGACTGACCCGGAGGAACTCATAGGCAAACACGCGCCCCGCATGCGGTTGTCAATCCTCGGCGTACGCGACGACCACGTCGTCGCCTTCGATCGAGACCGGGTAGGTCTTGACGCGCAGGCGGGGGTCGCCGAGGCAGCTACCGTCGGTGATGTCGAACGCCCAGTTGTGCCACGGGCAGCGCAGGATTTCGCCGTCGCGGTCCATGGTCAGGGTGGCGCCGGCGCGCGACGGCGGGGCGCTGGCCACGAAGCGGCCGCTCACGTGGCCGGTGCACAGCGGCCCGAGGTTGTGCGGGCAAATGTTGCGCAGCGCATACAGGGTGCCGCCCACGTTGAATACGCCGATGCCGGCGCGGCCGCGGAACGGCACGATAAGCTTGCGGCCGCCTTCCGGGATTTCCCAGGCCTTGCCCACCACCACGCGCCGCGCGCCGCGGCCCGCGCCGGCCGCCACCGCTACGCGTCCGGCATGCGCAGCATCTCCAGGGCGTTGTCGGCGAAGATGCGCCGCCGCATGTGGTCGGAGATGCCCGGCAGCACGGTTACCGGATCGTTCTGGTCGAAGTGCGGGAAGTCGCTGCAGAAGATCAGCGTCTCGTCGGCGTGCAGCATGTCCAGCATCCACGGCAACTGCTCCGGCCGCGCCGGCTCGTGCATCGGCTGGGTGCCGACCCGGATGTGGTCGCGGAAATACTCGCTCGGCAGCCGCTTGAGCCACGGCGTCTGGTCGCGGATCGCCTTCCAGTCGAAGTCCAGGTGCCACATCACCGATACCGCCCACAGCTGCTGCACCTCGATCATGGCGAATTGCAGGGTCGGGAACTTCTCGAACACGCCCTCGCAGATCAGCGACGCGGCCTGCGCACTGGCCGCCGCGGGCCGGGCCATGCGCGTCTCCATGTAGTAGGTGGGATAGCCGACCGGGGTCATGGTGTTGCCGGTGGCGCCGCCACCGCCGATGTGCGACACCACCGGCAAGCCGTGCTCGGCGCACGCCTCCCAGATCGGGTGGTAGAAGCGGTTGCCAAGCGGCATGGCGGTACTCAGCGGCACGTGCACGGCGACCGTGTCCTTGCGCCCGGCGAGGCGGTTGATCTCGGCCACCGCCTGCGCGGGATCGGTGGGCGCCACCAGGATGGCGTGCACCACGCGCTCGTCGCGCTCGAGCCAGTGCTCAATGGTGTAGTCGTTGAACGCCCGGCACAGGGCGGCGCCGTAGTCGGGGTCGGGCAGGCCGGCGGCGCCGTAGATGTCGGACGGCGACCCGGTGAGCAGCGCCACGTCGATGTTCCACGGGTCGAGCAGTTCGCGCTGGGTGAACTCGAGGGTGAAGTTGAAGTCGCGCCGCTTGAGGCCGGGATCCTTGATGTCGTTGCGCGTCTTCCGGAGCGGCGTGTTGGGGTAGCCGCCGCCGGCGAAGTGCACCCCCTGGTCGTACAGGTGCTCCTGGTAGAACTTGGACAGGTAGGGGAGGAGCTGTTCGGGGCTCTCGAAGCTGTGGTGGACGTCGCAGTCCACGATGCGGACGCCAGTCTCCTTGTGGGCCGTCCAGCCGGGAGCCGCGATCGGTGCCGCGCCGGTTATTGGCATGGGGATACCTCCAGGTTCAGGTAGCTGCCGTTTCGCTATCGTCTGTGTTTTCCCGCCTGCGGTCAACCGGCGGCGGGCAGCGAGCGCCGCGACGGCCGCAAAACTGCGCTCAGCCGGCAGGGCGCCCGGTGCCGGTGGTCAGGGCGTCCAGGATGCCGGCGCACACCGCGTAGGAGTTGGCGGCGGCGCGGCGCAGCCAGGTGCGGAAGTCGGCGGGCGCGGCCGCGTCGGCGTGGTCGGACACCGAGCGGATGACTACGAACGGGATGCGGTTCACCGTTGCCACGAAGGCGACCGCGGCGCCCTCCATCTCCACCGCGTCGCCGTCCAGGCTGTGCAGCCGCTGCATGCGGGCCGCGTCGGCGGCGGTGATGAACTGGTCGCCGGTAAGGATGCGCCCGGCCACCACCCGCTGCCCCGGCACCGGCGTGGCCAGCGCCAACTCGACCAGCCGCGGGTCGGCGGCCAGGAAGCGATGCTCGGTGAACGGTACCTGGCCGAGCGGGACGCCGAGGGCGGTCACGTCCAGGTCGTGCTGCACGCAGTCGCGGCTTACCACCACGTCGCCGAGCGCCAGCCAGCTGCGCAGGCCGCCGGCGATTCCGGTCATGAACAGGTAGTCGGGAGTGAAGCGGTCGATGGCGTACTGTGCCACCATCGCCGCGCTCGCCTTGCCCACCCCGCCGCGCAGCAGCGTTACCTCGGCGGCGCCGTACCGGAATCGAAACGCCGGCGCCGGTCCCGGCTCCGGCACGGAGGTGAGGTCGCGGGCGCCGTGGAAGGCGTCCAGTTCTTCCTGCAGAGCTACGATGATGGTGACATTCATGCCTACTCCACGGTTGCCGTGCGCTTGCGGTTGAGCAGATCCCAGTCGATCTCGTAGCCGAGGCCCGGCCTGGTGGGGGCGTGCACGCGACCGTCAGCGTCCACGGTGATGTCTTCCACCAAGCCGTACACGTTGGCGCCGGTGCAGGGGAAGAACTCGTAGTACTCGCAGTTGGGCACCGCCATGGTCACGTGCAGGTTGGCGACGTTGTTCAAGCTGTTGCCGCCGTGGTGGATCTCGCAGCGCATGTTGAAGCCCTCGGCCAGGTGGCACTGGCGGACCAGGGGCGTGATGCCGCCGGTCACCGCCACGTCGCCGCGCAGGATATCGGTAGCGTAGCGGGTAATCCAGGCCGCCATGCCGTAGAACCGCCCCGGCGCGAATTCGGTGGACATGATCGGGATGTCCAGCTTCTGCCCCAGCTTGACGTAGCTGTAGATATCCTCCTCCACCAGCGGATCCTCGTACCAGTAGTAGTCCAGCTCCTCGATGGCGCGCCCCACGCGCAGCGCGTCCGCGTACTGGTAGGCCCACATCGAGTCGAGCATCAGCACCATGTCGTCGCTGACCGCGTCGCGCACCGCCGCGCAGATCGTCACGTCGGCCAGCGGCTCGCCGTGCGGGTGCAGCTTGTGCGCCGTCCAGCCCATCTCCTTGAAGCGCAGCGCCTCCTCCACGTACTCCTCCGGCGTGGCGTGGTAGGCGGTGCTGGAGTAGGCGGGCACCGAGTCCTTGCAGGTGCCGAGCAGGCGGTGGATCGGTTGCCCGGCCACCTTGCCGTTGATGTCCCACAGGCACACGTCGACAGCGCCGATCACGCCGGTCGACACCGACCGGTTCAGCTTCCACATCCGCCACCACAACCTGCCGATGTCCTGCGCGTTCTCGCCCACCAGCAGCGGCTTGACGAATTCCACCAGCCCCCGCGCCGTATGCTCGGCGCCGACCATCGACGAGCCCAGGAACGCATTGCCGCTGATCCCGGCATCGGTCTCCACCGTCACCACCCCGAGCTGCACGTTGCCCCCGAACGCGGCGCCCACGCCCGTCTTCCAAGGCTCCGTCTCCCACCCGCACAGATCCACCTTCACATTCGTAATCTTCACCCGATGTACCTCTTCCGGCGCATTCTACCGGATTGTCGCGCTCGTGCGGCGCTTGGGGCGCGCCGGCTCAAGGTGCCTCGCAAGTGACCGAGATTAAGCAAAGGAGGACGACCCGTCATAAATGGGACGTGAACCGATTGCTCCATGAACGAAACGACGAATGACGGCTCTGCTGCGCCGCGATTAGCGCGGCTTCTTGTTGGAGATCGCGAAACAACCGGCGACAAGGGTGTCCGGCCGCGGCAGGGCGAGCTTTCGTTTCCGATTCCCGGCGACGAGCCACCGCTGGTGCCGGCGCGTATGGTGAACGAATACGCCTACTGCCCGCGTCTGGCTTACCTGGAGTGGGTCCAAGGCGAGTGGGCGGAGTCCGCCGATACGGTAGAGGGCAGCCATGCGCACCGCCGGGTTGATCGCGGCGGAGGCACGCTGCCGGACGCCGGCGATACCGGCGACAGCGACAAGCTGCACGCGCGCTCGGTTACGCTGTCGTCGGAGCGCCTCGGCCTGATCGCGCGTATGGACCTGATCGAGGCAGAGGACGGGCGCGTCGTTCCAGTCGACTACAAGCGCGGCAAGCGGCCCCACGTGAACGGCGGCGCCTACGAACCCGAGCGCGTGCAACTGTGCGTGCAGGGCCTGATCCTGCGCGACCAAGGGTACCGGTGCGAAGAAGGCGTGCTCTATTTCGTGGCAGGCCGCGAGCGCGTACGCGTCCCGTTCGATGATGAGTTGGTGGCCGCCACTGAAGACGCGGTGAGCGGGCTTCGGCGCGTCGCGTCGGAGGGAGTGATTCCACCGCCGCTCGAGGACAGTCCGAAGTGTCCACGCTGTTCGCTTGTCAGCATCTGTCTGCCGGACGAGATCAATCACCTTTCGCTGCTGTCGCGGCCCGAGCTCGCGCCCCGCCCGATCTCGGTCCCCGGCACCGATGCGCTGCCGCTCTACGTGCAGGCGCGCGGTGCGAAGGTGGCCAAGTCCGGCGAAAACCTGGTTGTCAGCGTGAAGGACGAGAAGGTCACCAGCGCCCGGCTGCCGGAGACGTCGCAGGTGGTGCTGATGGGAAGCGTGTACGTGACCACGCCATGCCTGCAGGAGCTGATGTGGCGCGGCATTCCGGTGACCTGGCACAGCCACGGGGGATGGTTCTATGGGCACACCCAGGGGAACGGCCACAAGAACGTGGAATTGCGTACCGCCCAGTATCGGGCGAGTTTCGACGAGGATACCTGCTTGAGATTTGCAAAGGACCTGGTCCGGGCCAAGATCATGAACAGCCGGACCCTGCTGCGCCGCAACTGGAAGGGACCGGACAGCAGCCACGATACGATGATCGAGTTGCGGGACGACAGCCGGCGCGCGGCGCGTGCGCGGTCCTTGTCCGTGTTGCTCGGCGTCGAAGGAACGGGGGCGGCGCGCTACTTCAGAGCGTTCCCGTCGATGATCAGCGAGGGGCTGCGCGCGGGAGGCGCGGCGTTCGACTTCGAGAAGCGCAATCGGAGGCCGCCCACCGATCCCGTCAACGCGCTGCTTTCATTCGCCTACTCGCTGCTGGTGCGGGCGTGGACCGTTACCCTCGCCGCGGTCGGGTTCGATCCGTTTCGCGGTCTGTACCATCAACCGCGCTACGGCCGCCCGGCGCTCGCGCTCGATCTGATGGAGCCGTTTCGACCGTTGATCGCCGATTCGGTGGTGGTTCAGGTCATCAATAACGGCGAGGTGCAACCCGCCGACTTCAGGACGGCGGCCGGCAGCGTGGCACTCACCGCCGGCGGACGGCGCAGCCTCATCGCCGCGTTCGAGCGCCGCCTCGGACACGAGGTCGTGCATCCGCTGTTCGGCTACCGCGTGAGCTACCGGCGTCTGATGGAGATGCAGGCCCGCCTGCTTGGCCGCTTCCTGCTCGGCGAGATCCCCGCATACCCCAACTTCATGACGCGGTGAAGCGATGGACGAGCACCTCTATATCGTCGCCTACGACATTGCCGATCCCCGCCGCTGGCGCAAGGTGTTCAAGCTCATGAACGGCTACGGGGCGTGGGTCCAACTGTCTGTATTCCAGTGCCGGATGAACCGCCGCCGCCAAGCCCAACTGCTTGCACGGCTCGACCGGTTGATAGATCATAAGGCGGATCATGTGGTGCTGGTCGACGTAGGCGTCGCCGACACCACGAATCCGCGGGTGACCAGTCTGGGCAAACCTTTTCACCCGCTGAAGCGCGAGCCAGTCATCGTATGATTGCTGCGCCGTTACGGACCGAGCGCTCCAGTGGTGCACGCACCCCCAGGGGCGCTCGCAAGTCCCAAGGTCTTTGACATACATAGAATTATGAGCTACAATCCCATCCTGATGTCGTACTTCGCTGTCTCGCCTCCAGGACCGCAGTTCACCGCTCGCAAGTCGGCGTATATTTGTCGGCGTCGTGAAGAGTTGGACTGGGTCCGTTTCCGCCGATGAAAGTCGGCGGCCTCATTGAAGCTGGGCAGAAAGCCAAGACGCCGGCACGACCATCGCGCGGGTTTCCGCCGATGAAAGTCGGCGGCCTCATTGAAGCCGAACGATCTCCGCGCACCGCGACTTGTACCTGCGCCGTTTCCGCCGATGAAAGTCGGCGGCCTCATTGAAGCCGACCGAACCAGCGAGGCCGGTACCGCGCACTCCGCGCGTTTCCGCCGATGAAAGTCGGCGGCCTCATTGAAGCCGCTGGTCCACACGATCACCAATACAGTTCCAACGAGCGCGTTTCCGCCGATGAAAGTCGGCGGCCTCATTGAAGCATGCTGGCGAAGGGGCCGCATTACCACTACGACGCGGAGTTTCCGCCGATGAAAGTCGGCGGCCTCATTGAAGCGATGCGCTCCGTTAGCAGGAACGCCTCGTCCCGGAAGGCCGTTTCCGCCGATGAAAGTCGGCGGCCTCATTGAAGCGCGGGAACGCGGGGCCTCCGTCCTGCTTCCTCACGAGCGTTTCCGCCGATGAAAGTCGGCGGCCTCATTGAAGCTTCTGTAGGCTGCGGAGGGGCGAGGAGTTCCTGATCAGGGTTTCCGCCGATGAAAGTCGGCGGCCTCATTGAAGCGAGGAGCACCCGGCGGGAGCGGCAGACGACACCCGGCTGTTTCCGCCGATGAAAGTCGGCGGCCTCATTGAAGCGTCTTGGCGTCGTCGGTCTCGTTGACGTTCTCGGCGATGTTTCCGCCGATGAAAGTCGGCGGCCTCATTGAAGCCGCAGCAGACTCAGACGCAATTCACGACCGCCAGCGCGCGTTTCCGCCGATGAAAGTCGGCGGCCTCATTGAAGCCGGTGCTGCAGAGGCTGAAGGACGCGTTCGGCGACAACGTTTCCGCCGATGAAAGTCGGCGGCCTCATTGAAGCAGCGTAACCGTGCCGGTCTGGCCGCCGCCGCTCAGGTGGTTTCCGCCGATGAAAGTCGGCGGCCTCATTGAAGCTAAGCATGACACAGACGACAACGGCGCGCAGCGCAAGTTTCCGCCGATGAAAGTCGGCGGCCTCATTGAAGCCAGATCATCACCTTCGATTCCGGCGCGCTGACGACCGGTTTCCGCCGATGAAAGTCGGCGGCCTCATTGAAGCCGCGTGAACAACGCCAAGCGCGACGTGAACGCGGCGGCGAGTTTCCGCCGATGAAAGTCGGCGGCCTCATTGAAGCGGGAACACCTTGGCGATCTGCTCTTCGTTGTCGCCGAAGTTTCCGCCGATGAAAGTCGGCGGCCTCATTGAAGCATAGACTCGCGGACGTCCCGAGGAGCGCGTGAAGAGTTTCCGCCGATGAAAGTCGGCGGCCTCATTGAAGCGGGAACACCTTGGCGATCTGCTCTTCGTTGTCGCCGAAGTTTCCGCCGATGAAAGTCGGCGGCCTCATTGAAGCGTGCAACGGTGCCTCGCCGGCATAACCCACCCATCCGCGTTTCCGCCGATGAAAGTCGGCGGCCTCATTGAAGCGCGTCGTCGATCTGGCTGGTCAGCGCGTCGGCCCGCTGGTTTCCGCCGATGAAAGTCGGCGGCCTCATTGAAGCGATGCGGTCGCGGTTCAACGCGCGCACGCGCTGTTGGTTTCCGCCGATGAAAGTCGGCGGCCTCATTGAAGCGATGCGGTCGCGGTTCAACGCGCGCACGCGCTGTTGGTTTCCGCCGATGAAAGTCGGCGGCCTCATTGAAGCCTGCTCGCGGTGAACATGCCTGATTGCCAGCGCCAGTCGTTTCCGCCGATGAAAGTCGGCGGCCTCATTGAAGCAAGTGCCTCGGGTACGGGTCGGAAATGGTGATTGAAGTTTCCGCCGATGAAAGTCGGCGGCCTCATTGAAGCGTAGAACAGCTTGCAGCCGGTCTTGTTGCATTCCTGGGCGGTTTCCGCCGATGAAAGTCGGCGGCCTCATTGAAGCCCGAGTTGCGCCGCCTGCACCGCGAGGGCACGCCGCTGGGTTTCCGCCGATGAAAGTCGGCGGCCTCATTGAAGCGCGCAGGTCGTAAACGGGGGCGTCCGCCGGCACCGACGTGTTTCCGCCGATGAAAGTCGGCGGCCTCATTGAAGCGCCTCCGGTGTCCACTTCTCGATCTTGGTGCCCATCGGTTTCCGCCGATGAAAGTCGGCGGCCTCATTGAAGCGATGCCTGGTCGGAAGCGAGCGACAACCCGGCGAAGGTCGTTTCCGCCGATGAAAGTCGGCGGCCTCATTGAAGCATGGCGTGCCTCTCATCGCTCCGATCGCTGCCGACACGTGTTTCCGCCGATGAAAGTCGGCGGCCTCATTGAAGCGCAATCTCTCGCGTTCACCCGCGGCGGCGTGCGGCTGGTTTCCGCCGATGAAAGTCGGCGGCCTCATTGAAGCCGGGCGCCGTCGCTGGTGGTGGTGTGGGGCGTGGTCGCGCGTTTCCGCCGATGAAAGTCGGCGGCCTCATTGAAGCGCGGTGTTGTAGCGGGTGCGCGGCTGGCCGCCCTCGGCGTAGTTTCCGCCGATGAAAGTCGGCGGCCTCATTGAAGCTAGAGAAGGAAAGACAGTCTCGCTCCATCGTATCGAGAGGTTTCCGCCGATGAAAGTCGGCGGCCTCATTGAAGCATAACGCTTGGCGGCAAAAGGCTTTGCGCGCCTTGAGCATGTTTCCGCCGATGAAAGTCGGCGGCCTCATTGAAGCCCTTTGCTCTTTGCAAAGTAGGGCACTGTTGGACCATAGTTTCCGCCGATGAAAGTCGGCGGCCTCATTGAAGCCGGGCGCATGTACGCCATGCAGGTCGCCGCCACGGCTACCGTTTCCGCCGATGAAAGTCGGCGGCCTCATTGAAGCCCGGTAGCACGGCGGGCGAGCACCCGATCAACGCGACGTTTCCGCCGATGAAAGTCGGCGGCCTCATTGAAGCATCAGGACAGCGGCACCAACATTACCGGCTTGCTTGCCATGTTTCCGCCGATGAAAGTCGGCGGCCTCATTGAAGCCTCCAGGTTGGCGAGATGGTCCGCAACGCACCGGTCGGGTTTCCGCCGATGAAAGTCGGCGGCCTCATTGAAGCCCCGGGAACGGGATGATGTCGCCGAACAGCTCCAGGACGTTTCCGCCGATGAAAGTCGGCGGCCTCATTGAAGCGTGTGCAAGCGGTACGGCATCGCCGGGACAACCGACTAGTTTCCGCCGATGAAAGTCGGCGGCCTCATTGAAGCGTGATCATTTGCACCTCGTTCCAGTCGCCGGCCAGGTCTGTTTCCGCCGATGGAAATCGGCGGCCTCATTGAAGCCGATATCTCCACCGGCAGGGGCGGTACAGGCCGGTGGGCAGGAAGGGTGTGACGCTTACCCAAGTGCGCGACCGTGCGAACAGCGCCGACGCCACAGAGAACTCGTCCACGCTCCCCGATTCTTCCAGAGCGGCGCCACTCGCGCAGTCCACGGGTTCCTCGGCCATGCGCTCGGCGGCGTCTGCCGCCCGCACCCACAGCCGGGTGAGTTGGTCAGCGCTGTGCGCACGCGTGGGTCGAGGCCGGCCGCCACGTACACGCAGACATGGTCGATATTGCCGTCGCGATCCGCATCCTCCGGCAACCAGACGGCATGCGTATGTTCGGCGTCTTGCAGCGGCCGGCCATCGGCCCGTTGACGGAGAGTTGTTCATCGGGAGTCGGGTCTCCGATCCGGCGAATCGGTGGCGGCGAAAAGGCCAAGGCCGAAGTGGCAGCCGTAGCCGAGGGCCAGGGGGCCGGCAAGCGGCTCCGGAAAGCGCACGCGGAGAAGTGCGCCGTGTGGGTCGGAGGTGCGTTCGCGGCCCCGAGACCGGAACCGGTGAAATTGGAGAGGGCGGCGGCGGCTGCCGTGGATTTCGACGTGGGGCAGCAGGTCGACCTGGAGGCGGCTGCTTTGCGCCGGATCGATGATATTGCGCCGTTGCAGAAGGCGGCGCACTTCGCGCGGGTAACCGGTGGCCTCCGCCAAGAGGCCCTCGACGGTGCGCCCGGCTTCCAGCATACGGCGCGCGTTGCGAGCCTCGCGGGTTGGTTTCAGGTGAGCAGTCGCCAGAAACGGGGTGACACTCTCCCATGCCAGAGCGTGCCGGAGCAGTCCGGAAGCGTCCGCGAACTCATCGCACGTGCCGAATCCCTCCAGCGCGAGTCGCCACTCACCCCTGCCTCGCTCACCGGACTCGCCGTCGCTGCCGTCTGTTGCGCCGCGCGCCGGCAGCCATAGCCGCGTGAGTCGATCGAGGTTGGCCCGCACGCGAGTATCGAATCCATCCGCGGCGTAAACGCACACGTGGTCGATCAGACCGTCGCCGTCGGCGTCCTCCGGAAGCCAGAACGCATGTGAATGGTGGGCATCGCGAAGCGGACTGTTGCCGCTTCCACGGCCGGAGATCTCCCGCGGTGCGAGCGGTCGGTTGCGGCCCGTGCTTGGGTCTGCCTCCCAGCCGAATTGCGCCAGCGCAGCTCGGCGCATCAACTCGCCAATCCGCACCGCGTCTTCGATACGCGGTTGTGGCCGACCGGCAAGCAGGTATCTAGCAACGGTGTAGCGAGAGCGCTCCGGCGTTCGCGCGCGCACCGTGGCCACGCGCCGCGGATGAGGGGAGAGCGGCTGGCACTGGTATCGTATCTCTTGCGCCGCCGGCGGCCGGTTCCAACCGTGTTTCTGGAAGTCGGCGGTGTCGACGGCGACCGCGTCGATGAGCCGGTCCGGCAGCGTTACGCCAAATCGCCCTTCGAGTTTTCTGTCCAGCGTTCGTGCGGTGGGCGGCCCCTTGCCGGCGGCTTGCGCCTTCGTCCGTTCCTCCGCTTCGGCGTCCGCCAGCAGGCCAGCACGCCGTTCGGCGTAGCCACTCGCGGTCAGCGGCCCCAGAACCGATACCACGTCCCCGAAGCCGTTCGCCGTGGCTGCGCCAGTGCGGCAGTTCGCCGCTTGGGGATCCCACTTCGCCAGCGCCGTGCAGTGCACCCAACTCTCGGCACGACCAAGGTAGCCGATACCGTCGGCCAGATCTTGTACCAGCTCGAAGAGCCTCGGTTCCAACTCCAGGTCCGGCCACGCGGCGACGATCGCTTCGCCGTCCGGTAAGTGTGCGAAGGCATCGAATACCAGCGTCTTCTTGGTTGGCGCCGGCATGTAGTGCCGCGTGTGTGCATGCACAGCGCCCTCCGGCAGACGGTAAATCGGCGGCGCCGTTGCGAGCGCGTCGATCAAGTCCGCGGCTTCCTCATTGGACCAGTGCGCTTGCGATCCCTTGCGCCAGTAGGTAGCGATCAGGGCTCGCAGAATTCGCCACGGCTCGGGCGGCCACGCCACGTCGGCTTCGTTGACGTGACGCCCCCACGGAGTCGCGTGGTAGCGGCGGCCGGGAAAGTTGAACGAGAGGGCGAGCATGGCCGGTACGAGACTACGAGAAGGTCACCATCGCCGAGCGCGGCTCGTTGAAGAGTCCGAGTCCGGCAACCGCGGAAACCAGTCCGGGCAACTCGGCGGAGAGTGTCTCCAGCGAGGGCAGCGTGAAGGACGTCGGCCGTGTGACCCGGACCTCCGTTACGTCAAGATCGCACGCAGTCCGAAGACGCAGCCCATTCTTGAGAAATGCCTGTACCTTGAATAGCGCCAGAGCGACGAGTAGCCGCTCTACTTCATCACCCAACGAGAATGAACGGATCTGGCGCAGATCGAAGTTAAAATACGCCATGATCTGCTCGGCGGCGTATTCATCCCGCGAAAATGGCACGTTTCCAAACCCCTTGGCGGTGTCAAACCCTTTTTGGGTGTCAACGCTCGGGTGGACCGCGTCATTCTTGACGCCGCCGCTGATCACGACATCCGCGCTGGAGGCTTCGATGAATGCCGACAACGCGCGCGGCAAACGCAGCCTCCCTCCCGCGAGGTCCTTCTTGGCCAGAAATACGCCGTGCAGTAGGGCGTTGATATCGAACCGCAGTAGCACGCGCGCGAGCTTTCTTAAGTCGACTCTCCCAGTTTCCATCCCGGCGAGCCCGCTCTTTAGCACGTCGAACACTGACTTGTCCTTTCCTTCCAGGATATAGGGGGAGTTGATTCGATGGGCCTCCAAGACCGAATTGGTCAGTGGCTTGCCGTTCTGGTTGACCACCTTGATCAACGGAAGGCCGCGCAGGGGCGCTACCCAGTCGTCAGCAACGTCGTCCCAGCACACCGTCTCAAGGCGATTCGCCATACTCTGCGCGCTCTCCACCAGCACGGTCTGTCCGCTGCCGTCCGGCGCCGAATAGACCGCGGGACCAAGGTTGGGAAAACCGGTCGGTTGGAATCGAGAGCCCTGCAGGGGTTGCAGCTCCGCTTCCAGCAGCAAGCGCGGCTCATCGGCGAGGGGTGTCAATTCAAGTGGCATCTTCTTTCTCCTTGTCTGTGGGATACGCTCGATCCAGGAGCGCTCGTAATTGGTAGTCGTGAATAGGTATCAACAGAGCGGCAGCCAGCCGGCGGCCGTCCAGCCCGGCGCCGAACGCAGTGCCGCGGGCCGCGCCGGTATTGACAAACGGGGCGGCGATTCCGGACGCGCGCGCACGACCGAAGGCCATGTGTACGGCGCCGTCCACGTCGCCGCCGCGCAGCCGCGCGATCAGCCCCGGTGGCAACTGCACACGGCGCATCCGGTCATTGTTGCTGCCCCCGGCGAGGGTGTCGATTACGTCGCCGGGAGCGAACAGAAGCTTCAGGGCTGCGTACGCGAACGGTGGCAGCCGCATGCGTTCGCCACCAGAGGCGTGTGAGAACCGGGTGGGTTGAGCCCAGACCAAGCCCCCTATCAGGCGCGCGCAGCGGCGGTCGTCGAAGTCTGGCCCCAGAAACTGCGTGATCACATCCAGATGCGTTGGAGCTGCTGCTGACAGCGGTTCGCTTTCGCGGATGGCGAGTAGCCGTCTCTCCAGCACCTCCACCAGATTCGTCACCAGTTCCCCGGACCCCCACACGGTCACCGCGCGGGTGCCAGCGGCATCCCAGGCTCGGTAACGGCGGGCCACCGTGCCGGGCGCTACCGGGGCGAGGTGGACCGCCATCGGCACCGGAGTCTGTCGTGCGTTGGCTGTTGACAGCGATTGCGCCGCCGTCCCGGATACCGATGCCGTCTCTGAAGTGGGAGACGGTGCGTGCGCCGATGCCTGCGCACCGTTGCCGATGCCCTGGGCACAGCCCAAGGTGGCGAGCGCAGCAGCGGCCCGATACTCCGGCGATCCGTCGTCCGCGTGCTTGGTCCACGCGACGCGAAGTCGAGGCGGTGGCGTGATCGCCGCCTGCACAGCGGGGCTGGTTGCGATCCAGCCGACGAATTCCCCGAGTATCTCAAGTGCAGTCTGCACGGTGGCGGGAGAGGCCTGCGCATCGCTCATCGCAAATAGGATGTCCTGGAACCGTTTCATGAGTTGCTGCGCGCGGCCGGGCGCGTTGCCGTCAAGGGCCGCCCGGCGAACTCTTTGCAGCCAGCCACCGATATCGAGATCGTTTATCAACTCCGCCGTCTCTGGTACGTGCGAGGTGGCCGAGTGCCTGCCAAGGGGCGCCGCAAGGTACATGTTGCCCTGGCGCATCGCGAATCCGTATCGCTCGAACGCGGTCATGCCACGGCTGGTGCCCAGGCTGGTGGCGGCGCGGGCGAAGTCGAGACCGTCGCAGGCGCTCTTGCCGTTTAGGACGGCGCGACCTTCCTTGAACAGGCCGATCAGTTCGTCGCATCCGGCCGGCCGTCGCCAGAGCGGTGCCCAGAACTCGGCTCGCACGCTGCTGGCGTCGGTTAGCCCGAGGCTACCCGCTCCACCGAGGGTGGACCGAACCGTAAAAGGGAAGCTCGCTCCACTCTCCACTGCGCCTTGGTGGCGGCGGGTCGCGGCCCCGGCGAACAGCACCGCTCCCTCCAGCGCTAGAACGAAGTCCCAGGGATTTGCGTGTGCCTTGCCCTTGTACCCGACGCTGACATTGGCCCCGCCCGCGGCGCCGGGGGCGAATTGGCCCGGTGGGTTAGCCTTCAGCCCCTGTGTTGCGGCGGTGCCGAGCGCGGCTCTGAGCAAGCGTTCGCTGCCCGACATCGCTCCGCCGCTGGCGGCGTCGAACAAGCCGCCACGGACGGCCACCAATCGCTGCATGAAGTTGTTGGTAAAGTCGAGGTGGCCATCATTGCCTCCCGTACCAAGCAGCTCAGGAAACCTAAGTCGGGTGCCGGACAGTGCCACCGTGGCATCCAACCAGTGCAGGGCAGCGTCTGCCAGACGGCCGCGCAGTGCTGCTATGAGCGCGGCCTTCATGTCGCCCTTGGGTTTCTCAGTCAATCCTTGGCGGCGGATCTCATCGGCTGCGTCGGCGATTCCCGCGGCGATGGCCGCAAAGCGGGGTGCCGACGTCTGCGCAAGCGGTTCGAAACCATCCTTGTTGTCCTTGGGGTAGAAACCGCTGCTCCCGTTCCACGGTGCGATGATCGCACTCGGCGCGTAGTCGCGCAGAAAGAAGCCAACAAGGTCGTCCAACGCAAGATTGGTAGAGAGATGGAAGGTTCCGTCCTCCCACCAAGCGCGCGCTGCCCCGTCCGCCGCGCTGCCGCTGACGTGATTTGATGGGCTGGAGATGAGCCGCAGAATGCCTATCGCCTTCAGGTAGCTCGCCAGGGGCTTAGTGGTGCACCCAGCCAGTCGCATGCCGTTAGCCACGGTGCGCCGTTACCGTTTCATCCGCCGATGCCCGCCAATCGGCAATCCGCACGAGGGCTTCGAGCCACGCCAGTCGAAACGGCCCGAAACTGTCCAGGAGACTTCGCGAGCGTTCGGTCCAACTGGCGCCGGAAACCGGATCTTCGCCCAGGTCCATTATCGACAAGCTCAACGCACCCCCCGGCCAGCGGTCACCGGGTCGCACGCCAATGGTCGGCAAGTCGTCGCCCTCCCACACGCCCCGCGCGAAACGGCGCGCGTCCCGGCGCCCATCGGCGTCGTTCGGCGGCTGCTCACCGGGCAGTGCACGGAGGTTCATGCGCACCTTGCCGTGGTGTGCGGCAATCAGGTATGCCACTAGGTCGGCGGAGCGTGCCCAACCGGCGTGGGTGAGCCACGCGAGCGCTGAGGCGAGTTCGTGGCGGAAGTAGGAGCGCCCCTTGGTTCGGTCATAGTGGTGCGCCTTGGCAAGCAGCGGCCCCGCGGGGCTCGTCCCGAGCCGCTCCTGGAAAGCAGCATGCGCTTTACCCACGTCGTGCCAGCGCGCCGCCTGGATCACCTCGCGCCTGTTCCCGACCGCGCCCAACGCATCAACCAGTCTTTCGGCCTCGGTTTCGACATGCCGGAGGTGATCAGACAGGGGCACCGCGGTATGCCGTTCGCTTTCTGGGTCCGCATCGAGCGCCTCGACCTCGCGCGAATCGGACTCCTGATGGGTCGGCACCACCGCCGCCGCCGTGACCGCCGGGTCGAATCCGGTGGCCGTTGAGTAGCCGCCCGCAGATACGTGCAACATCAGCACCAGCCCTGGCCATGGGGCGGCGTCTAGCGGTGTCCAGGCTGAGGCATGATCGCGCCCGCCGCGGCTGCGGGTTTGCGGGTCCGCGAGATAGGCGCGCAGTTGCCGTTTGGATCGCAACTGCTTGAGCCAGTTACGAACCTGCCCGATCGGTGCCGGGCACAGTTCCTCGCGTCGCGGCGGGGGCTGGTCGACGGGACCGTCCGAGCGGTCGAACTCGCGCCAGAACAGGTGCACGTCCGTGTCCTCTGCATCGCGCACGTAGGGCGACACGTCCACGTCAAAGCCGGTGAGGTCCGGATCGGAATCGTACAAGTCAAACAGATCCTTCCGACGGATCACCCAGCGGTGGTGGTAGTCTCCGGCCTCGGGAGGAGGCAGGTTCGATGGGCTGGCGTCATGCAGAGCAGCGATGCGCGTGCGCGCGTCTGCCAACTGTTGCGGTTCGTACGGCGCGGCCAGCGCGTCGTCGCCACACGCAAGGTCTATCCAGCGGATGGTCGCGCCGCCAGTGTTGTTCAATTCACCGTACCGATTCACGCGGCCGAATCGCTGCACCATCGAGGATGCCGGCGCCAACTCGGTAATGAGCGTGGCGGCGGACAGATCGACTCCCGCTTCGATGGCCTGCGTGGTTACCACGATGAGGTCGCTTGCCGCGCGGGGCGAAGGAAGGCGGTGCATCTGTGCCTGGCGGTCGGGAAATCGAAACCGCGAGTGGATCAGGGCAACCTGTTGCTGGGGCACACCCTGCTTGATCAGAGCCGCGTACACCTGCTGCGCACGCGTCACGGTGTTCAGGATCGCGAGCGTCATTCGATTCGGTCGGTGATGCTCACGAATGTGCTCCGCCATGTGGCGGACATAGGCACCGACGTCAACCTTCTTGGCGCTTGCCGGCCTCAATGTCGCGGGCGCAATCGGCTTCGGTGCGTCGAGCAGCGTGCGTACGAGCGGCGACCGACGATCTTCGGGAAAGTCGCAGGGAACGCGCCACACGCGGAGGTCAGATGGTGCGTCCACGGTACGAAGCCACTGGGGGTGCAAAGTCGCGGACACCCACAGACTGGCGGCTGCAACTTCGGTTCCGAGCGATCGCCGGAATCCTTCCAATTGGGTGGAGGTGGCCAGCCCCGAATTCATGAGTTGGACCTCGTCGAACACCCATTGCGAGTCGTTGTGCAGAAGCGCGAAATCGACCGGCCAGCGGAAACGGCTCATGGCGTAGCCCCGCATCAACGCGCGGCTGATCAGCAAGTCCTGCGTGCCGACCAGAATCGCGGGGCGCTCGGGATGCTCAAACCAGCGACGCTCGTTCGCGCCGCCCATCAGCAAGTGGACATCGCGAGCGGCGTCCGGCAGCCGTTGCTGCCACTCCGCATGAATGGAAGACAACCGGCCAAGCCACGCGGAGATATTGCTGGCCGTCTGCTCCGCCAGCGTGCGCATTGGGAGGCAGTAGACCAACCGGCGTGGGGCCGTTGCCGCGGTCCGCTTCCACAGCCAGGCAAGAACCACTGCCGCCGTCTTGCCGAGCCCAGTGGGAGCAATCAGCGCATCGGGCCAGTCCTGATCCGCGAGCGCGCGCTGGTAGGCGAATGGTGTCGCGCTCCCACCGAACGCTCGGGAGAAGAACTCCGAGTAGGTCATGATGTGGCGATGCCCCTTCCGGCCATTGAACACGCGCCTGAGGAACCCAGTATACACATAGTCACAGATCTTTGGTACACTTAAATGCCTACGGCATTACTCTAAATGAGAATAACGATATGTCCGATAATTGTCAACACCGTCTACTACCCTCCGCTGGGTGGCCTCTTTGAAGCCGAGTCACGCCGTAGGCTTGCTGGGATCGTTGCGCGGCGCCATTCCGGGACCCCTCGGTCCCGGCCTCTTTGTTTGCGCCGTCCGGCGGATTCCGTTGCGCTCGTGTAGTTGTCTTCTAAGTTCGACGAACGACGATACGGGTGTTTCTCGAGCATCCATGAATGTCGTTCATGGCGTGGTAGTGTCGGCAATCAAGTCGGTTCGCGTCAATATGGGGCGCGTGGCTTGCGCCTTCGCGAACCAAAGGAAGGTGGTGGACAGTCAAGGGTACCCGGGAGTGGGCGCGGCGCCGCCGTGGTGGGCTCCGCTTACGACAGAGGAGCGGCCGATTCAGCGGGAGTGGGCGTGTGTGGATTTGGTGTGGACTAGCTGCCAGCCGTGGAATACGAGGGTGAGGCCGGTGAAGCGGATGGAGGGGTACTGGTGGGCCAGCCGCTGGTCGGCCACTTAACGCGGTAGCTGCTGGCCTGCTTCGCGGGCGGTCGCTGCTACGCGCGGCTCGGTTGCCGGCCCGCTGCGTCTCAAATACTTCAGTTCGATTATGTAGCCGTGGCATATGCCGGTGTAGCGCTGCATGAGCGGCTCCCGATGTCCCGGTAGCCGTCGCGCAGGTAGCCGTACATCTCCCGGCGCACGGTCTGGTTCGGGACCGCCAGCCGCAGGACAGACTCCGCCGGCCACAACGAATTCTGCGGTCAACATCAGGCAACTCTCAGTAGGCGTAATGGAGGCGAGGTCGTGCTGATGTACGATAGTGGAAATATCTGCGTAGGTTCACGCAAGGTTGAGGAAGCGTTCACGCGTGTGGTGGAGTACGACATCAGCTTTCAATCTCGACGACCATCAGTGAGGTCATGCCGGGCGGCCCGGACTCGGGTGACGCTACCGTGGTGTTCGAGCAATTGATGCACAAAGACGGTTGATACCGTCGAAGGCACGCACGCCCACCGACGGGTCGCTGCCGAGCGCCGATACTGAGGATTTCGAACAGCTTTATGCCAGGTCGGTCACACTGTCGTCGGAGCGGCGTATGCACAGCAACGCAACCGCGTCCGCGGCGGCCACTTCGCCATCGACGACCGCACCACGAACCGCTTCTTCAAAATCCTGCTCTCCAGACGCGGATGAATATCGTTCGTTCGGCCCGGCGGTCAACGCGCGCGCCAGTTCGGGACCGTCGTGCCACAATCCGTAGACCGCGCGACGCCCGGAATAGCCGTCCCGGCAGCGGGTACATCCCGCGGGACGCGCCGCGGCGGCATCTGTCTTGAAACCAAGCGCTGCCGCCTCCTCCGCGGCAAGCCGGCTCCGCACACGGCACTGGGGACACAGCCGTCGCACGACCACCCGCTCCACACCGCCCAGCAGGGCACGCGTGAGGGCGTGACGATCGGCGCCGAACTCGGCCATCCCTGCTCCGGCGGCCGCCAGCCGGTCGCCGGCCATCCGCAGAACGATGACCACCCCGCTGGCCGCACCCGCGAGCAGCGCCGCCACTTGCGGGGCGGACAACACTTCATCGACCACGATCACGTCGGGGCTCATGTCCAGCGCGGCCCGCCAAACCACTCGAAACTCCTCTTCGCCCGATTCCGATGCGCTCTGCTTCAGCTCCAGCTGGATCAGACTCTCATCCTGGTACTGGACGCGGCGCTCAATGCTGACCACCAGGCGTCCGCTGCGCACCAGCCCGCGCGCCAGCAGCAACCGGTGCCGGTCGTCCCGCGGCTCGCTGGCATCGGCGATGACAAACAAGCCGCGGGATGCGGTAAGCAAGCTCAGCACGCCACCGCTCTGCGCCGGCGTATAGCCGATATCACCAAGGGTGGTATCCATGTAGTCGGCATATAGGTGGAGGTGGTAGTGGGGGCCGAGTACGGTGGGAATCTCTCGCACCCGTATCTGGCACGCTGTCGTCCCCCACTCCTTTTCGCCAACCCTTCACGTACGCCGGCGTCTCCGTTCGGCTGCAGTTCCGTCAGCTCGACGAACCACTGCACGAGCCGGGAGCTGAGCACCGCGTCGAAACGCGCCATCTCTCCCCTCGATCCCGCCCCGCAGACCAGGCCGGCTCCGGCGTGCACCGGATCGAGGTGCAGATCGGACGCGCCGCTCCGTAGCGCGTCCTGCAGCATCCGGTCGCCCAACTCCGCGACCCGATTCTCGACCGCGTGACCATCGACATCGCATACCACGGCGGGGGGATCTCCGTAAGCGGCCAGCCGTGCGCCGAACCACAGCAGCCAGCGGTCCAGCAGCCGGCTCAGCAGATCGCGCTCCCGAACGAGAACGGCGCCGTAGCGCGCAACCTCGGCTTCCTGGAAGTGCAGACGACGATCCACCTTTTCCGCGGCGAGGATCCCACCCGGCACGACTTCGCGAACGCCGGGGCCGGATCGGGAAGGCAAAACGGTTATGCTCCAGATCGGACGCCGGGTTCACTGCCAGTCGGGACCCAGATTAAGCGACTCGGCGGTCGACTAGGTCACAAGGACAGTCGAATAGGGGAGGAAAGTTGGCGATTTTGGAGTTCGAGATGTCGCGGGTCGGTCCGCGGTCCCGATTCGGCTTAACTGATGCGCTTGTGGCCTCCCAGAGATCGTCGTTTGAGCGTAACCGAGGACCGATTGCACCATCAGAGTGGCTCTCGGGACATACTACTCCCT
>MKWU01000655.1_pt1 | contig 64604 bp, 62 predicted proteins | sample 809101 | NCBI WGS metagenome assembly MKWU01 (sample SAMN05860141, study PRJNA318959) | sponge metagenome | host: Aplysina aerophoba | place: Slovenia: Piran, Adriatic Sea, Gulf of Piran | collected 2013-05-07
ATCAGCCGAAAAAGGACATCTGGCTCCGACCCCTGCGGAAAGACTGGCGCCGGACTCTCACCCGGTGATATCATGGTCCTCCGTCACCCCTCGCGGTCTCTTCATCACTCCGTGACCGAACGAAAACCCGAAACCGGAGAAAATGCTATCAGGACCGTAATCGGAACGCAACCCACTGGAATCGTAACCTGGAGTGTGGGATGTCATCAGCTGGCGCGGCTTGACCGAAGAGCACAGGGGCATGAGTCATTCGGAAACCACTATAAGGTGCTGTAATGTAGAGAGTTATTGTAGATTTGTCGTGACGAGACTTGACATGACAGCGCTTGTCCGCTACCCGAGAAGTGGTGAGAAATTAGGTGAGATCAATACACAATATATGGGTCCTTTTCGCCGTCGGCTGCGTTACGTCACCCCGGGCCTTGACCCGGGGTCTTCCTCGCGTGGTACCCGCCACTGCTCGTCATCGCGCCTTGCCGACAACGAAAAATCCTCCGCATATTATTATGCGAATTAACAAGACACCACACTAGTCCAGTAGGCCTCGGCCCGTTCCAGGTCGTCCGGAGTGTTTACCTCCACGCCGGGTTCCGCCACGTCCACGACCCGAATACGGAAACCGTGATAGAGGGCGCGCAACTGCTCCAAACCCTCGATGAGCTCCAGTTCCGCGGCCGGCATGGCGGCGAAGCGCAGGAGAAAGTCCCGCCGGTATACATAGAGTCCCAAGTGTCGGCGCCCCCATACACCCGGTCCGGCCGACGGCTCCCGGTGGAAGGGGATGGGCGCGCGTGAAAAGTAACAGGCGAAGCCCTGTTGGTCGATCACCACCTTGACCACGTTCCGATCGAGAAACTCGTTCTCCGAGGTGATGGGGGTACACGCCGTGGCCATGGGCACGGCCGGATCCCGCAGCAGACAGTCCACGCTCGCACGGATGGTCTCCGGCTGAACGAACGGGAGGTCGCCCTGGACGTTGACGATCCACTCCGCGTCAAGGCCGGCGGCCACCTCGGCCAAGCGGTCGGTTCCGCTCACGTGCTTACCGGAGGTCATCACCGCCTCCCCGTTGAAACCCCGGACCGCGTCCAGAATTCGCCCATCGTCGGTGGCCACGAGCGTGCGCCCGACAACCGCCGCCGCCGCGGTGCTCTCGTAGACGTGCTGGATCATCGGCTTCGTGCCGATCCTGGCCAGCGGTTTCCCCGGAAACCGCGTGGACCCGTAACGCGCCGGTATGATGGCCACAACGGACATGAATGCAATGTCAACGGAGCGAGGGAATGCCTCATCGAGAGGGTGGCGGCACCCGCGAGAGGCACTAGTCCATCATATCCCCGGCCGGGCGAAGCTGTCAAATCGCGAAGGGTGATTCACACCCTCGCGCGCGAGACCTCCGTGGACCCGACCGGATCCGCCTGGGATTCCGCCGGGAAGTTGCTTTCGAGACCAAACTTCTATATGGTGGAATTATCTGTCAACTTGCCAAGTCGTAGCGAGCAGGGCAGGCAAGAACGGTTCTATGGCGAGCCCGGGAGCCGGTTTCGCCGCAAAGGAGGAGTGGAGATGGAACTGCCGAAGTGTCAGAAATGCGACAATGGCATTTTGATCCCGCTATCGGACTACGGCCAGGATGGGGCATCGGTCATGTTCAAGGCTTGGGTGTGCACCAACCCGGACTGCGGTTTCTCCCTCAGGATCGACAAGGGCGAGGTCAGCTTCGGACGCAAGGTCGACGTGAGACGCTAGACCCTATCTCCGGCTCGCAAAGAAATTCGCCAACCGCGTGATGCCGTACTGTGCCGCCGCACCGGTGGACCATTCGGCCGTGTCCCTGAAAAACGCCTTGGTGGCCTGAAGCCCGTCAAGGTCCCGGCCCGTGAGCATCTCGGTCCAACGCGTCTTCTCGTCCTCCAACTGATCCGCCGGCACCACCCGGTTCACCAGACCCTGCCGCTCGGCCTCCTCGGCACTGAGCTCGCCGCCGGTCATCACCAACTCCAGGGCCTTCTTCCGGTGGATCCAGCGACTCAGGTAGGACATGACGATGGTGGGCGGGAATCCGGCCTTGATCTCCGGAAACGCGAAGCGCGCGTCGGCCGCGGCCAGGGTCACATCGCTCTGGACCGCCACGCCGCAACCGAACCCGAACGCCCTCCCTCGTACCACCGCGAGGCTGATCCCCGGAAATGATTGCAGAAGCTCGTTGACGCGCACGATCCGGCCCAGGGCCTCGGCGAACTGCGCCGCGTTCTCCGGGCGCGGGACGTCGGGCTCACGCCCGGCGCAGAAGTCGTCTCCCCTGCCCTCGATGACCATGAGCCGGAGGGTCTTGTCGGCCGCGGCTTCCGCGAGCTTTTCCGTCAGCGCCAACATCAACTCCAGGTCGACGGCGTTTCCTTTCTCGGGGCGGTTCAGGGTCAGAGCAGCGATGTCGCCCGTCTTTTCAAGCAAAACCTTGTCGGACATTTGGCGTCTCCCCTTCGAAGGACTCTACCGGCCTCCCTTGGCCTCCTGTATGAGCGACCACAGGTATTGGGGCGTGAGCGGCAGGCGCCGGACGGCGATGCCCAGGGGTTTGAGCGCGTCCTCCACCGCGTTGGCCAGCACCGCCGGGGGCCCCACCGTGCCGGTCTCGCCGGCGCCCTTGAAGCCGCCGGGCGTGAACGGGTTGGGCGTCTCGATGTGATCCAGCACCATCTCGGGAATCTCCATGGCCGTGGGCAGGAAATAGTCCTTGAAGGTGGCCGCCAACGGCTGCCCTTCCTCGCTGTACGGCAACTCCTCGTACAGGGCGCCGCCGAAGCCGTGGGCCAGGGCGCCCACGTGCTGGCCCCTCACGATGAGCGGATTGAGCATGTTGCCGCAGTCGTGTACCGAGACGAACTTCAGGATCCTGAGCAGCCCGGTGTCCGCCTCCACCTCCACCACCGCCGCCTCGGCGTCGTAGGGGAAGCTGCTGAACATGGCCACGCGGCCGCGCTCGTCCGCCTCGAACTCGATGTTGGGATCGCGGAAGTGGTACAGCGTCTCCAACCCCGGGTCCATGCCCTCGGGCAACTGGAACGGGTAGAAATACGCGACCCGCGCAATCTCCGGAAGAGACACCGCCTCCGCCGGGCGCCCTTCCACCGAGACCTTGCCGTCGGCGAACACCAGCCCGCCCGGCGGGTGCCGCAGCATCACCGAGGCGATCTGGGTGATCTTTTCCCGTAGCGCCCGCGCCGCCAGCGTCACGGCGGTGGTACCCACCACCGAGAAGCGGCTGGAGTAGGAGCCGGAGCCGTAGGGACAGGCCAGGCTGTCTCCTTCCACCACCATGACGTCGTTGAACGACACCTGCAGCTCGTCGCCCACGAGCTGCGAGATGGAGGTGGCGTGGCCCTGGCCCTCGTCGCTGCCGCCGGGGAACACGTAGACCTTGCCGTTGGGATCCATGCGCATGCGCACGCTGTAGTAGCCGGCGTTGTAGGAACCCATGCGCGTGGAGCTCGACGGCTCGATGACCAGGCAGGTGCCGATACCGAGGTAGCGGCCCGCGGCCACCGCTTCTTTCTGGGCGTTGCGCCAGTGGTCTACGTCCAGCAGCTCCAACGCCCTGTCCAGGGCCTCCCCGTAGCGGCCGCTGTCGTAGCGCGGGCCGGTGACGGAGCGGTAGGGGAAGGCATCCGGGGGGATGAAGTTGCGCCGGCGTACCTCCACCGGGTCGAGGCCGAGGTTCGCGGCGATGCGATCCACCATGCGCTCGATGACGAAGCAGGCTTCCGACTTCCCGAAGCCCCGGTGCGCGCCGTAAGGCGTCTTGTTGGTCACCACCCCTTGGACCTGTCCCTCGTAGTTGGCGATCTGGTAGGCCCCGGGCACGAACATGCCTGTGGTGACGATGGAGGCCAGCCCGCCGGTGGGATAGGCCGCGCCGATGTTGGCCACGATACGGTCCTTGACCCCCAGGATGGTGCCGTCCCGGCGCACCGCCGCCTCGATGTGATGGGTCTGCTCGCGCGCGTGGATGGTGCCGGTCATGTGCTCGCGCCGGGTCTCCACCCACTTCATCGGGCGGTTCGTGAGGATCGACAGCAGCGGCACCAGGATCTCTTCCGGGTAGAAGGCCCACTTCTGTCCGTAGCCGCCGCCGATGCGCCGGAACATCACGTGCACCTTGAGCTCCGGCAGCGCGATGGTGTTCTCCACCAGCGTGCCGATGGCGTGGCCGATCTGGGTCGTGCTCCACAGGCCCAGGGTCTTGACGCTCGCGTCGTAATCGGCCACCACCGCGCGGGTCTCTATGGGGGTACCGGTGAAACGGCCGCTGTGGATGGTCTCGCTGACGATGACCTCGGCTTCCTTGAACGCGGCGTCCACGTCGCCGCCGGACACCCGGAACGTCAGCATGACGTTGTCGTCCCAGTCCTCGTACAGGCGCTCAGAGCCGGGCTCCATGGCGGTGGCCGAGTCCACCACCGGCGGCAGCGGGTCGAGTTCCACTTCGATCAGGTCCAGCGCGTCCTCGGCGATGTAGCGGTCCGTGGCCACCACCGCGGCCACGGGCTCGCCCACGAAGCGCACCTTGTCCCACGCCAGGCAGTAGTGGTCGAAAAACTTGATGGTGGGGTTGCCGCGCCGGAACGGGTCCCGGCTCTGGAACGGGAACGGCGACAGCGGATTCACGTAGCCCAACTGCCGCACCTGCTCGCCGGTCAGCCCGGTCACCACGCCGGGCAGCGCCAGCGCCTTGGACAGGTCCACGCTACGGATGCGCGCGTGGGCGGCGGGGCTCCGGTACACCGCCACGTGCAGCATGTCCGGCAACTCGATGTCGAAGGTGTAGCGCGCCTGACCCCGGAGGATGTCCGGGTCCTCCTTGCGCGGGACCGGAGTGCCCACCAGGGGCGGGCGCGGAGCGACGCTCATGGGGTCCCTCCCTTGGGATCCAGCCGGCGCGCCGCCAACCGCACCGCCTCGATCACGGGCACGTAGCCGGTGCAACGGCACAGGTTGCCGATGATCCCCTCGCGTATCTCGTCCACCGAAGGGGCGGGATTGTGCGCCAGCAGGGCGTGCGCCGACATGACCATACCCGAGGTGCAGAAGCCGCACTGGAGCGCGTGCGCCTCCTGAAAGGCCGCCTGCAGCGGATTCAACTCGCTCCCCTCGGCGAGTCCCTCGATGGTGGTCACCTCGCGCCCGTCCGCCTGCACCGCCAGGAAGGTGCAGGACTTGGCGCTCCTGCCGTCCATGACGATGGTGCACGAGCCGCAGTTGCTGGTGTCGCAGCCGTAACGCGTGCCCTTGAGGCCGACCACGTCGCGGATATAGTCCACCAGCAGCATGCGCGGCGGGGCCTCGCCCTCGTGCGCGACGCCGTTGATGGTGATGCGGATCTTCGCCTTATCGGACATGGAAATACCCTGCACGGCCGGCCCCGGTTCCGTGGCCAACGGCCATGCGGCTTCTCCCTCTAACGGACATGACCGCCCTTCACGTTCTCGCCCTGACGGCGTCGCAGCGCGACGTCCACGGCTTTCTTGAACAACGCCCCGCACACCGCGCGCTTGTAGTCGCTCGACCCGCGCACGTCCGCCAGCGGGCTCGCCGCTTCCATGACTCGCTCGGCCGCGGCCTCCACCACCTCCGGAGACAACGTTTGCCCGCGCAGGGCTTCCTCGGCCGCGCCCGCCTTGATGGGCGTCAGACCCGCCGCCCCCAACGCCACGCCGGCCTTCGTGCAGTTCCCCGCGCCGTCCAGCTCGAACTGCACCGCCACGCTGGCCACCGCGAAATCCCCGGCCCGGCGCTCCATCTTGAGATAGGCCCACGCGCTGCCACCTGACGGCACGGGCACGTGAAGCTCGGTAACCACCTCGTCGTCCGCCAGCACCGTCGTATAGGCGTCCACGAAGAACGCCGCCGCATCCACCACCCGGACGCCCGACGGCCCGGTGCACTCCACCTGACCCTCCAACGCCTGAACCACCGGACCCCAGTCCCCCGCCGGGTCCGCCTCCGCCAACGCCCCACCCAAGGTCCCCCAGCCCCTCACCTGCGCGTCACCGATGACCCCCGCCGCTTCCGTCATCAGCGGCAGCTTCTCCCGGACGACCGCGGAGGCGCCCACCTGCGCGTGGGTGGCCAGCGCGCCGATGCGCACCACCCCAGCCGCGTCGTCGACGCGCACGTCCGACAACCCGCCGACGCGCCCGATGTCGATGACATGGGTCGGCTGCACCAGCCGCAGCTTCATCAGCGGTACGAGACTCTGCCCGCCGGACAACAGCTTGCCCCCCTCCCCCGAACGCTGGAGGAGTTCGATGGCGTGATCCAAGGATTCAGCGACGGTGTAATCGAAGGCGGCGGGGTACATGGCGTAGGTGGTATGGAACGACGACGCGACCAAGGCTGACTTCGCAACCCTCGTCCAACGCGAATGCGCCAGTTGATAACGCAACCCTCGTCACGAGTCAAATCTTTGGCGACAGACGAGCAGAGAATTCCGTTTTCATCTCGTCGAGGCCCCGCGAAAGCGAGAAGACAACGAGCAGGTGAACCCGGGACTTTCCCGGCTTGGCACGACCAACCGAACGTGGAAGACTTGAGGCATGAACAACCCTCAAGAGATACGACGTCAACGTGGACGGCAAAGAGACGACATGTTGCCGATCAGACATAAAGACAATCAAATGATGGGCTGCTACCCTTGACAACGACCGAACGCAATCATATGATTCCCATGAATGAACCCCTCGCGACTTCCCGGAGTGGACTTTGCCTGTAGACGAGGCAACACGACATCATTTGATCGTGCTCGCCAAGCGAAAGGACGCTCGTCGCAAAGACTTCACCCCCGTTCGCCCAACGGACTGGCGACCTCGACAGGTGCGCAACCCGAACGGATTGCTGGACACGCACTTTTCAGACTCCGCCGCATGGGACCTGATTGCCTCCAAGATTGAGGAGGGTCATCCTGTGGAAGAGATCAGATTGGACAAACCGCCTGGAGCAACGGGCTACGTCATGTTGGTCGATCTGGAACCTGGGCAACCCCAACTCTACATCAAACTTCAACTGGGTTCCGGGCAGATCATTGGACGAAGCTTTCACTATTCGGAACCGAACGACTGAGGGAACCTGGAATGGATTTGGCAAAGACGACGCCGAGAGAAGGCAGCCAACGCAATCTTCAGTGCCCATTGTGCGGCAGAGACACGGTGACCACCACCATGCACTGCCATACTTTCGACTATGGGACAGGGGCGTCAGCGATTGAATTGACCGTGGAGTTGCCCGTGCGCCGCTGCGCGCCCTGCGACTACGAGTATCTGGACGAGGTTGCCGAGGACCTGGAACACGAAGCGGTCTGCAAACACTTTGGCGTGCTCGCCCCGCATGAGATCCGCCGCATCAGGGAGGACCACGGGATGACGCGGGCCAAGTTTGCCGAAGTCACGGGCCTGGGAAAAGCGTCGCTGAATCGCTGGGAAAAGGGCATCAACATCCAGACCCACGCATACGACAGGTACCTCCGGCTACTGGCATTGCCAGGAATGCTGGAACGCCTCATGGATATCATCAAGCCAGGCAAGTCTGCGACTGAAGCGACGCCGATCACTGGCGAACGACGGTTTCGGACGTTGAAGGTCTCCGACAAGTTGCGCAGCGACCAAGAAAACTTCAGGTTGCTTAAGGTGGCCTGACGCCATGTACTTGACCTCCTTCTACTCCTTCAAGGGTGGCGTCGGCCGCTCCATGGCCTTGGTGAACGTGGCCGTGGAACTGGCCAACCGGGGACGCGCCGTGCTTGTCGTGGATTTCGACCTGGAAGCTCCCGGACTTGATACCTTCGACGTCACCACACCACGGGATCCGGTTCCAGGAATGGTTGACTTCGTCAGCGAATACCTGGATTCGGGTCAGGCCCCAGACGCCGCTCGTTTTGTTAGTGAGACGCCCGCCGATTTCGGTGACGCCGGAGGCAGATTGTGGATCATGCCGTCCGGCCGGCACGCAACATACGCGCAACGACTCAATCAGATCGACTGGGGCACGCTCTATGCGGAACGCGACGGCTACCTGCTGTTCGAGGATCTCAAGGAGCAATGGAGACAAGCCATCAACCCCGACTACGTTCTGATCGACTCGCGCACCGGACATACCGACATCGGCGGCATTTGCACCCGCCAGCTTCCAGACGCGGTCGTAATCCTGTTCTTTCCCAACGAACAGAACCTGCGTGGGCTGACACGGGTGGTCCGGGAACTAAGAAGCGAAGCCGAGGAACCGCGCAACAAGAACATCGAACTCCACTTCGTCATGTCGAACGTCCCGGACCTGGACGACGAGGACAGGATTCTCGACGATAAGATCAAGGCGTTCCAAAAGCAACTCCGCTTCCGGCGTGAGCCATTGATGATTCACAGGTACGACAGCCTCTCGTTGCTGAACCAGGTCGTGTTCACAAAGGACCGCCCAAGAAGCCGCCTCGCGCAGGAGTACGTAGAGTTGGTCCGCGAGATCTCCCGACGCAACTCGAACGACCGTGACGGGGCATTGGACTACATACACCGAGCCACGGGCAGACTACGAATCCGGGGCGAGTCCATACAGACAAGAGATGAGATGCTCGATAAAATCGAGAAGGCGCATCCGACCGACGGCGAGGTCCTGTACCGGCTTGCGGGACTCCGCGAACACGACGGTGAAACAGCTTTGGCCGGCGCGCTCGCGTCACGCGCAATCGAAGCAGGATATGCCGAGCCGGAAGTATTTCTGCAACGGTCGCGGAGTCGCGCTCAATGTAACGACAACGTCGGCGCAGAGCAGGACGCCCTGGAAGTGCTGCAATCCCATCAACTTCCTCCCCCCATCGTACGGGAGGCCATATCACGAATAAGGTCACAAGCACCGGAACGAGTCGCCAACGCCGTCGCGGTGACATCGTTGGAACCGCACGACCAGATGTGGCTTGCGGACGGTCTGGACCGTTCTTTCGGGACCATGCGCATCGCCATCCCGATTTGGGAACGGCTCATCGAGAGCGCAGAACTTTCGCCGACCCGGCGCGAGCATGCACGGCTACAGTTGATCCTGTGCCATATCGGAACCGGCGGATTCTCCAATGCCATGAGAATACTTGAAGGTCATGACAAGTCGATCAAGGATATGACCATCCAGGACGCTTTCAATTTTGGGATGGCATCATGGGGCAACACCGGGGAGCTAACGAAAGCAGCCTTCTCACACGTAGTTGAACTGGACGAAGCGGCAGTGACTTCGGACAAGGGCGCCAACTACTTTCAGTGCATGGCAATCGCCTACTGGGCTACCGGCGACCGGAGCGAAGCGACCCGATACGCAGACGAGGCAGAACGTGCGCTCGATGCGATGCGCTGGGCTTTCGAGTTCAGTTGCTGGCGTTACTGTCGCGTGAGTGCCGCCGTCTTCGTTGCGGATTTGGAAGAAATCCGTTCACTTGTCAGAGGCGAGAACCCACCAACGCCGCCGTTCATGAACGCCCCGGAACGGGCGGATGGGTCAATCGCCAACCATTATTCAGGATAAACGGCGCACGTGGACCACGGCGTGTCTCGGAACTATCTGGAGGCAGGAGGTAACCGTTACGCGTTGCCCACACGCATGATCGACATTCGATCCCTTACTGTTACGAGCATGCAGTGGCACCAGGACCACTTGTGGCTCGCGTGCGCCGACAAGTCCATGGTGGTGGTGTACGATCCCGTCCACGAATCATGCGACGAGGTCCTATCGCTGCCGGGGGTCCGGCACGTGTGCCCATCCCGCGAGGGCCTGTGGCTCATCGCCGGCGGCGGTCGGCTGGGACAGCAACTGCTGCTTTGGTCTCCCGAAACGAATCGGTTGTTGCGCCGTTTCGACTGCCCGGACGGCGCGGCCTCCGGCGTCACGGTCGTGAACGGCAAGCTGTGGCTGAGTCACCGGCGCAACCGCAAGCTCTTCTGCCTGGACCCGGAGAAGGGCCGCAACCTGTGGACCATCCGCATGGACCACCAAGTCCTGAGCCCCACCTCGTACGGCGACGAGTTCTGGTGCGTCGAATGCGACCCCGGACCCCTCGGGGACTGGAGCGATGAGCGCCAGGCGGCCTACGCCTTTCTCCGCTACGATCCGGCGCGCGAACAGGTCGTGGAGCGCATACCCGTCTCTTTTCGTCCGGCGTGTCTGGCCTTGAACGGCGCGCAATTCTGGTATGCCCTGGATGACGAAGCCGGGGTTCGCTCGCAGGCCAGGCCAGCGTCCTAGCCTCGTGAGGTACTAACGTCCCGGAACGTCATTCCCGCGGAACAGGCCGTGTCAAAACTCCAGTTGGATGAGAACGGGCACCCACGCCCCGAATCGTCATTCCCGCGGAAGCGGGAATCCAGGCGGGGTGTGGCGGGGGATACGCCCGTTTGCCCCCACCCCACCCATGGATTCCCGCTTCCGCGGGAATGACGATTCAGGGGTTTGCACCATTTCCTGTTCAAGCGCTCCCCTCCGCCGGCTACTTCCGGCAATGGCACGACGAAGCGATCTCCACGTCGCTTCGGGCAAGGGCCGCCGCCAGCGACGGCGCCACGGCGGCCGCCTCGCGGTCGCGGCCCAGGCGTTGCAGGCACTCGTGGCGGCCGTGCAGGCTCCAGACGTTTTCGCGGTTCTGCAGGCAGCGTCTGACGGTGTCGTCGAGGCCGAGGTCGGCGCGGTAGACCTGCTCGGCCTCCGCCACTTGGCCTTGCTCCAGGAGCAGGGCGCCGAGGGCGTGGCGGGGCGGATGCATCCACGGCCAGGGCTCGCTGTAGCGCAGGCGGTCGTTCAGGCGGACGGCCGCTCGCAGGTGGGCGAAGCCGGCCTCGTGGTCGCCCCGGTGGTAGGCCATTTCCCCGTAGAGCATTTCCCGGGCCACGGCCATGACGTTGGGCGCGGTGTCGTTGGCGTAGATGCGGTCCTCCGGCAGAGCGGCGTAGCCGGCATCGAAGCGCGCGCGTTCCCGGTCGGCCGCCTCGAACTCGCCGAGGGCGGCGTGGGCAACCCCCTTGGCGTAGAAGGCCATGAGGGTCGTGGTCACGTAGAGCTCGGGGTGCGGGGGCATCGGGGCGTCCACGATTTCGCGCCAGCGCCCGAAGCGCACGGGCACGTGGACCGTTCCGGAACGGAAGTAATCCAGGGCCTGGACGAGGGTGGGCCGGTCCTGACGGAGCAGCTCCGGGGTCACCGCCTCTTCGATCTTCCGCGCCGCCTCGGTCGCCGCGCCGTGATCCCCCAGCAGCATCGCCGCGTTCATCATGGCGTGGAGGTGGTGGCAGCGGGCGGTGGTGTAGAAGTTGAACGGACCCGCGCGGCGCGCGTACTTCTCGTCGGCGGCCGCCGCCTTCCGGCTCACCTCCAGCGCATCCGCGTGGCGGCCGCACTGGAAGTAGATGTGCGTTGGCATGTGGTTGAGGTGGCCGTTGTCGGAACACAGGCCGCGCAATTGGTCGGCCGCGGCGAGGGCGTGCTCGGGGATCCGCGACATCTCCATCACGTGGATGAACATGTGCAGCATGCCCGGATGCGGCGGCTGCCCTCGGTCGCGCCGTTCTCGCATGCCCGCTTCGAGCACTTCCCGGGCTTCCAGCGTGTCGGCGCCGTCCGCGGGTTTGCCCGTGTCGAGGTCCCATAGCTGCCAGGGCGTGCGCGTAATGAGGGCCTCGGCGAAGAAAGCGGCCACGTCCGAATCATCGGGGAACCGGCGATGGACGCCGCGCATGGCGGCGGCGAACGCGTCGTCCCACGCCGAGAACTCCTCCACCGGACCCGCCGCCTCGCGCGGATACCGCACCGGCAACGCCTCGATGAGCGCGCGCTCGATGGGGGTCGCGCTCTGGCGCCGTGCCATGGCCGCCTCGGTGGCGGCAAAGCACGTGGCGAGGGCCGTTTGGCGCTCCGCTTCGCCCTGCCACTGCCAGGGCAGGTTGATGAACGGCCCGGCGGCAAAAGCCTCGCCCCAGAAGGCCATGGCGCAGGACGGGTCGGCGCGTAGCGCCTCCCGGAAGCAGTGCGCCGCCTCCTCGCGGTTGAAGCCGTAGAGCCATAGAAGCCCACGGTCGAACCAGCGTTGGGCGTCGCGGTTGTCGGTGGTGACTCGCCGGGCATGGGCGCCGAGGTCGAATTCGTAGCTCACGTCATACCGTCCTGGCGTCGTGCGTCATGGTCTCGCATGAATCACTGACTGCTGCGTTACGTGACCCCGGGCTTTGACCCGGGGTCTTTCTCGCGTGGTGCCCGCCACCGGGGCGACCGCAGGTCGCCCCTACAAGTCATCGCGCCTTGCCGACGACAAAAATGCCCTCGCGGTTTCATCAAGCTATTTGTGACACAGGACACTAGTGCCGCCGAACGCGCGGGTCCAGCGCATCGCGCAGCCCGTCGCCCATGTAGTTCACGCTCAATACGGTAAGGGAGATCGCCAGGCCCGGCCAGAGCACCCGCGCGGGAGCGATCTCGATGAACGGGACGCCGTCGAACAGCAGCCGGCCCCAGGTGGGGAAATCGGACGGGAAGCCCAGGCCCAGGAAGCTCAGGGCGCTCTCCGTGATGATGGCGTTGGCGATGCCCAGGGTGGCGGCGACGGTGATGGGACTCAGGGCGTTGGGCAAGACGTGCCGCAGGATGATGTAGCGTGGGGCGGCACCCACGCCGCGGGCGGCGATGACAAACTCGCGCTCCTTGACGGCCAGCACCTCGCCGCGCACCAGCCGAGCGGTCTGCATCCAACTCGTCAGGCCGATGACCGCCACGATCAGGATGAAGATGCCGGCCTCGGGTCCCAGGGCCGCGCGCAGCGGATCCCGGAACAGCATGATGCCCACCAGCAGCAGCGGCAGCACCGGCAACGCCAGGAACAGGTCGGTGAAGCGCATGAGCGGACCGTCGAACCGGCGGAAGAACCCGGCCATGACGCCTACGAAGGTGCCGAGCGTCAACGACAGGACCATGGCGGCGACCCCCACGGCCAGGGAGATCTGTCCGCCCGCCAGCACCCGCGCCAGCGTGTCGCGGCCGAGGTTGTCGGTTCCCATAGGATGCGCCAGCGAAAAGCCCTGGTTCCGCGACAGGTAGTCGAGATACTGGGGATCGACACCGTAGACCGCGGCGCCTAGCAACACCGCCAGCGCCGTCAACGCGAACACGGCGGCGCCGGCCACCGCGCCCTTGTGGCGCCGGAACTGCTGCCACACGCCATGGGCGGGCGGGCGATGTTCGGGTGCGCCGGTCATGAGATCCGCCGAGGCGTCAATCATAGCGAATCCTCGGATCCAGCACGCCGTAGAGCACGTCCGCCACGAGGTTGAACCCTACGATCAGCACCGCGAATATGAAGGTCACCGTCTGGACCGTGGGAATGTCGCCGCCCTCGATGGCGCCGATGAGCAACTGGCCGACGCCGTTGATGCGGAAGATCTGCTCGGTGATGATGGCCCCGGCGAAGGTCGTGGGCAGCCCGAGGGCGATGACCGTCACCACCGGGATCAGGCTGTTGCGCAGCACGTGGACGAGTATGACGCTGCGTTCGGCCACCCCTTTGGCCCGGGCCGTGCGCACGTAGTCCTGGTTCAGGTTCTCGAGCACCGACGAGCGGGTGAAGCGGCTGAGCTGGGCCGCGTTGAAGAGCCCGAGCACCATCACCGGCATCACCATCTGGCGCACCTGGACGAAAAGGCTCTCCAGGTCCGTGACCCGGTGGGTGGTATCATAGATGGACGGGAACCAATCGAGCCACACGCTGAAGACCACGATGAGGACGGTCCCGGTGAAGAAGGTCGGCACCGAGAACCCCACCATGGTGATGAAAGTGCCTGCCTGGTCGAAGACCGAGTACTGCCGGTAGGCGGAATAGACACCCACCGGCACGGCGATGAGCATCGCGACGATGTAGGAGATGCCGACGACGGTCAGGGTCTGCGGAAGGCGCGACGCGATCAGGTCCACCACCGGCGCGCGCGTGGCCCAGGAACGCACCCGCAGGCGCCCGGCGGAGTCGCCGATCTCGATGCCCCACATCCGCTCCAACAGGTTGAGGGGCTCGTTCACCAGGAACTGGTCGAGCCACTTGATGTAGCGGATGTGGAACGGCTGCCCGAGACCCAGGCTCTCGCGGATGGCTTGCCGGGTCTCGGGCGGGATGGTCGGCGGAAGCTGGGCCGTGGGGTCACTAGGGGCGAGGTCCAGCAGCGCGAAAACGATGAAGCTGATGACCAGGAGCGTCGGGATCGCGAAGAGCAGGCGTCTGGCCACGTACCGTGCCATGGGCGCTCACTCGTGCGGGCTCTACTTCCGCCGGTGCCACTCTTGGATGTTCCACTGCAAGGCGTCCCAGGCATTGATCCGCACCCCGCCCAGGGAGAGCGCGTGCGCGCCCACCTCGCCGCGGTGGACCAGCGGGATCAACGCGCCGTAGTCCATCAGCATGTCATTCAGGCGCCTGGCGATGGCCGCACGCTTCTCGATGCCCGCGGTCTCGGCCAACTGCGCCGCGAGCTTTTCGTATTCCGCATCGCAGTAGCGCGGCATGTTGTTGCCTATCCACTGGTTGTCGGGTCCGGGGATCTCCTTGCACAGCCAGCCCTGCAAGTAGGCCTGGGGATCGGTGCCGTTGAACTGGTTGGCGTACATCTGGATGTCGGCGTAGAACTTCTGGTAGGTGTCCGGGCTCCCCGGGTCGCTGCCGAAGAACACCGAAGCGCTGATGTTCTTAAGCTCGGTTTCGACGCCGATCTGCCGCCACATCTGCTTGATCAGCGCCTGGGCGCCCTGGCGCACGGAATTGGTGGAGGTCTGGTACAGGATCGAAAGGCGCACCCCGTTTTTGGCGCGGATGCCGTCGGAGCCGCGCACCCAGCCCGCTTCGTCCAGCAGCTTGTTGGCGGCCGCGACGTCCTGGGTCTTGCACCAGTCGTTGGCCGTAGAGGCGTACACCGGCGGCGCCGGCAGGACGTTGCAGGTCACCCGGCCCGCCTGGCCGTAGCCGGCCTCCACCAGGATGTTGCGGTCGATGGCCAGGGAAAGGGCGCGCCGCACGGCCGGGTCCGAGAGGAAGGGGTGCGGGTTCTTGCCGTCCTGGTAGGTGGACCGCTTGTCGCCCAGGGCCGGATCGGGATTGGAGAGCTGCACGATCAGCCGCTCCACCAGGGTGCCGAAGGCCGACACCACCTTGCCCTTGCCTGCCTTTTCCATTGCGCCGAGGATCTCGGGCTCCACCTGGAGGTTCCAAGCGTAGTCGAACTCCCCTGTTTCAAGTACCGCCCGGGCGGCCGACACGGCGTCGCCGCCGCCCTTCACCAAAATCGACGCAAAGGCCGGCTGGTCCGGGTTGCGGTAGCGTTCGTTCATCTCGTAGCGCACCACGTCGTTGGGCCGGAACTCCTTCACCTTGAAGGGGCCGGTGCCGATGGGGCCGAAGTTCTGATCCGTGCACTCGGGCGCCTTGGCTCCCAGGCAGCCCTCGAACTGCTTCTTCTGGATCACCGGGCAGGTGGAGCCCACGAACGGCGCGTAGGGGAACGGCATCGGTACGGTGAAGGAGATCCGTACGGTGTGGTCGTCCACCGCCTCCACCGCGGCCACGTTCTCGAACCGGGGCGCGGCGTTGCAGCCCCCGTCCGGATGCATGCAGTAGGCCGCCGTGAATTCAACGTCGGCGGCGGTGAACGGCGTCCCGTCGGACCAGGTGACGTCCTTCCGGAGCTTCCATGTGACGGACTTGAGGTCGGCCGCGATGCCGCCGTTCTCAACGGTGGGGATCTCCGCCGCCAGCGCCGGAACCATGTTGGCGCTGTCGTCGTAGCGTGCCAGCGGCTCGATGACGAACGCCGCGGCGTGGATGTCCTTGGTCCCCCCGGAGAGGAACGGGTTCGGGACCGAGGGCGCCTGCCAGTAGAGCATCTTCAACTCGCCGTCGGCGCCGCGTTGCGCGTAGGCCGCGGTGGCGAACACGGCCAGGACGGCCGCCATCAGCATCAAACCGCGAAGTTTCGACATCACACGTACCTCCTCGCCTGAATGCACCCGTTGCGATTATAGAGAATCAATTTTGACATGGGTAGAGGCGAACCGGCACAAAAGTACCCGTTGACCCATTCCCGACCGCAAGTCGAGTGTGCCAGTACCGGGAGGAACGAACAAGTTACCGGAACGCCGGGTCACGCACACACCCACCAATAGGCGCACGCCGCGGGCACTTTCCAGCCTTGCCCGACCATGACATCCGGGCTACTATCTACGCCATCGAAACGCCCTTGAACCGAAGGAGAATGCCATGGCCGACACACGCATCATCGACGCCGACGGACACGTGATGGAGCTCGACGACGAGCTTCGCGACTACATCGGCGGCCCGTACGCCGAACTGGAATGGCACCGGTCCTACGGCTTCTGGCCGGGCCTTACCATGGACGGCTACCTGCGCTCGTTGAGGCAGCCGGGCGGCTGGGTCGGCGGCGGCACCGGACCCAACGCCGGGCATTGGCTCGACTTCCTCGACAAGAACGGCATCGAGCTGACTGTGCTGTACCCGACCCAGGGGCTGACCCACGCGGCCATCCGGGACCACGAATGGGCCATCACCATGGCCCGGGCCTACAACGACTGGCTGCACGACCGCTTTATGCGGGTGAGCCCGCGCCTGGTGGGCGTGGCGCTGTTGCCTATCCAGGACATCGACGAGGCCGTCAAGGAGCTTCGCCGGGCGGTCGAGGAACTGGGGATGGTGGGCGCCGTGTTGCCTTCCGCCACCCCGGGCGGGAAGCTCTTCAGCGGCCCCGACTTCCACCCCTTGTGGGAGGAGGCCCAGCGGCTGGACGTGCCCGTGTCACCCCATGGCGGCATGAGCTTTCCGGACCTGGGCATCGACGACACCCGCAACTTCATGGTGGCCCACACCCTGGAGCATCCGTTCGCGCAGTTCCGGCAAATCGTGGCGATGATCTGTGAAGGCGTGTTCGAGCTGTTTCCCAGGCTGCGCTTCGGCGTGCTGGAGTGCGGCGCGGGCTGGGTCCCCTACCTGATGGACCGCCTGGACGAGGAGTACGAGCGCAAGGGACACTACTCGCCGAACTGCAAGCGCAAGCCCAGCGAGTATTTCCGGGAAGGCAACATCTACTTCGCCGCCGAGGTGGAGGAGACGCTGCTGCCCGAGACCGCCCGGCTGGTACCGGAGCACACGCTGCTGTGGGCGTCCGACTATCCCCACGAACGGGACCAGCGGGACTTCAGCCAGGACATCCCGCACCTCATGGGGCGGGACGACCTCAGCGAAGAGCTGAAGCACAAGATCCTGTTCGAGAACCCGTTGCAGTTCTACCCGCGTCTGCGGGCGCGGCTGGATTCCACGTCGGTGGCGTCGGCGGAGGCGGCCGGGGCGGCGGGCTAGCTGAACAGGACCTTCGCCATCTCCGAGCGGAAGCGGTCGGCGAGTTCGTTCCGTCCCAGCACTTCGAAGATCTGCACCATCGCCTTGCGGGCGCCGTCGTCCTCGAAGGCGCGGTCCTGTTTGAGCACCGCCAGGAATTCTCCGAGGGCGGCCTCGTAGCGCTCTTCGGCGGCCAGCGCCTGGGCCAGGCGGAAGCGGAGGTCGAGGCGGTCCGGGGCCGCCGCCAACTCCCCGCGCAGGGACTCGATGTCGGCGCCCTCGCCCGCGCTGAGTTTCTGACGGGCGATCAGCCGGTCGGCCTCGTTGCGTTCCGGGTCACCCAAGGGAACTCTTTCAAGCAGCGGCAGGGCGCGTTCCTCATCCGTCTCCAGCAGACCCCGCCCCAGTCCCAGGAGCGCGCCGGCATGGTTCGGCACGTCTTCCAGCACCTGCGCGTAGATGGCCAGCGCCTTCTCGGCCTCACCCTCGGACCACAATCGATCCGCCTCGGCGGCCAGCTCGTCCTCGCGCGAAGGCACCACGCGCTCCAGGATCTCGCGCACGCCCGTTTCGGGCAGCGCCCCGGTGAACTCCGCGGCCAGAGCGCCGTCCTTGAACACCTTGACGGCGGGGATTCCCTGGATGCCAAAGGCGGCCGCCAGCTCCTGGTTCTCGTCCACGTTGACCTTGGCCAGGAGGAACTTGCCGCCGTATTCCTCGGCGAGCCGCTCCAGCACCGGCCCCAGGACCCGGCACGGCCCGCACCACGGCGCCCAGAAGTCCACCGCCACCGGCGTCTCCCGGGAGCGCTCCAGCACCCGCGCCTCGAACTCGGACTGGTCGACGTCGAAAACCAGCGCTTCCGTCCCTTCCAGAGAAACCTCCATGGTCCTTTCCCCGTCCCAGGAGTCGATCCCGCTTCGGCCCGATCTTGCTCGACTACTTCCTGCTCGGATCGAAATCCGCTCCGTTGAGTGTCACGTGCGTTTCCACCGGGGTCGGACTCTTGATCGTCTGGATGATGTAGCAGCCCTGCTCCGAGTTGCGGATCACCGCGGCCACGCGTTCCGGCGGCTCGTCGGACTCCACCTCGAGCTTGGTCTCGACGCCGACGCCCTCGGCATGCACCGTCTCCCGCAACACCGAGCCTTCGTTCTTGAAGCGCGCGGTCACGTGGATGCGCGCCTTGTCGATCTTCACCTTCATCATTTCCCCGTACCGGGAAAGCTGGGTGAGCAGTCAAAATCCGATGGACAGCGCGAAATACGCCATGGGCGGCGGCGCCGTGTTGTCGCCACCGATGTGTCCGCCCTCGTCGCACATCACCGTGAAACCCCGCGCCTCGCCGCGCTTCTGCTGCCGCCCCATCATCTCGGCGTCGGCCTCCATCACCACTTCGCGTTTGACGATCATGTCGTCCGCCATATAACAACCCTCCAGGAACTTTGTGGCACGAAGGGTAGCCGATAGACCCGGCACCGTCAATTTGCGTGGCAATCCATGGCCAAACGACATCCCGCACTGATACCGCTCTCCCACGACCACCACCACGGCCTGGCGCTGGCACTGCGCTGCCGCAAGCACGCCCTCGGCCAGCTCAACCCCGGCGACCCGGCGGCCATGGAGGCATGCGCGGCTGAGGCGGCGCGCTTCTTCGGCGAGAACCTGCAAACCCATTTCGAGGCCGAAGAGACGGTGCTCTTTCCGCTGATGACAAGCCTTGAAGACTCTCGGGAGTTGGTGGCCCGGCTCGAAAGCGATCACCGGAAGTTCCGCGACATGGTCGCCCGGTCGAGCGACGCGAAGGAGATGCGGAAGTTCCTTTTCGACTTCGGCGACCTGCTGGAGCAGCACATCCGCAGCGAGGAGCGTCAGCTCTTCGCCGCCTTCGAGCTGTACATACCCGAGGCGGACGCCGAACGCGCCGGCGTGGAGATCGACCGAGTACTGAGGCGGAATCAGCCCTCCGGCTCGGACGCGAAACCCGACACCCCATGAGCACCAAGACCGCCATCATCTCCATCGGCGATCTGACGGAGGCCGCCGTGGCCGACCTTACCGAAGTCTTCGGAAGCACCGCCGGCGTCGCCGAGGTGGATTTCTCGGTGGAGCGCCAGGTCGCCGTCGTCGAGTTCGACCCCGAGGTCACCCACATCGACGCCCTGATGCGGGTGGTGCTGGGCAAGGGGTACAAGGTCCTGTGACCGGTCATCCACCGATGTCGAATACAATTCTCAAAGCGTCGTCGATCCTGGCCAGGTCCTCGTCTTCCAGATTGCCACGCACGCTGACCAAACGAGCTCGGTGATCAACCGGACGGGTTTGCAGACAGTCCGCCACCGACTTCTTGGTCAATCCGTTGCGGGACGAAGGCGCGATTTCCACATTGGTTACGATGCGGGCCTTTCGTCCACTCCATGCCGTTAGCGGCACGACCTGGACGACCGGGACGCGAGCATTGTAGGTATTGTTTGTGACGATCACACAAGGCCGAACCTTCCCGGTCTCCGACCCCTTGGTGGGATCAAGATCAATGTCGATGACCATTCCTCGCGTTAACCGGTTCAAGTCGGCCACTCCGATAGCGCCGCATCGGTCCATTCTTGTGTTTCGCCATCACCCGCATAGACTTCGGCATACAGTTCAGCCGATTCGCGCAAACGCTGCTGGGCTAACTCCATCTGCAATCGGTCGAGGGCCTTCCGCACGACATCACTCTTGTCCTTGAATCCGTACCGCTTGAATTGTGCGAGAAACTGGACCTGAGATTCGTCAAGACTGAACTTGGCTTGAAGCATGATGACCCTCCGGAACAGGGCCTATTCTAGACCCTATTCTTAGGTCCCTATTCTAGGCCCTAGGCCATGGAAGATCAAACCACTCGGCTGCCATTCCGGCAAGCCTACGGCAGACAGGCATGGTAAGGCGCACGGACTCGGCTTTACCCGGTACGGGCGACCCCCGGACACTCCGATACCTGTACAACTGGACGCTCCGCAACGCCGGGACGCGGCATGTGGTCTGGGCGCTGGCCGTGGTGTGTTTTCTCCAGAGTCTGATCCTGCCGGTACCGCCGGATCTGCTTCTCATCCCGATGGTGCTGGCGCGGCGCGCCAAGGCGTTGCTGTTCGCCACCATCTCTACCCTGTCATCGACTGCCGGCGGGCTGACCGGGTATGCCATCGGCTACTTTCTCTACGAAGCGGTAGGCGAGCCCCTGCTCGGTCTGTGGGGGTATGGGGGGAAGCTCGAAGCGTTCGAGGCACACCGGCAGGAGTGGGGAGCGTGGATCATCGTTGCCGGCGCCCTCACCCCGCTGCCGTACAAGCTGGTTGCCGTCGCGTACGGCGCTGCCCGGCTCGACGTCGGCGTCTTCATCCTCGCATCCCTGCTCTCCCGCGGCCTGCGTTTCTACGTCGAAGCCACGCTCCTCTGGTACTTCGGCCCCGCGGCGCGTGTGCTAATCGAGCGTCACCTGGGCGCAGCCACGGTGATCGGGTTGGTCCTTGTGGCCGGCGTCTTCCTCTTTGTCCGCTTCCTTACTTAGCACCTACGAGGCGTTACCCAAGATTTGACCAAGTCTTCTCAGTGCGTGCTCAACGGGAAGAACGGTGACATCATCCATGTAGACAGGACTCGATCCACCGTAGAAGACAAAACACTTGGCGGGAGGATAGTCCTTCTTGAATTCCCGGAGTGCCCTTGTGTCCTTGTGCTGTATCTGAGTCGAGCGCTTGATCTTGATGGCCAGCAGGCCACGCGGCCCGTACAGAACGAAATCGACTTCGGTGCCACTCCGGGTACGCCAGAAAGAGATCTGGTAGCCGTAGTCGCGGTAGTCGTTTACCGCCCTCAGTTCCTGGAGCACGAGCGTCTCAAGGGCGGGACCGTTTATCTCCGCGTCGGAGTCCAGCGGCCCCATGGGCCGGATCGCCCGAAATACGCCCGCGTCAAAGAAATAGAACTTCTTTTGCGAGACGAGTTTCCGTTTGACCTTGCGGGAGAACACCGGCAGGCGGACGGCGATGAGCAGGTCTTCCAGGATGGAGAAGTAGTTTTCCGCGACTGACCGCTCAATGTGCGCCTCTCGGGCGACGGCACTGGTGTTGATGGTAGCCCCTTGGGAAAAGCTCGCCACCTCCAGGAAACGCGAGAAGTGCCCGATGTTGCGCGTCAGGCTTTCCTGCATCACCTCTTCCCGCAGGTATGTCTGCACATAGTCCTTCAAGTATTTGGCGGGATCGCTTTCGCTAAATCGCGCGGGCAGATGGCCCAACTGGACAGAGTCGCGCAGGTTGAAGGCCTCCCGCTGTTCCACCGCCGTCACAGGATGCATGCGATAGGTCAGGGCGCGGCCGGCCAGCAGATTGACCCCGCTTCGTCGAAGGGTCCTGGCGCTGGAACCGGTCAGGACAAAGACCAGTCCGCGTGCTTCGATCAGGTCATGGACCTCGTTCAGCAGCGCGGGTATGCGCTGGACCTCGTCGATGACGGTCCAGCCGGTGTGGTCGGGGGCAATGAGTTGCCGAAGGTGCCCGGGATTTGCGGACAGACGATTGTAGTACTCCGACTGGAGCAAGTTGACGAAAAGCGCCTCGGGCAGCCGGTGCTTCAACCACGTGGTCTTGCCCGTGCCTCTGGGGCCGAAGAGGAAGAAGCTCTTGCGCGATTCCAGGGGTTTCTTGATGAGTCGCTCGAACACAGTCGTCCAGCTCGGATACCTTTTGCACCAGCATATAGGGCAAGTTGACGCAAAATGAAGTCCAAAACTGAAAATATCCAGGCGAATCTAAGTTTTTGACAGGTAAGCGCCCTTCAGTTGACCGCCGACCTACTCCCCGGCCACGGTCATGCGCCCCACCTTCACCGTGGGGGCGGCCACCGGGCTCTGCGGGCGGAGGTCGTTGCCGACCATTTCTATCCGGCTCAGCATGTCGTTCAGGTTGCCGGCGATGGTGAGCTCGGACACGGGGTAGGCAAGCTCGCCGTTCTCGATCCAGATGCCGGCGGCGCCCCTGGAATAGTTGCCGGTGACGGCGTTGAAGCCGAAGCCCATCAGCTCGGTGACGTAGAAGCCGTCCTCCACCGAGGCGATGATGTCCTCGGGGCTGTGCTCGCCGGGGATGAGGCGGAGGTTCATGGGGGAAACCCCGGAGGGCTGGCCCACGCCGCGGGCGGCGTTGCCCGTGGACTTGGCGCCGAGCTTGCGCGCGCTGTATGCGTCCAGGAGGTAGCTTCGCAGGAGGCCGGCCTCGACCACGTGCTTGCGCCGGACGCCGACGCCCTCGGCGTCGAACGGACGCGACCCCAATGCCCGCGGAATCGTGCCGTCGTCGACGATGTCCACGAGGTCGGAGGCCACGCGCTCGCCGAGCCGGTCGCACAGGAAGGAAGCGCGCCGATAGAGGGCGTAGCCGGAGACGGCTTGCGCCACGTGCCGCACCAGCGTGCCCGCGATGGACGCGTCGAAGACCACCGGTACTTCGCGGGTACGCACCTTGCGGGCGCCCAGCCGGCGGGTGACGCGGCGCCCTGCCTCCCGGCCCACGTCCTCCGGGGAATCCAGCGCGTCGCGGCGCCGCGCGGCCGTATACCAGTGATCCCGCTCCATGGAGCCGTTGGAGGTCGCCACCGGCGCCAAAGAGAGATGAAAGCTGGAGGTGGCGTACTCGCCGGAAAAGCCCTGGGAATTGGCGTGGATGAGGCGGTTGAACGAGCTGGCGAACTCGGCGCCCTCGGAGTTGGTCACCCGCGGGTCGTATTGCAGCGCGTGCTCCTCGGCCGTGCGCGCCGCCTCGATGCCGTCCTCGATGGGAAGTCCCCGAGCCTCCTGGTCCAGCAGGTCCAGGTCCGGCACCTCGGCGGCCATCTCGCCGGCTTCCGGCAGGCCGCCGAACTCATCCTTGGCCGTGGCCCGGGCCATGGCACAGGTCTCGTCCACCAGGCGGTCCAGCGAGGCTCGCGACAGGTCGGAAGTGGAGGTGCCGGCGGCGCTCTGGCCGTAGAACAGCCGCAGCCCGAGCCGCATCTCGTGCGCCTGGCTCACGGTTTCCACCTCGCCGAGCCGCACCTTCACCTGCACGCCCTCGTGCTCGATCAGCGTCACGTCGCCCTGAGAGGCGCCCTTCTCCTTCGCCCGCGCCAGCAAGCCCAGCGCCAGTTCCCGGTCCATCGGCAAACGCTCCATGTCCGCCTCAGCCTTGAGAGCCGCTCGGCCCGCGTACGGACGTGCCGCCCACCACGAGCTGGTCCACGCGGATGGTGGGCAGGCCCACGCCCACGGGCACGCCCTGGCCGTCCTTGCCGCAGGTGCCGATGCCGGCGTCCAGCGCCAGGTCCGCGCCCACCCGGCTCACCCGCGTCAACACGTCCGGCCCGTTGCCGATGAGCGTGGCGTCGCGCACCGGATGGGTCACCTTGCCGTCCTCGATGCGGTACGCCTCGTTGGCGGAAAAGACGAACTTGCCGCTGGTGATGTCCACCTGTCCGCCGCCGAAGGACACCGCGTAGATGCCGTCCTTGACCGAGCGGATGATGTCCATGGGGTCCTCCTCCCCCGCCAGCATGAAGGTGTTGGTCATGCGCGGCATGGGGACGTGGGCGTAGCTCTCGCGCCGGCCGTTGCCCGTGAGCCCCATGCCCAGCAGAGCGGCGTTCAGGCGGTCGTGCAGGTACCCGCGCAGGATCCCGTCCTCGATTAGCACCGTGCGCTGCGTGGGCGTGCCCTCGTCGTCCACGTTGAGGGAGCCGCGCCGCCAGGGGATGGTGCCGTCGTCCACCACCGTGCACAGCTCCGTGGCCACGCGCTCGCCGATGCGGCCGGAGAAGGCCGAGGTCTTGCGCCGGTTGAAGTCCGCCTCGAGGCCGTGTCCGATGGCCTCGTGCAGCAGGATGCCGGGCCAGCCCGGACCCAGCACCACGTCCATGGGACCCGCGGGCGCGGCCACCGCGTCAAGGTTCACCAGCGCCCGGCGCACGGCCTCGCGGGCGCTGGCCTCGCAACGCTCCGCGTCGACGCAGTCGTCCAGCGCCAGGCGTCCGCCCCAGCCGAAGTCGCCGGCCTGCCGGTTGCCCTTGTCCTCCACGATGCAGCGGATGTTGCAACGCACCAGCGGCTGGAAGTCCCCCAGCACCCAACCCTGCGACGAGGCGATGAGCACCACCTTGTTCTCCAGCGACAGGTTGGCGAACACGCCCTTGACGCGCGGGTCGGCCTTGCGCGCGAACCGGTCCAGGTCCTGCAAAAGGCCGATCTTGCGCTCCAGGGGAACATCCGAGAAGGAGCGGGGCACGGGATAAAGGTCGTGGCGCGAAGCCGCCGGGGTCGGAACCCGCGCCGGCCGGTCCGAGCCCCGGTCGTGGGCGATGACGTTGGCCGTCCGCACCGCCGTGTCCAGGTTCTTGATGGTCACGTCGTCGGTGAACGCGTATCCGGTCCTGGCTTCGGCGAGCACGCGCGCGCCGACACCGTTGGCGGTGGATACCGACGCATGCTTGACGAGTCCCTCTTCCAGGTGGACCTGGTCGTGGGTGCGGTACTCGAAATAGAGGTCGGCGTAGTCCGCGTGCCGAGCCATGGCCCTGCCCAGCACCCGGTCCAGATCCGGCGCCGTGACGCCGAACCGCTCGTCGAAGAACGCCGCCGGCGAGAAAGCGGGCGGTCCTCCTTGGCTCTTGTCCAAGATCCCTCTCTTTCCTTATATCGGACTTGCCTGTACACTATTAGATCGGGTGCCGTCGCTCCCCTCCGCAACCACCACAAGAACAGTGTAACGGCAACACACACAACATGAAAGGATGCGGGGAGCGGCCGGACACAGTTTCGAGGAGTTGATCCGATGGACCAGAAAATCGTTCACGTTGTCGGTACGGGGACCATAGGCGAGCCGCTCATCGGTATCCTGGCGAGCTTCAGGGAAGCCTTCGGTATCGACGAAGTGACGTTCAACAAGCAGACCCCGCGGGTCACCGACCGCTCCAAGATCACCGCACTCGAGGGCAAGGGCGCCAAGCTGAGCGTGGACAAGGACCACTGGGACGAGTTCGCCAAGCTCGGCATGAACCCGTCGTTCGACTCCGAAGCCGCCATCGAGCGGGCTTCCGTGGTCATCGACTGCACCCCCGTCGGAAACGAGAACAAGGAGAAGTACTACCAGCACTACGCCGGCAAGAACGGCAAGGGCTTCATCGCCCAGGGCAGCGAGTTCGGGTTCGGGAAGATGTACGCCCGCGGCATCAACGACGCCGCGCTCGACCGGGACGAGGACCGCTTCGTCCAGGTGGTGAGCTGCAACACCCACAATCTCGCGGTGCTCATCGACACCCTGGCCCTGGGACCGGAGAAGGAAGACAACCTCGATGCGGGACGGTTCGTGTGCATGCGCCGGGCCAACGACATCAGCCAGGAGGGCGACTTCATCCCGGCGCCCGAGGTGGGGCGCCACGACGACGAAAGGTTCGGCACCCACCAGGGGCGCGACGCCTACTACCTCTTCAAGTCGCTGGGCCTGGACCTCGACATCTACTCGTCCGCGCTCAAGCTCAACACCCAGTACATGCACACCATCCACTTCAACCTGATGCTCAAGCGCGCCATCGACATGGAGCAGCTCATGCAGCGCATCCGCTCCAACCGCCGCATCGCCGTCACCAGCAAGAAGTCGTCGGCGTCGGTGTTCTCGTTCGGACGGGACCACGGACTGTTCGGGCGCATCCTGAACCACACGGCCATCGTCACCCAGAGCATCGCGCTGCGCGGGGACCGCGAAGTCGTGGGCATGTGCTTCACGTCCCAGGACGGGAACTCGCTCTTGAGCAGCATCGCCGCCACCCTGTGGCTGCTCAATCCCGACACGTATGAGGAGCGGCTCCAGCCCATCCGGCCGTACTTCTTCCGGGAAATCTGACCCGGACCGCCATCGCAACGTCCGGCCCGGGCCTGTCACGGGCCCTGCCCTGTCTACGGCAATCGCTCGAAGCGGGCCACGTCGCCCACCGCGATGTGGTGGCGCCGCGCCACGCCGGCGCGAACTTCCAGCACGTACCGGCTGGCAACTCCCACTCTGACCGAACGCGTCGAGAAGGGCACGGTGTCGTGGATGATCCCCACCACCCGCCGGCGCCGGTCCATGAAGATCATGTCCAGGGACAGGGGCGTATTCTTCATCCAGAAGGAGTGATCGCTCTCGTCCGGGAAAATGAACAACATGCCTTCGTCGTTCCCGAGATCCTGCCGGTACATCAACCCCCAACGCCGCTTCTCGGGGGTACGTGCCACCTCGACGCTGAAGGTGGCCTTGACCCCGTCGGGGCCTTCGAAGATGACCGAAGGCGCCCGGTCGCACGCCGCCTGAAGGCAGAACAGCAGCACGCAGACCGGCAACAACCGCCACCGCGCACCCATCCCGAATGACTTCATGACATCGGCCACGCGCCGCCCCACAGCCGGGTGAGAAACTCGCGCCACGGCAGGATGTCGATGCCGTCGACGCGACGAGCCGCGGGCTCCAGGGATACGACTACATAATGCGAAAGGATGTTCTCCTGACGGAGCGCCTGCAATCCCCTCAGGTCCCGGTTCGAGACCGTCCTTTTGGCCTTCACTTCGACCGCGAGTCGTCCGACGACGAAATCCACTTCGAACTGGGATCTCGACCGCCAGTATTTCGGCAGGCCAAGCAGATGGTAGTCACAATAAGCGCTGATCTCCTGGAACAAGAAGCTCTCGAATGCCTCGCCGTACTCGGTTGTGCCCGGCGGCAGACCGCGACGCCCTTGCAGATGCCGCGCCAAGCCAATGTCGAACAGGTAATACTTGGACGTCGAGACCGCCTTGCGTTTACGGGTTTCAGTATAAGCGGCTACCTCACTCGCAATGAACGTATCCTTAAGGATTCCATAATACTCGCGGACCGTGGACGCGGGGACTTGTGCATCGCTAGCGATCTGAGTGTAGTTGACCATCCGTCCGTGTGACAGCGCGGCCACTTCAAGGAATCGACTGAAGGCCCCGATATTGCGAACCACGGCCTCGGCCGCGACCTCCTCCTTGAGGTAGTCACCCGCGTATGCGGCAAGGTCTTCGGCGGGTTCGTCGGAGAAATAGATCGACGGCAACAGACCGTACTCCAGCGCCCGCGGCAGACGGAAGTCTTCGCCCAGTTCGGCACTGACGAATGGATGCAGCACGCGAGAACGCGCCCGGCCACCGAGCAGGTTAACGCCCTTGCGTCGCAGAGCGCGCGCACTGGAGCCGGTCAGGAAGAAGCGGACGCCGTGCTCTTCGATCATGAGTTGGACTTCGTTCAGGAGCGCCGGCAACTTCTGAATTTCGTCGATCACGATCATCCGGGTCTCCGGTGTCAGGGCCTCCCTGATCAACGCCGGATTTCGGGAGAGGCGGATGAAGAGTGTCTGGTCCAGCAGATTGTAGGTGCGGACGTCCGCGAGCTGCTGGCGGATCAGCGTGGATTTGCCGGTCTGGCGCGGACCGAAAAGGAAGCAGGACCTCTGCCGCAACAACTCCCTGGCATTGAGGTGACGCGCTATGACCGGAGGAAGCATTTGATGACAATCCGCAAGTAAGTTGTGGATTATCATGACAACCAACAGCCTATCTGTCAATCATCCTGCTATTCCGCGGGTTCAGGGTCGAGATTGGCGCTACAAGAGAGTTTCAGCTAAGTTAGGCGGCTGGAGTTGAAACGATCATCGGAGTCACCCATCACCCTCCACGAATCCAGCCATGATCCAACCTTCGTACCGCGAATTCGCGGCACTCGCCAAGCAGGGAAACGTCGTTCCGGTGTACGAGGAAACCCTTATGGACCTCGAGACGCCGGTGTCGTTCTACAACCGCCTGAAGAAGAGCCGGCACTCGTTCCTGCTGGAAAGCGTGGAAGGGAGCGAGCGCTGGGCGCGCTATTCGTTCCTCGGCACCGAGCCGGAGATGGTGTTCAAGGCCTGGGGCAACGAGGTGGAGGTGACCGAGGGGCGGAAGAAGAGAAAGTGGACCTGCGATGATCCGTTGAGGGCGCTCACGGAAATCCTCGAAGGGTACCGGCCCGCCAACACAATTCCGGATCTGCCGTTTACCGGCGGTGCCTTGGGCTACGTCTCCTACGACGCGGTGGAGCGGGTGCACGGGGTGGCCAACCCGGACCGGAGCTCCAACCGCTATCCCGACATCTACTTCATGTTGGTGCGCACGCTGGTGAGCTTCGACAACCTCAAGCACACCATCACGATCATCGACAACGTCCACATCGACACCAGCAAGAGCCTGCGCGTCCTTTACGGCGAAGCGGTGGCCCGCATCGAGCGGGTAAGGACCTCCCTGCGGAAGTCCCCCGACGCCCTGGAGGCCAGAAGCCTCACCGCGACCGGAGACGGCGTCCGGTACCGTTCCAACGTCACGCCGCACACGTTCCGCGCCATGGTGCGCCAGGGGAAAGAGTACATCGCCGCGGGCGACGTCATCCAGGTGGTGCTGTCCCAGCGGCTGGAGGCGAAGACCCGGGCCGAGCCGCTGGAGATCTACCGCGCTCTGCGCTTCACCAACCCGTCTCCCTACATGTTCTACCTGGAGCTGGGCGATCTCAAGATCATCGGCTCTTCGCCCGAGATCCTGGTGCGCCTGACCGGCCGCCGGATCGAGTACCGGCCCATCGCCGGCACGCGGCCGCGGGGCAAGGACGCGCGGGAGGAACGGGAGCTTGAGGAAGACCTTCTCGCCGACCCAAAGGAGCGCGCCGAGCACATCATGCTGGTGGACCTCGGGCGCAACGACGTGGGACGCGTGGCCGAGGTGGGCTCGGTGGAAGTGGACCAGCTCATGGTCGTGGAGCGCTATTCCCACGTCATGCACATCGTCTCCAACGTCAAGGGTGAGCTGGCCCCGGACAAGACGCCGCTTGATCTGTTCGGCTCCTGCTTCCCGGCGGGCACGGTGTCGGGCGCGCCCAAGGTCCGGGCCATGCAGATCATCAGCGAGCTGGAGCCGGAGCGGCGCGGACTCTACGCCGGCGCCGTGGGCTACCTGAGCTTCAACGGCAACCTCGACACCTGCATCGCCATCCGCACCATCACTCTCCACAACGGCACCGCCGTGATCCAGGCCGGCGCCGGCATCGTCGCCGACTCCGACCCCGCCACCGAGTACGAGGAGACCCTCAACAAGGCCCGCGGCATGCTCAAGGCCATCGAACTGGCGGAATCCTGGCGCAAGGAGCGGTAACAGACGGCCACATGATCCTGCTCATCGACAACTACGACTCGTTCACCTACAACCTCTACCACTACCTGGCCGAGTTGGGCGCCGAGGTACGCGTGGCGCTCAACGACCAGATCGCCGCGGACGCCGTGGAGGAAATGCGCCCGAGCGCCATCGTCGTGTCGCCCGGCCCGTGCACGCCCAACGAAGCCGGCGTTTCGTGCGAAGTCATCCGTCGCTACGGCCCGCGCATCCCCATCCTCGGCGTATGCCTGGGCCACCAGTGCATCGGCGCCGCCTACGGCGCCCGCGTGGTGCGCGCCGCCGAGATCATGCACGGCAAGATGTCCGACGTCACCCACGACGCCCGCACCATCTACCGCTCCCAGGCCAACCCCTTCGCCGCCATGCGCTACCACTCCCTCGTGCTGGACCCCGAGAGCCTCCCCGACGAACTCAGCGTCAGCGCCCGCACCGCCGACGGCGTCATCATGGGCGTCCGCCACCAGCGCCACCCGGTGGAGGGCGTACAGTTCCACCCGGAATCGATCCTGGCGGAGGGCGGGAAGACGCTGCTGAAGGATTTTCTGGAGTGCTACGCGTGACCCTTCCCACGGGCCTCGGGAACAGACACGAGCAACCATCGCGATCCGGCCAGTCACTCCGACCTCCGCTGTCAACATCGAGCGACCACCAAACCAGCGGACTGTTCCAGGATGTCTGTCGAACATGGAGGCACAGAAATGATACTGGTCACTGCGAGAAAACACTTTGATGAAGATAAACAGAGAGCACGGCTACTTACGAGTCACGCCAGCGACCTTGAGCAGGGGCTGTTGAAGGATGATGTTCTTCGGTCGGCGTGGATGATAGCCGTCGGAGCAAGCGACGCCTATTTCTGTGACGCGTATGCTGATCTCGTTGCCAGAACCCTACGAGCTAAAGACTCCGAGCCAAACATCGAGCTTCCTCACCGCCTAGGAAGCTTGCAAGTCCCGGTCACTGCAGTCATCCGTGAGTCTAGCGGTTGGCGTTGGAGAATGGCTGCCAGAGGCCTGATGGAACGAGAAAACGTCCTTTCAATCGACCGGATAAAAGAGCTGTTCAACCACTTCTTCGACGAACAGAGGAAACTAATGAACCCAACCACAATAGAGCCTTGGATCCTGCACAAGGACTCTCGGCAACGCTTGTGGGGATTCTCGAAGACGACTTATCGGCGTGGGAACGATAAGCCTGCCGCGTGCCGTGCAGCCGTAAGGAAGTTCGGAGAACGAATGTCCAACATTTTCCAGCGTCGTCACGATTGTATTCATAATTGCGACCGGCCGAAAGCTGCCCTTCAGCAAACTAGTGTGGCAGGAGTCAAAAAAGCTATTGAGGACATAGAGTTCCTGGTCAATCGCTGCCACGAAGCCTTCGTCAACGAATTTCCGGAGTACATCGGCAGATGTGGCTTCTCGGGAGCCACCAAGAATGCGGTGACTTAGTCCCAATGTTGCAGAAAGTCTGTGAAGAGCGGTCCGAAGCACACTCCCTACGAATCGTCATTCCCGCGAAAGCGGGAATCCAGGCGGGGCGTGGGCAGAGACACTGGCCAGTTGACCCCGCTCCACCCCTGGATTCCCGCTTTCGCGGGAATGACGATTCGTAAGGGATGGCTTCGGATCGCTCTCCACAGAACTATTATTGCAACATTGAGGCTAGTGTGGTGTCTGGCCAATTCGCATCATAATCTGCGGGTCTTTTTCGCCGTCGGCTGCGTTGCTCTTCCTCGCGTGGTGCCCGCCACTCCTCGTCATCGCGCCTTGCCCACGACAAAAAATCTTCCGCATATTATGACGCGAATTAACCAGACACCACACTAGTTGTGGTTTGGCTGTGCTCGATAATCCTGCTCATCAGGTCCGCATCCAATAGGCTTCTGCGGTTGAGAGGCCAATCAAGGGAAGGATGCCAGCCCTCGGAGGCGTTTACGCCACGAGACTGATTCCGTGCCGAGCCAAGAGGTCCGGCAATTGCGGATGATCCACCAACGTTCCCTTTTCAGTCGATTGTAACTTCTCTATCCCGCGGTCGAACACTCCGTAAACATCCTTCCCGGTCAAACGAGAGGGATAGAGCAGGCCGTCGATCTCGGCGTGTTCGGCGTAGATCGTTTCCGCGAACGCGCGTCCCGCCGCATGATTCCTGGCACGAACGACATCGGTCGGAGCGCCGATCCGGGCGCATCCGTCGCCGCGCAGATCGAGCAACGTCAGCAACCCTCCAGACCTCGGGGAGATACGCACCCAAACGCGTTCCGTGATCTCCTTCAGACCGACCTCGCGGCTGCGCCGCCGCGTGAACCGGTCTCTCACCACGGTTTCGATGAAGACGGTTGCGAAGTCCGGAGAGGAATATAGGACCGTGTACCCCGCGGTGAGAGTACAGAACCGCGAATCGCCGCGGCCGGTTCCAAGCGGAGATGCCTGATAGCGGCTTGGTACGATCCGGTAGTTTTCGGGAAACGCCGCCTTGAGGAGCACAGGCCGAATCCTGTGCCGAGGATAACTGGGCACGCTCACGTGAAGGAGGAACCGAAGCCGGGTGCCGCGCCGAGGACATCTTCGATGTGTCCTGCTTTCAGCAACTCAAGGGGTAGGGCGGCGGTGTCTTCGAACGGCCATTCCTGGGTGAGGAACGCCCAGGCCAGTTCCGGGTCTCCGACAGCAGCGGCGACATCCGCCAAGCCGGCGACCACCCGTCCGGGACCGAGGATCTGTGCCGCGGGAATGTTCAATCCTCGCTTCGTCGACCTCCAGGCGAGGAGAATTCTCCTTTCCACCCAGTCGTAGATGGTGGTCCGGGAAACCTTGAGCCGCGCCGCCGCCTCCGAAACGCCCAGAATGTCCTCTCCGCCTCGACGAACGACGAACGGGCGCAGCCTTTCCGGTATGTCAACGACAGCGTCTCGTTCTTCGACCTCGCATTGCGCAGCGGCCGTTTCCAGGGCGACTGCGACTGCAAGATGCGCCTCACGCGGGTGATCGCGGACAAAATGCCTGGCGCTGCTCGACAAGCCCGGCAAACCCTCCGCGAGCAACCCCATCGCCTGTTTCATCGATCCGATGGACCCAGCCATCTTACCCTCCTCCTGTTCATGACAGAACACGGACCAGGATAAGGCAAGATGTCCAGTTTGTAAAGTATGTAAACCTAAACCTGCTGCGCCGCGTACGCTCGGGCGCACTCTTCGCTGCAGAAGTAGTTCTCGCCGGAGCGGTAGGCTTCGTTCTTGGGGACGTAGCTCTTGCAGTGGGGGTCCAGGACCATGGATTCGCCCTGGGACGGGTCGGTGTTGCCCCCCTTGCGTTTGAGGCTCGAGTAGAGCAGCACCACGAAGAGGTAGACGAGCAGGCCCAGTATGAGAAATTTTAGGATCATCTCATCGGCACCGTTGGGACTCGCGGCGTCTCCTGTGCGTCGGGACCGGCGATCGGGCGCACGCGGTTGTCATCTTCCACCTGGGCCAACAGCTCCCGGATGCTGACTCCCAGACGCGCGTGCTTCAGTTCCGGTGCGATCTCGCACAGCGGAGACAGCACGAACCGGCGCCGGTGCAACTCGGGGTGCGGAATGATCAAGTCGGGTCCTTCCAACACCGTATCATCATAGAACAGGATGTCCAGATCGATGACCCGGTCCGCCCAGTGCGGGCGCGCGGCCGGGCGGCCCATCTTCCTCTCGACGGTCTGGCAATGTTGCAGCAGGATGTGCGGCTCCAGGCCCGTGTCCACGGCCGCGACGCCGTTGACGTACCATTCGGTGCTCGCCGCGCCCCACGGCTCGGTGGCGAACCAGGACGAGACTTCGCGCACCCAAGTTTCCGGGAACTCCCCGATCTCGCCGACGGCGCGGCGGCAGTTCCGCTCCTTGTCTCCTTGGTTCGAACCCACCCCGATGTAGGCGCGCTTCGTCATGGACGTCGGCGTCCTGTCCGGTCCATTCGCACGCGACCTAAAGGCTGAGTTGCTGGAGCCGCTCCACGGCTTCCTTCAAGCGTTCCGCCGGCGAGCACAGGGTCATCCGGATGAAGCCTTCGCCGGGCTCGCCGAATCCGTTTCCGGGTGTCGTCACGATGCCTGCTTCGTCGAGCAGCCGGGCGGTGAAGTCCGTGGAAGTCCATCCCCCGGGCACGGGCAGCCACACGTAGAAGGTCGCCCGGGGCGGAGGAAGCTCGAAGCCGGCGCGGTGCAGGCCGTCCACCACCGTGTCCCGCCGCTCCTGGTACACTTCGCGGATCGGCTCAAGGAACTCCTCCGCGTGCTCCAGGGCGACGATGGCCGCTTCCTGGACCGGCTGGAAGACCCCCGAGTCCACGTTGGATTTCACCTGGCCCAGGGTTCCCACGAGTTCCGCGCAGCCTACCGCCATGGCGATACGCCAGCCGGTCATGTTGAAGGTCTTGGACAAGGAGTGGAACTCGATGGCCACGTCCTTGGCGCCATCCACCTGCAGAATGCTCGGCGCGCGATACCCGTCGAAGCCCATCTCCGTGTACGCCGCGTCATGGCACAAAACGATGTTGTGCTTGTGGGCGAACTCCACCGCTTCCTTGAAAAAGCTCTCATCCGCCACCGCACCGGTGGGATTGTTGGGATAGTTGATCCACAGCATCTTCGCGCGCTTGAGCACGTCGGACGGTATGCTCGAAAGGTCCGGCAGAAAGCCGTTCTCCCGGTGCAACGGCAGGAAGTGGACCGAACCTCCGTTGAACTTGGTGCCGATCTCGTAAACCGGATAGGCGGGTGTGGGCACGAGCACCACGTCGCCCGGGTCCACGTAGGCCACCGCCATGTTGGCCACGCCTTCCTTGGAGCCGATGAGGGAGACCACCTCGGTGGCGGGGTCCAGGGTGACCCCGAAGCGCCGCGCGTACCAGTCCGCCACCGCCTGGCGGAACTCCATCATGCCCGAACTGCTGGGGTACCGGTGGTTGGCCGGCTGGGTCGCGGTCTCCGACAAGCGTTGGATAATCCTTCCGGGCGTGGGCAGGTCGGGGTCCCCGATGCCCAGGTCGATGAGGTCGACTCCCTTGGCCTGGGCGGCGCGTTTCTTCCGGTCGATCTCGGCGAACAGGTACGGTGGCAACTCCTGGATGCGTTTGGCCTTGCTGAACATTACGGGCGACTCGCTTTCTCGGTTGATGGATCGGGTCTACGACGGTTCCCCCCGTAAACCGGGATCCGAGGCCAACTTGAACCCGCCAGCTTACAACATTTCCCGCCCGCTAGCGAAATCCCGCGAACACGGTGTTCGCGGCAACCGGTGGAAACGGCTATATCTTGACACTCTACTTTCATTTTCTCACGAGAACCCCTGACGGAGGCCCCACCCATGCCGTTCCATATCGTCGTAGACGGCTACAACGTCATCGGCAGTGAAGAGGGTCTTCGCGGCGACCTGGAGCAGAAGCGCAACGCGCTCGTCAAGGAGGTCGCCGCGTACCAGACGCGCACGGGCCACTCCCTGACCACCGTCTTCGACGGTTGGCGCAACGGCCGGGACGAGGAGACGCGCCAGCAGGTGGGTGACGTGACGGTGGTGTTCTCGCGCTACGGCGAGAAGGCCGACGCGGTCATCGAGCGCATGGCGCACGAGATCGGGGAAACCTGCATCGTGGTGACCTCCGACCGCGACCTGCGCCGCGGCGTGGAGAGCAGCGGCGCCGTGGCCGTCTACGTGGGCGAGTTCCTCGCGAAGATGAGGGTGAACCCGGACGCGCCTTGTTCCGACGAGGAGGACGACGACTTGGAGCCGCTTCCGCGGGGACGCGACGGGCGCAAGAAAGGCAACCCGTGGCGGCTCTCGAAAGCCGAGCGGGTGCGCCGGGAACGCCTCGCCAAGTTGTAACGACTCCGGCCCCTCCCCGCCCCTGGATTCCCGCTTCCGCGGGAATGACGAATCGGGGGGCTCTGCCTCATCAGTTTTGACACAGCCTGTTCCGCGGGAGACGCTTCGGGGCGTCGGTGCCAAATTCCTTCCAAGTGGAGCCTTGACAGCCTGTTCCGCGGGACCGACGAGTTCGGTCTCAACTCGGCCTGATGCCGCGCAGCCGCTCGCTGCGCCGGCGTAACAACTCGAGCGTCGTCAGGAGCAGGATCGAGACACAGACCAGGAGAGTGGCTACCGCGAGGATGGTCGGGCGGATCTCTTCCCGGATGCCCGAGAACATCTTCCACGGGATGGTGCGCTGTTCCACGGAACCGACGAACAGCACCACCACGACTTCGTCGAACGACGTGATGAAGGCGAACAGGGCGCCGGACACCACGCCGGGGAGGATCAGCGGCATCGTCACCTTGAAGAACGTCTGGACAGGGTTCGCTCCGAGCGTGGCCGCGACCTGGGGCAGGGACTGATCGAAACCGGCTAGTGTGGCGGTCACCGTGATCAACACGAACGGCGTGCCCAGCGCCGCGTGGGCGAGTATGACGCCCAGGTGCGTCGACGAGATGCCGATGAGCGCATAGAAAAAGTACATGCCCGTGGCGGAGATGATCAACGGCACGATCATCGGGGATATCAAGAGCGCCATGAAGGCCGTCTTGAACGGCATCTCGGAGCGGCTCAGGCCCAGGGCCGCCAGTGTTCCGAGAACCGTCGAGATCAGCGTTGCGAAGACGGCGATGACAAGGCTGTTGCGCACCGCGTCCTGCCAGGAAGCCTCGGTGAAGAACTCGTAATACCACTTGGTGCTGTAGCCGGCGGGATCCAGGGACAGCATCTCCGGGGTGAACGTGAAATAGGGCAGTTCGTTGAAGCTCAACGGGATGATCACGAAGATGGGGCCGATCAGAAACACGAAGATGACGGCACAGATCCCTCGGTACGTGTAGTGCCATACCCGTTCCAGCGGCGATGCATATATCGGCAGGGGCATGGAAAGACTCAACCCAGCTTCATGTTGTCGACGCCGACGATCCGGTCGTAGATCAGGTAGAGTGCCAAGACCAGACCGAGCAACAGGGCTCCGAGCGCGGCCGCGAGGCCCCAGTTCAGCGTTTCACCGACATGCAAGGCGATGAAATTGGAGATGAAGGTGCCGGTGCGGCCTCCGACCAGCGCCGGCGTGATGTAGTAGCCGATGGAAAGTATGAACACCATGATGCAACCAGCCCCGATGCCCGCGACCGTATTGGGCATGTATACCCTTACGAACGCGGTGAAGGGTGTCGCGCCGAGTGAGCGGGCGGCGCGCATCAAGGACGGAGGAATCGTTTTCATCACGGAGTACAGCGGCAGGATCATGAACGGCAACAGGATGTGAACCATCGCCACCACCGTGCCGAACTTGTTGTGGATCATCTGCAGCCGGCCGTCCTCGGATATGAGCCCGACGAAAACCATCAGGTCGTTCAGCACCCCTTCGGTCTGCAGGAGCGCGATCCAGGCCGTGGTGCGCACGAGCAGGGATGTCCAGAACGGCAACAGGACGAGGATCATCAGCAGATTGCTGATGCGCAGCGGCAACGTGGCCAGCAGATAGGAGACGGGATAGCCCAGCAGCAGGCACAGCACGGTAATCAAACCGCTCATCCACAGAGTGCGGTAGAACAGCGTAAAGTAAATGCGGCGCGGCTCCGGCTGCCTGACGATGGCGCCGCGCTCACTCGTTTTCAAGTCGGCGGCGGCGAGGAAGTAAGCGTTTGTCAACGCCCCCGACTCCCGATGGATCAGGCGCCAGGTGCTTGGGTCTCCCCAGCGTTTGTCCATGGCTATCACCTGATCCCGGTAGGGAGCCCCGGTGATGCGCGCCGCCCCCCTGCCGGACTTCCTGAACAGGCTCGACATGCCGGACTTCTCGTAGTTCAGCCGGCGGCCGACACGGCCCAGCGCCCTGTCCTTGAAGGCGGTGTGAATATCGCGCACCAGGGCTTCGAAGACCGCCTCGTCGGGCAACCTCTCACGATCGGGGTCCCAGTCCTGGATGGACGCAACCGTGCGCGGCAACACGGATACGACGATCCGGTTGTCGACGCTGCGAAACAGCATGTGGCCGATGGGAAACAGGAAGAAGACCAGCACGAAGCCCAGCAAGGGCAGGACCAGCAACAGCGCTCGCAGCCTGTTGCGTACCAAGGCCTTCTGAAGGCTGATCTTCAGCGGGGTGCCGTCCGCGGTTCGCATCACCTCGTGGGTTGTCGTGGACATGCGGATCGGCCTGGCGTTGGGCAAAAAGGGAAGGTTTGCCGGGCGGAACACCGTTGGCCCCGCCCGGCAAGGAAACGCCTACTTGGCGAGCCAGGCGTTGAACTTGTCGTTGAGTTCGGCCTGGTGGTCCGCCCACCAGACATAGTCGGAAATGAGGACGGTCTTGGAATTTTCGGGGCTCGTGGGCATGTGCGGCTTCATATCGACGCCGAGCTTGGCATGCTTACCCACCAGACCGGCGGAAGAGTGCCGCGCGGGCCCATAGGAAATGTACTTCGCCTGGTCGGCCAGCCTCTGCGTGTCGGTGGCGAAACGCACATATTTCTTCACCGCGGCGAGATTCTTGTTGCCTTTCGGCACCACCCATCCGTCCAGATCGAAAGCCTGCCAGTCCCACATGATCGCGATGGGCTGCTTCTTTTCGGCGATGGCGGAAAACAGCCGGCCGTTGTACGCCGACGCGATCGCGACCTCGCCGTCCGCCAGCAACTGCGGCGGCTGAGCCCCCTTGGTCCACCAGACGACCTGGTCCTTGATGGTATCCAGCTTGGCGAACGCGCGGGCCACGCCCTCGTCGGTACTCAGCACCTTGTAGACGTCCTTGGCGGCAACGCCATCGGCGACAAGGGCCCATTCCATGTTGTTGTTCGGCCTCTTTTCCAGCGCCCTCTTGCCGGGAAAGGCCTTCAGGTCGAACACGTCGAGCAGGCTGGAGGGCTGCTTGCCCTTGAAGACATCGGTGCGGTAACCGAAGGTCGTCGAATAGACGATCTGCGGAATGAAGCAATTGGTTCCCCCAACCGTGAGCGTCCCGGCAAAGAAGTCCTTGGACGCGGGCGTGCCGTCGGGAGCCGAAGCCAGCCACGTGTCGGCGTCAATGGCTTCGACCAACCCTTCGTCACAGGCGACGATGGCATCGGCGGCGGTCATGTCGATGAGGTCCAGTGTCACCTTGCCGGATTCGATCTCGGCCCTCAGTTTGGCCAACGCGCCCGACCCCAGGTCGTGATTGACGATCTTCACACCGGGGTTCGCGGCCATGTAGGGGTCGTGGTAGGCCTGCTGCTGGCTGGCGGTATAGGCCCCGCCCCACGACACGACGTTCAGATTCTGCGCCTGGGCACTGCCGGCCGCCAGCACGAACGCGGCCGCGATTGCCAAGGAACTCAGTATTCGCTTCATCGATTTCCTCCAATGCTATTGTCCCTGTCGTTGGTGACGGGACATCCTTTGTCTCCGGCTGCCGCCTTCCCTCCCGCGGGACGAATCCCGGGGCCCGGTTACGCGGGAGCGGCCTCCTTACCGGACGCATCGAGCGCCCTGCAATCCTCGGCGGCCCAGGCGAGTTGAATCCACGTGCCTTCCGAAAGGGAGGCGTGGTGAGGGGCGTTCGGTACCTTGACGATGAACTCGTCGTCTCCGGCGACGGTCAGCCGCGCACGAATGTGGTCCCCCAGATAGATCAACTCCTCCACGCGACCGCTCACGACATTCTCTTCGGCGCCGCCATTCCGTTCGATGGCAACCCGTTCAGGGCGCAGGGACAGACAGGTTGACGCGCCTTCTCCGCTCACATTCACTTTCAGGGCGCGAACGGTCGCCCCATCCTGCAGCACCACCTCGCAATAGTCCCCGTCAACGGAGGCCACCTTGCCCCGCAAGCGGTTGTTCTCGCCGATGAACTGCGCGACGAAGGCATTCTCCGGCTCTTCATAGAGAACGTTGGGCGTCGCCAGTTGCTGAATGACGCCGTCGTTGAAGACCGCGATACGGCTGGACATGGTCAGCGCTTCGGATTGATCGTGGGTCACGTAGATGACGGTGACGCCGAGATTCTCGTGAATGCGCTTGATCTCGTACTGCATTTCCTCGCGCAGGTTCTTGTCCAGCGCACCGAGGGGCTCGTCCATCAACACCAGGGCCGGCTCGAAAACGAGTGCGCGCGCCACCGCCACACGCTGTTGCTGGCCGCCGGAGAGCTGGGCGGGCCGCCGGTTCTCGAAGCCGGACAGCCGGACCATATCGAGTATCCGCTCCACCTTGCCGCGGATCTCCGGCTTGGGAATCTTGCGGACCTGCAGGGGAAACGCCAGGTTTTCGCCTACCGTCATGTGTGGAAACAGCGCATAGTTCTGGAACACCATGCCGATGTCGCGCCGGTGCGGCGCCACATGGTTGATGGGCTGATCGTTGAGATAGATTTCGCCGTAAGTCGCCGGCTCGAAACCGGCGAGCATCATCAGGCAGGTGGTCTTGCCCGATCCGGACGGCCCCAGCATGGTCAGGAACTCGCCCGCTTCGATGTCCAGATTGAGATCCTGGATAACCAGGGTCTCACCGTCATAACTCTTCTGAACGCGATCGAACCTGACTATCCTGGGCTTGGTCTCAAGCATTTCGACTATAACGGTCCCCGAGGGACGTTACGAGAAAGGCGAGCTCGACTATGCGGCAACCGGCCTCTACACCCTGCGAACTCGGCCCAGTGAATGCACGACGATATATCAGATAGGGTCGAGCCACAACCCCTGGCGGAACGAGCGATCACGAAGAATGATCGGGGCCCTCGGATTCCCCGCCGCGGCACTCGAACCCGCTGCCACGTGTCAGTGCCGTACGATGTTGTGCTCCGGTCCGTACGGGAACCCGGTGATGTCCTCGGAGCCGTCTTCCTTCACCACCAGGATGTCGTGCTCGCGGTATCCCCCGGCGCCGGGCCGGCCCACGGGGATCATGATCATCGGCTCCATGGACACCACCATGTTGGGCTCGAGCACCGTCGTGACGTCCTCGCGAAGCTCGAGGCCGGCCTCGCGGCCGTAGTAGTGGCTCAGCACGCCGAAGCTGTGGCCGTAGCCGAAGGTGCGGTTGCCGAGCAGGCCGTAGCCCTCGTAGATCTCGTTGAGCGCGGCGGCGATGTCGCAGCACCGCACCCCGGGCTTGATCAGTTCGATTCCCGCCTCGTGCACTTCGATGTTGATCTTCCACAACCGCAAGTGCTCGTCGGAGCACTCCTCGGCGAACAGCGTGCGCTCGAGCGCCGTGTAGTAGCCCGCGGGCATGGGAAAGCAGTTGAGGCTCAGGATGTCGCCGCGTTCGATCTTCCGGGAAGTAACCGGGTTGTGGGCGCCGTCGGTGTTGATGCCGGACTGGAACCAGGTCCACGTGTCCATCAGCTCCACGTGGGGCTGGCTCCCGCCGATCTCGCGCACCATGGCCTGGGTCGCGTGCAGGGCTACCTCGTACTCCGGGACTCCGACCCCGATGGCCTCGACGCACGCCGCACCGCCGATGTCGGCGATGCGCGCGCTCTCGCGGATCCAGGCGACCTCCTCGTCGGACTTGACCATGCGCATGCGCATGGCCGGCTTGCCCACGTCCACAAGGTCCGCCGTGGGCAACGCTCCCTGTAGCTTGCGGAAGTTCTCCACGCTGATGTGGTCGAACTCGATGCCGACCCGGCAACCATCCTGGACCAGCCTCTTCACGGCAACGAAGTAGTTGTCCCGATGCCAGTCCGTGTAGACCAGATTGTCGCCGACGGTGCGCCGCCAGGGTTGACCGGCGTCGATGTTGGCCGAGATCGTGGTCTGGCCCTCGTGCGTGACCACCAGGCCGTAGGGGCGTCCGAACGAACAGTAGAGGAAGTCGCTGAAGTAGTGGATGTTGTGATGCGAGGTGAAGAGGCAGACATCGATCTGCCTCTCCGCCATGTGGGCGCGCAGGGCCGCGAGCCGGCGGTTCATTTCCTTGGCGGAGAAGGTCGGTCTGACCTTCTCCCCGTTGGGGATCGTCTTGAGTTGTTCCATGCTCGTCACCCCCAACGTTTCACCGGACTGTGACTAGACTCGTCCGGCGAGCTCCGGTGAATCGGCGGTGTAGCGGTAGGCGCGGAAGACGTAATTTCCTCCGATGTACGAGGGGTGCTCTTCGGAGAAGTATGGCGAGACGTACTCCCAGACGATCTCGCCCGCCGAGGTTACCTCGAAGAACCTTCCCCAGACACCTTCGCAGATCAACGTGTTGCCCGACGCCAGCCGCTGCGCGCCGCTGATGAACCAACTGAAGAAGGTCCCCGGCGGGGAGCCCTGGTACTGCCAGACGATCTCCTTCGTCGCGGGGTCCAGCTCGATCACCCGCGACCCCGCGCCCGGCCCGCCATAGAGTACGTCGGCGCCGTTGGCGAAGAACAGCAGGTTGCCGTTGTCCAGAAAGTGCACGTTGTGCTGCTGCCCGTAGGACCAGTCGCAATGCTCCCACTTGAACGCCTTGGTCTCCCGGTCGATGATCGCCATCAGGTGGTTGTACCGGAAGTTCACCAGCAGATCGCCGTTGTCCAGCGGCCAGAGTGAGTTCGCGTGACTGAACTCGACGCGCGAGACGATGGGATTGAGGGGGTAACGGTACATCTCCTCCGAGGCGGCGGCGTCCCATTCCCAGACCGGGTTGCCGTCACGGTCGATCTCCCGCAGCACATCGCTGTAGATGCCGTCCGGGTGTTCGCTCCCCTCGCGCCCGCCCTTCACTCGTCGGGCCTGCCCGTCGGACAAGAGCTTCCACGAAGCGTACACGGTGTTGCCGTTGGGACAACGCCGCTGGTCATGGTGATGGTAAGGATCGACGTGTTCCCAGACGATGTTGCCGTCCCAGTCGAGCTCCAGGAGATGTCCGCCCTTGCCGCGCAGGCCGCTCGGGCCGTCGGTGGTCTGAACGGCGGCCAGCAGATTGCCGCTGGGCAAGAGGTGACCGTAAAGCCCCGCGAAACCCGGCAAACGCCATTCGTGCACCACGTTCCCCCGCAGGTCGATCAGGTGGGTGGCCCTGCGGCCGAGGGGGCTGAAGATGGTGTAACCCGGCGTCGCGCGCGCCTCGTCGAAGATCGTGAGTCCGGTCCGAAGATGTCGCATACCCGCTCGGGGACAGGGGCTTGACGTTCAGTTTTCCGAGAACGTCAGGCCGTCGCGCTCGTTGTCGAGTTCCCTGTCCATGAAGTCCACCACCAGCGGCCAGGCGAGCCTGGCCGTGTGCGGATGGTAGCCCTCGGTGCCGGGGTCCACGAAGCCGTGGCCGCCGAAGGGAAAGAAGTGCCACTCCAGCGGCTGCCCGTTGGCGAGGAAGCTCTCCCACACCTTTTGCTGGATGGGCACGGTGGAGATGCGGTCGTCGACGCCGTACAGGATGATGGACGGGCACTGGATCTTGCGGGCGGCATCGTAGGGATGGACCGGCCGGATCTCGGTGGTGGGCTCTTCGCGAACCGTCGGATAGTAGCCGACGAAGGCCCTGACCTCGGGAGTGGCGGCGACGAAGTGGATGGCGATGCGTCCGCCCATGCAGTAGCCGGACACGGCCACGCGGCCGGCGTCCACGTCGTCCCGGGAAGTGAGGTAATCCCAGCCCTGCCGTATAACCCGGACGAAGTCCCCGTCCCTGGTGCGCGCCTGGATCTGCCGCCCCGTGTGGATGTGGGTCACGTCGGGGTAACCCAGCAGCGAGTACAGCTCGGGCACCACCACGGTGTATCCGAGATGGGCGAACTTCAGCGCCTCGACCTTGAGATAGTCGGTGAGGCCCGTGTTCTGGTGGGTCATGAGCAGGGCCGGGCCGGGCTCGGCGCGCTCCGGCGCCGCCAGATAACCGTAAATCCCGTCCCTTTCGGGGGTAAGGGTGCGTTCGTGTACCTTCATGATTTGAGGCGGACCATCCTAACCGCTCCAACGGAGCGAATCAACTCTCCGGTCTCAAGTCAACCGCAATCCCGGAATCGCCCATCCGTCCGCTCCGATTCCATCAGCCGCCACGCCCTCAAAGCCCCCTTTGGCACGTTGACCGCCGGCCTACCGGGCCGAACCCCGGCCCGTTCACCAGACCCCGCCGTACCCTTCCCGGAATCACGGACCGCTTGACGCGCCCGGGTCTCGCGCTGGCCGGGCGACGGACCGTCGACATCGTGGACCCACATCAAAATGTCGTACCAAACCGCAACATGTAAAGGTATTCATCCGGACGCCGGATACCATAGACACCGAGTCTTGTCTGACCTTGGCTGATCAACTCAAGACCAACTTTCCGGCTTTCCTCTTCATACTCCACGATTGGCATCACGACCTCATTCTTCCCGGCGGCGAAACCGTAACCCACCTTGACCGCCATTTGATGCCGACCCTCAATTGAAAGTGTTGGACCGATTTCAACCACCATCCCTTCATCACCGCTGCCGTGGTGATAAGCTATCGTTCCATCAATAACAGGGCCGAATTTTTCCGTCAGGTTCCCCCTAACTTCAATGGCAGTGAGGAGGTGTTCATTCTGGAAACCGAGCCCAAGTGCCACCGTGATCAGACCGCCCGCTTCTCGTTCAATGCCCGTCTTGAAGCTGACCTCGTCGACCTGTCCTGCAACCCCGCCGCCCACATAGAACTCGTTTCTCTCCTCAATGTCGCCCCCATGGCGTTCGAATCTCGTACTTCCGTGCAAGACAAACTCAATATTCTCATAGTTGAACGGCCGGCTACCCGTCAATCGCGTGCGATAACGGTATGAGTGCGTGTCAGTTGCCCTGAATTCGGAATTAGTCTCACTTTCCGACCAGATCCACACCGCATCATTATCGAGATCGACTTGCCAATGTTTGGTTCCAAAACCTTCTGCGCGGTTGCCAATGGCGACTAACCTGCTTGTAAACTCAGAATCAGTCTTCGATAGATCAACCGATTCAAGCGACGTCTCACCATAGGCCAGCCCCCCGATTCCCCAAAGCCACGATCCATCTCCAAGAAACCACTGTATATAAGGGTAAACACCCGCCTGTCGGCCCCCCACCTCATATGAGTGCCGCGAATCTCCATAGGTGCCACTCGATTGATTGCCCGCGAGCGCCGCACCGATCCGATAATCTCCCCTCTTGGTCTCGATACCGAACATCCCGCCTGTCACGTCGGCATTGATTCCGTCCGTCCTCACACTATCGTCGACAAGCTTGACCCAAGCGCTGGTTCCCTCGTCATCCAATCCAAAACGCTCCATGACCGCATCTACTGTCATCAGCCCCGACCGATGACTAAATTCCGCCAGCCATTTCGCCGGCAACGGGCCCTCGTTCCAAATGATGGCGAGCACGGTGTAACTCGTACCCGTCGCGAGGGGGAAGCCATTGGCATTCGCCCATTTGACACTTGTTCCCGCATTGAACACAACGCGAAACCCTTCGCCACTGTCATCATGATCATCAGGTAAAATGGCAATACTCACCCGGGCGCCCCGATTTTCCCAAACCACCGGCATGAGGGTGGTGATCGCCGTGTAATCCGTTCCTGCCGTGGCATCGACAACGCAGGCTCCACCACAAACCTCCGTTTTGAATTCCACAACCGGCGGCGTCGCGTTCGGATCATCGGATACAAAGGTCAAGGCGACTCCTTCACGAGAAGTACCGGAATGTGGATGGCCCGGTTCATAGAAATCCCGCCCGACAACTCTGACTTGTGAGTCATTTCCCGCTATTTGTTCAACCCTCGCTGTCTGACCGTTGACATAATAAGCGGCATCGCCGACCAGGGCAGCTACGACACGCCTCAACTCGGGGCTGGTAATACCATCATCGTCCGCCACCGTCACATCAAACGTAACGGAAGCCTGCCCGGCCGGCACAATTACAGTGGTCCTCGATTTGTGTCTCGAATTGAGGTTTTGAACGTCAACCACCGCTGCGACCTCCTCATCATCAGGGCCGCCGACTCTGCTGATCTCAAAGACAGCGGTGCCCCCTTCGACGACTGGATTGTCATTCGCCCTGGCAATGGCGAGAACAGGAGCATTTGCGTCCCGCACTCCCGATTCAACAACGTGAGCCTCTATCGTGTGATTGCCCGCGACGCTATACCGATGAGGATACTTTAGTTTCAATCGGACGGTTACCGTACTCGGATCCGTTTCAATGACACGATCGGCGACTGTCCTGATACGCCCCCGTACAGTACGCCGACCGGCTGCAAAAGAAACGACGGTGGCAATAGCTTCATCTTGAGGATCTCCCGGCTGTCCCGTTGGATAGTCACGGTCCAATGTGTCGCCCGTTTCCTTGGCGAAGATACCGATGTCCGACAGGCTTCTCCTCGTGGATCCGGTTCTCGTTACAACGAAACTGATATCCGATCCTTCTTCCACACAATAACTGTCCTCGTCCCCGGGACAACGCGAACCGACGTTCGTCAATGAGAGTTGTGGCAAACTTGTGGTATCGTTGTCCTTCACCAGGGTGGATATCACGTGTTGTCCCCGCGCCAGTTGTTGGTCCGGATAGTGGGTTCCCGACTCATCATTTCCCACCAGATGAGTCACCAACCGTGCCACATATTTGTCCTCACATCGCCGGACATCCTCGGGCGTCTCTTCCGCATGACATTCGAAGTCTACATCGTCCGAGTCATTCGGCACAGACGCGGTAATGCGCCGGGTCGTCACACCTGGACCGAAGGTCACAGTCCGCAATGGGGTCGTGAAACCTCGCCATCTTGCGCCGTTGAGGTTTGTCGAATATCGAACCGTCACATTCCTCGGATAATTGGTCCGCGATGCCGGCAGGCAATTCGTTTGTAAATTGCCATGCCACGTCTCGCTTCCCGCGGTTCCCAGATTGACGCCGGAATTGTCCCGGGCCTTGATACAGCGGACCAGCGTATAGGTGACGGATTGCCCTTCCGTAATGGCGCGACGCGGGGCCCCGATGGAAATTATGTTCCTGGTTGGGTCAGTATCGTTGATCGTGGCCGATACCGTTGAAACCGGGCCAACTCGATAACCGTTGCCCGGCAATATTCGTGCGGTGATATTCCCGCTGGTTCGATCGGCCCGGACACGAAGTCTGACGGAACTCATGGTCGGTTCGACATCGACACTCGAGCACGACCCGCTTTCCCAGACATATTCATCATCTGCGTTCTTAGTCACCCTGTCGCAAACGCCCGCATTGGTTCCGAAATTGACTGACAGAAACCGGTTTCGCGGGGACTCCGTCGCCCGCTCCACTTGAAGTGTGAAGTCGAAATAGTCCTCATGGTCCACCAAGGCGAAGCCTGATTGATCGTCTCGAAGGGTCACGCCGGGCAGGTCATTGTCCACGACGGTCACGACATCGGAAATGTGGTGCCCGTAATCCGGGTGTTTTACGTCGATCCGTACCTCACTATCATGTTCAAACGCGTCATCCGACGAAGTCGGAATAACTATCGTTTGTCTATTCTGACCGCGGGCAAAGGTAGTCTCGAAGGTTTTGGCAAAGGCTCCCGGGATCATATCGCCCGACTCGTGTACCATAATCTGTACAGCGGAAAGGGGCGGGTAGTTTTGCGTCAGCGCATGGCGGTCATCCGTGCGAGAAACGACCATCGCGATAGTACTACCCTCTGATATCTCGTTCGGGCCACTGATATCGAAACGTGGCGCGGCAATGTCGTTGTCCGTGATGAAAGTGGTCTTGGTCGACAGGCGGCCGACGGAATATCGACCCCCCGATCGAATCGTTGCGGTGATCCTGCCGCCATAGTCATTGGTCTCGCTCTCTCGAGTCGTTATCTTCAAAAAAAACCAACGATTCATTGGCGGGAATTGTAACCGTTCGAAGACCTGTTGTTTCAGAGGTATAGGCCTGGGCGGCCGCGGTGCTTAAATACACGTTGACGGGCATGTCATCTGAACTTCGAATGCTGCGGCTGATCGAAAAGATAACATCATTCCCTTCAGGAATCGCACCATCGCCATCAATTGAGACCCGCTGCGAGAATGCGGCCGGAGTCACCGAGACACTTTTGCTGGCGTATGTATCGGTGATATATCCTTTACCCGCATTTACGGTGACGCCAATTTCGGCAGAGGTCGTGGCACCCGACCGTGTACCCAAGGTGAAGGACGTCGAATTCCGGTTACGTGGAATGGTAATTGAGGTCGGTTTGCTATTGGTGACGACATTGGCGTAATCGTCGATATTCAAACTGACGGTGACGGGTTGACCGGTTGTGCCGTCATGTTTCACTGTAAAGCGAATTGATTGGCCATGGAAAACTGTGGAAGCCGAAGCTTCAAGGGCGACCACCCTCATATCGTCATCGGTTACAGTTATGGACTGAGTTGCTGGTGACCCGATACGAAATGGGGTGACCGGTTCATCATCATATGGCACCCCTTGGGCGGATATTATTCTGAAGTCGACTCTACTGTCACGTTCGTTGACCAGATCATCGATGGCAGAGACATTGACGGAACAAAAGTCGCCGGTGGCGTCAATGGTACAGGTCTTGACGCCTTTGACACCTGGGGCGAGCATATCTCCTGATTCAGTGATTCGATATCTTACTGCAATTGGGTAGTCGAAGGAACAGGGATCTCCATTGTATCTACAAAGAATCCCGAAACTTATGTGACTATTCGATTCTGAACGGTCTCCGTCACCGACTTCAGTCGTCAATGTGGGTGTGGTCTGGGCCTGGCTAACGGACGGTACAAGTGATGTCGCGAGCATGGCGGCCAGAATCAACAAAAACTTCATCTTGCACTCGCCTCTCTCCAGACGGATAACGATCGGTAGATCATATACAACAGGGGACGAGGTGTCAATGAAGTAGGCGATGCGGGCGGGGCACGCGGACGGTCAGCTGGGGGGGGTCGGGAACTTTCCAGGGAAGGAGCTCACGACCAGGCGGACGTGGCGACCCGCGACATGCACCTGTGACCTGCGCTTCGCCGCGGGTCATGATCGTTACCCTGTCGGAAGGCGAGCTCGACGAGCTCCATGTAGGGCTCAGGGGGACGATGAAGGCGCTGTTCCGGAAGGACCTCGCGGCAAGGACCCGCCGGGGCCTCAGGGGCCGGGTCGAAAAGGGCCGCTCAGGTGGTGGGCTCTGCTACGGTGATGTGGTTCGGCGGCTCGGGCGATCCCGTGCGGGGTGAGGCACGGTCAACGAAGCGAAGGCGAAGCGCCTGCCCGTGGCTTCCGGGAGTTCGCCGCCGGCGCGAGGCCGGTCGCGGTGGTTCGGGGGATGATGTGGTCTCCGTGGATGCGGGGGCAGGATTTGAACCTGCGACCTCAAGGTTATGAGCCTTGCGAGCTACCGGACTGCTCCACCCCGCAGGATGTTTGTAGCCCGTTGGTGCGGCAGTGTCAACAAGGATGGCGGCAGGCCGTGTTCAGTGTATGGGGAACTTCTCCCGAAGTTGTTCGAGCACGACCTCGGGGACGAACGCGGTCACGTCACCGCCCAGTCCGGCGACCTCCTTGACCAGCCGTGAGCTGATATAGAAGGACGACTCGCTCGTCATCATGAACAAAGTCTCGATATCGGGCTTGAGCCGGCGGTTCATCGTCGCCATCTGGAACTCGTACTCGAAGTCCGAGACCGCCCGCAGGCCCCGGATCACCACCTTGGCCGACACGGCCTCCGCATAGTCCACCAGCAGGCCCTGGAAGCTGTCCACGCGCACCCGCTCCTCGGACTCGAAGACCTTGCGCACCGTGGCCATGCGTTCTTCCACCGAGAAGAGGGAGCCTCCCTTCTCCTGGTTGTACGCGATGGCGATGATCACTTGGTCGAAGATGCGTAGCGTCCTTTGCACCAGGTCCACGTGGCCGTTGGTGATGGGGTCGAAGGACCCCGGATAGACCGCTATGCTGATTTCCGCCATGTAAAGACCCGCCTCAGTTGCTCAATTCGAAGAAGGAGAGCACCGTGCCGCCGTACCGACGGCAGTCACGGCGCACCAGCCCGCCGTACTTTTCGTCGACTCGTTCCCGCAGGCTGTGCTCCGCCACGGCGGAGCCGCCCGCATTGAGTATTCCCGCCCGGGATAGGATCGGCATCGTCCTGCTCACCCAGCCGCCGTCGTAGGGAGGGTCCAGAAATATCGCATCGTACGCCGCGCCCTCGTCCGCCAGCCGGCTCAGGGCCTTGCCCACGGGTGTCGACCATATTCGCGCCCGGTCCATGAAACCGAGCGTTTCGAGGTTCCCGCGAATCAGGCCCGCCGCCTCCGTCGATTCGTCCACCAGCAGCGCCGACGCCGCCCCACGGCTGAGGGCCTCCAGCGACAGGCTCCCCGTGCCGGCGAAGAGGTCCAGCACTTGCCTGCCGGAGAAATCCCGGGGGAGGATATTGAACAAGGCCTCCCGGACCCGGTCGGCCGTCGGGCGGACGGCGCTTCCCTTGGGCGCCTTGATCCTTCTTCCCCGCGCTGTCCCTCCGATGATGCGCATGCCGCCGGGTGGTTCCTCCGGGCGTGGTGCCGCCGCACGGGCGGGTTGGGACCCGCCCCTACAAGTCGTTGCACCTCGCCGGCCGCAACGAACCCTCCGCCAAGGATTCAGCCCGGGACCAGGGTGATCTTGCCGAATTGCTGTCCGGTCTCCAGCCTGGTCTGCGCCGCCGCGGCCTCGGCCAGCGGAAAGCTCTGGTCGATCACCGGCCTGACCCCTGCCGTCCCCACGAACCGCAGCACCTGCTCGAACTCCTCCCGGCTGCCCAGCGTGGAGCCGAAGATGCTGAGATGGTTCCAGAAGATCCGCCGGATGTCCGTCGGCGGCGTGGCGCCAGTGGTGGCGCCGCAGGTCACGAGCCGCCCGCCCTTCACCAGCGCCGCGAGGCTCTTGGCCCAGCTCTCGCCCCCCACGCAGTCCACCACCACGTCCACCCCCCGCTTGCCGGTGACGTTGCGGATCTCCCGGGTGAAATCGCACTCCCGGTAGTTCAACCCGTGGTCGGCGCCCAGCTCCCGCGCCCTTTCGAGCTTTTCGCCGCTGCTCGAGGTCACCGCCACCCAGGCGTTCATGGCCTTGGCGATCTGCAGCGCCGCCATGGCCACGCCGCCGCCGATGCCCAGGATGAGCACCGTCTCCCCGGGCGCGAGCCTCGCGTTGGTCACCAGCATGCGCCAGACCGTGATGAACACCAGCGGAAACGCCGCCGCCTCCTCGAAACCGTAACCCCCGGGGATGGCGAAGCAGTTGGCGGCGGGAATCGCCACGTACTCGGCGTACGACCCTTTCATGCCCTCGCCCAGGACCCGCAGCCGGACGCACATGTAGTCGCGGCTGGTGCGGCAGAACTCGCAGGCGCCGCAGCCCACCGGCGGATAGAGGCAGACCGCGTCGCCCTTCTTCAAGTGGGTCACCTCGCTCCCCACCTCCGCCACCACGCCCGCGCCGTCGGCGCCCAGGATGTGCGGGAACTCCACCTTCATGCCGGTGAGCCCCTTGCGGTTCCACAGGTCGATGTGATTCAGGGACGCCGCCTCGAGGCGCACGATCACGTCTCCCGGCGAACGCAGGACCGGGTCGGGAGCCTCCTCGTAGCGGAGCTTGTCGGCCCCGCCATGCTCGTAAATCTGGACCGCTTTCAAGACTACGACCTCGGAGATGGGTTGGTTCGGTTAAAGGGGATGCGGCCGGCCGTCAGGCCGAAAAGGAGGTGCCGCACCCGCAGGTGCCCGTGGCGTTAGGATTGGAGAAACGGAAGCTGGCGCCCTGAAGCTCGCTCACGTAGTCGATGACCGTCCCTTCGAGCTGTTGCAGGATGGCCGTCTCCACGTAGACCTGCAGGCCTCCCATGTCGAGCACCACGTCCTCGGCCTTGGGGCCGTCGTCGAAATCCAGCTTGTAGGAGTAGCCGGAACATCCTCCCGGCATCACGGACACCCGCAGTCCCCGGCCGGCGAGCTTCTCCCGTTCGCGGATCTTCTTGACGTGGGCGATGGCGGAATCGGTCAGGCGAAGTTTGTTGACGTCATTTTCCACAACATGGAGTCTAGTCAACGGCTACGGGCAAGTCAAGATTCCCGCCGCCCGAGTCCGGCCACGATCTTGTGCGGCAGGTCGCCGAAGCTGCCGTTGGACATTACCAGGACCACGTCCCCCTCCACCGCATCCCGGACCACCACCGCGGCGATTTCGTCCACCCCGGCGAGATGGCACGCGGCCCGGTCTCCCCGGTGCCTGTTGATGCAGTGCACCAGTTCCGCGGGGGCGAGGCGCTCCTCCTCGGGGATCTTTTCAGGGTGGTAGAGGTCGGGGAGGACGACACGATCGGCCCGCGCCAGCGCCCGGGTAAACTCCGTGAGGAAGACCCGCCGGCGGCTGGTCTGGCTGCGGGGCTCGAAGACGGCCCAGAGCCGCCGCCCGGGCCAGGCCTCCCGCACCGCGGCGATGGTGTCCGCCACCGCGGTGGGGTGGTGGGCGAAGTCGTCGATGACGAGGACGCCGGCCGCCTCGCCGACGGTCTCCTGCCGCCGCCGCACGCCGCGGAAGCTCGCCATGGCCGAGCGGACCACGGACGGGCTCAAGCCGATCTCCCTGGCGGTGGCGTAGACCGCCAGCGCGTTCTTGGCGTTGTGGCGGCCGATCAACGGCACCTCCACCGCGCCTTCGGCGGCGCCGTTGTAGCAAGGAGTGAAGGTCATCCGGCCTCCGGCGGCCCGGACGTCCATGGCCCGCCAGTCGGCCGACTCGCCGACGCCGTAGGACAGCACCGGACAGGTGGCGCCGTCCAGGAGATCCCGGGCATGGACGGCCTCGTCGCACACCAGCAGGCCGCCGCCGGGCGCGATGATCTCCACCAGGCGCCGGAAGGCGTCCTTCACGTGATCGAGATCCCGGTAGATGTCCGCGTGGTCGAACTCCAGGCTCGTGAGGATCACCCGTTCAGGTTGGTAGTGAAGGAACTTGGGCCCCTTGTCGAAAAAGGCGCTGTCGTACTCGTCCCCCTCCATCACCACCCACGGTCCGTTGCCGCAGCGGAAGCCGCTGGAGAAGTTCACCGGGATCCCGCCGATGAAGAAGCTCGGGTCCAGCCCGGCTGCCACCAGCACCCAGGACATCAACGAGGTGGTGGTGGTCTTGCCGTGGGTGCCGGCCACCACCACCGAGCGCTTGTCGTCGATGAGGAACCGGCCCAGGGCCTGGGGCAGGGACACGTAAGGGATGCCCTGGCGCAGCACCGCCTCGGCCTCGGGGTTGCCTCGGGAGACGGCGTTGCCGATGACCACCAGGTCGGGACGCTCGGCCACGTGGGCCTCGCTGAAGCCGGGCATGATGTCGATGCCGATGCCTTCCAGGAAGGTGCTCATGGGCGGATATACGTTCTCGTCCGAGCCGGTGACGCGGTAGCCCCGCTCTCGCAGCAGGCCGGCCAGGGAGCCGGTGCCGACGCCACAGACGGCGACGAAATGAACGTGCGCTCCGGGGCGCAGGTCCGGGATCATGAGACCAGCGCCTCCATGGCCGCGTCGTGCACACGCGGGCGGAACTCCCGGATGGCGTCGTTGTCACGCGAAGGGTGAACCCGGTTGGTCAGCAGAATGACGTGGACGTCGCGCTCCATGTCCCACCACATGGAGGTGCCGGTGAAGCCCAGGTGACCGACGGTGCGGGCGGAGAAGCGGGCGCCGCTGGAGGAGCCCCGCGGCGACGGCGTGTCCCAACCCAGCACGTGGGTCTGTCCGGGGAGAGGCCGCTCCGCTTCCAGGAACTCGCGCACGATGGCGCCGGGCAGGAAGTCCGGCTCGCCGTCTTCGCGGCAGCGGCCGAGAAAGCGCAGGAAACGGTGGATGTCCGGTGCCGATGAGAACAGCCCGGCGTGGCCGGCCACGCCGCCCATGGCAAAGGCATTGTCGTCATGCACGTCGCCGCAGAGGATCCTCCCGCGCCAGGGGCAGTCCTCGGTGGCGGCGAGGGTGTGGACGGCCGAGGGCCGCGCCCGATGACAAGAGGCGTCCAGGTCTACAAAGAAAGTCGCCGACAACCCGAGCGGCCCGAAGATCTCGTCACCGCAGAACCGGTCCAAGGAGGTGCCGGTGAGTCGCTCGACGGCCTCTCCCAGGAGGATGAACCCGAGGTCGCTGTAACAAGCCTTGTCCCCGGGCGCGGCTACCAGCGGTTCCGCATGGACTCGATGGCGCCACCCCTCCGAGTCGTCATTCCCGCGGAAGCGGGAATCCAGGGGCGGTGGTGGGGCACTACTGAAGCGTTTCCCCGCCTCGCCACCCCTGGATTCCCGCTTCCGCGGGAATGACGACTCGGGGGGGCTGTGCCTCATCGGTTTTGACACAGCCGCTTTCGCGGGAATGCCGGAGACAGGGTGGGCACTGCCGGGGACAGGGCGGACGCTGCCGGAGACGGGAACTGTGCCGCTGGTGAGAGGGGCGGGAACGACGTGCGGCGCGGCCTCGTAGTATGGCTTCCATGCCGGAAGGCCCGACGTGTGGTTCAGGAGTTGGCGGAACGTCACCGCGGACTTGGCGCCTTCGCTGAACTCGGGGACGACGGCGCTCACCGGGTCATCCAAGCGCACCCGCCCATCCCGCGCCAGCAGCATCATGGCGGTGGTGGTGGCGATGGGCTTTGTGAGCGAGGCTACGTCGAACACGGTGTCGGGCAGCATCGGCAACCGCGTGGGGACCAGCGCCCGGCTGCCGTAGGCGCGATGAAAGAGGATTTCGTGGCTGTTGCCCACCAGCATCACGATGCCGGGCGCAACGCCTTCGGACACGCCTCGCCGGCAGGTCGCGTCGAGCGCGCGCCACGCTCGCGCGCCGTGCCCTTGGCCGACGTGGCGCGCCGCCCGCATCAGCACGCCGCCCGGGTCGCGGGTTCCACCAGCATCAGCACGCCGTTGCGGCCGTCCAGCTCGGCGTCGAGCCCGATGGGAAGCAGTGTGTTCGGGGTGGCGTGGCCGCAGGGCAGACCCGTCACCACTGGGTAGGGAGCGTCGGCGAAAACGTCGGCCAGGACCTCGGTGACGTCCCGCTCGGCGCCGGTGTCGCAGTCGTTGAAGGCGCCGGTCACCACGCCGGCGACGCCGTCCAGCTTTCCCGCCATGCGCAGGTGGGTCAGCATGCGTTCGATGCGGTAGGGCCGCTCGCCCACGTCCTCCAGAAAAACGATCTTCCCCGCGGTATCGATCTCGTACGGCGTCCCGAGAGTGGTCACCAGCACCGAGAGGCATCCTCCGGCCAACGGTCCCCGCGCCGGTCCGTTGCCGCCGCGCAGCACGCCCGTGCCCTTGATCTGCCACAGCCGCCGTTTTCCGGTGAGCGCATCCCAGAAATTGCTGGTCACCCCGCCTTCGAGCTGACCGGCGAACTCGACGGCGACCATCGGCCCGTGGAAGGCCACGATGCCGCAGCTCTGGGACATCCAGTTGAGCAGGGCGGTCACGTCGCTGAAGCCGACGAAGATCTTGGGGTGGGTGCGAATGAGCTCGGCGTCGAGAGCCGGCAGAAGCTGGATCGAGCCGAACCCGCCGCGGGCGCAGAAGATGGCCGCGATGTCGTCCCGCAGGAAAAAGCTCTCCAGCGTTGCCGCGCGCTGCCGTTCGCTCCCGGCCAGGTAGCCCTTGCGCGCGAGGATTCCCTCGGCGAGCAGTACACGGAACCCGCGCGACTCCAGCGCGTGGACGCCCTTGGCCAGGAGGTCCTCGTACACGGCTCCGGCTGGGGCAAGGACCCCGATGGTGTCGCCGGGCCTGAGGGGCGGCGGTTTGAGGAGTTTCATCACGTCTTGCAGGGTATTGCACGCCATTCTGTCAAGTTTCCGATGGCACGGCAAACGGCGGACGGGCGCCGCGGGACCCGTGGCGGCATCCGATTTCCGACAAAAGTCATCCACACCCCCTTGACAGTGCCGGGACCGTGCTTAGATTTACCGCCGCACCGCTTGGTGCGTGTCTATCGGTGTATCGAGTGTATCGGAATCTTGCAGGCGATACTTAAAAAGAGGAGGAGCGAACATGAGCATCAGGCCCTTACAGGACCGGGTCATCGTCAAGCGGATCGAGGAAGAAGAGAAGACCGCGGGCGGCATCATCATCCCCGACGCGGCGAAGGAAAAGCCCCAAGAGGGTCAGGTCGTCGCGGTGGGCAAGGGCAAGGCCGAGGACGGCGGCAAGGTCACTCCGCTGGACGTGAAAGTGAACGACCGGGTGCTGTTCGGCAAGTACGCCGGCACCGAGATCACACTGGACGGCGAAGAGCACATCATCATGCGCGAGGACGACATCCTCGGCATCGTCGAGCAATAAACCCCACGTTTTGTCAAGGAGGACCCAATGGCAGCGAAAATCGTCAAGTTCGAGCAGGATGCCCGAGAAGCCATCGTCCGCGGCGTCAACATTCTGGCTGACGCGGTGACCGTGACGCTCGGCCCCAAGGGCCGGAACGTCGTCATCGACAAGTCTTTCGGCGCGCCCAACGTGACCAAGGACGGCGTCACCGTCGCCAAGGAAGTGGAGTTGGAAGACAGGTTCGAGAACATGGGCGCCCAGATGGTGAAGGAAGTCGCCAGCAAGACGTCCGACGTGGCCGGCGACGGCACCACCACGGCCACCGTGCTGGCGCGGCAGATCTTCGCCGAAGGGCTCAAGATGGTCGTGGCCGGACACGATCCCATGGCCATCAAGCGCGGCATCGAGACGGCCGTGGAAAAGGTCACCGAGTCCCTGAAGAGTCTGTCCAAGGAGACCAAGGACCCCAAGGAAATCGCCCAGGTGGGCACCATCGCGGCGAACAACGACCCCACCATCGGCGAGGTCATCGCCGAGGCCATGAACAAGGTCGGCAAGGAAGGCGTCATCACCGTGGAGGAGGCCAAGGGCCTGGAGACCTCCCTGGAGGTGGTGGAGGGCATGCAGTTCGACCGCGGCTACCTCTCCCCCTACTTCGTGACCGATCCGGAGCGCATGGAGTGCGTGCTGGACGACTGCTACCTGCTGATCCACGAGAAGAAGCTCTCCAACATGAAGGACCTGCTGCCGGTGCTGGAGCAGATCGCCAAGACCGGCAAGCCTTTCGTGATCCTCGCCGAGGACATCGAGGGCGAAGCCTTGGCCACCCTCGTGGTCAACAAGATCCGCGGCACGCTGCACTGCGTGGCGGTAAAGGCGCCGGGCTTCGGCGACCGCCGCAAGGCCATGATGGAAGACATCGCCATCCTGACCGGCGGCAAGCTTATCGCCGAGGAGCTGGGCATCAAGCTCGAGAACGTCACCCTGCAGGATCTCGGCCAGGCCAAGCGGATGGTGGTGGACAAGGAAAACTCCACCATCGTGGACGGCGCCGGCTCCAAGGACGACATCGAAGGGCGCATCAAGCAGATCCGCGCGCAGATCGAGGAGACCACCTCCGACTACGACCGTGAGAAGCTCCAGGAGCGGCTCGCCAAGCTCGTGGGCGGCGTCGCCGTCATCAACGTGGGCGCGGCCACCGAGATCGAGATGAAGGAGAAGAAGGCGCGCGTGGAGGACGCCCTGCACGCGACCCGCGCGGCGGTGGAGGAAGGCATCGTGCCGGGCGGCGGCGTGGCGCTGCTGCGCTCGATCCCGTCCCTCGAGGGTATCGAGGCCTCCGACGAGGAGCAGGTGGGCATCAACATCGTCAAGCGCGTGCTGGAAGAGCCGCTCCGCCGGATCGCCAACAACGCCGGCATCGACGGCTCCATCGCCCTCCAGCAGGTGAAGGCCAGCAAGGGCAGCATGGGCCTCAACGCCGCCACCGAGACCTACGAGGACTTGCTGAAGGCCGGCATCATCGACCCCACCAAGGTGGTACGGACGGCGCTGCAGAACGCCGCGTCCATCGCGAGCCTCCTGCTCACCACCGAGGCCATGGTCGCCGAGAAGCCCGACGACAAGCCCGCCATGCCCGCCATGCCTCCGGGCGGCGGCATGGGTGGAATGGGCGGCATGGGTGGAATGGGCGGCATGATGTAACAACCCTGCCGTTGCGGCAGCTCAAAGGCCTGGAGTCTCCGGAGTGGGGCTCCAGGCCTTTTTTTCTGTACCGCCCGGCAAGTCGAGGCCCGGACCGGCGGCTTGACTTCGGAACCGGATTGGATACAGTGACGGACCCATGTTCGAGAACCTCACCGACAAGCTGGAGCAGACTTTCAAGCGGCTGCGGGGGCACGGGCGGATCACCGAGGCCAACGTGGCGGAGTCGTTGCGCGAGGTGCGCACGGCGCTCTTGGAGGCGGACGTCAACTTCAAGGTGGTGAAGAGCTTCACGGACTCGGTCCGGTCCCAGGCCATGGGGCAGGACGTGCTCCAGAGCCTGACGCCGGACCAGCAGCTCATCAAGATCGTCCGGGAGGAGCTGATCAAGATCCTCGGCGGCGAGGCCGCGCAGGTGGACCTCAAGGGGCGGCAGCCGGTGGTGCTGATGCTGGTGGGGCTCCAGGGGTCGGGCAAGACTACCACCGCCGTGAAGCTGGCGCTGCACCTCAAGAAACAGCAGAAGCGCGCACCCTATCTCGTGTCGGCGGACGTGTACCGGCCGGCGGCGCGGGAGCAACTGCGCACCCTGTGTGACGAGAACGGGCTGCCGGTGTACGAATCGGGCGAGAACGACGCGCCGCTGGACATCTGCCGCGCCGCCGTGGACAAGGCGAACCAGCGGCTGTGCGACGTGCTGATCGTCGACACCGCCGGGCGGCTCCAGATCGACGAGGAGATGATGCAGGAGCTGGTGGAGATCCGCGCCGCGCTGGAGCCGCGCAACACCATCCTTACCGTCGACGCCATGATCGGCCAGGACGCGGTCAACCAGGCCCAGGGCTTCAACGACGCCCTCGACCTCACCGGCGTGGTCCTTACCAAGATGGACGGCGATGCCCGCGGCGGCGCCGCGCTCTCGGTGCGGTCGGTGGTGGGCAAGCCGGTGCTCTATGTCGGGGTCGGGGAGAAGGCGGACGCGCTGGAGCCCTTTTTCCCGGACCGCATGGCGTCGCGCATCTTGGGCATGGGCGACGTGTTGTCGCTGATCGAGAAGGCGGAACAGGCCGTCGACAAGAAGGCCGCGCCGAAGCTCGAGCAGCGCATGCGCAAGGGCGAGTTCACCCTGGAGGACTTCCAGACCCAGATGCAGGCCATCAAGAAGATGGGCTCCATCGGGAGCCTGCTGGACATGGTGCCCGGGGGCCGCAAGTTGACTCAGCAGGTGGACATGGGCCAGGCGGAGAAGGAACTCAAGCGGGTGGAGGCCATCATCAACTCCATGACGCTCAAGGAACGCCGCAACCCCGCGCTGCTGAACGGCAGCCGGCGCCGGCGCATCGCCGACGGAAGCGGCACCAGCGTGACGGACGTCAACCGGCTCATGAAGCAGTACATGGAGATGAGGAAGATGATGCAGCGGATGAAGAAGTCCGGCGGCAAGCGCCGCGGGCTCATGAACCGGTTGTCAACGCCGTTCCAATGAACTAAAAAGGTTGGTTTACAGAAAGGACCGCAAGGAACAAACCCGTATGAGCGTAAAGATCAGACTGAGCCGGCACGGCGCCAAGAAGCGGCCGTATTACCGCATCGTGGTGGCGGACGCGCGCGACCCGCGCGACGGAAGATTTATCGAGCAGTTGGGCACCTACGATCCGCGGACCCCCGCGGCCACCCTGAAACTGGATCAGGCCAAGGTCAGCGACTGGATTCAGAAGGGAGCGCAGCCGACCCAGACGGTGCGCAACCTCATCAGGCGGGCCGCCAAGGAAGCAGGAGCGGTCGCGGAGAGTGCCGAGACCGGCGCGACGCCCGCGGCGGCGACGGCAAGCGCGGCGGTGACGGAGGCGGCGGGGAGCCAGGCCATGACCGAGGCGGAGGGGGTGACGGAGAGCCCCGCGGTGACGGAGAGCGCGACGGCGGAGCCCCCCGCGGCGGAGACCCCCGCGGCGGAGACCTCCGCGGAGAGTCCGGCCGAAGCGGAAGCCCCGACCCCGGCGGAGACCCCGGCCCCGGCGGAGACCCCGGCCCCGGCGGAGACCCCGGCCGCGGCGGAAGACGCGACCCCGGCGGAGAGTCCAACCGAAGCGGAAACCGGAGAGGCGCCCAAGGAATAGGCCCGTCCCGGGCGACGCGTGCCCACAGCCCTGCCAACGTCCGCGCTCCAGGAGACAGGCTTCTTGAAGGAACTGGTACAGTACCTGGCGGAATCCATCGTGAACCGCCCCGACGCCGTGGAAGTCACGGAGACGCAGGAAGACGACGCCTCCGTGCTGGAGCTCAAGGTCGCCCAGGAAGACTTGGGGCGGGTCATCGGTAAGCAGGGCCGCACCGCCAAGTCCCTGCGCACGATACTGAACGCCGCGGCCGCGCGGACCCACCGGAAGGTCGTCCTCGAGATCGTCGACGAGCAGTAGCCCTTCCCTTTCCCGTTGTCCATTCAGCAGATCGCCCTGGGCGACATCGCGGGCACGCACGGCGTGGCCGGCTGGGTGCGCGTGCGGCTGTTCAACCCGGAGGGCCGTACGCTCTATTCGAGCGCCCAGGTGGAGTTGACGCGGGGGGAGAGCCGGCTCACCGTTGACCTGGAGCAGGCCAAACCCCACCGAGGGTTCGCGCTCGTCAAGCTTCGGGGCATCGACGACATGGACGCGGCGCGAAACATGGTGGGGTACAGGCTGTCGGTGCCCGCCGAGCGGCTCGCGCCGCTCGGCTCGTCAGAGTACTACTATGCGGAAGTGGTGGGTTTCGAGGTGCGGGACGCCGGCGGCGGACGCGTCGGCACGGTGACCCGGATATGGGCGAAGCAGGGCGGCGACCTGCTGGTGGTGGCCGGCGCCGAGCGGGAACACTTGGTCCCCGCGATCCCGGAGGTAGTCCGGCACATCGACGTCGTCGAAGGGACCATCACCATCGACCCGCCCGACGGACTCCTGGACCTCTGACCGTTCGTGCATGGAACGAGCGGGCGAGGAACCGTTTCGATGCACTTCTCGGTCATCACGCTCTTTCCCGACATCTTCGAGTCGCCCCTGGCGCACAGCATCCTGAAGCGCGCCCGGGAAAAGGATCTCGTGTCCATCGACCTGGTGGACCTGCGCCAATACGCACGGGACCGGCACCGCGTCACCGACGACTACCCCTACGGCGGCGGCCAGGGCATGGTGCTCAAGCCGGAGCCCGTCATCGAAGCCATCGAGGACTGCCGAAGCCGGCTGACGAAGCCTCGGGTGGTGCTGCTTTCCCCGCGCGGACGCGTCTTCGACCAGGCCGCCGCCGCGCGACTCCTGGAGGACCGGGAAGTGATCCTGGTCTGCGGCCGCTACGAGGGGTTCGACGAACGGGTGGCAGCCTACGCCGACGACATGGTGTCCGTCGGCGACTACACCTTGAGCGGCGGCGAGATCCCCGCCCTGGCCGTCATCGACGCGGTGACGCGGCTGGTGCCGGGAGTGCTGGGGAACGAGAATTCCGCGCGCGACGACTCCTTTGTCGAGGGCCTTCTGGAGTATCCGCAGTACACCCGCCCCGCGGAGTACCGGGGCATGAAGGTGCCGGAGGTGCTGCTGTCCGGCGACCATGAGAAGATCCGGCGCTGGCGCCGCCGGACGAGCATGGAGACCACCGCGCGGGCACGGCCGGACCTGCTGGCGAAGGCCCCGACGGCGGCCGGGATTCCCTTGGCGGACGTTTACGTGGCACTGCTGCACCACCCGGTGTCCGACCGCCGCGGCGACACGGTGACCTCGTCCATCACCAATCTGGACATCCACGACATCGCCCGTACCTGCCGCACCTACGGCGTGAAGGGCTTCTACGTGGTGAACCCGGTGAAGACGCTCCAGTTGCTGGCGACCCGGATCATCGATCATTGGGAGCGCGGCTACGGCAGCGCCTACAACAGCACGCGCAGGGAAGCACTCTCCCTGGCGCGGGTGTGCCACACCCTGGACGACGCGGTGGCGCAAGTGCGGGCGGAATGCGGCACTGCTCCCCGGCTGGTGGCGACCTCCGCGCGTACCGTCGCCGGAAGGGAACGCACAACTTTTGGAAAGATGCGGGAAATGCTAATAATGGACGATGTCCCTTGCATGATCCTGCTGGGAACGGGCTGGGGGCTGGCGGATGCCGTCTTTGCCCGTTCGGACCTGATTCTCGAACCTGTCGCGGGCCGGGACGACTACAATCATCTTTCCGTACGAGCCGCCTCCGCCATCATGCTGGATCGTATACTGGGACATACTGGCTGAAAGGAAGTGTTCAATGAACGTCATTGACCAGATCGAACAGGAGCACACGCGGGAAATGCCGGCGCTCAAGCCCGGGCAACGCGTGCGCGTGCACGTGCGCATCATCGAAGGCGAGAAGGAGCGCATCCAGGTCTTCGAGGGCGTGGTCATCGCCATCTCCGGGAGCGGCAACCGCGAGACCTTCGTCGTGCGCAAGACCTCCTACGGGGTCGGCGTCGAACGCATCTTTCCGCTCCACTCGCCGCGCATCGACAAGGTCGAAGTGGTCACCCAGGGCCGGGTGCGCCGGGCCAAGCTGTACTACCTGCGGAACCTCTCGGGCAAACGCGCCCGTCTGGAGGAAGACCGCCGGCCGCGGGTGTCGCGCTGAATGCCACCGGGCGCGCCGCCCGCTGACGTACGAACTCGCCGCCGGGATCGGGCCGCCGACTTCGCGCCCGCTTCCACCAACGCACCCCTCCCGTCGCCCGCGCGGCACGGACTGTGATTCGTGGACCTCTTCGACACCGTGAGTCCCCGCTCGGCCAGCGGCGGCAACGCGCCGCTGGCTGAGCGCATGCGCCCGGCCCGGCTGGACGACGTGCTGGGCCAGGAACACCTGCTCGGCCCCGGCAAGCTGCTGCGCGGCATGGCCGACAGCGGCCGGCTCCAGTCCATCATCCTGTGGGGGCCGCCGGGCTGCGGCAAGACCACGCTGGCACGCCTCCTGGCGGACGCGTGCCATGCCCACTGCATCCATTTCTCCGCGGTCAGCTCCGGCACCCGCGACCTCAAGAAGATCCTCCCCGACGCCCGGCGCCTGCAGCGCGGCGCGGTCCCGGTCGTGCTCCTGGTGGACGAGATCCATCACTTCAACAAGTCGCAGCAGGACACCTTTCTGCCGCACGTCGAGGCGGGGCTCCTGACCCTCGTCGGCGCCACCACCGAGAACCCCTCATTCGAGCTCATCTCCCCGCTCCTGTCCCGGTGCCGGGTGTGCGTGCTCCATCCCTTGACCGAGGACACCCTCGACCAAGTCATCACCCGCGCCCTGGCCGAGCGCGGCCGGGGGCTGTGGGACACGGACATGGAGATCGATGGCGAGGCGCGCGCCTTGCTGGTGCAGCGGGCGCAGGGTGACGCGCGGGTCGCGCTCAATGGCCTGGAGGGGGCCGCCACGCTGGCGGGCGGCGCGGGCGGCGCGCAGCGTATCGAGCTGAACCACGTGGAACAGGCGCTGCAGGTCTCGCCACTGCATTACGACAAGTCCGGCGAGGAGCACTACAACCTCATCTCGGCCTTCATCAAGAGCCTGCGCGGCAGCGACCCCGACGCCGCCGTCTACTGGATGGTACGGATGATCGAGGCCGGCGAGGACCCGCTCTTCCTATGCCGGCGCATGGTCATCTTCGCCGCCGAGGACGTGGGCAATGCCGATCCGCGCGCCCTCCAGGTGGCCGTGGCCGCCAGGGACGCGGTGCACTTCGTGGGTCTGCCGGAGGGCCGGATTCCCATGAGTCAGGCGGCCACCTACCTGGCCACCGCACCCAAGTCCAACGCCGCCTACCGCGCCCTGCTGGAGGCCACCCGCGACGTGCGCGAGCACGGCACGCTGCCCACCCCGCTCCACCTGCGCAACGCACCCACCGGGCTCATGAAGGCCCTGGGCTACGGCGCGGACTACCGCTATCCGCACGACGAACCCGGCCAGGTCACGGAACAGGAACACTTGCCGTCCGAGCTCGCGGGCCGCCGCTATTACGAACCCGGCGACCAAGGGTATGAACGGGTCATCCGTGAACGCCTCGAAGCCTGGATCGCGTTGAGGAAACGCTAGTGTCGTGTCCCGTAAATACCTGGCATAAGTTGCGCAGGATTTTTCGTCGTCGGCAAGGCGCGATGACGAGCAGTGGCGGGCACCACGCGAGGAAGAGTAACGCAGCCGACGGCGAAAAAGACCAATATATTGTGTAGTGATCACACCTGATTTCTCGCCATTTCTCGGATAGCGGACAAGCGCTGCCATGTCAAACCTGATCACGTCAGCCCTGCAATAACCCCTTATATTCCAGTCCTTTATAGTGGGTTCCGTATAACTCATCCTCCTGTGCTGTTCGGTCAAGCCGCGCCAGCCGATGACATCCCACACTCCAGGTTACGATTCCAGTGGGTTGCGTTCCGATTACGGTCCTGATAGCATTTTCTTCGATTTCGGGTTTTCGTTTCGAGTTCCGAGGCCGGAGGAAATCGCCCCATGCCCACGCGCCAACCCGTCAAGCTTACCAAGCGCGCCGTCGATGCGCTCTCCGTGGAGTCCGGCGACACCGTGGTCTGGGACCGGGACCTGCCGGGCTTCGGCATTCGGGTGTACGCCTCGGGCCCCAAGGTCTGGTGCGTGCAGACCCGGGGACCGGCCGGGGGGCCGAAGCGCTTCGCCCTCGGCCGCTACGGCAATCTGACACCAGACGACGCCCGCCGCAAGGCGGCGCTCGCCATCGACCGCATCAAGCAGGGGTTGGAGCCCGTGCCTCCGCCCGCGGCGCCCGAGCCCACGGTGGCGGATCTCGCCGAGCGCTACATGGAGGCCCATGTGCGGGTGAACTGCCGGCCCGCGACGGTGGAGGGGGTCGGGCGCATCCTGCGGCTCTACATCGTTCCGGAGCTGGGCCATCTGCGGCTCTCGGAGGTGGATCGCCCGCAAGTCTCGGAGTTCCACCACAAGCTCCGGGAGAAGCCCTATCAGGCGAACGCGGCGGTGGGGGCGCTGGCGCACATGTTCCGGCTTGCGGAAGCCTGGGGGATGACGCCGCCGCGGCGCAATCCGTGCC
>MKWU01000656.1_pt1 | contig 64590 bp, 57 predicted proteins | sample 809101 | NCBI WGS metagenome assembly MKWU01 (sample SAMN05860141, study PRJNA318959) | sponge metagenome | host: Aplysina aerophoba | place: Slovenia: Piran, Adriatic Sea, Gulf of Piran | collected 2013-05-07
GGTCTTGCCACCGCCACCGCTGGTAGTCGTGGTCTTGCCACCGCCACCGCTGGTAGTCGTGGTCTTGCCACCGCCACCGCTGGTAGTCGTGGTCTTGCCACCGCCACCGCTGGTAGTCGTGGTCTTGGGCGGTGGGTTGCCGCCGCGGTGGCAGGCCGGGTCCATACGACACGCTGGCGGGACGAACCCCGGGTTGTGATTTGGATTGTTCGGGTTGGCCTCCGGCGGAGGCTTCGTCCGTTTCCGCGGTTTAGGCGGCGGGTCAGCGGGCGGTGGTGGTGAGTGTTCGCTGGGATCATGGACCGTTTGGCATATCTTGTACGGATCGGGGATGGCGTCTACCCAACGGCACTGTCGGCTCCCGGAGTGCGCGGAGGCTGGTTCGGGCAGGTCTGCGAGGATGATCAGGGCAGATACGGCCAGGACGGCCAGGGCGGTCCAGATGATGGTCCGGGTGTTGCGGCGGTGGCGTATCTGCTCTGCGGTCACGACGGCGGCACTCCTATGTATTCGGGGTTGTGTCGGTGCGACTCTTTGTCTTGGTGGATGAGGTTCGGCGAGAACGTGAGGCGCCCGTCCTGGTAGTAGGTTTTGTGGCTGGGCGGGTACAGGTCAGCGTCGAAGAACGCCGAGTCGGGGAAGTGAGGGTTGGGGTCGTCGGGGCACAGCAGCCGCTCTCTGAGGGGTATGGATTGGTACCAGTAGCACACCGCCCGGTACGACACCCGCCACGTCCCGTCGGCGGTCCTCACGATCAGTGCCTTGTCCCAGCCCCAGCCGGTGTCGTTTAGGCCCAGTTCGTCGCCGAAGTACTCGTCGGGAACGTCGAAGCCTCTGTTCTGCAAGTCCCTGTAGTAGCGGTCTTTGGCTGCTTGTTCCTCGGGCGTGAACGCCCGATCGGTGTAGAAGGGGTTCCATTCGACGTGGATCATCGACGCTGCGGGAAAGTGTCCCGCCCAGTACACACTGCGGATTTGAGACCCCCCGTTGCCGCGCGAGTCGGATCCGTGTTCGGCTTTCAGGAAGGGGTTTTCGAGACTGTCGATTTCGAGGAGGAAGTCGGCCATGGCGGTGCCGTCGCGGATGGCCCGCTGCCGGTACTCGGCGTCGCCTGTCCACATCCAATCCACAGCCGTTGCTATGGCCTCCAGGGTGCATTGGTCGGTGACTTCGCTGCCGTACCCGTCCCAGATCTCTTCCACGGGTGGGCAGTCCCTCCCGAGGAAACGAGCGGTGTCGTTCCACTGCCACTGTGGTTCGGCGAACGGGGTGGTGGGCCGGGTCGGGGGAGGCAGGGGCAGGGGCAGTTCTATGTGGGGGGCTTCCCGTTGTTCAGAGTCGATCGGGAGCAGCAAAGTGTGTTGCTCTCCCGCCGGGTAGGTACCCGCGATAGCGACAAGGTTGGGATTGTCTGTCCATGTGACGTCGTAGCGGTAGGGAAACCACACCCAGTCGGTGGCGTGCATGAACACGTTCCGCACCGCATGGGAGGCGGCTTCTCGCATGATCTGGTACTGGACCTGTGGGTCTTCGAAGTCGTTGTAGTGGTAGAAAACGTGGGAGTTGTAGAAACCCCAGGGGCCGCCGATTTCGAAACTCTCCCAATGGTCGGCGGGCACCGTTTGCGGGTCGATCGACTGGTAGGCGTCTTCCAGCATGTTCGGATGCCAAAAGGTCACCGTGTCGGTGTCGGCCGGGTCTAGCAGAGCGGCGACGCATTGCCCGTCGGTCCAGGCCGCCCCGGCAACGGCACAGCGGCTTTCGGATGTGATGCCTTCGTAGACAACCAGACGGGCGGGAACCACTTCGGCTTCGGTCGTGTCGGTGTCGGGTTCTACCGCAATGGTGGTCGTGGTTTCCTCTGGTACCGGCACGGTATCCCCGACCGTGGTTTCCGTCGTGGTTTCTCTTGTGGTCGTGGTGGTTGTGGTTTCCGGGACAGTCGAAGCGGCAGTGGTTTCGGGCAGAGTGATTTCGGGAAGGTCTATGGGTTCGTCGGTGGTGTCACTCGCGCAGGCGACAACCAACACCGCGAATGCGGCTGCGAGAGCCAGTTTTCTGAAACGTTGCATAGTTAAACAGTCCTTACCGGTGTAGCTGTATTTCATACTCTACATGGTATCAGAAATTAATACCGCCGCGAAACACAGATTTGTGAATTCGTTGTTGACAGCGGTTGGTGGCGTGACATTATTCGCTCGACAAGCGCCTCCGCAGGTGGGCATCACGAGCGGACTAGGTCCTTGACCTGGACCGACAGGACAGGAGGCGCATCCCACTCCAGTGATACACTAGCACCCTAAAACCCGCCATCAGAAATACTAATCTCCCCCATATTTCCGCCTATCACATCTACAACACAGCGGCAACAAACCCATTCACCGAGAATATACATTGAGGATAGGTCGATAATGAACTCTGTCTAAGTTAGCGAAGTCCCTCCCAAGACCCGCCCGTCCAACCAACCCATCACGGTTCCCGTGCCAGGATCGTCGCTGGCCCCGCTCCCATCTGTCTGCTTTTTCGTTTCCACCCTCACCTTTCGCGAAGGATGGATGTGTTACGGGTCTCCAACACAGCCGGTTGGGAGGCGCGGCGGAAACCGGGGGTGGCACCCCGGTCGAGATGACCGGTTCGGCCACACTTACGGCCCTCCAACCCAGTAAGGTGCCGGACCGTGGCCGCGCCCACGCCCAACCCGTCCGGACGGTCACCGCTGTTACCGAGAAGTGTCGCACCCTCCCTATATGATGACACCCATGCCATTAGGAGCTTCAGACTCCACAAGAACCCCGACCGAGACCTCTTCTTTTGGGGTTGGCAAACGGGAAAACCACGATTCGTCTGCTTTCTACGCCCGTTTCGCCGCTCCTGCTATCGACCCCGACGAACGCATCGGTCGGAGACCTCCCCGGGAGGGTCCTATCTTGGGAGATGCCAGATCAATGACCGACCTGCCGGACCATTCGGTGGCGTTGATGGTCACGTCCCCTCCCTACTTCGTGGGCAAGGAATACGAAAACGAGGTGATGGTCGCCGCCCGCTCGGGAAAGATCCTGTCGGACGTTCCGGGCAGCTACCGCGAGTATCTGCGGCTGCTTCGCGACGTTTTCCAAGAGTGCTACCGGGTGTTGGAACCCGGGGGTCGGATGGCGGTCAATGTCGCCAACCTGGGACGCAAGCCCTACCGGAGCCTCTCCGCCGACGTGACCCGCATCTTAGAGAACCTGGGATTGTTCCTTCGGGGAGAGATCATCTGGCGCAAAGCCGCCGCCAGTAGCGGTTCCTGCGCGTGGGGTTCGTTCCGAAGTCCCTCCAACCCGGTACTCAGAGACGTCACAGAAAGGATCGTGGTCGCATCCAAAGGAAGGTTCGACCGGGCGCTGTCCCCTGCCCGCCGCCAGACCCTGGGACTTCCCCATGTGCCCACCACCAACAGCGACGAGTTCATAGAAGCCACGTTGGACGTGTGGACAATCCCCCCAGAAAACGCCCGCAGAGTGGGCCACCCCGCGCCGTTTCCCGTGGAGCTGCCCCTGCGACTCATCCACCTCTACACCTACCAGAACGACCTGGTACTAGACCCGTTCATGGGATCGGGAACCACTTTGTTAGCTGCCCGGCAGGCAGCGCGGAGGGGCATCGGATACGACATCGACCCCGAATACGTGCGAATCTCCGAGGACAGACTCAAACAGGCCACCGTTGACACCACCGAGCATCGCCGCGTGTCCGTGTCGGTCGAAGGCGCCCGTAGCCTGGCACGGCGGACACTTGACGAATCGGGATTCACCATCATCAAGGCCAACCCGAAAATCGGGGGCACCGGTGTCTCGTACGACTTTGTGGTCGAGAACCAGCATGGTGACAGGTGGTATGTGGACGTGGCAGGAGGGTTCACCACCGTCCAACCGGGCCTGCAACGCAGCACAGTGATATGGGAAACACTGGGGAAGGCGCATGTGCTTCACGGAACGGAAACCGCCGGCGAGCCTCGGGTGCTGGTGATAACCCCCAAACTGCCCAAACCCCGAGGGGCGGGGCGGAAAGCCATCACCGCTGTTGGACCCCGACGCCTGTTCGACCTCATCGAGCTTTCAAACGCCACGGACCTTCTACGCTTGCAGTCATACGGAACCCAACCCACCCGCCGTCCCGCTGCGGGGTTCTGGACCAAGCAACAAATCGGCGATTCCTTCCCCACCGATCGGTAGTCCCAAAAAGGGCCGGCCGCTCACAATACCGGCCCCTTTTAGGATCAAAGGCTATGGCTTCTCTACGGACCGAGATCACCGAAATCGTCACCGGGCTGGGAATGTTGCAGCCCGACGCTCTCTGCTGGCTAGAGCAGCTGAAGTAGGTGGGGCAGACTGTCGAGGAACTTTTCCTCAGTGCACCCGAGGTATTGAGCCGCCGTGTCCGCCGTGATCATGCCTTCGTCGAAGGCTTCCGTGGTAAGTAAGGCGAATCGACCACGGCGGCGGTCTGTTGTTACGTCGATCGGAAAGAAGCTTTGTGTGAAGTCCTCGGCGGCCTGCTGCTCATGGGTTGGAGTGGCATGGATAGAAGACTCGGGTGGGAGATCCGCTTGTTGGTACCAAACATTACCGACATGGAACCGGGCTGCGGCTCGGCCGATTCCGAATCTGGACTGGACCTTTCCAACAGCTTCTCCACTCACATGAGTGACATCGGGAACGAGTTGTCTCACGGCCTCATGAGGTGCGAGGAACTCGACCGCGAACGCATTCGCTCGTCGTTCCACTTCGTCCAGAGAGGGGGTGACGTCTTTCGTATTCCGTTCCATCTGTTCATAACTGTCCACCCGAACGTTCGAAAGCCTCTGTTCTGGGTCGAAGAGTATGTGAGCCAGTTCATGTGCCAGTGTCGTACGGCGGATCCAGACGTTTGTGTTTGCTCCCTTGGTGTTGAGAACGATGCCACGATGGCCGCTCGTTGAGATAGTGGCACCTGCGATGTTATTCGGAAGCTCGACCTGGACGATCGGGATGCCAAGGCGGTGCTCGACCAACTCCCGCATTGAATGGATTGGCTCCAGACCGATTTCCAAGCGTTCCCGCAAGTGCGCAGCCAGATCGTATCCCCTACGCCAGGTGGGATGCCTATAGTCATCCGACGGCTCGAAACCTGCGGCTTCCTTTGGCTTTTCCAGCCAATCCTGAAGCCGACTCTGGACCAGGATTATCGATGCGGCCTCCGAGAAACGAAGTACAGTCCGAGGGGAGACACGAGCATCTTGTGGGGCTAACTCGTCTCGTTTCAGGACTCGAAGCCTGACACCGAGATCTGTGTCTGCCCCAGCCATCTCATCCACGCTCAACTTCGCCGGATCGAGGCCCAGTACGAATGCCAGATGTTCAAGTTGGTGAATCGTCAGCCGATCAGCGTCGCTCTCTGCATGCTCAATCGCCTCAACGGAAACGTCGGCCGCGCTCGCGAGTTGGCCGCGCTCGACACCCAACCGCTCGCGTTGCATCTTCAATGCCTGCTCAATTGCACCCCTGCTCTTTAGCAGCACTGCCGAAAGGAATTTTTCTATCTCAGCAAGTACCTTTGTCCCAAACGCCTCGACTACTTCACGCTCGGTCAAGCAGCGGCCTGTAGCAGGACTACCCGGCTCCCACCTCGCTAGTTGATACTTGCCGCGCACAAACGCGCCGCGAGGGTCATTCATTCCTGCACCGCAGATCCCTGGCCAAGCCAGACGCGCCGGGGCTTATCCGTCTCTGCATCCCATCCCAGCGAGACCACATCAAAACCAACCGTCCTGAAGAGTAGCTCGGCATCCTCCAAATGCTCCTTGTGTAAAGGCGGATACCGGCCCGATGAACCTGAAACGTACACACGAGGTGTGTCGTCAAACCAAACTTCGCCCCCGATCGACGCGCGTCCACCTCCCGTAATGTTGGTGTGATGCAAATTGTCATCCCCTAGGCGAGCCAATGGTGCCTCAGAGATACAAGGTCGCCCTCGCTCGTCAACCACCCATAGATGGCAGTTCTCACCGCTCTCTTCGTGGGACCTTCGGGGAGTGCCCTTCGGCAACGTGTCGAGCACTTCGTTGAGATAGCAAAGGCCATCAGTTAGAGCGACCAGTTCGAGTTGGACTGACGGATAGTCACCGTTGCGCCGATGGTAGGGCCTCGGTGGGTAACGCTCAAGGAAGCGCAAAAGGGCACCATCGTCGAGGGGTGCTGTCATGCCGTGTTTGTCGTCTCACCTAAAGGGCTACCGATCATCGGGTATTATAGGCATCCTGACAAATGGATGCTCAGGGGTAGGACACCCGTTAGACCAAGGCCACCACCCGCGACCTAGGGAATCTGGACAGCTGGCAGCAGAGTGATCGTATGGGCAACGCCCTCTCAAACAGGCATGGCAGGGGGCCATGATTTCAGAGCCCGCGAACCAGCTAGCGGCGAAGCCTCCGAAATCACATGACCGGCTTGGCGGTGGGGGCGTGATAGCGCACGACTCGAGCAACATTGGTGTGCCCCCGAGTTTCGCGAGGTCTTATGAGATCTGAGTTTCGCCCGGTCAGCTTGCTTGATCTCGGAGGGGCGACTACTTCGACGGCATGATTCTCCCTACCGAGGTGCTAATCACCGCCGGGTCTTCAACGCGGCACAGTGGTGTGGGAGACACTGGGGAAGGCGCATGTGCTCCATGGAACAGAAACAGCCGGCGAGCCTCGGGTGCTGGTGATAACCCCCAAGTTGCTCAAACTCCGAGGGGCGGGGCGGAAAGCCATCAATACTGTTGGACCTCGACGTTTGTTTGACCTTATCGAGCTTTCAAACGCTACGGACCTTCTGCGTTTGCAGTCATACGGAACCCAACCCACCTGCCGTCCCGCTGCGGGGTTCTGGACCAAGCAACAAATCGGCGATTCTTTCCCCACCGATCGGTAGTCCCAAAAAGGGCCGGCCGCTCACAATACCGGCCCCTTTTAGGATCAAAGGCTATGGCTTCTCTACGGACCGAGATCACCGAAATCGTCACCGGCCTGGGAATGTTGCCCTGGGGCAGCATAGAGGAAGCCCTCCGAAACCGGCCCGCCGCCATGGTAGGCGTTTCCGACAATCACTATGATCGCCTGTTCCAAGCCTTGGAAGACCCTTCCAACCGGAGGCTTTTCGAGAAGGCGTGGGCGAACGGAAAGGCCTTCGCCCGAGCCGAAGAGGGCCTGCGAGGCCGCCCGCCTCTCAGGGTCGAATGGAAAGGACCCCACCAACTACCCGGCTACGAACAAATCCCCGTCGATCTGCGAGTCGACTACGTCTACCTGGTCAGTTGCAAATACGGCTCCAAACTGTTGCACAACGTCTCGCCCTCTCACCTGTTCGACCGGCTCCTAGCCGTCCGCCAGGGAAAGAGAACCAACTGGTACAACGAAGTAGCACCCCTCGCTTACCAGCAGTTCTACACGGCCTGCCGCGATCACCTGACCGACACAGACCTCCCCGAGAAAGTAACGGACCTGCACCGGGACCACCGCAACCTACTAAAACAGTCGTTCAAACGACGCTGGCCGGCGCCCCTAGCCGGTCCCTACGGGGAGTTCACCATCCAGGTGTCACAAGCTTCCGCTCAAAGATGGAACGCCTCGTTGGGTAACCGCCTCGGCATGAAAGAAGAACTCCTTTGGCGGCTGCTCCGGTTCCAACCCGCGCCGTACTTCGTGCTCGGGACGCTCAGGAACACGGCTGTGCGGTACCGGGTTGACACCCCCTGGGACTTCCGCCAACGCTACGACTTCCGATCCTTTGACATCGAACCCGAACAAGCAGGACAGCCAAAAGTCGGGTGGCAAGCCGAACTTAGAGAAAAGGCCACAGGCAACCTCCTCCAAGTACAGGGACACATGGAAGTGCGATGGAGCCACGGACGATTCCAAGGAGCCCCAGAAGCCAAAATCTATTTGGACTCCAGCCCCTTCCAAACAGCCGGGTACACCCCCCTGACATAGAAAAAAACCACCCCCGGCCCCCGGCAACTGCTAAAAGCCAAGGGGATAGACAAGTCGATGCGGTTCGGAACAGGTGAGGGCCATAATCCCGTCATTGCCGACACCAGCAGGCCAAATCGCGAACCAACAAGGCCTCGCGGTTCACGTCGAGGCTTCGCAGTGCGGAGCCTTCGCTGTTCGTGATGGCCAGCGGATTTCGGCCCCTTTTGCGTCCGGTTTTTCTGTGTGCTCGCATTGGTTCGGGGGTCTGACAGCGGCCCGGGTTTCCGGTGGGCCATGCGCGAGGATATTTTTGACTTAGCTTCGGTGTGGCGCGCCCGCGTGCGCGAGACACACAGACAGGGGCACACCAACCGGGAAGTGTTAGCAAAGGACGGACGAGGGAGGCGAGCACACAGAAAGTACCCATCTGGTGAGTGTCAAGGCCAGGATCCCGCGGTTGCTTCTCGGCTCTTCCAAAGGGGGGTGTTTATTCGCCGTAGTAGTGGCATGATCCCGCGACGGCGACCTCCCCGAAGCGCTCTTCCAGGAAAGCAGCGGCTCGGGGGTCGTATTCGGCTAGTTCGGCGCTTTGGCGGGCCAGGTCGAAACGGTCGACCCACGTGGCGTCGTTGTCGTTGACTCCGGACCAGAACTGGAAAACCTCCGCGAAGTATTCGTCGCGGTTGGTCGCGGCGTAGTGAGGGCCTCCCCACAGACCGTCAACGAGGGCTTGTTCGTAGACCCGTTGCAACTGGTCATCGAACCTGTCCCCCGCAGCAACACCGGTTTCGGAGTCGGCCAGTCGGAAAGAGCTGTGAATACCGTGGGCGACCTCATGCACCACGACATCCTCGGTGGGATGAGTATCAACCGGGTGTCCGCTGCACATAGCGTTGGCTTCGCTGACCAACACGAACGGCAACGCTCCGCCGCCTTCGCATCCCAAACACACGGAAGGACCCCGCCCACCCGCGATGATCTGGGTCACGTCGAACCGCCATTCGTCGATCAGCCACTGCGGCAACGCCTGAATCTCGGGCACACTCGACATTGGTGACTGTGTCCGGGCAACCACGACATAGAAGTAGCGGGCCATCTGGTCTGCCACGTCAAGGCGGTTCGCGAGCATCTGTCTGATCGTGAACGCCACCCGCTGCACAGCTTCGGGATTCACCGCTTCACCGGCGATCACATGCAACCTGCCCACAACCGCCGCTTGGGTGTAGAAAGGATCATAAGGGCCGTAAACACGGTCATGCGCAGACGGCGGAGCGGCGATCTCGATCCCAGACCACGGCGGCAACACGGCCGGGAGCGGCTGCTGCGACGGCGGACACGTCACCGGTGTCACAGCCCGGCAAAGAAACAGCACCATCTCTTCTCGCGATACGGGCGTGCCGAACCCAAAACTCCCCTCCGCCACTCCGCCGCTGACGCCCTGGTCGAACGCCCATCCAATCGGCCGGTTGGCCCATTGGCTGTGATCGTCGGGAACGTCCCGATAAACGTCGCTTCCCAAAGACCCCCCGGCCGGGCTTCCCTCAGCGCGATACAAAAAAGTCATCATTTGCTCCCGGGTGAGCGTCCCAGACCCCCCGAACCCGGTCGCGCTCACTCCGCTGGTGATGCCCCGGCTCACCGCCCAACCAACCGGGTAGTTCGCCCAATGACCCGCCGGCACATCATCAAACCGGTCGCTTCCCCCGACACCGCTTACACAACTGTGGGGACTGAAAGCCCGACACAAAAAAGTGACCATCTCATAACGGGTGAGGGTCTGCCCCATCCCAAAACGGTTGCTGCCCACACCCACAGTGATCCCGTTCTCGGCGGCCCACTCGATAGCGGACTCAGCCACATGCCCTTCGGGAACATCCTCAAAACGGGGAACCGTCTCCGCGGAGACCGACGCGACAAACACCAACCATCCCACCAGCATCCCTACCCCCACCAGCAAACCCCACCTCGGCAGCTTCACAGCCTCACATTCGCCAACACCATCCCAGCATTATAAGCCCCGCACCCCGCAACAGCAGGCGGCCACCCGGAACGGTCCAAGGGGGATCGTCGATTGCTGTCTCCCGGGCGAGCAGGACCCGCCCATTCTATGGGGCGGCATGCGCGTCATCGGGGCTGCTGGTTGGGATGTTCCAACCAGATGTGGAGGCGGCGGTAGTAGCGGCGGTGTTCGTTTCCCCATAGTTTGGTGTCGAGAGCGTTTTCGAGTCTGGCGATGGTGCGAAGATCCGGCCAGGATGCTCCTTTGAGAATGTTGAGGAGTGTTTGGGGACTGAGATCGGCTTTTTTGGCGATGTACCTTATCGATTCGTCGCCGATCTTGGTTTGGAGTCGGACGGCTAGGCCTGCTGCGAGGAAGACTTCTTTGGGTGCGTCTTTTTGGTAGGGGCCGTGGGGAAAGTCACCGTTTTCTTCGAGGTAGGCGATTGGGTGGTTCCGGGGACTGGGCATGAGGGAGAAGCGTAGCCGACCCCTTTTGGGGTGATCATTAAGGTGTCACAGGCACCTGATATTGTCGAGTTCAATGGACAAAGTCAGAGTTGTGATCAGGGTTTTAGAGCTACAGGATGCTAATAGCAATCTTAGTGTCGGGGGTTGTGGTTTGATAGGGGAGGTGTGCAAACAGACATTCGCAACGAAAGACCTGTCCCGGCAAACGCCTCCCCGGGGCATCCCGGCGGGAACTGTCACACGTGTCGGTGACGGCCGTCCGGCGAGGACGAACCGCACGGGAGGCGGGTTGGGACTGTGCGGATGAACCGATCCCCGACACCGCCGCCCGAAGTGGCCGAAGTGTTGGAACGTTGGCGCCCGGCCAAGTGGCCAGCCCGCGACGTGGACGCGTTGGAGCCGTTGCTGCCCACAGTCCGCAAATGGGTCACAGCGGTGCCTCCCCACGACGCCAACCAGGCACAGCGGTTCTTGGGAGCTGTCGCGGGGATAGCAGTGTGGGCGCATCGCTCGTTGGGCACGGTCGACCGGGACATTGTGTTGACACCCGAAAACGTCGAGTACTGGTCGATGCGTCAAAACCCGCACTTGTCGCCCAAGGGAAGGGAAAAGCTCCGGTGGTTGCTACGCATCATTGGTCGGGCCGCCAACCCGACAGCGTGGCCACCCCCACCACAGAAAGTCAGCAGGCTGAAAGTAGCCGAACCCTACACCCCTGCCGAAGAAACAGACTTCGTCGCCGCCGCGAGGCTGCCGGGACGTTCCAACCGCGCTACCCGCATGTGGGTCGTCTCCGGTGCCCTCGGAGCCGGTTTGAACGGCGTAGAAATCACCGCTGCCCGCACCGCCGACCTCGAAGATTTCGGCAATGGCCGACTGGTGGTACGGGTGAGAGGCAACAACTCTCGTCTGGTACCGATCCGGGCTGCTTACACGAACCTGGCCCGCGCAGCAGCGAGTCTCTGTCCAACTGATCGGTTTGTCACGGGCGACCACCACAACGCTGTCCACGCGGTCGCCCAGGGGCTCGGTCCCGTCAACGCACAGGGCCTGTCATTGCGACGGGCCCGTTCGACATGGCTCTCCGCTCACCTGACAGCGGGCACTCCCCTGGCTTCGCTGCGAAGAGTCGCCGGGCCGCTGTCCGCCAACACCCTCGACAGTCTCCTCGGCTACATCAACGCCTCCCTGGATGACATGACAGCGGTGACGGGGGCGCTGGGCGCATGACCCTCAAACAACACCTCCGGGCCGCTGGAAACGAACAGGACAACCGCGAGAAAAGCAACCTCGAGTCGCGACTGCCCGGAGATCATCCCAGCGAGGACAAGCGCTATCCCAAGAAATCAAACAACCGGCTGGCCCGGCGGATACTGCGGGTAATCCAATCGAGCGGTCTCATCCCCGAACTGGAAAAGCGTCTCCGTCGCCACCCAGGACGGAAATCCCGTCTCAGTATCAAAACACTGCTGCTGTGCATGATCCTCGCCGCCGAAGAAAAAGACCGGTACCTCCGAAGCGACATCTGCTCGGTAATCAACGGACTCGACCACCGCCTCGGTATCGAACTGGGACTGTGGACCTGGGACACACGACATCCGATCACCTACACGATGACGGTCAAACAAATCAAACGCCTCGAAGCGGCCCTATTGCAAACCTGGTTCACGTCCAACGGCGCTATCCGATCGATCGACTGGTTCATGCACACATTCGTCTCCGCCACCCTCCCTGTGGGCCTGACAAACGAAATCACCACTGTTGCTTTGGACTGGACACCCATCACATGTTGGGCCGTAACCAAAGACCACCGCATCGAAAAGGAAGTCCGAAAACACCAGCCCCTGAAAGAAAACCCCAAAATCGGAGAGCTTGACTTGCGGGGTCGTCTCCGCCGCAGCGCCTGTCCCGACTGCCGGGGCGGTTGGCGCACCGCCACCAACAAGATCCCTGCCGGGCCGTTCAACGGTATGTACGGGCACGCGGTCACCCTCGCCGCCGACGCCACATGGAGCGGAGACCCCCACAGAATACGAATAGGCGCAGCCCCGCCCATGTTCTCCCCCCACGTCAAATCGGTGCCCGCTAACAACGACATCGCTCTCAGCGGACTCAACGCCATCCTCGCCACCCTCGAACAATTTCCCAACGTCACAACAGTCATCGCCGACCTCGGATACACCCGCTTCGGGAAAGATTTCGTCCGGCCCTTGCACCGACTAGGCATCGACATAGTGATGGACTACGACGACGACCACAAGGAAAAAGCGGAACTCGTCAAAGCAGGACTCAAAGGCAAAGAACAGACACTGCTCCTCAACTGCGGCACCTTCTTCCCGAAATGGATGCCCGAAGACCTATGGGTACCACCTGAAGATCTCACCGGCAAAAAACTACGGAAGTGGTACGCCGACCGTGCCAAATACCGATATTCGCCCATCAGCAAACCCGACAAAAACGGAGCCATTCGTTTCATCTGCCCCCAATGCGCCGGGCGGGTCACCACCAACGCCAAAACCCGCAGCCGACGCAGAGCCACCCGCGAACGCACCGTGCCCCGCGTTGTCAACATCGAAGACGAATACTGCTGCGACGGCACCCTGACCATCCCCGTGGAACAACTCGACACCTACCAGAGCATTCCCTTCGGCACACCCGCATGGAAAAAGCGCTACACCCGACGCATGCAAATCGAAAACTTCAACAACATGGTCAAAACCGACGGCGGCCTCCGACACGGCTGGTGCCGGGCACTCGGCGCCATCGCCAACAACATGGGCGTTCTCGCCCTAATCGTCGCTCACAACCTACGCCAAGCCAAAAGCTACCTCTCCCGAAAACGATCAGCAGAAAACAACGGCGACCATCCACCGCCCCCAGACAACGAAACCGCGCCGCCCGACAAACCCATAGCCACTAACGGAACCGCGCCCCGAGGGCCACCGGGCAGCACGCCCACCAACGCCTAACACATCCGACAGCAACCCGCTGTCAGCTTTAGCGCGCCCCCACAACCAAAACCCCACCTCCAACAACAACCAAAAGGCCATCGGCTAGCCCGAAACACCCCTCCAAACCAGTCGGACACCCCCAAAACAGCGAAAACCAGGCAAAACCCGCCAGTCACCCGCTAAATCGCCAACAAAAACGGGCACTTGCAACAATAAATGGCAAGGAGCCCTTGGGTGGGGCCGGTGGGAATCGAACCCACGACCTCCGGGTTAAAAGCCCGTTGCTCTGCCAATTGAGCTACGGCCCCGAACCACAGGATACGGCATCCCGCCCGCCATTGCCATTCGAATTGACAGGCAGGCGCCACCGGTACCAGGAGCCGGAACCCTTCCTGACAAAAGGCCGGGTAAGGTGTCTGTATTGATGACTGAACTCAATCGACCACTCCCCGAGTCCGGCGACTGGAGAGAGGTTCTCAGCGCTGAGGACGCGGCCAACCTGTCGGAGTATTCACGATCACGGAAGCCGTTTACAGGTGTGTCACCCACCCTTTTGGTGGTGGACGTCACTGAAGCGTTCGTGGGTCCCAACTTGCCGGTTTTCGAGGCTCAGAAGACCTGGCGTCAGGCGTGTGGGGACAAGGCTTGGGCAGTTGTCCCGGCCATTCGCGGGTTGTTGGAGGCATTCCGTGCCGCTGGTCGGCCGGTGATATTCACCACGCCGGATGGAGGCCAGCGTTGGACAGGCCCAGTTACCAGGGGCACTACCACCACAGATGTTCCCGAGGGCCGTGAGATCATTGCGGCCGTGGAGCCACGAGAGGACGAGTGGGTTCTGCGAAAACCCAAGGCCAGCGCTTTTTTCGGCACTCCCCTGGTTTCATCACTGACCCACCGCGGATGCGACAGCCTGGTGGTGGCCGGGGGGACCACCTCGGGCTGTGTTCGGGCCACGGCGGTGGACGGGTCGTCCTACGGATTCGAGATGCTGGTGGCCGAGGACGGGTGTTTTGACAGGGCCACCCTCAATCACATGGTCAACCTGGCCGATCTCGACGCCAAATACGCCCGGGTCCTGCCCGCCGCCGAGATCCTGGCCCTCTTGGGATTGGATTGAAGCGGGTGGAATATTCCGGCACTTGCCCGGCCCCCACGAACCCATGAAACGTTTATTCTTTGACTTCTTGGCCTTGGCCCGTCACCCGTGGATGCTGGCTCTGCGTCCCTTGTGGAGAAGACGAAAGTTCGGGATTGTCATGTTGATGTTTTGCGGGTTCGCGGTGATAATGGGCCTGCTTCACTCTGCCTTCGAAGGGCACCATCCCGTCGAAGGCCTGTGGTGGGCGCTGGTGACCCTTACAACGGTGGGATACGGCGATATCTCATCAGTCACCGCCGGAGGTCGGATCACAGGTGCGCTGCTCATGATTGCCGGCATCGGGACGCTTGCCTTCATCACCGCCAACGTGGCTGCCTACTTCGTTGAGGGCGACTACAAGAAAGAACTCCGCGAAGAGATCCAGTCGCTCCACAGACGCCTCGACCACCTGGAAGAACTCCTGTCTTCCCAGGCAACGTCAAGAGAGGGGCCAGACCCCAACGACTAGATCTTGGTGAGCACCTCTCGTGGGTTGTCCACGAAGATCCGGTGGATCAACTCCTCCTCGAAGCCCTTGTAGCGCATCAGATTTCTGACCGTCTCGGGAAGATGGCGCCAGCCGTGGCCGCCGTAGCGTCGCAACCAGTGCTTGAGGGCTATGTCGGAGGAGACCAGCACCCGGTCTGGATAGCCGGCGTCGGCCACTGCCTTCAGCCAGTTGAGGCGGATGGCGTCGTTGGGTTGGTCGACCGGAGCGCGCTGGCGAAACGACCCTTCCCATCCGAAGGTGTCGAACGCCAGGTAGACGCCGGTCTTGGCCATTTCAAGCAACGGTGCGCTGTCGAAGACGTTGGTGCCTGCGGAGGTGTTGAACCGGCTGTCGCAGTGGTCGATGATGGTGCGGCTGAGATCACCGCCGGCATCGTCCACCACCCTGACAATGTCGAACGGCGAGGCGGGATTGAACCCCGGATGCACCGACAGCGTGACCCCCGTGGTGATCGAGGCCTTGGCCGAGGCACGCAGCACCTTCTCCTCGTTGGGATGCATGGGATAATCCATGCCCACCTCTCCGATGATCCCGGCTTTGACTCCCCCGGCCACGCCCACCTCTATGTCACGGACCATCATTTCCACCAACCGCTCCTCGGAGAGTTCGTCCATGTCCGGCGGGTGGTAGTCGGCCAGGTACCAGCCGGTGGCCATGACGACATGCACCCCGGTGGCTCGGGAGATCTCCACCAGCCCCAGCGGATCGCGGCCCATGCCGCGGGTGGTCTGATCGACGATGGTGGAGCCACCCACCCGGCGGAACTGATCTAATTCATAGATGGCGTCATCGATGGAGTCGAGTTTCTGGTCGCCGTAGTAGACCCAGTGCTTCTGGCGGTCGTTGAGGTTCTCCAAGGTGACGGGCTCTCCCCATTTGGCGCCCCAGGTGGCAGCCGTCCCGGGACCCTCCTCACCCGGTTCCCAGCCTGCCTCGGGCCTTCGCATGATCGGCACGTATTTCTTGGCGCCGGTCTTGTACTGCTCAACCCCGGTGATCCCCTTGGTGAGGTCCAGCAGCACATGCTCGTGAATCAGGGAGACACCGGCCTGCTCGGGGGCGATGGGGCCGAGGACGGTCTGGATATTGCCGCGGTCCGAGCCCATCAGAGCACCGCCATGGGCGTCACCAGCGACCCGGTGCCCTTGGGCAGATTGAGCGGATTGACCGTGAACAGGAATGTGTCCTGGCCGGTGGCGGCGCATTCGGCGCCCAAGGTTTCCAGGTCCATGTTGTGGATCAGGGGCAGCCCGTAGAACACCTCCGCCAGGACGTGAACCGGGCTGCGGCAGTACGCCTCGTGGCGATGCGGGAACGTATCCGCCGGCGAGTCGGTGGCCACCAGGCTGACATCCAGCGACGCCAGCACATCAATGCAGTCGGTGTCCATCCCCGCCCAGACTCCGTGGTGCCAGGTACCGTGCTCGCTCAGATCGGTGGCCGCTTTTCCCACCCTGATGGTCCCGCCGATTCGGATCACCACCGCGTCGCCCGGCTCGATCCTGTCCAAGGCGTACTCCAGTTCTTCGGGCATCACCGAGTCGCCCGGATCCAGGGCCTCGATGCCCCGCCGGCGGGCAACGTCGATGAACAACGCCCGGGTCGCCACCGCCGCCATGGGCGTGATGTCCATTTCGTTGATCTTCACACCTTCGGACATGGTCACCACATCGGGAAAGTAACGACCGTTGAAGGTGCGGCCCCGGTATCCCATGTGAGCAAGAGCGTCGATGTGAGTGTGGGTCATCCCGTGCACCCGGGTAGACAGCCGATCAGCAGCCGACTGGGTGAGGTCTCCCTCCTCGTATCCCCCCTCATCGGCCTTGATGATCTCGTGCACCACGAACGGGTCGGTGAAGCGCTGGTGGGTCTCCTCCAGATCGAGCGGCCGGGACAGGGGCAAGGTCTTCCCGCTCCGCACCGCGGCCGCGCCCCGCAGGGTGGCCTCGGGAGTCAGCAGGTTCAGAGTGCCCAGGTCGTTGGGCCACCGGCCCCAATTGCCGGAGTGCCCGGGCCATTGATCGGCGGGCCATTCCTTCATCACGTCCATGCGTTCAGCACCTCCTTCAGGGATTGGTGAGTGGTGGGCCATCAAAGGACTCATGCCGGGCAAAGCTGGACACCGGATTGCGAGACAGTCGAGTGGCTCTCCATTCCGGATACCCGATGGTCATCACCGCCGCCAGCCCATAGCCGTCGGGAACCGACATCAACTCCTTCCACTCCCCCTCGGCGGGCACCGCCAGAGAGGTGATCCGAGATCCCACCCCTCGAGCCGACAGACCCAGTTGCAGGTTCTGCACGAAGGGATAAACGGATCCCCCACCAACGAAGCTGACCCGATCGAGGTCGCGGTCCATGAGCGCCAGCGACTCCAACTCGGCCCACACGAAGAGATGCACCGGCGCCTGGTGCATGTTGGCGTGGTAATCGGTCCCCTCCTGGAGTTTCTTGGCCTTGGCGGGAGTGATCTCATCCGCAGAGGGATACCACTTGGCGGTGTAGACCAGCCACTCCCGGGAACTGATCTCGCTCACCTTCCTGCGCATGGCCGGATCGCGGACCACCACCACCCGCCACGGTTGCCGGTTGCCGCCGCTGGGAGCGAAACGGGCATCGTCCAAGGCTGAGTAGATCACCTCGTCAGGGACATCTCGGGGCTGGTAGAGCCGCACCCCAGACATGGTGCGCATCACCTCTGATAACTCCACTTGGCCCTTCCTAACCGTTGACTCGTGTCGGCTCGACTATATGAGACTATCACTTCCATCTGGTCACAACCGGCGAAAGACGGTGGGTCGGGACAGGTGAGACCCAAGTCCTGCAGCAGACCGCATGGGAGGGGTGCTGGCTCCCACTGCCCAGTAGGTACCTTCGTCGACGAGGTTGGCCCTGGCGAAGGTAGTTATCTCCGAAACCCCCGTGCCGTTGGCTGGTTTCCTCCACGATGCTCTCAGCAACTGGCGCCACCCGAATTCGCGGTGGAACAACCGTGACCACTAATATGCCAAACGGCGATGTGGCAATATGATAAGACCAAACGCTTTTTCTAACTGAAGGGAGTGCCAGTGCATTTCGAGAGTTCTGGTCGTCGTATTCGGCTCCTGTTGCCGGCGGTGTTGGCCTTGGGCCTTCTGGTCGGCGCCTGTGGTGGCGGCGACGACCCATTGCTGATCTACTCCGGCAGGGGTGAAGAACTGGTGGGTCCGCTGATCGAGGAGTTCCGGGAGTCGAGCGGCCTTGAAGTCGAGGTCAGATATGCGGGCAGCACCGAGTTGGCCGCCACCCTGTTGGAAGAAGGGCCCTCCACCGAGGCGGACGTGTTCTTTGCACAGGATCCCGCCTCGCTGGGTCTGGCCACCCCGCTGATGGCCACCCTTCCCTCCGACGTCATTTCCGCGGTGCCTCCTCGATTCCGAGACCGCGCCCAGCGCTGGGTGGGAGTCTCGGGACGGATCCGGGCAGTCATCTATGACCGGGACCAGGTTCAGGTGAGCGAATTGCCCACCGGCATCGACGACCTGCTGAATCCCCGATGGACGGGCATGATCGGTGTGGCGCCCACCAACGGCTCCTTCCTGGCCTTCGTGGCGGCCATGATCCTCGACCGTGGTGAGGCGGCGACCCTGCAATGGCTGGAAAGCCTGGAGGCGCTGGATCCCTTGGACTATCCCAAGAATTCTCCGATTGTGGCGGCGGCTGACAACGGGGAAGTGGGCCTGGGGTTGGTGAACCACTACTACCTGCTGCGCTTGCAGGCCGAAGGCGGTGGGAAACGGGCGGCCAACCACTTCCTGTCTGCCGGTGACCCGGGAAGCCTGGTCATGCCATCGGGGGTGGGCGTGCTAGCCGAATCAGAACAAGCCGAGGATGCCCACAGTTTCATCGAGTTCCTGCTTTCGGAAACCGCGCAGCGATATTTTGCGGAGCAGACCTATGAGTATCCCTTGGCAGCCGGAGTGCGGCCGGCGGCGAGTCTTCCGCCCATCGACTCCATTCCCACCCCGGACATAGATCTCTCGGACCTGCACACCGCCCTGGAGAAGGCGACAGACTTGGTCGCTCAAGCGGGACTTCTGTAACGTCAAAGACAATGATGGGGGTAGCGCGCCCGGTTACACGACCGAACGCGCTACCCCCCAATACTTGGTGGTGGGTGCTGGCCGGATTGGTCATGCTGCCCACCGCAGCCCCCCTCGGAACCCTGGCTTACGGGCTGTTGAGCGGGGTAGTCACCACCGTCCCCATAGGGCGGCTATTGGAGCTGGCAGCCAACACCGGGGCGCTGGCCGCCGCCGTCACAACGACCTCCCTCATGATCGGCGGCGCCAGCGCCTGGCTGGTGTCCCGGACCGACCTGCCGGGAAAGAGGCTGGCCACGGTTCTGGTGATCACTCCTTTTGCAGTTCCCTCTTTCGTGGGCGCTCTCACCCTGTTGGGGGCCACCGGCGCCGAGGGGATCCTCTCTGCCGTCTCCACCTGGTTGGGAGGCGGAGTCATTCGCTACCCGTCGGGATTCTGGGCGGCGTGGTTGGTGCTCACTCTGATCTCGGTCCCGCTGGTCCATCTTGCCGTGGCCCCGGCCATGCACTCGTTGAATCCCACCTTGGAAGAGGCGGCCCGTGGTTTGGGCGCCGGCCGAGTCAAGGTCTTCTGGACGGTCACGTTGCCACAACTGCGGCCGTCGTTGACCGCCGGCGCCTTGCTGGTGGGCCTGTATACCCTGTCTGACTTCGGCGCGGTCTCGCTGCTTCGCTACGACACCTTCACCCGCGCCATCTATCTCGAATACGCCGGCCGCGTCGATCGGCGACCCGCCCTGGGGCTGGCAGCGGTGCTGGCGGCGGTGGCAGTGGCGATCGTGATGGCAGAGAGGAGCACTCGCGCCAAAGGGGTGTGGTTCACAGTCAAGCCGCGCCGCAGGGCGGCGCCGGTGCGGTTGGGAGCGGCGGGAAAGATCATCGGGTGGGGGTTCTTGGGAACCGTGGTCACGCTCTCGCTCGTGGTGCCCCTGATCGTGCTGGTTGCCTGGATCCTGCGGGGCATGGTATCTGGCATCCTGGTCGACATGCCGTGGGCAGAGGCGGGACGATCGATCTGGGTCGCACTGTTGACTGCGTTGGTGGCGGCGGTGGCGGTGGGGCCCGTGGCCATGGTGACCACCCGGTATCGGACCCGGTGGGCCGGTCTCCTGGAAGGTGGCGCCTGGGCGCTGTACGGCGTCCCGCACATCGCGGTGGGAATGGCGATGATCGTGTTCACGCTGTGGACGGTGCGCCCCCTGTACCAGACTCTGACCCTGCTGGTGGGCGTCTACTCGATCATGTTCCTGCCACAGATCCTGGGGCCAGGTCGCGATGCCCTGGCGAGAGTGTCTCCATCCATGGAAGAAGCGGCCCGCAGCCTGGGCAGGTCGCCGGTCCGGACATTCTTCGAAGTCACCCTTCCGCTGATGGCCCCGGGACTGCTCTCGGGTGGAGCGCTGGTCTTCTTGACCACCCTGCGGGAACTTCCAGCCACGCTGCTGCTGCGACCGGCCGGATTCGAGACGCTGGCCATCCGCGTTTGGAGTGCAACCGGCGAGGGGTTTTACACTTTGGGGGCATTGGCCGGGCTGCTCTTATTGCTGATAGCGGCTCTCCCCTTGGCCATCGTGACCCGCCATGAACTCATCCGCTAAACACCGCCCCCTCTCCGCTCATGCTCTCTGCAAGAGCTTTGACGGCACTGCTGCCTTGGATGACTTCACCCTAAAAGTCGAAAGCGGGACTCTTGTCACCGTTCTGGGACCGTCCGGCGTGGGAAAGACCACCGCCCTGCGGATCCTGGCCGGCTTCGAAATGCCGGACTCGGGAACGGTGAAGGTAGGTGGCCAGATCGTCAACGGTCCGGGCGTTTTCGTGCCGCCCGAGCGCCGGCAGGTGGGGATGGTCTTCCAGGACTACGCATTGTTCCCGCATCTCAACGTCGGCCGCAACGTGGCGTTCGGACTGGAGGCTTCGGGGCGTTCCCACCGGGTGGCGGAGGTGCTGGAAATGGTGGGGTTGGCCGGCCTGGAGAAACGGATGCCGCATGAACTCTCCGCCGGTCAGCAGCAGCGGGTGGCGCTGGCCAGAGCCCTGGCCCCCCGGCCCCAGGTGATCCTGGCCGATGAGCCCTTCTCCAACCTGGATGCGGCTCTTCGCAAACGCCTTCGAGCCGAAGTCCGGTCGATACTGCGGGAGGCAGAGACCACGGCCATCATGGTGACCCACGATCAAGAGGAAGCCCTGGCGATGAGCGACCGGCTGGCTCTTATGAATGAAGGGCGGGTGGTGCAGACCGGGCCACCCGATCACGTCTACCGCAACCCGGCCAATGCGTGGGTAGCGGAGTTCCTGGGCGATGCCGACTTCTTCGACGCTTACGCCAAGGGAGGCAGGATCACAACGCCATTCGGTACCTATCCAACCACCCGCTCGGGTCCGGTGAAGGTGATGGTGCGGCCCGAGTCGGTCACGGTATTCCCGCATGCCCAGGGAACCGCGGTGGTCACCTACCGGGAGTTCTTCGGACACGACCAATTGCTGTCGGTGAAACTGCCGGGGAAAGTCACCTTGCGCTCCCGCTGCTGGCCCCAACCGGCACTGGCGCCGGGCGACCGGGTGGCGGTGTCGGTTGACGGCCTCCACATCTTCGACGAGCCACAGGAGCCCCCCACTCCCCCGGACAATCCGCCCCCCGGTGCACCTGTCCCCCAACAGGTGGTCATCCCTCGCTAGGCAGAGGCTTGCCGAAGGTATGACCAGACTCTGACCTGCCACCCACGACTGACCCAGACGCCCCCTCCTGGAGTTGCTCTGGGTCCTTGAGGCAACCCTGAACCTGCAACCCGAAGGTGCCGCACTGCTGGAGGAAGTCTGCCCTCGGCCCTCTTCTCGGTTGATGAGTTGCCCGCTCCAACCGCTCAAGAACGCCAACCGCCTGACAATACGCCTGCGCCTGCACTCCAATCCTCCCTTCTCCAATAGCCAGCGCATCAAATCACATAGATGGAGGACCCTGCAGACCTCGCAAGACTTCCATTCTTCGTCTCCCCGTTGCTGGATCCTGTCCTGCCATGATGCCCGTTAGGACATCGGGTGGCGGAGTCAGGATCGGCGATCAGGTCCAAGCTGCTCCAGTGCTTCAACCACTGGGAAGAATCGAAACTTTCTGCCAGCCCTGTGGGTCTGCAGGAAGCCTCGCCTCTCAAGATCCAGCAAGTCGGTTCGCGCCGTTTGGTAGGCAATTCGGTGACTTGACCGGTGACCTTCAATCGTGTAGATCGCGTCCAGATTCCTGAGAGCGTGACTCAAAAGAGCCATCTGGCGGCCGTTGAGGCCGGGCTGACGACGCAAGGCTCTCTCAACCTGGCGCACCTCGGCTACCTTTTGTTCCAAGGTCTCGAAGAGGTCCTCGATCGCTCGGCATAACACCTGCAATTGGTGCAGCAGGAAATACGTGAAATCCCCGTCATCGGTCTCGGTGTAGAGGAATGCTCTTTGGTACTGAACGGGAGCCTGGCGGAGAAGCCTCGAGATGGAGAGAAACTCAGCCAGCCAATAACCGTGCCGCAGCAGTGTGCGATAGAACAGCGCCCGGGCTGTCCTACCATTGCCGTCCACAAAGGGATGGACATAAGCCAGGTAGAAGTGGAGGGCTATCGCCCTTACCACTGGATGCACAAAAGCCCTGTCATCAACTGCGTTGGCAAAAGTCACCATCATCTGCATCCGCTCGGGCAACTCCCGGGCAGGAGGTGGACGGTGGTAGATCTCGTTTGGATCAGGACCGCTCACGAATACTCTCTTCTCTCCGGGCTGCTGGAGACGACCAGCCTCTTCGGCAGGTTGCAGGGTCCCCTCCGTCACCACTCGATGAATCTCAAGCACTCCCTCCACCGTCAGTGGCGTCTTTGAATCCTCCCGTAACTCGTGCATGGTGCGATAGTTGTTGACCACCATCCGCTCATCGATTGTCCGAGGTGCACGACCTTCCCGAAGCAGGTCCTTGGCCTCTCGCCGGGTGGTGACGGCCCCTTCCAGAAGACTGGAGTTGATGGCCTCCTCGATGAGACCGGCTACGATGTAGCGGTCCCGGCTTGCGGGGTTGGCAACAACCTCCGGCATCTGGACGCTTCCCGCTGCCTGCTGGTCGATCTGTTGGAGCATCGATAGAGCTTCGTCGGTCAGCACATAGCTAAACGCCTGGCCATCGGTGTCAGTCAATGGCAAGAAACGGCGTACTTGGGAACGGGCCATCTTGATGCCGAACCACCACTCCTCTGCTGAGAAGTCCTCGGGAGGTCGACGACGACGGATTTCCTCCCAGTGGTAGTAACGACCAGCCACCGACGGACGGATGTGATCGCTGAACAGAATGGCAGTAACCCGGCCGTGGTCAATTCGGGAAAGAACCTCCTCAACCTTGGGTCCCGGAGTTGGCATCCTCATGTTTTGCCCATCCTAACTACTAAGTTACTCGATATTAGTAGCTATTAGTACCTGGGTTTACCCCCACCCTGCAAGAGGAGACGGGATTCGCTCTGCATGGTCCACGCACCCTTTATCTACTAATTCTGTATTACTTGTATGTGATTTAGGAATAAGGGTCGGTTGTGACTCGAAGGATCTCTTGCCAAGCCTTGCAGAGTACCCGATCCGCGAGCCCTGCCAAGGGGAAGGAACCTGCCTGGTGAGCCAGACCAAGCTAGGGAACCAATTCGAACCGGCCGCCGCTGAGTGAACGTAACACTCTGAAATGCCTCTTGTCCAGGGTGAGTATGGTCCGGGTGCGATAGCGTTCCGCGAGGATGACCAGGGAGGCATCGGTGATCCCGATGCCTAGATCCCGATAGCGTTCCACCACCTCGGTGGCGGCCGCAAGGTCATCCGCATCCATCGTGGCCAGTTCATATGCGCCGCCCGCCAATTCCCGTAGTACCTCCAACTCCCACTCCACGCCCAGTCGGGTCGCAACCAGATAGTCGATCTCGGCCACCACGAAAGGGGAGACCACTATGACCGAGTCCCTCTCTTCCAAACACCCCACCATCGCTTCGTGGTCTGGGTCCGATTGGTTGAAGAAGGGAATCAGGCCGCTGGTATCGGCGATGATCATCTCTCTCCGAAGCCCTTCATGTACTCATCAACGTTTCTTCCCCATAGGTCGTCGCCAGAGATGATCCCGTGCCGCGGCTTGGGGCGAGAGACAGCATCCCGAATGGCCTGGCGAATCACCTCGGCTTCAGAGCACGAGAGTTGTCGAGCTCGACGCGCCACCTCACGCTTCAATGACTCCGGCAGGTAAACGGTCGTCTTGATCATGCCATATATAGTACCACCGGTGGCAAGAACTGGACGGGCGCTATTCACAGAACTCGTTTTGGTGTCCTCCATCTACTAAATCTGTATGTATTGGGCACGTTTTTTGGTATGTGCCAGCCAGAGACTTTTTCGCACCTTTGAAGTAATTTGCCCAATCTGTGGTTGATGAGCCCCTCGTTGGGCGACCCGTCAGGCAACTAGCCTGAGGGCGGATGGACGCCGCAGAATTCCGCAAGCATGGGTACCGGATGGTCGACTGGATCGCCGACTACTGGGAAAAGGTGGAAGACCGCCGGATCCTTCCTGACGTAAAGCCGGGGGAAATCCGATCCCGCATGCCGCAGGCGGCTCCGGAGGCGCCGGAACCGTTCGACGACATCATGGCGGACCTGGATGAGATCGTGATGCCGGGAATCACCCACTGGCAGTCACCCGGTTGGTTCGCTTTCTTTCCGGCCAACTCCTCCCCTCCCGCGGTGTTGGGCGAGTTGGCTGCCGCCGGGTTGGGAGTGCAGGGCATGCTGTGGGCCACCAGTCCGGCCTGCACCGAGGTGGAGTCGCAGGTGATGGACTGGATGGTGGACCTGATGGGTCTTCCACAGGAGTGGAAGACCACCGGACCCGGAGGCGGGGTCATCCAGGGAAGCGCTTCGGAGGCCACCCACATGGCGGTGGTGATCGCCCGCCATGTGAAGTCCAGTCAGGTTACGGCCGATGACATGGTCGCCTACACCTCCGCCCAGGCGCACTCCTCGGTGGAAAAGGGCGCCCGCGTGGCGGGAATCGGTCATCTTCGGCTGGTGGAGACCGACGCGAATCTGGCCATGTCCCCTGCGGCACTTTCCCATGCCGTCGCCGCCGACCGGGCCGGAGGCCTGACGCCCGCATTCGTGGGGAGCACGGTGGGCACCACCGGCACCACTGCAGTGGATCCACTGCGAGCCATCGGCGAGATCGCCGGATCGGAGGGAATGTGGCACCATGTGGACGCCGCCTTCTCGGGCACGGCGATGATCTGCGAGGAATTCCGCCACTACCAGGACGGATTGGAGTTGGTGGACAGCTACGTCTTCAACCCCCACAAGTGGATGCTCACCAATTTCGACTGCTCGGCCATGTACCTGGCGGACCGCCGTCCCATGATCGATGCGCTCAGCATCACACCGCCATATCTACGCAATCAGGCCACCGAGGGCGGGGAGGTGATCGATTACCGCGACTGGCAGGTGCCTTTGGGAAGGCGGTTCCGGGCCCTGAAATTGTGGTTCGTGCTCCGGTCCTATGGCGCTGAGGGGATAAGGGCCAAGGTGCGAGAAGACGTCCGTCTGGCTCGCTGGCTGACCGAACGGGTGGAGGCGCATCCGCTGCTCGAGTTGGTGGCGCCTACCACCTTCTCTCTGGTTTCCTTCCGCCACACCGGAAGCGATGAGGAGACCAGCCGGATAGCGGAAGGGATCAACTCATCGGGTTGGGCGTACGTAACCGCCTCGATTCTGGACGACCGGCCCCTTGTCCGAGTTTCGATCGGCCAGACCAACACCGAGGCCCGTCACGTCCGTCGACTCTGGGAACTGATAAAGCAGCTAACCGAGGAGAAGACATGAGCAACGCCCCACCCCGGGTGGTGATGATCAACCCCAACAGCACCGAATACATGACCCGCCAACTGGCCGAAGCAGCTTCGGAGACCGTTGGGGACCAGATGGAGGTGGGGGTGATCACCAATCGGGACGGACCGGCGGCCATCGAATCCGATCAAGACGTTCTGGATTGCGCCTCCTCAATGCTGAAGACCTTGCGCAATCACCCCGCCGACGCCTACGTGGTGGGATGCTTCTCCGACCCGGGATTGGCTGCCGCCCGGGAAGAATTCGATGTGCCGGTGTTCGGGATTGCAGAGTCATCGATCCACATCGCCCTTCAGATCTCATCTTCGGTCGGGATCATCGCCGGCTTGGACAAAGCCATCCCCCGGCATGCCATCTACTGGGAGAAACTCGGCGCCACCGAGAACATCGTGGGGGAGATAGCCTGCGGGCGAGGGGTACTGGACCTGGAAAGCGAGGAGGCATACCAGGATGTGCGGACCGCGGGAGCCAAGCTGCGGGAAGAAGGCGCGGAGGTATTGGTGCTAGGGTGTGCCGGCATGGTCGAGATGGCCGACCGGTTGGCCGCGGATCTGGGTATCCCGGTGGTAGAACCCTGCCGGGCGGCCCTTCAAAGAGCGGCCCGGGTCCTGGCACGGAGAGGATGAAGCCTCGACACAATCGCCGAGGAGTAGACCACCATCACGATGGCAGGCCGAACTCGTCGTAGCCGAGGATGTCGTCAGGCGCACCCGTATCGAGCACTGCCAGCCTGCTGAACCGCTCCACGATGTCGTGGAGCGGGCGACGCCGGCCGCGCCGCCGCTCCATATCCAAGCGCGTCTGCAACGCGGCCACCACCGCATCTGTGATCGTCTCTCCCGTCAATTCGGCCAGTTCCCGGGCCAGTTGATCTGCCTTCGCACTCCTGATTCTCAAGACCATCGGTATCAATCTATTATGCAAGGTGGAAAAGCGCAAAGCATTGCTTCGTTCCCATTTGAGATGAGGCAGTCGACCTTCACATTGCTAGAGAAGACTGAAGTTTGGCTGGTGGCTCCCCTGCCGGGCCGCACTCCTACGAGCCACCGATTCCGGTCCGTCGGGTGACAGGCTCTTGATATTCTCAGCCCATGACCCTCATGACCCACCCTCACCCAACCAGTATCAAGGCGGTCACAGTAGATGCGGCCGATCCGAACCGTCTAGCCGAGTTCTGGGCCTTTGCCCTGGGATACATCCTCCAGCCGCCGCCCGAAGGATTCGAGACCTGGGAGGCTCTCGCCGACGCGCTGGACCTGTCCGCGGAGGACCGGGAACGCTACTCAGCCGTGGTCGACCCCCGGGGAATCGGCCCTCGGGTGCTGTTCCAGAAGGTGCCGGAGGACAAGATCGTCAAGAATCGGTGGCATCTGGACATCGACATCGTCGATCGATCCTTGCCCGAAGACCAGCACGACCGCAACCGGGAAGCCAAGATCAAAGCTCTGATTGCCAGAGGCGCCACCGAGATAGAACGATTTGACGAACCGGTTGGCAAATGGGTGGTGATGACCGACCCCGAGGAAAACGAGTTCTGCGTCCTGTAGACCAGGCAGTCCGGTCAGCGCCGGAGGACAACTGCGAGAGGGCTGACCTCACCCAGCGACCGGGTTGCTGACATTGATCGGAAACCGATTGAAATCACGATCAGAGGTCCAGATTTCCGTCACCCCGTTTCCAATGCAGATCGCCGCGATGCGGGCATCGTGGACACGCAAACCAGCAGCAGGGGATCTCAATAGCAGATCGGCAAGTATCTCCAAATGGCATGGCGTTTCACTCAGTAGCATTGCCGATGGCGAGTCCACCCATGCCTGGACTTGGGCCAATGCCCTTTTGAGATCGGTTGGCGGCTCATATAGACATGGTCTGGTGACCACCGAGAGAAACTCATGCACACAGGACCACGGCAGTCCCCACGGATCTCCCGCGGCCACCAGTGATCGCAACGCCCCTGCCGCCAGGTCATGAAACCTCGAGTCCGAGCGATGTGCGTAAACCAGGATGTTCGAGTCAACCGCGATCATGCGCTGCCATCGCTGTATATGATGTCCCGAATCGCCGGCCAGTCCGCTTCATCGACATCCTGTGTCATCCCCCTTCCTCCAAAGGAAAGGTCGGGAAGTCGATATGAGGAGGCCTGGCGCCGGGCCAGTTCCGTGCGCAGGCCACTTTCTACGATCGACCGCAAAGTGACTCCTTCCCGGGCTGCGGTTATCTTGGCTTGGCGGAACAGGTCATCGGGGAGGTCAATGGTGGTGCGCATAAATATGGGAGCATACCCATAATCACATACACCACCCTTCCGATTCTGCTCCGCAGAGGAAGGGGTCCACCCTTGAAAATGAGTGCGGTTTGGCTGGCTGGCCAACCCTCGAAAACGCTATTGTCAGCCACATGACGTTGGTCTCTACTGAGGTGGAGCGCAACCGAACCGCGGCCACATACCTCCTCATCGCGGTGACAGCAATCTCGGTGCTGCCTCTTGCCATGGTGGTGGTGGGAGCCCCCGACAGCCCGTTCCTGTTCGGCGCCTTCCTGTCGGCGGGCACCTCCGTTGGCGCTCTGGGGTTCCTGCGGGCAAAGTACGGGTCACGGCTGCGGGATCCGGCCATCCGGGCCCTGATCCGGAAGAACCTGGTCAGTTGGCCGATCTTCTTCATCCTGCTGGGTTCTTTCGAGTTCACCTTCTTTGCCTGGAGCACCCAGTTCATCGACGCCACCATTGCCACCATCCTGTGGGGTTGCTGGCCGATCATCTTCGTGTTCCTTCTCCAGCGGGTCTTCAGCGGCAGGGAGGCCCGGCCTGCCAGATACCGCAAGATCACACCCTCGCTGGTGACATTGATGGTCTTCAGCCTGATAGGCCTGGCCTACGTGGTGCTCGCCCAATCGAGCGGACAGAGTGGTATGGATTGGACGGCGGATTCGTCCTACCTGGGGTTCGCACTGGCCCTTTTGAGCGGCATCTTCATCACTTTCAACATCTTCACCTTCTCCTGGGCCACCGACCTGGCGCGCCAGGCCAATACCAGACGGGACCCGCGGGATTCCCACGACATGGAGTTGTTCTTCATCACCGTGGTGGTCTGCATCAGCAACGCCTTCACCGCCCCGGTCAAGGCGGGGTTCAGCCTGGTGGCATCTGAACAGATCCAACTCGATGTGATAGTGATGGCACTGGTCATCGGGGGCACCATCCGGGTCGGCAGTTCGATTCTGTGGCGAAAAGCCAACCTGATGACCCATACTCTCGGAATCAATGCCCTGGGCTATGCGGAACCCTTGTTCGGCGTACTGTGGCTTGCCCTGTTCTGGGAGGTGGACATATCACGGGTGGATTATCTGATCATCGGGACCTGCGCCATCATCGCCTCCAACGTTCTCATCAATTCAGAAGTCGAGATCAGCCGCGGGCTCAAGTCGGCCATATTGGCCATGTGGGCGACCGGCGCCGTCGTCTATTTCAGAGACGCAGGCCCGTTGTGGAGTAGCGGGCGGTTCTTCGGCATCCTGGCGCTGCTTGCCGGGGCCTTCACATTGCTGTTAGGTGTCCGCTTTGCGAACCCCTTCCCTGCCGTGGTCGGCAAACACACCCGGCACCGGCCGCATCCCCCACACACAGGACTGTTGCTCAACAAATATCCAGCAGTCGCCAGTGGTCTCAACCTGGCTCGACTATTCACGATGGGCGTGTACGGCGCCGCGGCGGTTGCCCTGGCGACGGTTGTTCGACCCGCGCTGGAGGGATGGATGGGGTGGCTGGTGGAGTTGTTCGCCATCTCGTTCTGCACGGCGATAGTCGCCTCCGCTTTCCATGCCACCGGTTCGCTCAGAGGCGGTGGCAAACCGTCCATAGACGCCTTCAGTGCGATCTCGATAGCAATGGATGCCACAACGGTCCGACGGGAACGCCGGATTGCGAACTGGACTTCGGGGCTCGTGGCAACCGGGACATTCCTGTCCTTTCTGTACCTGCTGTGGGACAAGTGGCTCAATTGAGGCCCATGCCCAAAATGATCATTTGAGCGACGTCTACCTTCCGCGGTCCCCCACCAGCAGGCGATGGGCGGCGGTGACATCGGCGGCACTACGCCAGGCTCTTCACCACCGGGGCTGAAAGAGGGTGTCCGGGAGATCCGGGTCCGGACCAGCCAGGGGCCGATCCATCCCCCCGCTGTGGGGGGCCGAGATTGCAGGCAGTTGAAACCCTCCCCTCTTTCCCCTGCCTGCCCATGGACAAGTGGCTCAGTTAGTATCGAGCCACGTCAACCACTAGGCAAAGAAGCAAGATGGACTTTGAAGATCGCCTGGATGAACAGAGCAAGGCCGTTCTGGAAATGATCCCCGCAGAACTGCTGGACTTGTCCGACATTCCGAAAGCTCGCCTAATGGTTGATGGCCTTATGGCTGCCATGTTCGAGGCTGCTCCTGATATTCCCGGAGTGGAAGTGGAAGATCATTGGGTGCCGGGACCGCCTGGAGACCCGGATGTGATGGTCCGCGTTTACTCCCCATCCGAGGTGGAAACACCGGTTCCCGGCCTGTATTACATTCACGGCGGGGGCATGGTGCTGGGAAATGTCCCCATGGGTGATGTCGAATGCAAAGAATTGGCCGCCGACATGGGCTGTGTGGTGGCGTCGGTGGAGTACCGGCTAGCGCCGGAGCATCCGCACCCCGCACCGATCGAGGACTGCTATGCAGGGCTGAAGTGGTTTGCTGACACCTCGGAGAGTCTGGGAGTGGATCGTGGGAGGATCGCCATCACCGGCGCCTCGGCCGGCGGCGGGTTGGCCGCGGCGCTGGCCCTTCTAGCCAGGGACCGGGGGGAGGTGGAGATCATCTACCAAGAACTCATCTACCCCATGCTGGACGACCGGAATATCACCCATTCCAGCCACTATGTCCGGCACCCCAAGGTGTGGAATCGCAAAGCCAACATCGCCGGGTGGACCGCGTTGCTGGGAAAGCCGGTCGGCTCCGACGATGTCTCTCCGTATGCTTCACCTGCCAGAGCCGAAGACCTGTCGGGTCTGCCCCCGGCCTTCATAATCGTGGGTGACCTCGATCTCTTTGTCGATGAGGACATCGAGTACGCACAACGCCTCGGCCAAGCGGGAGTGGCGACCGAGTTGCACGTCTTCCCGGGAGCCTTCCACGGCAGCAACATCATGGTACCGATGTCCGAAACCAGCCAGCGTTGGGAGAAGATACGAAGAGACGCCTTGCGCCAGGCTCTTCACGGATAGGTCGTCTGACAAGCTAAGACGGTCGCTCATACACGGCGACCAAACCGAAGTCTGTCGTAGCGGCGGTCGTCGGCCACTTTTCTCGAACGCTGCAAACCGGCTTTGGCGAGCAGCGCATTCCGAGTGGCGGCGTCGCAGAGAGTCTCCTCTGCTGTTTTGCAGAAAAGACCCGAGACGGGCTGGGCCAACACTTCATACGGTAAGCCGGACACCTCGGGCCACCGCAGTACGGCTATTGAGGAGATAATTGGTAACTACAGCAAGACATTAGTGGTCATTAGTCGCACGAAAACTTGTAAAGTAGACAGGATGGAAGGTAGCTTCAGATTCTCAGGTCAGGTGGAGCGGCACATCCGGCCGGTACTCGACAAGGCCCTCGATCACTTCCGAGTGGTGGTCCTCCACGGTGCCCGCCAGAGCGGCAAGACCACCCTCGCCCGGTTGGTGGCGCAGGAGAGAGGAGGCACGTACGTTTCTCTCGACGATGAACTGGTCCGCAATGCAGCCTTGTCGGATCCCCTCACCGTGCTGCAGTATCAGCCGTATCCCCTGGTGATCGACGAGGTGCAGTTGGCCGGCGACCGCCTGGTGCGAACTGTGAAGCGCCTGGTCGACGAAGACCCTGTACCGGGGCGTTTCCTCCTGACCGGATCGACCAATTTTCTGACCGTGCCGGTCATCAGCGAATCTCTGGCCGGAAGGGTGAACATCCTCAATCTGCGACCCTTCTCGCAGGCGGAGATGGCCGGCCGCCGATCAGCCACCATAGAACGGTGGTTCCAAGGCCGGCCCGACCTCGCCCTTCGCCCCCGGACCACCCGCCGTCTGTACTTCGAAATCGCCTGCGCGGGCGGATATCCGGAAGCGGTCCGGATCGAGGAACTACGGAACAACTGGTTCGAAGGTAATCTGCAGACCGTCGTGCAACGGGACCTCATAGCCCTTGCCGATATTCGCCGAGAGGCCTCCCTGGAGCAACTCCTCCGATGGACCGCCGCCTTGACAGCAACCGAACTCAATGTCTCCGAGGTCTCGCGGCGGCTCGGTATATCACGACCGACGGTCGTCCAATACCTGGAGTGGCTGGACTCCGTGTTCCTGGTTCGCCGGTTGCCGTCGTGGTCGCGTAATCTGGCTAACCAGGTCTCTCGTCGGCCCAAGTTGCATGTGACCGATTCGGGACTGACAGCCTCGCTCATGGGGGCCACCCCCGAGGCCCTAGCCGCGCCGACCTCTCCAACCGCCGGTCCTCTGCTGGAGAACTTCGTCATCAACGAGGTTTCCAACCAACTGTCCGCCGGACTGGGAGGCATCGATCTTTTTCATCTGCGCCACCACAGGGGCAAGGAGGTGGACCTGATCCTGGAGCGCCGGGACGGGACGATGGTGGCAGTCGAGATCAAGGCCACCCAGTCGCCTTCCATCACCCATCTGCGTCACCTGGCCTGGCTGCGCAACCACCTTGACAGCGCTGCGCCCGGGTCGTTCCGATCCGGCGTTCTGCTCCACACCGGCCGACAGAACCTCAAACTGGGAGACCGCCTGTTCGCCTGTCCCATCGACACCCTGTGGACGTCGGGCTGAGGCGCATTCCTCCCGCGGTCAGGGAACCAGGGCCGCGGCCGCGTCGCCGAAGAAGGTGGCTATCGCCGGGAAGGCGCCCACCACCAGGACCACGACCAGTGACACTCCCACCGCCAGGTTGAGAGGTCCGGTGGGGCCGGCCTCGGTGTCCTCGGGGATTACGTCAGGCGCCTTGTCGAACCAGGCGCTCTTGACCACCCGGGCGTAGTAGTAGAAGGCCACCACCGCGTTCACTGCCGCGATCACCGCCAGCCAGACACCCGCCGGGCCGGTGGAGATGAGGATCGCCCGGAACATCACGAACTTGGCAAACCACCCCGCCAGCGGAGGCAACCCCGCCAGTGACAGGAAGAACACCGCCAGCATCACCCCCTGGCGTGGGGCGTAGGAACCCAGGCCCCTCCACTCGGAGATCTCATAGCTTCCGATGCGCCGCCCACCGGCGATCACCACTGCGAAGGCGCCCAGGTTCATCACCGCGTAGATCACCAGGTAGATGACCGTGGCGCCCAACCCTTCCGCCAAACCGTCGTCGGCGATGGCCGCCCCGGCGAAGGGCACCAGCATGAACCCGGCCTGGGCCACCGAGGAATAGGCCAGCAGGCGGATCAGATGGGTCTGGCGAAGAGCAGACAGGTTGGCCACGGTCATGGAGGCAGCCGCCATCAGCCACAGCGCCGGCCCCCAGAACTCGGTGACGGCCGGCAACGCCAGGTAGATCACCACCAGCATGGCCACGAATCCCGCCAGTTTCGAAGAAACCGAAAGGTAGGCGGTGACCGGAGGAGGCGAACCCTGATAGGTGTCCGGCGCCCAGAAGTGGAAGGGCACCGCCGACACCTTGAAACCGAATCCCACCAGAATTAATAGCACCGCCAAGCCCAGCACCGGCTCGGAAGCCAGGCCTGCGGAAGCGATCGCCTCCCGGATTCCCGCGAAGGAGAGTTCACCGGTGAGCCCGAACAGAAGCGACATTCCGTACAGCATCAACCCCGTGGAGAGCACCCCGATGATGAAGAATTTGAGAGAGGCCTCGTTGGAGCGCAGGTCGCCCTTACGCCAACCGGCCAGCAAGAACAACGGTCCCGTGGTCAGTTCCAGGGCAACGAACAGCACCACCAGGTCCCGCCCCGAGGTCAGGACCATTGAACCCAGCAGCGAGGAGAGGAGCAACAGGTAGTACTCCCCCTGGTAGAAGCGATCCGACTCCACATAGGAGACCGAGATCAGAAGCACCAGGTATCCGGCTACCAGGAAGACCCCCTTGAGCACCAGCGCGAACTGGTCGACCACGTAGGACCCGTCGAACATCGAGTACGAATCGCCGGCCACCGCCATCAATATCACCGGCACCATCGCCAGGGTGGTGCCCAACACGGCCAGCGCCGCCACGTAGTACTTCCGCTCTCTGGGCAGGAACAGATCGACTGCCAGCACCACCAGCAGGGTTCCGGCCACCACCAACTCGGGCGCGATGGCCAGCCAGTCGATCCGCGTCATCGCTCAGCCTCCGAGCACTGACGAGAATGCCGTCTCCACCAAACCGACCACCGCGTCGGTGGTGACCCCCAGCACCAACTTGGGATAGACCCCCACCGCCACGATCAGCACGATCAGCGGCACCCAGGCGATCATCTCATAGCGGTCGACATCGTGGAACTTCTTACCCGCCCACTCTGACGACGGCTCGCCAAGGTTGACTTTCTGCAGCATCCACAGCATGTAGCCGGCGGTGAGCACCGTGCCGATGGCGCCGATCACCATGGCGGTGCGGAAGAAATCGGTGGAGAGGCCCGGCAGCGGTTGGTAGGAACCCAGCAGCGCCATGAACTCTCCCCAGAAACCGGCCAGGCCCGGCAGGCCCAGGCTGGCCATGGCGGTGAATCCCAGGATCCCACCCAAAACGGGCATCAGCTTCAGGTTGCCGCCCAGGCGGGACATCTCCCGGGTGTGGTAGCGGTGATGCATCGACCCGGCCAGGAAGAACAGCAGGCCGGTGATCAGCCCGTGGGCCACCATCCCGATGATGGCGGCGTTGATCCCCACCTCGGTGAGAGTGGCGATGCCCAGCATGACAAAGCCCATGTGTCCCACTGAAGAAAAGGCGATCAGACGTTTGACGTCGGTCTGGGCCAGGCACGCCAGCGACCCGTAGATGATCCCGATCACACTGAGCACCGCAATGAAAGGCGCCCACTCCCGGGCGGTTTCGGGCAATATCGGTATGGAGATCCGGATGAAAGCGTAGGAGCCCAGCTTTAGGAGAATGGCGGCCAGCAGCACCGACCCGACAGTTGGCGCCGCAGTGTGAGCGTCCGGCAGCCAGGTATGGAAAGGCCACATGGGCACTTTCACCGCGAATCCCAGGAACATCGCCCCGAACACCAGCCAGGCGAAGGTCCCCTCGAAGAGGAATCCCCGGCCGATCAACTCGGGGATGTCGAAGGTGGGGTCAAGACCTCCCGACCCGGACTTGAAGTAGAGAGCCAGGAAACCCAGCAGCATGAAAGCCGAGCCGAACAGGGTGAAGATGAAGAACTTGATAGCGGCGTAGAGGCGGGTCTCCACCTCTTTTTTGAATCCGGGGATCTTGCGCATGGTGCGATCTCCCCAGATCCCGATCATGAAGTACATGGGCAGCAGCACCAACTCGAAGAAGATGAAGAACAGCACCAGGTCCAGCGCCACGAAGGTCCCGTTCATACCGGTGGCCAGGATCAGCATCAGAACCAAGAAGCCCCGCGGGTTGTGAGGCTCGTCCCAATGCTTCCACGAGTAGATAACGCACAGCACCACCACCAGAGCAGACAGCACCAGAAGCGGCAGGCTGATCCCGTCCACCCCGATGTGATAGTTGGCGCCGATCGCCCCGATCCAGGGCAGATCCACCTCGAACTGGAACCGGCCGGCTGCTCCAAAGTCGAAGCGGGCGGCCACTATCACCGCCAAAATCAAAGTAACCCCGCTCACCCCGAGCGCCCACAGCTTCACCGCCTCCTCCCGTTCCTTGGGAATGGCCAACGCCACCAGCGCTCCCGCCAGGGGCAGGAAGACAATCAGGCTAAGAGCCCAGATTTCGAACAGTTCCATGTATCAGTCTCCCATACCGTATCTCATAGGACGAACAGGACTAAGACCACCAGCAACAGCAGACCCGCTACCAGCAGGCCAGCATACTGCTGGACCCGGCCACTCTGAATCCGGCGCAGCAGGCCCCCCATCCCCGAAGCGCCGTACGACACTCCATGCACCACCCCGTCGATACCCCGCTGGTCCACGCCGCGGTACACCAGAGAAGCCAAACCTTGGCAAAGAGCCCCCACCATGTTCACCACCCCGTCGATCACGTAGTCGTTCACCCAGTTAACCGCCCGGGCCAGAGGCGAGCGGATGGTCCACACCATCCCCAAAGCAACATGATCGAGGTAATACTTCTGACGGAGCAGGGGGTAGAGCCCCGGGACCTCCACCCAATCACGTTCGGCGCGGCGCTTGGCGGCCTTGGGTCCGAAGGCCACCCAACCCAGCCACAGACCGGCGACAGCCGCGGCCAGACCGGCGGCGGCCAGGCCAAGGTCAATGGACTCGGCGTGATGGTCGCCCATGGAGACGCTTCGCACCGAGAGCCAGGAGGTGAAACTGCCGATCAACGGCAACTTGAGACCGGGGATGTTCACCAGGCCCGCTATCACCGCCGGGACCGCCAGCGCCCACAGCGGTGCGGTCATGATGCGCGGCGACTCGTGAGGATGCCCGTGACCCCGGTATTCCCCGAAGAAGGTGAGAGAGACCGCCCGGGCCATGTAGAAGGCGGTTACGAACGCCCCGGCCACCGCGATCCACATCACCAGGTTGTATCCCTCATAACCCAGGGTGGCCAGTATCTCGTCCTTCGACCAGAATCCCGACAGCGGGAAGATACCCGCCAGCGCCAGCGAGCCGATCACGAAGGTGCGATAGGTGTGGGGCATGTGGTGGCGCAGGCCCCCCATGTCCGACATGTTGTTGGAGTGGACGGCATGGATCACCGACCCGGCGCCCAGGAACAGCAACGCCTTGAAGAAGGCATGGGTGAAGAGATGGAAAAGCCCGGCGGTGTATCCCCCCGCCGCCACCGCGGTCATCATGTAGCCGAGTTGGCTCACCGTCGAATAGGCCAGCACCCTCTTGATGTCGTCCACCACCAGCGCCAACAACCCCATCCCGAACAGGGTGATGGTTCCTGCCGCGATCATCCACGGCCGGGCGGCGGTGGCCAGTTCCTGGTAGAGCGGGAAAGTGCGGGCCATCAGGTAGATGCCCGCGGTGACCATGGTGGCGGCGTGCATCAGAGCCGACACCGGGGTGGGTCCTGCCATGGCGTCGGGCAACCAGATGTGGAAGGGGAATTGGGCGCTCTTGCCCATCGCTCCTATGAAAAGGAGGATCGCCGCGGTGACCGCCACCGGCCCCAAGAGATCGCTGTGCTCGGCTGCGGCGGCGGCCAGGTCCCAGTAGTGGAAGGATCCCAGCACCACACCGATGATGATCACCCCGATGATCAGACCCACGTCGGCCACCTTGTTGGTGTAGAACGCCTTCATGGCCGCCGAGGAATTCTCCTTGTCCTCCCAGTAGTGGCCGATCAGCAGGTACGACGCCAGTCCCACGCCCTCCCAACCGATGATCAACTGGACCAGGTTGGGGCTTCCCACCAGCACCAGCATCGAACCGGCGAACAGCGACAGGGCGGCGAAGAAGAAGGTGACACGAATCTCTCCCTTCATGTAGCCATGGGCGTAGACGAACACCGCCAGGCCCACCGCCGCCACCACCCAGTACATCATGATCGACAGGCCGTCCACCATCCAACCCAACTCGAACACCAGTCCCCCGCCCACCCTGGCGATCTCGATGCTCCGTTCGTACAGCACCCCCTCATCCCCCATGTTGAGCACCAGCAACACCGTCGACCAGATCAGGTTGAAGGCCATCACCCCGATGGCCACCTCGGCGCCCTGGTACCTCATCCTCTTGCCGAACATGACGATCACCAAGAAGGCCAGCATCGGCCCGATCAGCATCAACCCCGCCCACTCCGACCATATGCCGCCGGTTCCGGCGTGGATGGCGCCTTCCTCGGCCGCCAGGTAGATCGTGGTGAGGCCTGCGTTCACCATCTCATCAGGTCCAGTTCATCCACATTGGCCGAGCGGCGGTTGCGGAAGATCAGCAGGATGATGGCCAACCCGATCCCCACCTCGGCGGCGGCCACCGTGATGATGAACACCGCCAAAATCTGTCCCAACGCCTCGGTGGTCTGCCAGAATGCCTCCATCGCCACCAGGTTGATGTTGACCGCCGCCAGCATCAACTCCACCGCCAGCAACACCATCACCGCATTGCGGCGCACCAGCAGGCCGTACACCCCCATGACAAACAGAACGGCCGCCAGGATGAGGAACTGGTTGAGAATCACTTCGACTCCCACTCCTTCTCCTCGGCGGGACTGAGATCCCGGCGGGCGATGGTGATGCCGCCCACCAAAGCGGCCAGCAGCACGAAACCCACCACCTCGAACGGGAAGACGAAACGCCCCAGCAACCCCTCGCCCAACACGGTTGTGGGAGTCCCTGCGGTGATCCTGTCAATGGTGGTGTCACCCCACTGGGAGATCAAACCCCACAGCAACAGCGCCAACAGCGCCAACGAGACCAAGGCGGCGGGCAGGCGGCGTTTGTGATCCAGGTTGGACTCGTCCCGCCCGGTGGGAGCGCGGGTGATCATGATCCCGAACAGGAACAGAACGATCACCGCCCCGATGTAGACCAGCACCAACACCCAAGCCAGGAACTCGGCCGCCAGCAACAGGAACAGAGCGGCCGTGCCGGCCAAGGCCGCAACCAGGAACAGAGCGGCGTGCACCACGTTGGGAGAGGTGACCACTCTGAATCCCGAAACCACCGTGGCCAGGGCAATGACCGCAAACACCCAGTTGAGAGGCTCTGCGATCCAGTCCTCGAATCCCATCTACTTCTCCAAGGCGGGAGCGGCGGGCACCTTATCCAACCAATCGAGGAGGCGATCCTGGTTGTGGAGCATTTCACCCATCTCGGTCTCGGAGTACTCGTAGTCGGGGCTCCAGAACAGGGCATCGAACGGACAGACCTCCACGCAGATGCCGCAGTACATGCAGAGGGCGTAGTCGATGTCAAAGCGGTCGAGGGTGGCGCGCACCCGGGGTCGTCCGCCGGGCCGGGAGGGGGGACGCTCCTCCTTGTGTCCTTCAATGTAGATGCACCAGTCGGGGCACTGGCGCGCGCACAGCATGCAGACCGTACAGGCATCGGGGTCCAGGGCGATCACACCCCGGGCCCGGGGCACCGGGGTCTCCTTCACCTTGGGATAATTGACGGTAACCGGTCGGGTGAAAAGGGTCTTGAGGGTGACCTTCATTCCCTTGACAAGCCCCCTTCCGGGGATGACGGGCATCTGGGGTCTCATTTAGATCACCACCTTAAGGATCCCGGTAACGATGATGTTGGCCAGCGAAATCGGCACCAGCCACTTCCAGGCCAGGGTTTGCAACTGGTCCTCCCGAAAACGCGGGAACGTCCACCGCAACCAGATGCTTACGAATACGAACAGGGCGATCTTGCCCAGCAGCACCAGGGGACCCACGAATTGCAAGATGCTGTCGGGGACTCCCGGCACCCAGTAGCCGCCCAGGAACAGGGTGGCGGCGATCGCCGAAAGGGTGAACATGTTGGCGAACTCGGCCAAGAAGAAGAACAGGAACCGGAAACCCGAGTACTCGGTGAGATACCCCATTACCAACTCCGACTCGGCGATGGGCATGTCGAAGGGGATGCGGGACAACTCCGCCAGGCTGGCGATGAAGAACACTCCCAGGCCGACCGCCTGCACTATCACAAATGGCATCCCCCACGCCCACCCGGCCTCGGAGAACCAGGAGATCTGCGCCTGCACTATCCCGTCCAGGCTCATGGTGCCGGCCAGGATCACCACCCCCACCACCGCCAAGACCAGAGGCAGTTCATAGGCAATCAACTGCCCGGCGGCCCGCAAGCCACCGATCAACGAATACTTGTTGCCCGACGACCATCCGGCCATGAGCACCCCGATGGTCCCAATCGAGGAGATGGCCAGGGCGTAGAAGATGCCCAGGTCGAGGTTCTGGGGAGTCAACCCCGGTCCGAAGGGGATCACCACGAACAGGCCCACCGTACCCACCATCACCAGCACCGGGGCCATCTTGAAGACCGGACGGTCGGCGTTGTCTGGAACGAGGTCTTCTTTCTGGAAGAACTTCACCCCGTCGGCGATCAACTGCGCCCATCCGAACCGGCCCCCCGCGAAGTAGGGACCGATCCGGCTCTGCATGTGGGCGGAGATCTTCATCTCCGCGTAGCCGATCGCCATCCCCATCACCGGGATGATGGTGGCCACCACCAGCAGCCAGATCGCCAGAGCCAGCCAGGGACTCATCGGTCCACGTCTCCCAGCACGAAGTCCAGGGAACCCATGATGGCGATGATGTCAGGCACCAGGGTTCCTTCCAGGGCCCAGCGCAAAATGGAGATGTTGGAAAAGGAAGCGGAGCGGATCTTGAGCCGGTAAGGACCCAGTCCCCCATCGGAGACCACGTAATACCCCATCTCACCCTTGGGGTTCTCGGCCCGCACGTAGATCTCCCCGGCCGGGACCTTTATGATGCGGGGAACCTTGGCCTGGAGGGGACCCGAGGGAATGGAGTCCACCGCCTGGCGGACGATGGAAGCCGACTGGCGGATCTCCTCCAGACGCACCCACCAACGGTCCCAGCAGTCCCCCGCCTCCCCAACGGGAACCTGGAAGTCGAAAAGGTGATAGGGCAGGTAGTCGGAGACGTTGCGCAAGTCGAAGCCAACACCCGAGGCTCGCAGGTTCGGCCCGGAAACGCCGTAGGCGATCGCCACCTCGGGCGGGAGGATCCCGATGCCCTTGGTGCGGGCCAGGACTATCTCGTTGCCCGCCACCAGGTCCTCCAGTTGATCGGCGGTGGACAGCACCCGGTCCATGGCGTCCCGGGTCTCCGCCAGGAATCCGGCCGGGAGGTCCTGGATGGTCTTTCTGGTGGTGGGCCCCGCCCCCACCGCCGGTTTCACGCCGCCGATCCGGTTGAAGTTGGGATGGAACCGGCCACCGGTGACCATCTCGATCAGATCCAGTACCCGCTCGCGGTCCCGCAGTGCGAAGAACAGCGGCGTGGCCGCCCCCAATTCCAGGGGATAGGAAGCCTGGAACACCAGATGCGAGGAGATCCGGGCCATCTCGGTGAGTATCAGCCGGATGAACTGGGCCCGCTCGGGAGGCTCAACGCCCATCAGCCGTTCGGCGGCGACTATGAAGGGAATCTCGTTGGCGTACCCCGACACCCAATCGATCCGGTTTATGAGGGCGGTGATCTGCGGATAGGTGCGGACTTCCGAGAGCTTTTCGTATCCCCGGTGCATGTAGCCGATCACCGGCTGAACATCGAAGGCCCGCTCACCGTCCACCTTGGCGACCAGGCGCAGCACCCCGTGAGTGGAAGGGTGCTGCGGTCCTATGTTGAGAGTCATGTCCGGAGTCTCCAACTCCACGGAGACCGCGGCTCCAGCCAGGTTCCGCACCATGTCGGGCGCCACCGTCATCTCAAGTTCCTCCCCCAACGGCCGGCATCTCCTCCACATCCACGTCTCCCGGCCACGGCTTCACTTCCCGGCTGAGCAGCGGGAAGGACTTGAGCAGGGGGTTTCCCGCGAATTCGTTGGGAAGGTACAGGTTCTCAGGACAGGGATGGCCGACAAAAGTGATCCCGAACATCTCCCGGGCCTCCCGCTCATGCCAGTCGGCGCCCGGGTAGATTTCGATCAGGCTGTCCACGGTGGGAGCGGTTGCCTCCAGGTCGGTGGAGAACACCACCAGTTCGCCGCTGGTCACATCCGAGACGGCGCACAGTAGTTCGAAGCGCTCGGTCACCTCTTGTGAGAGGGAATCTCCCACCTGCGGGTCGTTGGTCCAGTGGATGGCCGACAGCCACGAGAAAAACCCCAAGCCAAGGTCGTCACGGGCGATGCGCAGGGTCTGCGTCCATCGGTCGGCGGAGACCCCCACCTTGGCGGTTTCCAACGCCTCCAAGGCTACCCCACCCACCGCATCGGCGGCGCGGTCCACCAGAGAGTTGCCTTCCCCGGCGCCGTCGGCGTCTGTCATCTCGGCATCAGACGGGCTGAGGGTCACGCTCGTTCCACTTTTCTTTGATGTCCTCGTTCTTGATCTTTTCCTGCAACAGAATGATGCCGTCCAGCAGCGCCTCGGGCCGGGGCGGGCAACCGGGCACGTACACGTCCACCGGAATGATCTGGTCCACGCCCTTGGTGACCGAGTAGGAATCCCAGTAGGGACCCCCGCAGTTGGAACAGGAACCCATGGAGATCACGTACTTGGGCTCGGGCATCTGGTCGTACAAACGCTTCACCGCCGGGGCCATCTTGTCGGTGACGGTCCCGGCCACCACCATCAGATCGGCCTGCCGGGGCGAGGCGGGCAGCGGGATGATTCCAAAGCGCATGAAGTCATAGCGAGGTCCCGAAGCGGCCATCATCTCGATGGCACAGCAGGCCAGGCCGAACTGGAACATCCACAGCGAATAGCGCCGCGACCAGTTGAGCAGCCAACTGACCGGCTTGGGGACTCCGAAGCGCTGGATCACTCCCACCGCAGGACTCCCTTCTTGATGGCGTAGAACAGACCCTCCACCAAGGTGAGCATGAATATGATGATCGCCACCAGCCCGAACATCCCCAACTCCTCGGCCATGATGGCCCATGGGAAGATGAACGCCGCCTCCACGTCGAAGATCACGAACAGCAGGCCAAACACGTAGTAGCGAACGTAGGTCTGACTCCATCCCTCCCCCACCGGGTCCACACCACACTCGTAGGTGAGTTTCTTGGCTGCGGTGGGCTTGTTGGGCCGCAGAATCGAGGCCACTCCCAGCATGACCAACACCAGCACGGCCCCCAGCAGGGCAAAAGCAGCCACGAAAAGGTAGTTCTCGAAGTAAGCGGTCATATGCGAAAAACTGAAGCGGACACCCGATTGTCAGTATAGAAAACCCGAATGCCGCCCAAGACCGCTGCTGATGTCCGGCAGGGGTCCACCGGCGCCGGCAGCGAAGGGCATTCACAGCCGGGAAAGCTCCCATAGCCCTTTACCATTGCGAGAAATGAAGCGCCCCAACATCGTCCTGATCATGGCCGACCAACTGGCGCCTCACTTCCTGCCCACCTACGGCCACCGGGTGGTGTACGCGCCCAACATTTCCCGCATGGCCGACGAGGGGATCACCTTCGACTGGGCCTACACCAACTCGCCGCTGTGCGGACCCTCCAGGTATGTGATGATGACCTCCTGCCTTCCCGCCCGGATCGGCGCCTGGGACAACGCCGCCGAATGGTCGGTCGAAATCCCGACTTTCGCCCACTACCTGGCCGATCGCGGCTATCTGACCTGCCTGTCGGGCAAGATGCACTTCATCGGGCCGGACCAGTTGCACGGGTTCGAAGAGAGACTGACCACCGACGCCTATCCGGCCGACTTCGTGTGGCACCCCCGCTGGGACGAGCCCTACGAGAAGCAGGACTGGTTCCACACCATGAAAGTGGTGACCGAGGCCGGAAGCACCTTGGCGGCCGTGAACATCGACTATGACGATGAGGTGACCTTCAGGGCCCAACGTTGGATTTACGACCGCGCTCGATCCGGCGACAGGCCCTTCATGCTCACCGTCTCCTTCATACAACCCCATGACCCTTACCTGGCTCGACCGGAGACTTGGGGCCTCTACAACGACGACGACATCGACATGCCGATCACCACCTACGAGCAGGCGCCTCGTGATCCCCACAGTGACCGACTCCGGTGGTCGATCGGCGCCACCGACATCGATCTCACCGAGCAGCAGATCCGGGCCGCTCGCCGGGCGTACTACGCCTCGGTCTCCGACTTCGACCGGCGGGTGGGACTGGTGCGACAGGCGCTGCAGGAGACCGGCATGGCCGCCGACACCATCGTCATCGTCACCTCCGATCACGGGGACATGCTGGGCGAACGGGGAATGTGGTTCAAGATGAGCTTTCTGGAGCGATCGGTTCGGGTGCCGCTGATCTTTTGGTGTCCCGACCGTCTCAAGCCCCGCCGGGTGTCGGAAGCGGTGTCGCTGGTGGACCTGGGGCCCACCATGATGGGTCTGGCCGCCGACGGCGCCCAGATCAACTATCCCAGCCCCCTGGACGGGCGGTCCCTGTTGCCCCACCTGTACGGCGATCAGGGCCATGACGAGGTGATCGGGGAGTATTACGCGGAAGGGGCCGTGACTCCCATGTTCATGGTCCAGAGGGGCGGCGCCAAGTACGTGGTGGCGGAGAGTGACCCCGACCAGGTGTTCCATGTGAAGGCCGACCCGGAGGAATTGTCCAACCTGGCCGACACCGACCAGGCCCTGGGGGAGGTCAAAGAGGAGATCAACCAACGGTGGGACAGCGCCCAACTCACCGACCAGGTCCTGGAGAGCCAGCGCCGCCGGGCGTTCGTGAGCAGCGTGATGCGCAGCCAGGGGATCACTTGGGACTTCACTCCCAAATTCGGCGGTGAAGGCGTCTACATCCGCAGCCATCTGCCGATCGGGGTTCTTGAAGAGCAGTCCCGCTATCCGCAGTACGTGTCACCAGACGGCAACTCGAAGCCCTGATCTCCTGCCGAATCGACTGAGATGGCCAGATACGACTTTCTCATCATCGGTGGTGGCTCCGCCGGATGTGCACTGGCCAACCGCCTCAGTGCCGATCCCTCCCACCGGGTGCTGGTGCTGGAAGCCGGCCGCCCCGACTACCGATGGGATGTCTTCATCCACATGCCTGCGGCTCTCACCTACCCGATCGGATCGAAGTTCTACGACTGGAAGTACCAGTCCGAGCCCGAGCCCCACATGGGAGGCCGCCAGGTCTATCACGCCCGCGGCAAAGTGCTGGGCGGGTCGAGTTCCATCAACGGGATGATCTTCCAGCGCGGCAACCCCTTGGACTACCAGAAGTGGGCGGCCGAAGCGGGAATGGAGGAATGGGACTACGCCCATTGCCTTCCCTACTTCAAACGCCTGGAGACCACCCTGGCGGGCACCGACGAATACCGGGGCGGCGAGGGGCCGTTGATCCTGGAACGGGGCCCGGCCGCCAACCCCCTCTTCCAGGCCTTCTTCAAGGCCGGCGAGCAGGCCGGCATTCCCAATACCACCGATGTGAACGGCTACCGGCAGGAGGGCTTCGCCGCTTTCGACGCCAATCGCCACCGGGGACGGCGCCTCAGTGCTTCCCGCGCCTACCTGCATCCGGTGATGGACCGTCCCAATCTGTCGTTGCTGACCCGGGCGCACATCACCCGGATCCTCTTTGAGGGAAGCAGGGCGGTGGGGGTCGAATACCGCAAGGGCCGCCGACTCCACCGGGTGGAAGCCAAGGAGTTGATCCTGTGCGGAGGCGCCATCAACTCACCGCAATTGCTGATGCTGTCGGGGATGGGGCCGGCAGAGCACCTCGAGTCGTTCGGGATAGGGGTGGTGGCCGACCTTCCGGGAGTCGGGGAGAACCTGCAGGACCACCTGGAGGTATACATCCAGCATGCCTCCAAGCAACCGGTGTCTCTGCAGCCCCACCTGGCCAAATGGAGGATGCCCTGGATCGGGCTGCAGTGGCTGTTCCGCGCCGGTCCCGCCACCAGCAACCACTTCGAAGGCGGCGGTTTCGTCCGCAGCAACGACCAGGTGGGATACCCGAACCTGATGCTCCATTTCCTGCCGGTGGCGATCCGGTACGACGGGTCGGTTCCGGCCCAGGGACACGGCTACCAGGTGCACGTCGGCCCGATGTTCTCCGACGTGCGGGGGACAATCAGGCTTCGGTCTGCCGATCCGTTCGACAAGCCACGACTGCGATTCAACTACCTGTCGACTCCCAACGACCGCCGAGAGTGGGTGGAGGCGGTGCGCACCGTCCGCAACATCCTCAGCCAGCCGGCCTTCGAAGCATTCGACGCCGGGGAACTGTCACCAGGACCGGCCGTGCAGACCGACCAGGAGATCCTCGACTGGGTTGCATCCGACGCCGAGACCGCCCTACATCCCTCATGCACCGCAAAGATGGGTGTCGACGACATGTCGGTGGTGTCACCCTCCGATTTCCGGGTGCACGGCGTTGAGGGTCTGCGTGTGGTGGATGCCTCGGTGATGCCCACCATCACCAACGGCAACATCTACGCACCGGTGATGATGATCGCCGAAAAAGCCGCCGACGCCATCTTGGGCAACACCCCCCTGCCACCCGAACACGTTGAGTGGTACCGCCACAGGTAGGTAATCCACTCAAGGCCAACCTTCCAATCGCAGGTAGCCTTGATAACCATGACCGAGATCCCAGATGTTGGAGACGAAGACCGATACATCGTGATACAAGCTCTCCGTCGCCCACGCGGTTTCTACGACGCGAAGCGAGCCTCTCAGCTGTCAGGGGTGCCGCATAGCACCATAAACCACTGGGCAAGGTCGGGCTTGCTCACGCCAGATTGGAATGCGCGGCATCCTCGGGGTTGGTCGTACCGCGATCTGTTGTACCTGCGCCTATTCGCCTGGCTACGAAAGAGGGGCATGGAGACGTCAGGTGTTTCCGAACGGGTGCGGCTGATCCGTGATGTCCTAGCCGGGGAACGCGTGGATCCCTCTGTCAGATCCGACGGCCAGCATGCCTTTCTCAGTGGCGAGACCCTTGACAGGTTCTCTGGACAACAGGCTTTCGACGGTATGACCCTGTTCCTGTCGGTATTCGATATTGCTCAACCAATTGACAAGGTGTCACGTTCAGCAATGTGGGGACCTGGTTTGGTTTACCCATCCACACACACGCACATTTCCCCTGGGGTGCTATCCGGAGAACCCTGTGTCGTCCGTTCCCGAATCCCTACCTCAGCCCTCTTTGCTCTCCATGAACAACGCCGTCTTCCCGCGGAGAAGATTCGTTTGCTATACCCGCAAGTGGAGGTGGAGGCTATTACAGACGCTATCCGCCTGGAGGAAAAGCTTCGCCTCAGGGAGTCCCGCTCCGATGCGACTGCTGCTTGATGAAGGTTTCCCCTCACCCCCCGGGTTTGACATAAGCGACGTTGACGACAGCGTAAGAGTGGTGGCTCTGCGCCACTTCGATACCACCCTTACCGGCACCAGAACTCCTGACTGGTACCTGTACTTGCGGGCCGAACAAGCAGGGTTCGATGCACTGGTTACTCATGACAGCGATCAGTTGAAACGAAGAGGTGAGAATGGGCTGCTTTCCTTACTAAGGGAATCGTTAGACAAACGCCGCATCGGTCGGACATGAGGGATGAGCCCGCAACGGCACACAAAGGCCCTACCTACGCGGGGAACAACCTGGTCAACCTGGTGGCGGAGTTGGAGCAACGTCTCACCGGCCGTTCTCCCACCCGGGGACTGCGCTCCGACCTCGCCAGGCTGATTCCGCCTGCTCGCCATTACCTGCTGGTGATCATCGACGGATTGGGTGCCGGACAACTCTCCCATCCCGACGCGCCGGCGCTGCGGCAATCGCACCGGGCCGGCCTGGAGGCTCCGTTTCCCACCACCACCTCGGTGAGCCTCTCATCGATAGTCACCGGGCTGAGCCCCCTTCAGCACGGGGTGATCGGCTACCGGCAGTGGTTTCCCGACTTGGGAAAGGTGCTCAGCCTCCTGCACTGGACCGACCTCTCCGGCAGGCACGTGGTCTACGACACCGCGGCCTTCCTGCCCGCTCCCAACCTTTGGGAACGGCTCTCCGCCCGGAGGGCTCGGGGAGTGATCGTGCAACCGGCCGCATTCTTTGACACCCCACTCACCCGAATGCTCTACAGGGGAGCGCAGATGCGGGGTTATCTGTCACCTTTGGAAGTCGACCCGGGCTATCTGATTGCCGGGTCGAAGCGAACCCTGGCGATGGTCTACTACCACGCAGTGGACATGGCGGCTCATGAAGCCGGGCAACAGTCCCAGCGATACGCCCAGGCAATAACCATCGCCAACCGGCTCTGGGCAAGGCTGGCAGACCGCCTCCCGCCCGACACCGTGATGGTGGGAAGTTCCGATCACGGTCATCGGGATATCCCGCCGGAAGGCAGATTCATATTCGACAGGGCCGAGACCGCCGGTCTGCGTTGGTGGGGCGACAGCCGGGGACTCATGCTCAGCGGCCCATACCAGCGGATCGAGGCGCTGGCGGAACGCACCGGCAGCCAGATGATCCTGCCCGAGCAACTGCGGACCTGGCTGGGACGAGGGAAACCCCATCCCGAACTCGAGTCCCGCCTCCCTGACGCAGTGCTGCTCGCCCCCGACAACCACGGACTCTTCCCCAAGGGCATGGACACCCGCAAGGTCAGCCACCACGGTGGCCTGACTCAGGCAGAAGCCCGTATCCCGCTGATGATCCAAGGGCCAGGCGGCTGACGGAAACCCCGGCGCCCCGGCTGATGAACCGTGGCTCGGAGCATGTGTTCGATCTCTCGCCTTCGATACCTGGCCGGCGCCGGCCGCCCGATCTGCAGGGCCGACAGTGATAGGTCTTAGGAGCGGCGGCACAAACATCTGGCTCAGGCGCCCATCGTGCCGATGGACCTCACCGCCATTGGACCAGAAAGACGTCACACGACTTTGATACATTGGTCGAGATGACATTTCCAGGACCAGACCTGCTGGGAAGAGGGGCAGTGGTGCCGCCGGGTGGCAGTGCACCGCTGGCAGGCGCCGAAAGGGTGGTGGTTGACCGGCGGACGCTGGACAGCCCGACAGCGTTGGAGGAGACGGTGGAACGTCTGCATCGGAACTGGGCCAACCGGCTTCCGGTGACCGTGGAACTGGGGGTGGAGGCATCTGAGCTTCGCCAGCCCGTTGTGGAGGATCGGGCCCCCTGGATGCTGGGCCCCGGTTACCTCCCCTGGTTGGAGAGGCTGCACTTCCTGGTGTGGGCCAACAATTGGGATGCCCGAAACGGCGCCCCGATCTGGTGGTGGGGCCACAAGGCGGCGCGGTTGGGAGCACGGATCGGCGGGCGAGCCGACATCATCCTGCCGGGGGGAGATCATGTGTGGGTGGACGGAGGCCCTCGCTCTCCCCTGGACGTCCCGACGGTCCACTCCCAGACGGTGGAACAGGGACGGCTGGTCGTCCAACCCCCCGCCGTCGCTTCCGGGTCCGATCTGGCCGATGACCAGCGGGCGGCGGTGGAACACCCTGGCGGCCCGGTGCGGGTGATCGCCCCGGCCGGATCGGGAAAGACCCGAACGCTGGGCGCCCGCCTCCTCCACCTGGTCGATGACCGGCGCATCGAGCCGGGGATTGTCACGGCGGTGGCCTACAACCACCGGGCCGCCCTGCAGATGCGAGAGCGTCTGCAGCGGAACGACCTGCACATCCGCACCATCCATTCTCTGGGGTGGGCGATCATCCGCGAGGTCCGGCCCGACGCCACGCTGCTGGACGAGCGGGGAGTCCGGGCCAGGCTCCGGGACATGATCCGGAAACGACCCCAACCCAACACCGACATCATCGGCCCCTACCTGGAAGGCCTGGCCGCGATCCGCATCGCCCTGCGGGATCCGGTTGCGGTGGAGGAGGACCGAAGCGACGTGGAGGGATTGGCCGGGATCTTCACCTGGTACCGCTCTTTGATACAGCGCCGCAACGAGGTCGACTACGACGAGCAGATCTACGGGGCCGTCGAACTGTTGCTGGCGGACCCACAGCTTCGGCAACGCTGGCAGAGGCGTTGCCGGCATCTGCTGGTCGACGAGTTCCAGGACCTGACGCCGGCCTACCTTCTGCTGCTGCGGTTGCTGTCCTCTCCGGAACTCAGCGTGTTCGGAGTCGGCGACGACGATCAGACCATCTACGGATATGCGGGCGCCGATCCGAAGTTCCTGATCGACTTCGATCAGTATTTTCCCGGCGCCGGCGCAAGTGCGCTGACCATCAACTACCGCTGTCCTTCCGAAGTGGTCACCGCCGCCTCCCGGTTGCTGTCCTACAACCGGATCCGGGTGCCCAAGACCATCGAGGCGGCTCCCCGCTCCGACGGCGGCAGCTTTCGGATCATCACCTCGGACCGCCGGCAAATGGCCGGCGATGCCGAGAAGGAGATCAGCTCATGGCTCCACGAAGGTGTGCCGCCCCAGAGAATCGCCGTGCTGGCCAGGGTCAACTCGGCGTTGCTGCCGGTGCTGGCGGCGCTGGACAGGGAAGGAATCCCCTTCGTTTCGCAACTCGATGAGGGCCTGTTGAACCGCACGACCATGCGAGCCACCCTGGCGTGGGTGCGACTGGCGCTCAACACCACCTCGATGCGAAGAACCGACCTCATGGAGGCGGTGCGCCGCCCCGCCCGCCGGATCAACCGGCTGGCTTCCGAACTAATACCCGAGGGCAACACCTCACTGGCGGGACTAGCGGGCCTGGGCGGGGGCTTGGACGACCGCAAGGCGACCACCTGGAGGCGGTTCGTCAACGCAATCGAGACGGCGGCGAAGGTGGCAAGACAAGGCGACTCCGGCGTGCTGCTCGACTATCTGTCCGGAGAAGTCGGACTGGGCAGGGTGGCCCATGCCCTGGACGCCAAGCGTGGCCGAGCGGACCGGTCCACCCACACCGATGATCTGGTGGCGTTGCGCCGCACCGCAGTCTCATACCGTGATCTTCCGGCCTTCGAGTCAAGCCTTCGCCAACTGCTGGGGCGGCAACGGTCCTCGGCGCCCGGCGTCCTGGCCACCTCCATCCACCGAGTGAAAGGACTGGAGTGGGACCGGGTGATCGTTTTCGGAGTGGACGCCGGACTGGTCCCCCATTTGCTCACAGACGACACCGAAGAGGAACGTCGGGTCCTCCATGTGGCCATCACCAGGTGCCGCCAGCAGGTGGTGGTGCTAGCCGAGAAGGGAAGGGAGTCTCCCTTCCTCCCCGAGTTGACCAGGACTTACCGCCCGATCACCACCCGCAGTCCCGGCCACCGCCTGGCGCCGCCCACACCTGCAATGACCGAAGCCGGAGTCCAACCGCATCGGGCTTCGGACAGCCAGCAGTCCGACGGCGCCTCCGACCAGGAGTCGGCTGCTCCATATGACGCCGGGTTGTACGAGACGCTCCGCCAGTGGCGCCTGGACATAGCCCGCCAGAACAACGTGGCCGCCTTCATCGTCCTGTACAACCGCACCCTGGAGGAGATCGCCCGACACCGGCCTGGCACCGAGGCCGAACTCCTCGAGATAAAGGGCATCGGCCCTGCAAAACTCTCCGAATACGGTCAAGACCTGCTCCGAATAGTCGCCACCCAGAAGGCACCGCGGCCCCAGCCACCGGAGAGAGCCGATGCCAAAGCACCGCAGACCGACCCTCCCCCAAAGCCGGCGGCCGGCCCACCACCGTCCGAGACCATCCCACCCGCCAACCCCGACCTACTCGAGGCACTTCGACAATGGCGTGGAGACCTGGCCCGGCGCAACCAGGTTCCCCCTTACACCATCCTCAACAACCGCACCCTGGAAGAAGTCTCCACAGTCCAGCCGACCACGGAAGCCGCCCTTCTGGCAATACATGGGATCGGCCCCCAGAAGCTGGACAGGTACGGGCAGGACGTGCTGAAGTTGGTAAGGGCACACCAACCTGGCTGATGACCCGGGTGAACAATGCGTTTCCAAAGTGCTCCTAGCCTTTACCTTGTGGAAACCAGTATGAAAGGGAACTGATAATGCGCGATTACAACGCTTGGAACAGAGAAGTCATCGAAGAATTCCGAGCCAACGGAGGACGGGCGGGTGGAATGCTGGAGGGGATGCCTCTGTTGATCCTCTACAACATCGGAGCCAAGACCGGCGCCATGCGGATCAACCCCCTGGCCTACCAGGAGGTCAAGGGCGGCTATGCCATCTTTGGTTCCAAGGGTGGCTCACCCACCAACCCGGCGTGGTACCACAACCTGCTGGCGAACCCCGAGGTCGAGATCGAGCTTGGCACGGAGACCTTCATGGTGAGGGCCCGGTTCACCGAAGGGGAAGAACGAGAGCGCATCTGGACGCAGCAGAAGATCGACTTCCCACAGTTCGCCGACTACGAGAAGAAGACTTCGCGCCAGATCCCCGTGATCGTCCTCGAACCGATCTAGGTCCCGGTCTCCCAAGACCTGCATACCAGGCGCCATATGTACGAGCACCCGATCCGCTGGGAATCGCGGCGTTCACCGGTCCTCTCCATGGGAGGTGCGGTTGCCTCCAGCCAGCCATTGGCCACCATGGCCGGGGTCACAGTTCTCCGAGGGGGCGGAAACGCTGCCGACGCGGCGGTGGCCGCCGCTGCTGCTCTGGCGGTGGTCGAACCGGGATCCACGGGGATCGGCGGGGACTGTTTCGCTCTGTTCTATCGTGGCGCCGACGGTGCTGTGGAGGCCGTCAACGGCAGCGGACGCAGCCCTGCAGCACTAACGACGGAGCGCGCCCGTGGGAAGGCGGGATTCGATCCCCAGGGACCCCATGCGGTGACCGTGCCGGGCGCCATTGCCGGCTGGGCCGACACCGTGGAGCGCCTTGGAAGGATGCCCCTGGAGGAGGTTCTGGCACCCGCTATCGCCCTGGCCGAGGGTGGCTTCCCGGTGACGCCGATCATCAGCCGCGGATGGCAGCGGCAAGAGGGCCTGCTGAAGAGCCGGGGTCCCGCCGGCGGGGACCTGCTGCTGGGTGGCCGGGCGCCGCGGGCCGGGGAGATCTGGCGCAATCCCCCGATCGCCGGTGTGATGCGCTCCGTCGCGGAAGGTGGCGCCGACGCCTTCTACCAGGGCTTTCCCGCCCAGGCCATCATCGAGGCCCTGGACATGCACGGCGGGTGCATGACAATGGAGGATCTCCGCTCCCACCGCTCCACATTCGAGGCGCCGGTTTCCAGCACCTACCGGGATCACACCGTCTACGAATGTCCCCCCAACGGACAGGGGATCACCGCCTTGATGGCGCTCAACATCCTGGAGGGCTATGACATCTCTTCGGAGCGTCCAAGATCGGTGGAGGCGTTGCACCCCGTCATAGAGGCAGTGCGACTGGCGTTCGCCGACGCCCGTGCCTACATCGCCGACCCGGCGCACACCCAAGTGCCGATCGAGGGGATGCTGAGCAAGCGGTACGCCTCCGAACGACGAGCGCTCATTTCACCCCATGCAGCTATCGAACTGGCCGCAGAGGGCCGACTGCCCGGCAGTTCCGACACGGTCTATCTGTGTGCCGTGGACGCCGAGGGCAACGCATGCTCCTTCATCAACAGCAACTACCACGGTTTCGGCAGCGGCATCGTGCCTCGCGACTGCGGTTTCAGTCTGCAGAACCGCGGCGCCGGATTCGCCCTTGATCCCGACCATCCCAATGCGATGGCGGGAGGAAAGCGCCCCTACCACACCATCATGCCCGGCATGCTCACCCGACCCGACGGGTCTCTGTTCGCACCCTTCGGGGTGATGGGCGGTTGGAACCAACCGCAAGGGCACACCCAGGTGGTGATCAACCTGATCGACCGGCAGATGGATCCGCAGGCAGCCATCGACGAACCGCGTTTTTCGATCTTCGCCGATCCGCCCAACGGCGACATCTGGGTGGAGGACGGGATACCCACCGGCACCATCAGCGGTCTCGCTCAACTGGGGCATCCGGTCCGTCCCGCCTCTGGCGCCCTCCGTGCCGGCGCAGTGGGCCAGGGACAGATCATCGTCCGAGACCCGGACAACGGTGTTCTGTGGGCGGGTTCGGATCCCCGGGGCGACGGTTGCGCGATCGGCCTCTAGAAGTCTTGAGATCAGCCGGCGGCTGAAGGGTCAATTGCCCAGAGTGGGGCAGCTTTGGTTCAGAACGCAGGGGTGAACTTCGATGATGGCCCGCAGCGGTCGGTAATAGACGCCCCACCTCTGGACTCTTGACTCGCCACCCTCAGTGATGGTGCGGGTTACTCTCACCGTCCATCCGTTCGACGCTGGCTGAAGGTACTTGGTCTGGTCCACTGCCAACTCTGGATTGGAGCGATACAGGGGAGCGGGCGGAGACGTCAACCCCAAGCGGCGTGAGATCGAAGCGGTCACCACCCTGGCTTCACTCCCTCCCTGAGCGACAACTACCAAGTGTCCCTTGCCGTTCTTCCACTCCCCGGAGACCGACCTGCCGTCATTGTCGCCGAACAGTTTCACAGTGAGCGATGTGGCGGTGTACTCGGCGCGGATCAAGAGGTTTGCAGAAGTGTCGTTGCGAATGATCACGTCCAGACCCGGCCAGTCCAGGGTGGCTTCGATGCCCTCGGGATACCTGGAGAAGTATCTGCTGTGGGGCCGGTGGGCTATGTCCTGGTAGCCGCCCCAGAAGGCGGCGTTGTAGAAGGTAGTGGCGAACTGGCTCACTCCCCCGCCCACGGTGTCGACCAGTTCTCCGTTGATCAACGTGCCTGCTGCCACGAAGCCCTTCTCAATGGTCCGCTCCCCGACATGCCTGTTGAGGCTGAACCTCTCCCCGGGCTCCACGATCGTCCCATCGACCGCTTCCGCAAACAGGTGGATGTTCGTCACCCGGGACGCGCAGCAGGGGTGATGAGTGGTGTATTCGGACACCAGGTGAAGAATGCCTTCCCCGCCGGGATCCTGCACGTATTGGAGGGTGGGCACCAGTTTCAGGGCCCTGGCCAGGAATGTCGCCATCTCCGCTCTGGTCACCGCCCTTTCCGGACAATACCGGAGGGGATCGGTGTGACACCCCACTGATATTCCCGAGGCGGCCAGGGCTTGGATGGGCAGTGCATAGCTGCTGCCCCCGATGTCGGTGAACTCCAAGAATCCGCCGCTTGCAAACTCGAAGATGCGGGCCAAGCCAAACGCCCGATCCAAAAAGCTTGCCATCTGCCCCCGGGTAACCGGTTGGTCCGGACAATACCGAGCCGGTTCCACTGCACACCCGCGGGTAATGCCCAACTCCGACAGTCGTTGGACATACGGGGCCCACCAGGCATCGCCATCGACATCGGCGAAAACAGTGGCGTCGAGGTCGGGCGGCGCCTGGTCCTCCACTGCCCTGACGATCCAGGCCGCCATCATCCACCGGGGCAACGGATCGTCGGGACAGAATCGTGCCGTCCCGCACTCGCTGCCGGCCAGAATCCCCTCCGCCTCCAGAGCTTCGATGGAAGCCCGGTGCACCCCGGCCTCGCCGATGTCCACGAACCCCGAGGCGCGCACCGATGCGGTGGCGGGGATCATCATCGATGCCATGGCCAAGACAACGGCCACTGCAAGGGCAGAGAACCTAGGCACTTTTTAGAACTTGAACTTCAGGTTGAATGTCCCCGAGTCACCAAAGACTTACCTGCCAAAGGCTAAACCGGGCCCAATCCGGCACAAAGGCTTTCGAGTCCACCTCGCCCGGTCCGTCACAGCGTGGCCCTTCGATTGGGCAGAGAGAGATTTGCGGATACCATCAGAAGGCACCCGCTCTCGGAAACATTCTGACCACGCTCCCCCGAATCCCCGCATTAGAGGTCTGGCCGGTTCGCCCATCTGCATCTCGACCGATCACCTGGCGCCACCGCACCCGCATCCGGTTGGAAACATGATCGGTCCGGGTAAGAAGACTCCAAGGGCCTCCACGGTTCCGGTGCCGTGGGCTTTGGTCCTGGCCGGCGCCGCCATCGCATTTCTGGTGATGGGCACCCGCCAGACATTCGGCATCTTCCTCACCGCGGTGACCGATGAACTGGGATCAGGCCGGGAGGCCTACAGCCTGGCGGTGGCCATTCTCAGCCTGCTGATGGGAATCCCGGTCGGTGGTTACCTGGCCGACCGTTTCGACCCCCGCCGGGTGCTGCTGGGCTCGGCGATCATCTACTGCATCGCCATGCTGGGCGTCTCCCGCCTCGCCTCGGCGGCCGGCCTGCTGTTCTTTCTGGGGATCCTGGGTGGGATCGGGTTCAGCGGCGTGTCGCTGGCCTTGGTGATGGGAGCAGTGGGCAGGCTGGTTCCGGCCGAACGGCGCTCCTCGACGCTGGGAGTCATAACCGCCGGAGCTTCATTGGGGATGTTCCTGACCGTGCCGCTGGCCCAGGTGGGCCGGGAGGTGATCGGATGGCGGTGGAGTTTCGCCATCATTGCGGTTTCGGGGCTCCTCATCGCAGCGTTGGCTTTCATGTTTCCCGGAGCGCGCAGCAAAGTGACCCAGAGCGAGGACACCATCGACGAACCTTTCGTGGAGACCCTCCGAAAGGCCCGGCGGGACCGAAGTTACCTGCTGCTCACCACGGGATTCTTCGTGTGTGGCTTTCACGTCAGCTTCATCGCCATCCACCTTCCCGCTTTCCTGACCGACAGCGGGCTCAGCGGCCGGGTTGCCTCGCTGGCGCTGGCGATGATCGGACTCTTCAACATCATCGGATCTCCCTTTTTCGGACGCCTGGGAGACACCTACCGAAAGCGCACCCTGCTCTCCTTGCTGTATGGCCTGCGAGGGGTGCTGATGATCGCACTGCTGCTGGCGCCTCTCACTCCGCTCACCGCCATCCTGTTCGGCGCCACCATGGGCGTGGTGTGGTTGGGCACCGTGCCCCTCACGTCCGCCACCGTGGCTCACCTGCTCGGCGCCCGCTACCTGACCACCATGTTCGGGGTGGTCTTCTTCTCCCATCAGGTTGGCGGGTTCCTGGGAGTGTGGCTGGGCGGACGCATATTCGACGCCACTGGTTCCTATGTTCCCATCTGGCTGATCGCCATCGGCCTGGCGGCGGCGGCCGTGGTGGTGCACCTCCCCATTCAGGATCAGCAGCAACCCGCCGGGATGCAACCCGCCACAGCCGAACCGAAGACGTGAGCGGGTGACCGCCACCCCCTCCGGGGAGCCCGAATCCGGCGGGGACCGGCGCGGGGCCGCCTCCTCGACTCGGATTCCGTGGGCGATGGTGCTGGCCGGCGCCCTCATCGGCCTCCTGTCGATGGGGATACGCCAGTCGCTGGGAGTCTTCCTCCTGGCGGTCAGCGAGGACCTGGGACCGGGACGGGAACCCTTCAGCCTGGCGGTGGCGGTGCTCAGCTTCCTGATGGGCCTGCCGGTAGCCGGATATCTGGCCGACCGCTACGACCACCGCAGGGTCCTGCTGGTGTCCTCACTCACCTACGGCGCCGCCCTGGTGATGGTCTCCCAACTCCAGTCATCGGCTGGCTTGGTGTTCTACCTGGGCGTGGTGGCCGGCCTGGGTACCAGTGGTCTGTCGTTCGGAGTGCTGATGGGCGCGGTGGGAAGGCTGGTTCCGGTGGAGCGACGGTCGGCGATGATGGGGGTGATAGCAACGGGGACCTCATTGGGAATGGTCCTGGTGGCGCCGGCCGCCCAATTCGGCCTGGAGTCCTTCGGGTGGAGAGCGTCCTTCGCCACCATGGGCGCCGTGGTGCTGGCAGTGAGTTTCCTGGCTTTTTTGTTCCCGCGCCAGTCCGCCATGCCGGGAGGACACCCCGGTGTGGCCGATGAGCCGTTCAAGGTGGCGGTCCGCAAGGCGCGCCGGAACCGCAGCTACCTGCTGCTCACCGTTGGCTTCTTCGTGAACGGGTTCCACATCGGGATGATTGTCACCCACCTGCCCGCCTATCTGATCGACGGCGGGATCACCGGGGCGGTCGCCTCGCTCGTTCTGGCGGTGATCGGAGCCACCAGCATTTTCAGTACTCCGCTGTTCGGGCGTTTAGGAGACCATCACCGCAAGCGGGATCTTCTCATGGTGATCTATGGGACCCGGGCATTGCTGATCGGGGGACTGCTGATCTCCCCCCTCAGTTCCACGACCGCGCTGCTGTTCGGCATCTGCATCGGGATGGTGTGGATCGGGGCGGTGCCGCTGACCTCGGCCACCGTCGCCCATCTCCTGGGAGCGCGTTACCTGTCAGCCTTGTTCGGGGCGGTGTTCTTCTCCCACCAGATCGGCGCCGCCATAGGAGGATGGCTTCCCGGCCGGGTCTTCGACGCCACCGGCTCCTACCTTTCGATCTGGCTGCTGGCCATCGTGCTCTCCGTGGCGGCCTTCTTCATTCACATTCCGATCCAGGACCGCGGCCCGGCATCTGCGAACTGAGGATCCTCAGCACCGTCATGTCACCGCAGAGTACCCATCGCCGCCGGCAAACCCGGAACATAGGAGAGGAGTGAACGCCGCCTGTTTCGGGAGTCTTGGATCAGACTCTGGACGCCAGACCGAGCACCGGGCGCCACGGTCGCCCTCTAGCCGGCGCTGATCCCCCGGATCCGGGTTACGGGACTGCCGGTGTCGTGGGACTGTTGAGCGGCCTCGGCCAGCGCCAGAGCCTTGAATCCATCTCTGCCGGTGGCGGCCGCAGACTCCTCTCCTCGCACCAGCGCCAGGAACTCTCTCCACTGCTGCAGGTAGGACTCCTGATAGCGTTCGATGAAGAAGTGGTGGAGGGCCGGAGTGGAGAATCCGGCGGCGGTGGCCAGGCGGGTGTGGCGCAGCGGGGGATCCACTGAAGACAACTGCCCGTGGGAACCGTTCACCTCGATGCGCTGCTCGTACCCATAGGCCGCCGCCCGGCAGTTGACGATTAATCCCAGCGCACCGCTGCGGTAGCGAAGCGAGATGAATGCGGTGTCCACATCGCCCAACTCCGCAGCTTCGGGGATCACCAGGCTGGTGGCGGTGACATGCACCTCCACCACCTCCTCGCCCAACAGGTAACGGGCCATGTCGAAGTCGTGGATGGTCATGTCGCGGAACAGACCGCCGGAGACCGGCAGGTACTCGGGCGGGGGCGGCTGCGGATCGCGGCTGATGATCAGCACCTGCCAGGGATCTCCGATCTCGCCCCGGGCGATGCCTTCTCGCACGGCCCGGTGCGCGGAGTCCAGTCGCCGGTTGAAACCGATGATCAGCGGGATCCCGGCCGACTCGGCCGACTCCACCGCAGAAGCGGCTTCATCCAGGTCAAGGGAGATCGGTTTCTCGCAAAAGGCGGCGATTCCCGCCTGGGCGGCCATCTTGACGTAGCGGGGATGGGTGGGCGTCGAAGAGCAGATCGCCACCGCATCTATCCCGGACTCGAACACAGCGGCCTCCTCCTCCACGGTACGAACCCCCAGATCGACCGCCGCCTGGCGGGCACGCTCCGCAACCGGTTCGTACACCACCGCCAACTCGGCGCCGTCCACTAAGCGCGACAGCAGGTCGGCGTGCATGGCGCCGATCCTTCCGTAACCGATCAAGCCGACGCTGAGGGTCATGTCGTCTCCTTTCCCCCGTCGGACAACCACGATCTCAACTCACAATAAGAGTCTGTCGCGGGGTCATTCAGCTCTCAGCCACCACCGGGTTGCGAAGCAGGCCTATCCCGTCGATCTCCACCTCGGCCACGTCGCCGGGACGGAGCCACCGGGGAGGGGTACGGGCCATTCCCACCCCCGGCGGGGTGCCGGTGGCTATCACATCGCCGGTCTCCAAGGTCATCACCGAACTCAACTCGGCTACCAGCGTCGGTATGTCGAAGATCATGTCACCGGTGTTGGCTTCCTGCAGGGTCTCACCGCTCACCCGGCACCGGATGCCGAGGTCGTGCGGGTCGGGAACCTCGTCTGCCGTCACCAGTGCCGGGCCCATCGGCGAGAAGGTGTCGAAATTCTTGCCGAGCGTCCATTGGCTGGTGCGCATCTGGTAGTCACGGGCCGAGACGTCGTGGAAAGGCAGGTACCCCACCACGTGGTCGTAGGCATGCTCGGGCCTGATGTTGCGCCCCGGGGCGCCGATCACCACTCCCAGTTCGGCTTCGTAGTCCACTTTCTGGCTGATCCTGGGCAGAACAATGGGATCGTCCGGTCCGATGATCGTGGTTGCATACTTGGCGAAGACGATCACGTTCTCAGGCGGTACGCTCCCGGTCTCCACGGCGTGCGCAGCGTAGTTCTCACCAATCCCGAATATCTTGGGGGGGTTGAGGATGGGCGCAAGAAGCCTGACCTCCTGGTCCGCATACGGCCTCCCTCCAAAACCGGCCACCGCCGAAGCGGTCCGGTCCAACATCTCCTGTCCACCGGACAGCAGCGCCACCATCTCGGTTGGCAGACCGGCGTCGGCCTGGCTGAGGTCAATCACGCCTTCGTCGGTCTGGGCTCCGATCCGGGTCGTCTCTGCTTGTTTGAATGTCACTAAACGCATGGCCCCTCACTTTAGCCCCGTTTCCGGATGCCCCAGCCAGTCCGATTTGACCTCGGAGCCGGCCCACCCTGGGCAGAGACGGAATGGAATAAGATACACGGCATGACCCAGATGCGTTCCCTCCTGTTTCACGGCCCAGAGCAACCTCCCGACCGGAGGTTTACGGTGGAACGAGTCCCCATACCCGACCCGGGACCCGGAGAAGTCCGCATTCGAGTGGCCAGGGTTGGCCTGTGCGGCAGCGACCTGCACGGTTACACCGGCGAATCGGGCCGGAGGGTGGCCGGCATGGTGATGGGCCACGAGGCCAGCGGGTGGATCGACGCACTGGGCGAAGGAGTGTCGGGTCCGGCGTTGGGAACGCATGTGACCTTCAATCCCGCCCTGCCATGCGACGGGAAATGCGGGCATGCCATCGAGAGTCGCTGCGAACTGCTGGAAGTGGTGGGGGTGACCCCTCACATCGTTGGCGCATTCGCCGATTACCTGGTGATCAGCCACCGGCGGGTGGTTGCCATCCCCGACCTGACTCCCGAGCAGGGAGCCGTGATCGAGCCGATGGCAGTCGGCCTGCACGCCGCCATGCAACTCGACGCCGGCGCCGAGGACCGGATACTGGTGGTGGGAGGGGGCATGATCGGGCAGGTGGCGGCCCATGCCATTCGCTCGTTGGGGGCGGGCGAGATCGTGATTTCAGAACCCCATCCCAGACGGCGAGAGATAGCCGAGGCGGCAGGCTTCGCCACTCTCCACCCCAGCGAGGTCCAGGCCGCCGCTCCCTTCGACCGGGCCATGGACGCCGTGGCCATCTCGGCCACCGTGGGAGCGGCGCTCGATGCGGTACCCAAAGGCGGGGTGGTGTGCATCGTGGGTCTGGGCATGCCCCAGGTGACGGTCCCCCTCTTCTCGATCGTGGTTGGCGAGCGGGTCGTGGTGGGGTCCTACTGCTATTCGGACGCCACCTTCATCGAGACCGCCCGGAGGCTCACCGAGGGAAACCTTGATCCGGCGGCGCTGATCGGACCGGTGGTCAGCATGGAGGACTTTCCGCAGGCGTTCGAGGATCTGGCCACCGGCGCCATCTCCGAAGTGAAATTGCTGATGTCCACCGAGACCTCGGACTGAGCAGGGTCCCATGCCCCTGGTCTCCCTGCCCACCGGCATCGAGATGTTCTATCAGGTGGAGGGATCCGGAGAGCCGCTTCTGCTGATAATGGGCACCGCGGCGGATCACACTCCCTGGGCTCGCCAGGTGGAGGACTACCGGGATCACTTCACAGTTATAACCTACGACCACCGGGGAACCGGCCGCTCTACCCACCCGGCCGACCGGCGCGCCTACTCGATGCGGGTTCTGGCCGACGACGCCGCGGCGCTTTTGGATCACCTCGACACGGGACCCGCCCATGTCTCGGGGTTGTCCCTGGGTAGCGCCACCGCCCAGGAATTTGCCATCAATCACCAGGAAAAGGTGAAGTCACTGCAACTGCACTGCACCTGGGGGTACTCCGATGAGTGGTTCTGCCGGATGATCGACTCCATGGAATTCATGGTGGCTCACGATGACTTCGGGGCATACATACGGTGCGCCCTGATGTGGGTGGCGAGTCCCGACTTCATCAATAGCCGGCCCGATGACGTGAAGGCCTTCGAGACCGGCTTCATCCTGGAAAATCCCCACCCTCCCTCCAAGGAAGGGATGATGGGGCACTTTTGGGCGGACAAGACCCATGACACACTGGACAGGCTCGGCCAGGTCACGGCGCCCACCCTGGTCACCTCGGGCGAGATGGATCACCAGGTGCCCACCCGCTACGGGTTGGAGGTGCACGGTCGCATACCCCGATCGTCCCTGCACGTCTTCACCGGTCCCCAGTCCAGCCACATCGCCTTCCACGAGATGCCCGAGGAGTGGAACGCCTTCACCCTGGACTGGATGAAACGCCACACCGGTCAATAGGACCCCACGGCCGAATCGACGTTTTCACCACCGGGAGTTGCCTTCACCACCGGGAGTTGCCCGAGGCAGATAAACGTCGCCGCGGTCCACGACAGCACCCGGCATCGTTCACCAGCGTCCGATATTCGACTGAAGAAAAACGACGGCGGCGGGATATCCCCTGCGGGCCCATCCCCCACCTCCACCGTGCCATGGTCAGGAGAAGCCGGGCCCAGGGGTAACCGGGTGGGCTTCTTCAGACAGTTTGATCCCTGAGTCGGTCCGAACGACGCCGGAGCGGACCGTTTGGTGTTTCGGTCTTATCAGGATGGACTGGGGGTGAGACAAAAGTCAAGCGCTCCGGCCACTGTCTTTTCACAACTTCGGGGCATGGCGAGAAGGGAACAGCACCTTCATGCCACCGCGGCGGTCCTGGGTTGCGGGACATCGCAGGGCTTGCCCATTTTTTGAGAGTGGAGCCTTCGGTCCTGGGGCGAATCGGATGGGGCATTCCGACATGGGTGCGGTAGCGTGCGAAGTAACGTGCTCCAACTGGCCAAGACCCGGATAAGTGACTCCGTGGCGGGGTTGTTCTCTCATGGCGAGACGCCCCTTCGGGATACCGCCCGATACGCCGCGGACCCGGGCCTGTGCGGACCCGGCTCGGTTAGCTGGCAAGTGATCGGAGACATCTCCGCCTTCCTGGGGGGCATCCGGGCCCTGCTCATTCAATCGGCACATCCTGAGGTCGTTGCCGGTGTGGAGGATCACAGCCGCTACCGGGAGGACCCGCTGGGACGACTCAACCGCACCTCCTTCTTTGTGACCACCGCCACCTTCGGCGCCATGCCGGAAGTCACCGCGGCAATCGAGAGGGTCCGCGCTGCCCATCAGGATGTCAGGGGCCTGTCTTCTCGCAATCTCCCCTACGACGCTTCCATGCCGGGCCTGGCGGCGTGGGTTCACAACACCCTCACCGAATCGTTCCTGGTGGCCTACCGGGAGTTCGGCCCGGGACTCACCACAGCCCAGGCGGACCGGTTCGTGGCGGAGCAGACCCGGATCGGTGAGATGATGGGCGCCGACCCCCTCCCCCAGACCGCCGCCGAACTCTCCGAATGGGTCCGTTTCCATCCGGCGTTGCAGTCCAGTCCCGGGATGCAGGGCGCCGTGAGCTTCCTGCGCCGACCCCCCATTCCCCGACCCCAGCGATGGGGGTATCGGGTGTTGATGCAGGGGGCAGTCACCTCCATCCCACCCCAGATTCGCTCCGTCCTGGGACTCGGCGCCAGACGCGGCGCCCGCTTTGGCGCGGTCGCCCTCAACCGGGGCCTGCGGTGGGCGATGCGCAACAGTCCGGCGTGGAGGGCATCCCTGGACCGTTGCGGTGAGTCATACGATCCGAAACAGTTTCGCCAATTCGCGGCCGATAGGCGTTAGCTGCAGCGGGCTGTGAGGACCGCAGTGCTCAACCCTGTTTGCTGACATTGGCCGATATCGTGTCCCTCTCCCCGTTTCTCGACCCCGATAGCGCACCCCGGTCGGTGTTACCGGAGCGGAGCAAACTAAGCTATCTCCACAGTTAAGGGCCTTCTAGCCCATCCTGTTACACCCCCGAAGAGAGACGACACCTGGCAGTGAAATACCAAGCGCCCACCTCGATTGAAGAAGCCGTGGCGCTGTTGTCCTCCGATCCCGGAGCCCGGGTGTTCGCCGGCGCCACCGATCTGATCCCCCAGTTCCAAGGCGGTCGGCCCGAGCCGTCGATGCTGGTGGATCTGAAGGGAGTGCCCCAAACCGGTGTCCTGGAGTGTCAGAACGGCTACTGGCGAGTGGGCGCCGCGGTGCCCGCGGCGCGCCTCACCTCCCACCGGGAACTGGTCTCCGCCTTCCCAGGTCTGGTGGAGGGAACCTCCCTGATCGGCTCCGATCAGATCCAGGGCAGAGCCACACTGGGGGGAAACCTGTGCAATGCCTCTCCCGCCGCCGACTCGGTCCCCCCTCTGGTGGCCCTCGGCGCAACCGCCGTCATCGTCGGCGCCGCAGGCAGGCGTTCCGTTCCGGTGTCCGAAATCGTGATCGGTCCGGGCGCCACTTCGCTGCACCATGCCGAGTTCATAACCGAGTTCCGCATCCCCGTTCCGGCTCGGGGGTGCTCGGATGCCTACGAGCGTTTCATCCCTCGAACCGAGATGGACATCGCGGTGGTGGGCGCCGCGGCGCGGATCCGCCTGGACGACCAGGGCAGGTGCCGGGACGCCACGGTGGTGCTGGGAGCAGTGGCGCCGACCGTGGCGGAGGTGAGCGCCGCAGCCGAGATTCTCCGGGGTCGGCAACTCGCAGAAGCTCCGAACTGCAAGGCCTTTTGGGAGGAACTTGGAGAAGCGGCGGTGGCATCCTGCAATCCCATCGATGACAAACGGGGCACCGTCCAATTTCGGCGCCGGGTGGCCGCCGTACTGGCTCGCCGGACA